>Ga0080004_1109692_pt1 | contig 14619 bp, 10 predicted proteins | sample WasSprMetagenome_FD_69207 | JGI IMG/M metagenome (GOLD analysis project Ga0080004, IMG submission 69207) | Sulfidic aquatic microbial communities from Washburn Spring, Yellowstone National Park, USA - WS (SPADES assembly) (version 2) | ecosystem: Environmental > Aquatic > Thermal springs > Hot... | reverse complement strand
AGCCTATTATTTCTGGGTTGTAGGTGAGGTTGAATATGCATGTTTTTAGGTCTAGGACATCGTCTACTGTTATGTTTATTTTGAATGTTGAGCTGGGTAGAAGCGTAGGGTCAATTATCTCGGGTGGGTCCACGAAGATTCTTGTTCCAGCAGGTGGTGGTAGTGCCTCAAAGACTGCATGAAGGTTGTAGCTTGCGTTCATCGTGATTTCTATGGGGTTTGTGGCTCCGATGTTTGTGCCATCTAGTTCCCAGTGGTCAAACTTGTATGCAGCGTTTGGAATTGCTTGCACAGATACAACTTGTCCCTCGGGATACATGTACGTTCCTGGCGCGGGGCTGGTTGTGCCGCCGGTGGTGGCTGTTATGGTTAGAGTGAATGTGGGTGGAGGTGGGGCTTCCCCAACAAACCTTACGAGACCGTTATATGCGTCCAGGGGGGTTTTGCTTCCATCTGAGTATAGCAGGTATGTTTGGGGAGGGGAAAAAGCTTCATATGCGTATTTTATGTCTAATGGAATTTCAACGAGTAAACCTTCTGGTGGTAGGGCTACGACTTCGAATTCTATCCAGCATAGGCTTCCGTAGCCTGGACTTCTATACGGACCACCAGACCATGCTTCACCGACATCAAGGCGGTTGTGGGTGGCGTTGTAGTCCGGTCTGAATGAAGGCTTAAGGGGCATGGTGTTTATGTCTTTGAAGAATTCGCTTTTATCTCCTGCCGTATAGCCTGCTCTTGTGGCGTTTATGTAGTCTTTTGGATAGAAAAGCCGAATTTGCCAGCCCTTAGTCTGAAGAGAAGAGTTAGCCCAAACAGTAACATTAAACTTGTAGCTCACGGGGGTTGTAGTTGCGTTTAGTTCAATTGTTGATGGTTCGATCCATATGGAGTTTGCATTGTGAGGTTCGGTTGGTTCCGCGGCGGTTATTATGTAAATCTGCATACTCATAATGATGGTTATTATTAAAATTGTGAACATTTTCTTGTGATTCATCCTTTCCTTTCTCCTTTAGCAATTATTTTTAGAGTTTTGTCACGTTTAAGTTTTGTGGAAGATTCTTCCAATGGTTTCGGAGAAAATGATGTTTAGGGGTCTTCACCGAAGTGTTCGGCTACAGCAACCACATCATCTACACCAACATAGCCGTCGCCTGTTACGTCGCATCTTGGGTCCCAGTTTGGACTACCGGGTTCTGTGCCGAAGTGTTCGGCTACAGCAACCACATCATCTACACCAACATAGCCGTCGCCGGTAATGTCGTATATTTTTGCGGTTATGTTTAGTATTTCAATTTGGGCTGAGACTGTGTTTGTTCTTCCGACTGAGTCTGTTACTGTTAGGCTTACTGTGTAGTTTCCTGGTTGTGTGTAGCTGTGGGTTATTATGGGGTTTGTTGTGTTTATTTTTCCTGTTCCGTCGGAGAAGTTCCATGTGTAGAGGGTTATGGGGCTGAAGTCTGCTATTTGTGCGCTCCATCCGGGCTGGGAGTTCGAGGCGTTAAAGGTGACTGTGTAGTTTATGTATTGGCGGTAGGGTGTCCATGTGAAGTTTGCTGTTGGTCCGTATTCTGGGTAGACTGTTACTGGTTTTATTGTGTATGACCATAAGCCTTCGTTGTCTGTGACGTTGAGGGATACTGTGTAGGTTCCTCCGTATACAAAGGTGTGTTGTGCCAGCGAGCTTGGCGGGTTTGTGTAGTTTCCTTCGCGTATTATGTGTTCTGGGTTGTTGGGGTCGTTGAAGTACCATTCGTAGCGTATTATTGTGTCGTTGTAGCCTTCTGCTGAGGATGAGGATGCGTCGAAGGTTGCGGTCATATTTGCGTAGAGTTTGGGCGGATAGTATGTGAAGGCTGCTTGTGGCGGGGATGGATATGTTTCCATTGTGAATGAGGTTGATGCTCCGCTTATGGAGGGTAGCACCGTCATCCCCATAACGTAAACGTTGTATGTGCCAGGTTGTGTGTATCTGTCTGGTGGCATTCTGATGTTGATTTGGTATTGGCCTGGTTGGGTTTCGTAGGATTTTGGTGTGTATGGCGTGTATGGTTCTGGTTGTTGTTCGTTTCTTGTTATGTAGATGTAGGCTGTTTTTTCGGGGGTTAGGGGGATTCCGCCGTCTTTTGGAAATTTGTCGAATACATTGGCGCTTATGAGGGCTTTTCCTGGGGTTGCCCATTCTGGTATGTAGACTTGGCCTGTTACTGTTTGGGTTTGTTGGGCTTTTATTGTTAGTTGCCATTGGGATGAGCGTATTGGGATTAGGGTGTTGTCGTATAGTGTGTAGGCGATTATTGCGGTTATATCGTTTAGGAGGTTGCTTTTTACGGTTATTGAGAGTTTTATTACCGTGTTTATTTTCGCTGTTGTTAGTGGGTTGTTGTTTTGGTCTGTTATGTATACGTTTGTTATGTTGACTGACCAGAATTGTTGCGGGTTGCCTATGGGGACTGTCCTATATGCGAAGGAGTCGTTTCTTGGGTCTCTTATTTCCATGGCGATTAGGGCGTCTGTTGCTGGTTGTCCGCTGTCTGTGAGTGTTCCTTGGATTTTTACTGGTTCTCTTAGGTAGTATTTGGTCTGGTTTGTTTGGGCTGTGATGTTTAGGGTGGCTAATGGTTGCGTGTTTGATTGTGAACTTGCTAGGATGGATGCGGCTGTTAAAAGTATTAGTAGAGCGAGGGGAGTTAAGGTTTGGGTTAATTTTGAAGGAAATTTCATGAGGGTGTTCTCCCTTAGGGTTTCAAAACTATAATTTGGTTTGCGTTATATTAAGTGTTGTGGAATTAACTTCTATCACATTTCTAATCTGAAATTGCGTGCTGGCTTAAAACAAAAAGAAAGGGGGAATTGGACTAATTTAGTTAGGTAGTATGTATATTTTGTCGTCTTCGAAGTCTTGTGGTGTCCAGGCGAATCCGCCAATTGTTGGGTCTTTGTCGAAGCAGTTGACGTAGATGTCTGCGTAGCCGACGAAGGCCCACTTCTCAATGTGTATTGACAGCGTGACTGTGCCGTTTGCGAATCTGCAGAATTCTGCTCCTCCAAGGGTCACTTCAGCTAGGTCCATTCCGATTACCACGTTTAGTTCATCTTTGATTACTGCTGAGAATAGACCTGGATATGTTTGCATTGCGTGTGAGCCGTATTCGACTGTTATTTCGACGGTTTCACAGTGTGCGTAGTAGAATTTGTCTGTTGTTACTTTCCATATGTGCACCATGTAGTCGTAGTAGAAGTATAAGGTATCCGTTACCACCTGGTCTCTTATGTTCACTGTTGCTGTTACTTTCCAAACGCCCAGAAGCGATTCTGGATTCACGCAGTACCATGGCATTGCAAAGGATATGTTTGCCACTCCGCTAGCGTTTGTTCTTGCAGTCTCCTTAAGCAGTATGAACCAGTTTTGTTTCTTCTCATAATACCATTGTTGTGATGTCTCATTGAACTTGTGTTCGTATGGTCCTTCAACCTCGAAGTTAACATCTTTCGATTGTACTGGCCAGTAGTTGTACAGTACGTCAGCGAACAATGTTACTTCTGATTGTGGAATGACAAGGTCCATGGGCTTGTTTAGTCCTTGTCCGCCGTATGGCGCTGGGAACGGTATAGAGCCGTATCCAGCGTTGTCTGCACCACCATAAACGTCGATAAATCTTCCTTGAGGTCCAAAGCCTAGAATTGTTACTGTGCCGTTAACCACGCGGTCAAGGTCAACTGATATCAATTTGGCTGTACAATCACACATTCTGATTCTGAACAGGTTAAGTGCACTTGTTACACTTGCTGGTGCTGGAAGTTGCTCAATTACTTCGAAAGTTATTATTGCTATTGTTCCGTTCTCTTTTGGTCCTCCTTCCACGTCACCCGGGAATGGCGGGTTCCATTGTCCTGTGCCGTTTGGATATATAATGGTTCCTACGAGCACATGTGGTCCGTAGGTGTCGGGCTCTATGAATGATTTAAACCACGTTCCATTTGGTGCCCATTGCCCCAGGTATGGACCTTCTTCTACTTTGACAACTTTGAGGATCGTGTCGTCGTAGCTTAGCCTGAATTCTAGTCCAACGAGTTTCCATGCGAAGTGTAGTCGGTTTATTGTGACGTTAACTTTGAATGTTGTGTGCTTTACAAATCCTGGTCCTAGTACGGTGTCTTTTGGTTGCACTTCCATCCATGGCATCGCGATAGCCAAGTAGCCTTCGACAATTATTGTGGCGTTAGTTACAGCTGGTGTTATTGGCATAATGTGGTCATACGCTTCGACGTCTACAAGGCCCAAAATGTGCGTCTCAGAAGTTATAATCATATAGTCTTCTTGGTCAATTATCTTGAAAGTCAAAGTTATAATGTCCACATCGCCCGAAAGCGTTTTGTTTGTCTCAGCATAAACATTCACCCGCCCAGCTGTTGAGTTGTCCACGTCTAGGGCAACATTCCAATCGGCAGTGTTCTTGACTATGTTCATGAGTGCAAGCTCGTCGGGGTTGAATGTCAAAGTGAAGGAGACGTTCGTTAGGTACCAAGCTGCTGCGAGATTCTTCAACTTAACTGTCTCAATGAATTCTGTTCCGTTCCACACGTAATATTTCTCATAAAACCTTGATGTTGGGTCGACGATTAAGCCTGGATTTGGCGGAGGAGCCCAACTGAAACTGTAGGAAGCATCATATGCAGTGCCATATTTGGTTCCGTCAGAGCCAAAAATCCATGTCTTATCTCCACTCGTCCATGAAATGCCAAGCTCAGTCTCCAAAGGTATTATTCCCTTCTCTGGAACGGCGATAACGGTGAACTCTATTATAGCCATACCTGCTCCATTCGGCTTAGCCGAGGCATAACTGCCTCCTGTCCAAGGTTCACCAAACTCTACTCGGCTGTACACGCCATCGTAAAAATATTTAACAGCAGGCGTTAACGGGTTCACAGATCCTGCCCCAGCCATGAAGTCGCTTGTCGGTTGCGTGGGTGACGTTTTATAATACCAGACGCGGCTAGAGGTGGTGTTTAGTAAGTTTCCTTTCCACCTTAGCCAGAACTGCCAGCCTTTAGTTTCAACGTTTGATTTGCCCCAGACAGTAACGTTAAACTTGTAGCCAATGTCCGCAGTGGCTGTTGTCAAGTTTATCGTTTGCGGTTCTATCCACATGGCAATAGTTTCTGGCGGATTAAAAGCGAATATTGCGGGCATCGCTGCCAAAAGAAGCATTGCTATAGCTGCAAAGCCATACAAACTCTTAAATACAGATTTCATTTTCCTTTTCTCCCTTCTCCAGTTTAGTCATGTAACAATTCACTCAATTCCACATTTAAGCATTTTGGAATAATCTTCTATCCAAAACAAAAATACATCCAAACCCAAACCGAAAAGAAAAAGAGGGATAAAAGCGCTCTTACGGATCGTATCTCGGTGACCAGCCGAAGTTCTCAGCAACCGTCACAATATCATCTACACCAACATAGTTATCATTGTTCAAATCACACGCAGGATCCCATCTTTCAGGCCAATAGACAGGATCAGCACCGAAATGCTCAGCCACACAGACAACATCGTCCACACCAACATAGTTGTCGCCGTTAAAATCGCATAGGTGGGCTGGATAAATCTCGTACACACCACTTTCTAGACTGCAGGGTATTCTTGCACCTTCATTATCAACCAAGAACAAGTCACGCTTATCAAAGAGCATTAAGTCGCATGTAAGCGGCGGCGTCGAGTCTGGATCGAGAACCTTTTCCTGATAGATTATTTTGAATGTTATTGTTGCAAGTGTTCCACTTCCATAGGGGAACGTTGTCCATTGTCCCGTGCTGTTCGGCTGCAACACTATTCCCACAAGAACATGCTCCGGCCAACCGCCCCACGGTTCTTCAATGTAAACGAAGAACCAAATGTTACCGAACTGTTTCATGAACGGACCCTCAGTAACGTTGACAACCTCCAGTAGCGTAGAATTGTAGCTTAACCTAAACTGCACGCCCACAACATTCCAGTCCCGCCAAAGGTTATTAATGGTAACGTTAACATCAAAGGTTTTGTTGACCATCTGAGCGCGAACAATCGAAGGCTCAACCTTCAAGACAGGCGCGTAAGGCCCAATTTTCACCTTAACCCACTTTGCATTGTCCGCGGTGTCCGTCTCTCCTGGAACGGTGCTTGCAACAGCTGTTAGGTTATAGGCGCCAGGCGTTACTCCCGTTGTACTCCAGCTGAAAGATAATATTTTTGTCGACCCCGGAACCATGTCAGTTACCGTCTGCGTGCCAATCAAAGTGCCATTATAGTCTAGGGACACGTCGAAGGTTTCGTAGGTGTTCCCCTCGTTCTTAACTGTAACATTGACCTGTATGGTGGTGCCAACCACCGCCCGTGAAGGCGAAGCCACAACATTTAGGACAGCAACATCATGAACAAGCGGCGGAACCTTCTTTTTAAGCAGCCACGGACTGAAATTAACATTGTCACTCACTCTATCGCCTGTGCCGCTTGGGTTAAGCGTTGGATGATAAGGTCCAGAGGCGTTATCCCACCAGTTATAGCGCGCATCAAGTACCGTAGGCCCAGTGGCGTTAACACCATATTGCGTGTTTCCGTAGATGTTGTTGTAATTAACAACGACGTTTGCAGCGTTAACTGCTTGTTCAACTTGGATACCTACATTGTTTTCGGTAATCGTATTGCAAGTTGCGATGCTCCCGAACTCAATTGAACTGACAAAGCGAACTCCACATTGCCAGCCGGAGATTATGTTCCCTTTAATAGTAGTTTTAATGGTTCCTGCTGGTTCATATTCAGGAATATCCCCGATGAAGATGCCATCCGCTGATGTTGAGCCGTCGCCTGCAATTTGGTTACTTTCTATTGTAGCTGTGATGGATGCGTCTTCATTCCAGCTTTGAATTCCGACAGCCGCATTTTCGTAACCTTCTATGTCGTGGGCCCCGCTTACGGTGTTACCAATAAAGGTTAAAGTCCATGTTCCTCCTTTAGTATATTGAGCCCATATACCAATTAACCCGATGGTTCCTCCATTCACCGTGTTACCTTGCGCTAGTCCACCACTATCTTGGAACATTATTCCAATTTGGCAATCGGTTATGACGTTTCCGGAGGCTGAACCACTGCTATCCATGAACAATATTCCAGCGCTCCACCATGTTTCTGGGATATAAGCCATATTGCTGATGGTGTTGCTGTTTATTGTCCCAGTGGCACCGTCCATAACAACAACACCGTTCTGAACTTCGTCGCCGCTTGGTAAGGGTCCTCGCCCAATTATCGTGTTGCCATATATAACAACGGAAAGCTTATCTCCGTGGGCGTCGATGCCATTTTTGTCAAAGTTTGTTAAGGTAGAGTCTTTGACTTCAACGGAAACTGTGTGGACTATAGCAGATATATAAACGCCGTAGCCTCGGACCGCGGTGCCAGTGGCGCCGATTGTTAAATCACCTACGGTTACGGAGTCTATGGTGCCACCTGTCTCACGGTAGAATATTCCAGCAACATAGTCTGCAGTAGAAGGTTTAGTGATTATGTTTTCTCCATCTATGAAAATATTCTCCAACGTGACGCTGCCGCCCGCAGCATTTGCCACAACTATGCCAGCTATTTGCTTTGTCGTGCCCCACCAATACCCGCTTAGCACTGTTGTTAGCTTGTCAGCGGATGAGGGTTTAACAATCGTGCTGTCTCCATAACCCTGGATGACTAAACTCTTACCGATGACCACTTGTTCGTCGTAAGTTCCATCGTAAACATGCACTGTGCCCCCCTCTGCTACTGCATCAACGCCGTCCTGTATTTTTGCAAAGGCATTGTATCCTATGAACTTGCCCGGTTCAACCTCGTAACCTGGCGGTAAGCCAGCCCAGCCGTCGTCAACCCAAACCTCGCTTGCAAAACCTTCAAGGTCTACGGAAACTGTTGTTCCATCTTTTAGCGCTATTGTTATTGCGTCTATGTAGCCTTGGAAGGTGTTCATCCAGCCCGTCCCTGTTTGGAATGAAATGTATTTTACAATTTCAACTCCATAATCGATGTTGGTTACTGGACATCCAGAATAGTAGTCATGCCAGTTAATTGGGCCAGCTTGAATATCTTGTAAAGTTGGTTGACCATAAAATCCATAGAAGCCTATGGTATCCGGATCGAAGAATGTAAGTTGGTTTGTGCCTACGTCTGTGCTCCACTTATTCCATTGATTGGATGGAGCGTTAGGGTTTCTAGAAAAGTACGGTTCGCCAATCAGCTTATATCCATACCAGCTTGCCTTGTCGTCAACTCCGTCAGGTTTCGTGTAAATCACCAGATAGAAGTCTACATCATTTTGAGAGCCCGGTTTGTTCGTGTGATACGAGATGCTGGAAATGTTATCTATCATAAAGCTGCCTAGCGCGTCAAAGGGCGGAACCGTCGGGTCAATGTAAATTTCAAATTTCTGTCCTAAGACCGCGGCCCAACATCCACTTCCCCAATAATACTGTTCGCTTGTCCCCCTAGCCTTAGCAAGACTGGCAACAGCCCCGCCTAAAATTAAGTATTTGGCAGTGGCCATGTCACTCGTGTTTGTGTCATACCATGAGAAGTCTGCCGGATAGAAAGTTCTTCCGCCACTTCCTCCCTTAAAGTAGACTGCCCACTTAAACTCGTTCGCAAGATAAGACTTGCCTATAGTAACCGTGAAAATCATTTGCGGATTTTCACCTTTGCTTCTACCACCCGAAGCAGTTATACCGTCTGGCAATGGATAATTCCTATAGTCTGGGCTTCCAGTGTGCCAGCCGCTTTCATAGTAGCTGATTAACCATGTTCCATATGGATAATGGGGATCAACTCCATCGTTGTTGTGAATTTGAAACTCAATTTCACTTCCGATCCCTATTATAACCACTATTCCAGCAACTGGATTGTTCAAGTATTGGCTACTTTCATTTAAGTCGATTGTCCACTTAACAGAATCGGCAAACTCTTCAACCTTAACATGCGTCCAAGCAACATCTTGATCAAACAACACATTCAGTACACCATCAGTAGCGCTCACAGGCACAACGGGCAACACGATTGCAACAGTGCTTATAAAAAGCATTAGAAGCATTGATATGGCTAGTGGTTTGTTTTTCATTTTCTTTTCTCCTTTCCCTTTTACTTACACCCTTAGGTTAATCCTCTCGGGTGCAAAAAAGGATTATGCACAGTGTTCGTTTATAAAATTTATGAAAATTTGTTCTATGGATGCACCCTCACTTTCAACCTCCTAATCAAGCCCGCAATTCCATTCAAACAAGCAAAGCATATCACACCAGTATTAAGCAAACTAGCAAATTTAAATAATTAACAGCATTAAACTTTAATTGAAGGCGAGAGACCGCCAATGTTAAAGTTTCATTTAGACATATTAAAGGAGTTCGAACCGGTTGGCAAACAAGCAAAGGTCATACTTTTCGGCTCCTTGACCAGAAGCGATTATAGACTGGATTCCGACATCGACTTAGCAATAATAACAAGAGACAAAAGCCTAATGCAGCTAGCTTCATCAATCGCCGACAAAATACTCGCCGAAAAAGGAAAACTCGTATCCATCAAATTCATAGAAGAGGAAGACTTTGAAAAGAAAAAAAGCCCATTCATGAACGAGATTAAAAAGGGAATTGTGATTTACAATGGAGGAAAACATTAAAATACGAATAAAAGAAGAACTTGACACTGCAAAAAAGAGACTTAAAGCGGCTAAACTTCTATTCGAAAAGGACATGCTGGAAGACGCCGTAAACAGAGCATACTACGCGTTTTTCCATGCAGCAAAAGCCATGCTTAATGTTTTGGGACACGACGCAAAAACCCATTCGGGTTTAATATCAGAATTTGGATTAAGAATAATAAAAACGGGCATGCTTGACAAAAAATTTGGACAATTTTTCAGAAAAGCCTTTGAGATGAGAGAAAGCAGCGATTACGAAATAGGAATAACATTCGGTAAAGAGGAAGTGCAAACCCTAATCAAAAACGCTGGAGAATTTTTGAAAAAAGCTCGGGAATTCGTCGACAAAAACATTTAATCATTCAACAATTTTCTTAAGCTGCCTCTGATACATTTCTACGATTTCGTTTACGCTTGTGGCGTCTTCTGCCGCCTTGTCTAACCTATAATTTCCAGTGAAACGCGGAAACCTAATTGCCAAACCGCTCCCTTTCCTTATGGCGTCCAAGGCGCATGTGTGAATTGGGCTCAGGGTTATTTCAGCCCCCAAAACTTCAATCACCACAGCTGGTTCAAACCAGACATCAGCCTCAATCACCGAGTTAACCCTCGGATGCCTGTGCGATATCACGTGTTTTTTCATCATCTCAGGAAGTTTCGCTAAATCCTCGTCTGTAAAGCCCGTCCCGCATTTGGTTACTGTCTCGAAAGTGTCGTTTTCAGGGTTGTAAGCCGCCAGCAACAGCGCGCCGTAGGTTCCAGCCCTTCTCCCTCTCCCGTGGAAAGCGCCAACAACGACTAGGTCGACGGTGTCGGTCATTTCGCTTTTATAATCGCGCTTATACTTTATCCAAAGCCATCCCCTAGCCCCAGCCTGATAAACAGAGTCTTCCGCTATAGACTTGCAAACCAAGCCTTCACATCCATTTTCTATAGCTTCAAGGAAGAACTTTTCAAGCTCTTTAGCGTCGTCTGTAATTATGTATTTGGCGATTTTCACGCGTTCGCTTTCTTTAACTGCCTTTTCAAGAACCTTTCGTCTAACTGGATAAGGCTCCAGGGTTAAGTCTTTGCCGTCCACGTAAAGAGCGTCAAACATGAAAAGCGAGACTGGATACTCCTCCATAGCCTTCTCAATTCCATACTTGCGCCTACGGTGCATAAGCTCTTGGAACGGCTGCATCTCACCAGTGTCAGGGTCTATGGCGACGCACTCCGCCTCCAGAATGGCGTCTTTCGCTTTAACATGTTTTTTGATAAGCTCAACGGCGTCGGGATACTGGTCGGAAATGTTCTCCAAACGCCTAGAAAAAAGAACAATTTCGCTGCCTTTCTTATGGGCTTGTATTCTCTCGCCATCATACTTATACTCGGCTATGCATCTTCCGCCAAGCTTTTCCAAAATTTCCTCAGGCGAAGAAAGCCTCTCAGCCAACATAGGCCTTATAGGCTCTCCCACTGAAACTTCAAACTTTTTAATCCCCTCCAAACCCTTCTCAGCTAAAACCCGCGCTACTCTTCCAAGGTCTGAGGAGATATTGTAAGCGCGTTCGATTAGTTCGCGAGCTTCTTTGCCGCCCCCATAGGCTATGGCTAACGCATCTAAAACGGTCATGTCAGCGATGCCCAAGCGGAGATTCCCGGTTACTGTTCGCATTATATACTTGGCCTCCTTGGGCGTCGCATCAGACAAAAGCCCAGCTAACAAAGCCATTTTCGCATCAACAGCACCCGCACCCGAAGCCTTAGCCATTTTGTCAAGGGTTTCGTAGACTCTCTGAACTGTTAGCGGCTGCTGGAAGAAGGTTACCTGTTTCTTAGCAGCTATCATCTTCTGGGCTGTCTCACCTATATCACCACTCTTCTTCAAATCCTCTTCAATTTCGCTTTCCCTTCTGCCAGAAGCCCTCGCCAAAGCCTTTATCGCAAGCCTCTCCGCAACACCTATTTCTACGCCAACAAAATCCGGGTAAATCTTGCCCTGCGTCAAATACACAACTTTATCAATTATTTCTTTTGGCGTACGTTTAAGAAGGTCAACTAAGAGGTCCGTCATCTCCAACCTTTTGGTTGTAGCCTCAATTTTCTCGTAGGCTTCAGCAATTTCTGCATATTTCAATAATTAACCTCACGATAAAATGTGACAGAGAAATATTAAAGCTTCATCCCATCTGCCTCTAACAGTAGGTCCGCTAGCCTTTCTATGGCTAGGTTCCAAGCAGCTTCCCCTTTCTCTTTTGAGGCTTTCGTTGGGTCACCTATCACGCCCGTTTCGCTTAGCTCTTTTGTTCGGAAAGCCCATGAAACTTTTGGACCCTTCTCTTTTAACCCAATCTTTGTGTACTTTGACTTTGGAAGTTTTATCGCGGATTTCTTTATTCGCTCTTTAACCACGAGTTTCTCTCTGTTTGCAAGTGTTGTGGAGGTTTCAAACTCTCCGGCGTGGGCGTCATAAACTGTTTCAATTGATTCTTCGATGAAGTCTGGTATGAGGCTGACCGTGTCAACGGCTACAAAAGCGTCTGTGTCCGCCTTTATTATCTCAGCCGCAGCCTCTAAAGCCGAAGTGTTCCCTCCATGCCCATTCTCAAAAATTATCTTTCTAAACCCATGCCTTATCAGGGAACAAGCCACCTCATACGCCACCTGCTCCAGAGTATGAGGGTTAAGGGTCACCGTCCCCGGAAAGTCCATGTGGTGGATTGAAACGCCATAATTAATCGGCGGCGCCACAAGGGCACACTGGGCTTTTTCAGCAGCTTTCAACGAAAGCCAAAACGCGTCAAATGCGTCCGTGTCTATTGGAAGGTGAGGACCGTGCTGTTCGCAGCTTCCAACTGGTATAACGGCTACATCATGGGCTTTCAGGAATTCTTTCACGTCCGGCCATGCAAGCTCGCCTAAATAATAGCTTCGCATCTTCATATGGAAAGTCTCCTTCTAGTTTTGTAATGCACTATTTGGCTTATTGGTCTTCTGCCTCGCGGTTGAAGCTTATTAGCAGGATGACCAACTGGAATTAAAAATATTGTAATACAGAATATGGTTCTGAGCGTCGTTTTCTACGGCGACGACGTCAAGCATTGAATTGGATATTTCGTCATAACCATATGGGATATGTTTCACTTTTCACATTCTCCTCATGCTTTCATTAACGATAAACTCTTTTTCTAATGTCTATTTTGGCGACAACTATTATTTTTCTTGTTCGTAAACCTTAAACAAAGCTCTACAATTGCCAACTCCTTTAAAAATTCATTTGCCTTTCTGTGAAGCAGAATCCTAAACTTCACTGAGTGGCTTCAACTCGCCAAACCTTTTATTCTTAACGATTTCATCAGTTTCCTTCAGCAACGTGTACTCTTCAGCGGTTAAGAAAACATCTTCAAGAAACTCCATTAACTCATCAAGCTTCTTGCCTATTTCCTCAACCTTTTCCAAGACGGTTTGACTCAAAGAACCATCAATTAAAACGAACACCTTTCTAATAAAACTGTTAATTTTGCTTGTTTTAAGGACCAGTACTAAGAATATTCGGAATATGAAAAACGCCAGCATCCTAGAAATTACCCCAGCACGAATATGAATTACTCTAAAAGCTTTCGTAATGTGTTATTTGGTTTATGGGTCTTCTGTTTCGCGGCTGAGGCTTCTCGGCTGGATAACCCACTGGGATTATGGCTACTGGTCTCACTCCGCTAGGTATGTTTAAAATTTTCTTTGCTTCGTCTTCTCTGAAGGCGCCAACCCAGCATGTGCCCAAGCCAAGCGCGTAGGCGGCTAAGTGAATGTTTTGGGTGGCGGCTGCCGTGTCTTGTAGGCAATATAGGGTTTTTCCGCGCGTTCCATAGCCTTGCGATGACCGGTTTTCGTCTGCACAGACAACGATTACAACAGGCGCTTCTTCAATGAAAGTTTGTTCTAAAGCGGCTTCGGCAAGCTTGCGCTTTGTTTCTGGTTTTCTAACGATTATGAATTCCCATGGTTGTATGTTTCCAGCTGAAGGCGCCCAACGAGCCGCGTCAATAAGCCTATCCACTGTTTCGGGTGGTATGTCGCGGTTCTGGAAGGCTCTTATGCTTCTTCTGCCCTTAATGGCTTCGAAAACATCCATAAACTTTCACCCGTGCATTTTCTATTTTGCACCGCAAAAGCCTTAAGTTTTATCATGCCCGCTTCATTGAATAATAGACGGGAGAAGACATGGTATGTTTGATAAACTTTCTAGGAAGGAACTCTTCGAAGTAATGAAGAACATGGTTCACGTTTACAGCTCAGCTTGGTTTAAAAGCCAGTGGATAGCTACAGAGAAGTTCGGCGTGGACGGTTTTCCGGTTCAGGATTTTGTTGAACTTTTTAGGGATTTCGGGTCGAAGGAAGCTAAAATACTCGTGGACCTTTCGATAGTTTCTGGGAAGGACGCGGATTCAATTGTAAAGGCGCTTAGCCTCTCGCATTGGGCGTTGTTCGAAAACATCACGTTGGAGAAGTTGTCTGAAAACGCTGTTAGAATGAGGACAATTGACTGTTCTCGCCAAAAGTATGCTGCGAAAAAGTTGGGGACGGAGTATCCATGCAAAAATCTTGGGTTTTCGCAAGAGTCCCGCCTAGGATTCGTTAGGGCTGTAAACCCTTTGGCAGAGGTGGAATGTGTTTTCTGTCCTCCAGACCCTAAACCAGCTAATATCCCGAAAAGTGTTTCATGCGAATGGGTTATACGCATCCCATAGATTTCTTATGGCTTTTAACAAAGCTTATTTTTGTGGCTTGACATGGTATTTTCGGATGATGAGCTGGAGAGTCAATGGAGCTTTAGGGCTGTGATATGCTCGACGGGCGAACTGACACTTTTCATGTTGACGAGTTCGAATTGTAAGCAACAACATAAAATAGGTGAAAATTTTAAACGCATATT
>Ga0080004_1232330_pt1 | contig 14623 bp, 21 predicted proteins | sample WasSprMetagenome_FD_69207 | JGI IMG/M metagenome (GOLD analysis project Ga0080004, IMG submission 69207) | Sulfidic aquatic microbial communities from Washburn Spring, Yellowstone National Park, USA - WS (SPADES assembly) (version 2) | ecosystem: Environmental > Aquatic > Thermal springs > Hot... | reverse complement strand
CAGTAAAGCGGGCTATGGGCTATATGCCCATGGCAGGGGCTGGTAGGGCATAATGCCCCGGTCTTGACACAGCCCTGAACTCGGTAGGATGAGGCCTAAGGCCGACAAACCGGGAATCTCCAGGCTTTAGCCGTGGAGAATGTCAAATATTCTCAGCAGCTGTCGAGATGTTCGGTATCGTGAGCACGATAATCCCTGGGGAGACCCCATGTCTAGAATGCTTCTACTCCGGGCTCCAGGATGAGTTCCTGCCGAGATGCGCTGTCGTCGGCGTCCACCCTAGCATCACTTTCATCACATCTGCGATAGCTGTATCTGAAGCTACTAAGCTCATCGTGAGCGGGGAACCGAGCTTGAAGGGCAAGCTCCTCTTCATAGATCTTAGGAGCATGGATTTCAACTTGCTGGAACTGAAGAGGGACGAGAATTGCGGCGTATGCGGGAGAGGCGTTGCTCCCGAGATAGAGCAACCGCTAGTAGAACTGGGGTGCGCGAGGGATGGTAAGAGCGTTTACTTCATAAACAAATTTATAGATGGATTTAATATGGATGAAGCGGTGACTAATATATTAAAGATAGGTTCTATAACTAGGATGGGGGATCAGTTCATTAAATTCAAGATAGATGAATCGCTTCAGGGGACGCTTTTCAAGAGCGGTTCTATGATCATAGAGGTCAGCGGGATGGCCACGTTGAATGAGAGGGAGATAATTAGAATATATGAGAGTATATCTAATGTAAAAATCTATCGATGAATCCTTTATAATAAATTTTTGAAGCTTCAGTATTAGTATAAAAACTCTTTATATTAGAGGGCCTCAGAAGCTCCCTACACTCTCTAGCGGAAGGATTCCGGGGGAGGAGCTATTAGGAGGAAAAGGGATCAGAGAGCTATCGATGGGATTAGGGATGGAATCGCATTTTTTAGACAAGCATCTTGATAGAATTCTGCTATACGCAGTGAATCGGGTGATGGAGGAGTTAATGATGAATCCCTCGGGACGCTTATTATAACTAATCCAGCCTCATAACGCATTCAGACCTGAGCAGACACTCTCTGCACAATTTCTTCGAGCAATACAGCTTCTCATGGAGGTAGAATACTGTTTGGGCCCATCCAGCTAGCCTTCCTAATGATCTAGATGCGAGCCTCCTCACGCACTCATTTGCGGGACAGTCGCGACACTCATACTTAACGCACATACTCCTCTTAGGGAGTTCGAAGTCCCAGAGATCGAGCTTCCTAACCATAGATATGAAGTGCCTGTCCACTGGGACTGATGTAGTATCGGCTATCCCAAAGAGGAGGAATGCATCAGCTACCTTAGGCCCGCAGTACTTACACCTCAAGATTCCCCTCCTAGTCGTCCATATATCCTCGCTCATAGCTGATGCTATACAGGGAAAAGATTCCCTGAGCCTCCTCAATTGATAACTCCCAGCTACCCTTGGAGCAATTTCTGCAGCTTCAAATGGGTCGTCTGTCATCTCCCAGATCTTTCTGGACCACTTAATCACGTTCCCGTGATAATTAGTGGATTGAGAGAGGAAAATCGGGATCATTATGTGGAGCGGATCTTGAGGATCTACGGAGAGCCCCAGATTTGGGTACTGTGCTCTGAGTAGATCTACGAGCCAGGGCAATCCCGTCTCCTCCGAATCCAGGATATCCATAAACCAAGCTCCGCTCCAATATAATGCTTCCTCACACTCCGTCAGCAAGAATCTCCCATCAACTCTCATTCTGCATCCTTTCTTCATCCCCGCTACTTTCACATAAGTTTCATTCGATCTATCGAAAAGTGAGAGTGTGAATGAAGGATAGAGAGTTAATTCGAGGTCCACTGGCTTTATCTCTATCTTCTCCAAAGTATCACCTAACTAAGTACTTCCGATACTCTGCATTAATAGGACTAAAAACGAAGGACCTCAAACTCTCGTGTATATCTCGATCCCGAATTCCTCAGCTGTTTTAAGGACCCTCTCATCGGCGTAAGGGCTCGCTATTATCATCCTATCGGCCTTCACTCCAGTTCTCCTACTGTAGAATTCCGCCCTCCTCATGAAGATGAGGACATCGGATGCCCTCGCATGAGACTTCTAGAGCAATATCTTTCCATCTTTAACGGCCAAATCGACTTCAATCTCACTTGGGTGCTCATAAACGATAACTTCATCTCTCTACCACCTTTCCAACATAACCCCTAACTCCCTCTCGAGTATCCCCTTCAGCCCCTCCCTGAATGCCCCCTCAGTCTGAATCCCCCACATCGCACCCAAAGCGGATATCCTCCTCTCTATGAGATCGAATCCCCTGATCATACCCCCCTCAGCTTCACGAGCTGTCCCTCATGCCTATCTAGTCTCCTGAGGATCTCCTCAAGGCCGAGATATCCGGCTACTATATACCTGAACTCTTCATCTTCCTTGAGAAGTTTGAGAAATCTCTGTTTGAGCTCTGATTAGGGACACCCTCTATCTTTAAGTCCTTCAACTATTTATCCTTTTTCTCCAGAGGAATATCTGAAGCAAGCTGCTCTTTCTCCGGAGGATTATAGAGGGCGACGAAGTATAAGGGGACCTTCGAAGTACAGAAGCTACCTACTTTAATCGATCTTCCCCAACTTTATCAGATTCTCCTCTCTATCGTACTCTATTAGGCCAGAGTAGACCCCCCAGTAGATGAGATAGTTGAGCTCCTCCTCTAAATTACTTTGATAGCAGAATCCTCCCTTAGATATCATTATCTCCATAACATCCTCTTTCTCAAGACTTCCCCTTTTCTTAAGCTCATCCAATATCTCTTTAAAGATCTCCAGCTCCATTAATTTGCTCCTCACGTATTTCGCCCTTTCCGCATGCCCCTGTCTCAGGAAGTTAATCCCTGATTCCGTAAGCTCTGCATCACCGTTTTCGATAGAGATCAAGCCCATCATCTCGGAGAAAGCTAAAATAGGAAGTATCTCATCAGCATGCATACCTATTTCCTTCGCTATCCTCGCGATATCAGCCCTTCCACCCAGATCCATCAGAAGTCTCAGGAGGCCCAGCAACCTAGAGTAGGATACCGTCTCCACGCGGATCTGCTTCTTCATCACCTCACCTAAAATATTAATATTACTGTGGGAGGAGGCTGTATATCTCATCCACCTTACCGTAGAATTGCTCATCCCTCCTATTCCTCGGCCTCGGGGTATCTATATCCACAACCCTCAGGACTGTGGATGGCCTTCTCGAGAGGACCACTATCCTATCGGACATGAGGACAGCCTCCTCTATATTGTGAGTCACCATGAGTATGGACTTAAGGTTAGGGGCGCTCTTCCACAGCTCAAGTATCTCATGCCTCAGGGTATCGGCTGTAAGCTCATCGAGAGATGAGAAGGGTTCGTCCATCAAAAGAAGGTTTGGTTCAACCGCTAGAGCCCTCGCTATCCCGACCCTCTGCCTCATCCCGCCTGACAGCTCCTTTGGAAGGAATTCCTCGAACTCTGACAATCCAACGAGGCTTAGCCACTTCCTGGCAACTTCTCTAGCATTTTCTATTCCCCTAGCTCTAAGCGGGAGCTCAACTTGCTCTATTACCTTGAGCCACGGGACTAGGGCGAAGCTCTGAAAGACCATGGATATCCTCGGATCTGGGGAGTTTATCTCCTTCCCATAGAAGATTATCCTACCTGAGCTCGGCCTCTCTATTCCTGCTATCATCCTGAGGAGAGTCGACTTTCCACAGCCGCTGGGCCCGACTATGGACACGAACTCCCCCTCCCTCAGTGAGAAGCTGATCTCCCTTATCACCTCGAGCTTGCTCTTATTGGAGATGAAGTACTTCGATACCCTATCGACCTCCAGCATCATTCCACCCTGAACTTAGCTGAGTAATCGTACAGGAACCTCCAGAATGTCCTGTTTACTGTTATCACGATCAGCGTTAGAACAGCTGTTATGAAGATAACGGATGATATATCACCTTTATCCCAGGCAGCGATACTCAGCAGAGTCCCCAAACCATATTGAGCCCTCTTACTCGGGAAGACCTCATTCCCCACCTTTATGTACTCTGCCACTATTAGGGAATTCCATGCGCCGCCCCACGCGGTTATCAAGCCAGTGACTATGGAGGGGAACATGCCCGGGATCACCAACTTCCTCAGGTAGAGGGAGCCCCTTATGAGGAAGACTTTCCTCATCTCCTCTAGATCCGATGATATAGACTTAACGCCGGCCAGGGAGTTGAACAAAACGTAGAACTGAGCCCCGAATAGAGCTAGCATTATCGCAGCTATCTCGAACCCCTCATCCCCCAGGGGAAGCACTATATACTCGACTAGGAAGGGCCAGAGCACCGGGATAGGGAAGGAGGCGGCTATCTCGAATAGCAGCATGAACTCATCCCAATGCCTTCCCCTGCCCACGAGGAGGGATACCGGTATCGTCCAGGACAGGGAGATCAGGAGGACCATCAAGACCCTCCTGATGGAGTTCAGAGATGCTATAAGTATCAGATCGGGCTCCCCCATGTACTCGGAGGAAGGTATTTCCAGTGTAATATGCGGAGCTATCTTCATCGCTGAATATGCGATAAATAAAATCAGGAGGAGGAAAGTGCCCTTCTTTATAATCCCAGCCCTTCTCTCCACGAAACTGACGAATCCCGCTACATAATTCCTTATAGGGAGCCTCAAAATATATCTGAGAGAGCGGAAGAATGATCTATAGAGGAAGGGTGGTATCCTCACCCTCGGGATCTCGAATACTCTCTTTCTCTTGATCTCACCTGCTGAATACTCGTACTTGAAGTTCTCGCTCCATTCCATGAGAGGTCCCCAGATGAATAAGTATGTGAAGGAGACGAGGAACATCGTTATCAGGACCGATAGTATGGCGATATCGATCCTAGGGGGTGATTCCGCGAGGGATAGTGCGAGAAGACTTCCAATACCTGGAAGCGGTATCTGGGCATTGCCCAATGATATGATCTCAGATGCATAGAGGAAGAACCACCCCCCTCCCCAGGACATAGCCGAGTTATAGATGAGCTTCGTCATAGTAGCTGGCACGAGTATTTTCCTCAAGTAAAGGAACTTTCCTATTCTGTATACGCGCACCATTTCCTCCAGATCCCTCGGTATGAGCTTCACAGCTTCGTACACTCCGAAAGTCATGTTCCACACTTGAGATGTGAATATGAGGAAAATTGAGGAGATCTCCGCACCCATATAGGGACCGAAGATGTTTATGAAGAATATTATGGCGATAGGGAGGAAGCTGAGTATGGGAACGCTCTGGAGCACATCTAGGAGGGGTATTATTATGTGCTCAGCTTTCTCATTCTTTGCAGCCAGTATGCCGATGGAAAGAGAGAAAATGAGGGAGAAGAGGTATGCGATGATCATCCTGAGTAATGATAGCAGCGCGTAGACTGGCAGCAGGAAGTATGAGAGCAGAGGGATCACCCCCCTTCCTAGCTGAGAATTCATAAAAACTTGTCCAGCGTTGCTTCACATGTAAGCGCTCTCAGAATATCCATAAAGTCGACTCAAAGGATCGAGTAATTAAATCCGAGAATCTGGAGAATCATTGAACCAGAGCATTTCCTCGAGCTTCTTCCCCTTCCTCCTCCTCTTACCCATTATGGGGTAACCTCCGATCGATTCGTAAGCCCTCTCAGCTAGGGCATCCGCCTCCCCCTCGGAGAACCTGTTCCAGCCACGCGAGAACTTGAAGTTCCCGGGCGAGGTCCAGCTTATATCGAAATCATCCAGATCTTCAGGGAGTATAGGGACTGTGACAACATCCAGCTTCCTGTGGAAGCATAGAGGAGCTGTGAAAACTCTCCTTGGCATTATCTCGTTCGCGAGAATTAATTTCTCAGCATTATACTTCCTTCTGATCTCCTCCACTTTGGATTCCAGCTTCAGCTTGACGAACTCAGTGATGGACCATGCTATATCGAGCGGGTTGGCTTTCTTGGATATTGATAGAGGATGTATGTGCACATGAGCCCCATTCCCACTCCAGATTATGAATACGGAGTTCCTCAATCCCTCTCCATTCAGGAAGTTTACTATCTCCCTTATCACCTCCACAGTAGCCCTCCAGTTCCCTATCTCGCTATCTATATCCCAAGTGGGCGTTACAGATACGACATTCCCCTCATCGTAGACGTCCTCCCTGCTCTCTATCCTCCCATATATCTCTATCGTTCCATAGAGGGTCCTGGGTCTTAAGGAGCGGAGAAGGTTATCTAGCTCCAGCTCATCCCTCACCCTCAAGGGCTTCCCATTCAAGTACCTCCTGAACCCGCTCTCAGTCTGAACTGAGACCCACCTCCCCCTGAGGAAATCTATTAAAGCTTCCCTGACATCGGCCCTCGAGAAGTGATCTATTGTATGCATTACGGCACCTCGGACTCGCTCTTCCTCCTGGCTTCAGCTATCCTCTCCATTACCTTCTTTGGGAGGGCATAATCCTCCTTGGAGAATTCAGCTGGACCTATTATCTCCATCCCCTTCCCCGGAATTATCTCTATCTCGTACATCCTGAGATCGTGATTGGTCTGCCTCATCTTCTCTATCATAAGGAACCTCCTCAGCCTCCCTCCCTTGACGGACCTCCTGAACCTTATTATGCCATCCGCTATATGCTCTATCCCGAAACCGAATGCCTCAGAAGTGGATATAGCGTATTGGGAAGTGGCCAATATAGTGAAATCCCACTTGCTGAAGACCTTCTTTATGTAATAACTGTACTTCCTCGCCATAGCTGGCTTATCCAACCAGAAAGCGCTCAGGGAATCTATTATGAGCCTGGCCCTCCCATATCCCAGCTTCTTCTTCGCATCTATTACCTTCTGGACTAATGCCTCCGGGTCGAGGGAAGTCAGGCTCCACTCATCGGTAGCGAGGAGGGCATCTATCACTATTACCTTGCCCTCCTCAACCCCCTTCCTGATGTCCATACCCAGGAGTTCAGCTTGCTCTAATATCGAGTTCCTCGATTCCTCCGTAGTCACGTATATGACCTTATCCCCCTCCTCATATCCCTGCCATGCGAAATGCTGACAGAGTATCGATTTCCCTGTCCCGGGCTCTCCAGTGATAGCGACGAGGAACCCCCTGGGTATACCGCCTTCCAGCATCTCATCCAGCTTCCTTATGCCAGTCGAGAGCCTATCCATCGGGGATATTCGAAGCTAAATATAATTAATTATAATAGCATAGCTTTATCTCCTCCCGTCAGTTGAAGTGCCCCCCCGAGCATCCACTTTAAAGAGCCAGGTGCAATAGCTCGGGGATCTCATGAGGGATGTCCTCGAGCGGGACTTCTTCCGGAGGAGGCCAGATATAGTCGCGATGGATCTGCTCGGCAAAGTCATCCTGAACAGGAGGAGGGAAGCTGCAGGCATAATAATCGAGGTGGAGCCTTACTTCGGCCCCGAGGATCCGGCATCCAGGGCTAGGAAGGGAGGTGATCTAGCTAGGACTATGGGAAGCGAGCCTTGCACAGCCCTAGTCTACGGAGTCCACAGGCAGTGGCTCCTCAACATAGTCGCTCACGAGGATGGGGAGCTGGGGGCTGTGCTGATGAGGGGGATAATCCCCATAGATCCCGTGGCATTTAAGCCCTCGAAGCCTATATCCGGACCTGGACGCGTCACAAAATATTTGGGTGTGGATAAGAGCTATCATAAGGCTTTCTTATGCAGTTACGATGGAGAACTGCAGCTTAGGCATGGGCTGAGCCTTGATACTAGCATAATAATCAGATCTAGGAGGGTCGGGGTGAGGGAGGATCTCCCAGAGCCCTTCAACTTCAAGGTACGAGTAGAGGAGCTTTTGAAAATATTGAAGAGCTGATATTAAAGCTAACTTTTTACTCAGCTGAATTGAGACTTATGGGTATGGCTTTGAGGATCGCTGGAGTTGTTGTGAGTGCTAGGAGGGAGGGAAACTGCCTAAACTGTATGAAGTACTGCCTCAGTAAGCTGAGCGAGATGGGCTTCGACACCCTGCTAATAAATTTCTACGATTACAACATACTTCCCTGTAGCCATTGCGACTATGAATGTTATGCATTTGAGATAAGGGGAAGGGAGGAGAGATGCCCCATAGATGACGATGTACCAAAATTATATGGGATGCTCGAAAGCTGTGATGCTATAATCTTCGCGATCCCATGCTATGGAGGGCATGTCCCTGCTCTCTATAGAGCGTGGGATATGAGAGTCGCTCACATCCCGGGGAAGACAGATATCGCGAGGAGGTATGAGGACTTCGAGAGGGACTACTTGAGGAAGGTGATCGGATTCATATTGATCGGAAATTTCACAGCTGGCACTGATATGATGCTCCATGAGATCCTCTACGATTTCTACAGTGTCCCTCAGATTCCCGATGTCGTAGTTATACAACCTATGGAATACAATCGCTCATCCCTAAAGGGGGATCTGATAGAGGAGGAAGCCGTTAGGGAGAGGTTGAATACATTCATCGAAATGATCCTGAGGAAGTTGAAGCGGAGATAGTATCCTCTTAACTTGTCGCCCTAACTTCTTCGATGTTTTTAAGTTTCCCATCGGGGAAATATTGATGCTACCGGAACCCATCGAGATAAAGGATGAGATAAAGAGGATGATGGAGGTGATGGATGAAAAGCTGGCTGTATGGTACGGGAATAAGCTTCAGAGCTACATATACAGGGAAGTTAGGGGGATGATCGACTGGAGGAGCTTCCTGGAGCTAATGTCCAGGAGGACCGATGAGCTGCTGAAGTGGGTGAAAGGTGAGGTTGCGTGGGAGGAGCTCCTCAACATAATATACAGGGAAGTTAGGGAGAGGAGGGAATCCAACCTGGATTCCTTCTTGGTCTGAGAAGCTCGCTCGATGAGCTGAAATTAAGGGACCGTGAAGTAAACCCTCTTCTTCCCCTTCCCTTTGTTCTCCACCTTCAGGAGCTTAACTTCCCCTATCTCCCTCGTGTTCCTCACGTGGGGCCCCCCATCAGCTTGTATATCGATGCCGGGTATCTCAACGATCCTCAGTTTCTCCAGAGTTGGGGGCATTTTAGCAGCTAGCTTCACTATCCCAGGTATCTTCATCGCCTCCTCCCTCGGAAGGAAGTATATCTTCACCTCTATCCCGGATGAAGCTATCTCATTCACCTTCTTTATGGCTTCCTCGAAGACCTCCCTCTCCCCTCTCTCCAAGCTGAAATCGGATTTCGCGTACTCCGGATCTATATGGCCTCCAGTCACGAGAGCTCCCTTCTCCTTGTAGAGTATGGCTGTCAGTATGTGATCTGCTGTGTGGAGTCTCATGAGCCTGTACCTCCTATCCCAATCTATGTGCCCCCTAACTATATCTCCCACGCTCAAATCTGGTTTGGAATCGAGTAGATGGACCACATCTCCCTCCTCAATTACATCGATTACATTCCACCTACCCGAGCTGGACTCTATGAATCCGGTGTCATTAGCGACGCCTCCAGAGGTCGGATGGAACGCTGTCCTATCCAGGAATAACTTGTTCCCCTCGACTCTCGTAACCCTAGCCTCGAAATCCGTGACGTAGCAATCTGCCTGATATATCAACTCAGCCATAAGGGCAGGTGAGGGCTGAGGATAAAAAGCGTGATTAACCTAATGGGCCTATTTATGTAGATTCCATCATTCCACTGAGAGATCGATATAGATCTCAAATAACGGTATATTTATGCTAACAATAAGTTTTCAATTCAGCCAATCAATACTTTTTTATTCACATATCTCACATAATTCACACATGGCGAACATAACTCTGAGCATCCCGGACTGGCTCTACAAATTGATGAAGAAGTACAGCGCGGTGAACTGGTCTGAGGTAGCGAGGAGGGCCATAATAAAGGAGATACTCACAATTAAGGCAGAGGAAGAGGGATTAGGTAGGGAGGAACTCTCCCTTCTTATGGAAATAGAAAGTATTGAGCTTCCCGAGGAGAGAAAGGTGCCCATAAGTGAGGAGGAACTCCAGGCTAAGGTGAAGAATAGGGAGAGGAGGAGGTTAGGGAAGCTCAGGGAGGTGGGCCTTTGATCCTAGATACACCCTCCGTGATAGTTAGAGCAAGAAGAGGGGAAAAGATAGAGGAGAATATAACCTCAATCACCTTAGTGGAGTATCCTCCGATCCGGAATTACGAGGGATTTCGGGGAAGAATCTACTTCTTGGATTCGTCAGCAGTTCCCAAAAAGTTAACTATGACTTTTGTGCATACTCACAATGTTTATAAGTAGAAGATCCTTTGCTCTTCCGTGCCCGATATGTGGCGAATTGAATAAGCCGAATGGGCACACCTATGTAGGAAATGCGACTTCCAAGCGGATAGGCATCCTGTAGCCGCTTGGAGTATGGCTGCAAAACTCCCGATGTGCCGTCCTTTACCGTTGGCGGCGAAAGCCACCGAAGCCTTGGCTGAGGTGGAACGGATAGTTAAATGACTATCCGACAACGGTATAAGAGATCAACTTAAGGCCTCCTCCCTTCAGGAGAAGTTAAGGGTCTTGAGGAAGCCTATGGGGGCATCAGATCTCCTGATCGCAGCCGTATGTCTCAATAGGGACGAGGAGCTAGTAACCTTGGATGAGGACTTCTTGGTGATAAAGGAGATCGAACCCTCCTTCAGAGTGATAATTGAACGCTAAGTAGTGTAAGATTGATCTCAGCATCCCTTACAGGAGCGAATGAGCAATATTTAAATTGAGTATCATCTCTTTCTCAGATATCCGAGAAGCTAAGAAGGAGTTCATCGAACTGCTTGAGAGGGATGAAGAGTTTCGCTACACTGTAGCAGGTTTTCTGGGATTATCCGAAATACTGAAGAGGCTTGAAAAACTTGAGGAAGGCCAAAACAAGCTATGGGAGGAGGTGAAAAAGATATGGGAGGAGGTGAGGCTGATCAGGATCGACTACAACAGGATGAGAAAGTACATACGCGTAGGATTTGGTGATCTGGGCAGAGCGCTCAGGGTAACATTTGAGGATCATTCTGCATCCTTTCTTGAGGTTTTGCTCGAGGAGCCTGAATATACTGATGCAAGAATTGAGAGGAAGGTACTTGTGCATGATGGTGAGGCTGTCGAGATAAACATGTTCTGCGAGGATCCGCTGGTCGTTGGAGAGGCCACGATTAGCATAGAAAGCATGGAAGAAGCTGAGAAAGAGGTAGAGAAGCTGTTAAAACGCGTGGAAATTGTGGAGAAGAGGTATGGGAAGAGGCCGATGCTCGTGGTATTATCCGTCGCTAGGCCGGCACCTGGAGTATCGAGAAGGCTCGAGGATCTGGCGAAGAGGCACGGGATAAAGCTGGTGCTGGGAGAGGAGATAGAAGAAGCGATAGCTATATAAAAATAGTTGTAGCAACTCTGGGGAGTAATTCTCGTATCTGCTCAGTCATCGACAATTTAGATAATGCTTAACTTTTAATTGGACAATTTAGTAAAGAGTTTCTGGGGTCTTGAAAGATCCAGAAGTTCATTAGTTTGTGGGAGCACTAGAGAATTCCTCCGGAAGGGATATCTTCCCGGAACTAGCTTCTTCGCCAGAAGAATGCAGGCATTCTACAAGTATGTAGCCCTTGATGTAGTCAGGGAAGGTTTGAAGATGGATACTTGATATGGGCACTGGGCCATGATACCTTCCTCTCCAAATATCCAGAATGATCCGAGGCATGAAGAGGCTTTGGAACCCATCAATAATTTCGGATACTGCTTCAGTTTATCTAGAGATGACTGAGTGATGGGATCCTCCGACGGGAGATCTATCCATGAGTTAAACTTATAAGTTTAACCTTTTGGATAAACTTATGAGCGTAGTCAGGGTCCACAAGAAGGGGATAATAGCAATCCCGAAGGGGGTGAGGGAGAGGGCTGGGATAAAAGAGGGGATGCTCCTCCTAATCGAAGCTAGGGATGGGGAGCTTGTCCTGAGGCCCCTCGATCTGTGGGAGAGGATATGGGGCTCCAGTAAGGGAAGCGCTGAGGAGGTGGAGAGGGAACTTGATGAGGATGAGAGAGCTAGGGAGGAGAGGTTGAGCAGATGGAGAGAGTAGTCATCGATACCTACGCCCTGATGGCGATGATCTTCGGGGAACTAACTGAAAAGGCAGAGAGAACTCTCTTGGATGTAAGATACAGAAGAAAAGAGGGAATTTTGCCATCTACAGTTGCATATGAGTTCTTTCTTCAGTGGCTCCACGGTAGAATACCATTTAGGAGCGATAGTGAGGTCAAGGGCTTCGTCCTCGGTTATTTCAGGGTGGTCAATTTCAAGGCGGAGGATTACATAGAGATGGCCAAGTTGAAATATGAGGGTGATAGAATACTTCAACAATCAAATTTCAAAGATAGGCGGTTGAGCTTGGTTGATGCCTCGATTCTCCTCGTTTCTTTGAGGGAGAAAGCCCCTATAGTGAGCGGGGATGATGATCTGAGATATGTGGCCTCTATGATGGGAATAGAGATACTGTGGTAGCTGCTAGAAATTCCAAGCCATTTTCAGCTTTATCGAATCGCTGAAGCGAAGATTTGAAGTTGAGGAGAGCATAACTATATTCCGATTCGATTGGAAGGAAGCTTCACGCTTAAAGGAAAATTCGATGAGATTCTCTAAATTAGCGAGGAGTTCTTTATAACTGAGTAGCATGCCTTCATCCTTAGCATCTCCGCAGAAGCTGAGGGAGAGGGCTCCCCGAGGGACTCCGTGGTTAACTTTATAGATTATAGGTTCTCGCAATCCAAATGTTAGGCGTGCTCCTCATCAATCCGACATTCGGTGGGGCTAGCGGGAGCGGGCAACACGTCAAACAACTCTATGAGGCCCTCTCTGGGAGGGTGAATTTCGAGATATGGGATGCCACTAGAGTCGGCTTCTTGAATCTGCCTATGCTGAGGAGCGCCTCCTTCTACTTCAGATGCCTCATGAGGGAAGTCCCGAGTGGCGTGGATGTGATGCACATACATCAACCTAAGCTCGCGGGGCTCTTCAGAGAGGGTTACGGGAAGCTCCTGACAGTACATGGGGACCACGAGACCGAGCTCAGGGTCTTGTATGGGCCGATTTCAGAGCCCATAATATGGTACTTGAATAGGGAGATGAGGAAAGCTGATGTCATAACTACCGTCTCCCCTTACTGGGCCAGGGTCAGGGGATGGACCTGGGTCCCCAATATGATAGATCTCAAGTGGGTCGATTCCATAGCCCCCGCGGGAGCTTATGACATACTCTTCGTGGGCAGGGATAGCCCGGCGAAGGACTATCCTATGTTCAGGAGGATCGCTGAGCTAGCTTTTAAGGAGTTAGGAATTAAATCAGTAGCTTTAGGCCCATTAAGAGAGGATACGGAATTCTTGACCCATAAGAGGGTCCCTAGAGAGGATGTCGTCGCTATGATGAAGAGAGCGAGGGCTTTAGTGATAACCTCGAGACAGGAAGGGATGCCGAGCACAATTCTGGAAGCTTGGGCAAGTAAATGCCCAGTCATAGCTAGAGATATACCCCCTCTCAGGGCCCTACTGGAGGAAGTCCCTGATTCTATGTTGCTATTCGGAGGGGAGGATGAGGCTATAGAGCAGATAAGGAAGGTGGGAGAGAGTAGCTTCAGGGAGAGCTTAGTGAAGGTCGCGCATGAGAGGGTGAAGGAATTCGATTCAAGGAAAGTATCGGAAATATATTATCGTATATACGAGGAAATAGTTAAGAGATAATTAGTTATATTATAAAAGCTGACTCTGGAGCTGAGTCATTTAGTCCAGAGGACCGGACCTCTCCCCTTCAACTTTGAGAAGTGCTCCTCATCCTTCGTCCAGAGGGGGTCCTAGAGATGGAAGTAGCGCCTATGAGGAGACCTCTCTCATCCATAGTCTCCCCTTTACCCCTCTCTCCAGAGGATAGGAGTCCCTGTCACCTCATTATCGAGTGGTATGATTCCAAATATCTCCTCCACAACTGCTTTAATTGGATCGGACTTCCCCTGATGAACTAGTTAGAGTTGCTACGGAAATGTAGCGAGGTAGCTCCTCTGCCCATATCTATCAGGATCCCTCTAGCCTTAATTTCAGCTTCACCTCCTCATAAGAGGAGTCTAGCTCTATTTTCCTCAGCTCTTCCAATGCTCTCTTGATTTTCTCTCTCCTGTAATTCAAAATCCCAAGTAAGATTTTATTCAATGCTTTCCTCCCTCTCAGCTCAGCCGAGGGCTTCTCTCTCATCATGGGCATTTGAATTATGTCAAATAATATTATCGCATGGTCCACCTGGGGATACTGCGAGTCGCTCCTAGCCTGAGGGTATTATCCTGAGGACAAATCCAAAGAGGATGCCCAGTATCATGAAGAATAGGACTATCGTGGCGATAGCTGCGTTATAAAACTCCCTAGATGAAGAGAAAGCAATGATAGCAGCTACTACTCTGACCATAGGGGTCAGGACCAAGATGAGTGTCCCGGCTAGGATGAAGGTAGAGTAAATTTTCACTCCCAGCAGGTCCAGTAGGATGCCTATGGAGAGGAGGGAGAAGCTCATTATCATACCTACTGTGAGCGTGAGGTAGACTGCTCTCTCAACTTCCATATATACCCCTCATGATCATA
>Ga0080004_1132595_pt1 | contig 14623 bp, 14 predicted proteins | sample WasSprMetagenome_FD_69207 | JGI IMG/M metagenome (GOLD analysis project Ga0080004, IMG submission 69207) | Sulfidic aquatic microbial communities from Washburn Spring, Yellowstone National Park, USA - WS (SPADES assembly) (version 2) | ecosystem: Environmental > Aquatic > Thermal springs > Hot... | reverse complement strand
AAGGAGAATCATAGATAGGGAGATTATCAGTCAGCTTATTAAATGCTCAAATGAGATTTTGGAAAGATTTGACGCTGAAACTGTTTTAGATGAAAGAAAAAAGCTTGAACGAGAATTTTTAAAAATTCTTAGGATGTTCGCTAAACTGAAAGATATTGACTCGGCATATTATTTAATGCATGATTTTTACTACTATTTCAATCCCTATGATTTTAACTACATTCTCATTTTAAATGAATTGAGAACGCTAAATCTTGATCCTGAAACTGAGATGGTAGAACTTAGAGTCAAAGATATTATCAACATTGATGAAGATCAAAAATTCACTGAAAGGGAGGATGTAGTTCAAGATAAAGAAATAGAAGAGGTGTCTATTCGAGAATATCTTGAGCGTAGATGTAAGGAAGAGCCAAAAGTAGAGCTTCCGCAATGCGAGTGTGAAGAGGAAGAGTATCCTCTTGATCCCATCATTCAAGCAATCGAAGAATTGTTTGCCAATAAAGCTGATGTTAAGCCAACCTTAGAGATGGCAAAAGAGTATTTAAAAACTAAAGGATTGAGCCTTGAGACTTTCTCTAAGAGAGAGCTTATAGAGTTTTTAAATGTCTTAGCCTCTTTGATAGCAGATAGAATGCTTTTTGACGACGAGGAGTTGGCTAAGATTTATGATAGTATGTGGCTTGAAGATATCAGCATTTACTGCTTAAAAAATCTAAGTCCTAAAAATCCTTATTGCAAGGTAATGTATCTTTTTTATTTGGATATTATCGGTAGATATGGCGCTGAGCAAGCATCCCTTGAAGCATATGAGTTCGTAAAGAAAAGGATTGAGCCAAACGAAGTAGAAAAGCTTCTTATGAAACTTTTAGAGGATGAGCTTAGCAAAAGGCAAAGAAGAGCAAAGATTAAACCAAAGCAAAAGAGGGGGGTAAAAGATGAAGGTATACAGAACCCCAGCCAGTTCTAAATATTGTGCTACTTGTGAGTATTGGGGTGCCATGAGGCAAGTTAGACTATCAACCGTTGAAAGCGAGGAATGGGGTATATGTTCTAACAGAAAGAGTAGTTTTTATGGTAAAGAAATGAAATACAAGGATCGTTGTTTTAAATACATGAGATGGATCGTGCTTGAGAGATAAAGGATGTAAAAATTGCCCCAAGGCGTATTGCCCAGGGGCACCCTTTTCCCTCGGAAGTTTTCTATGCAGATATACTTTACTGATGAAAAAACAATTACTGATAACATTACAGGAGAAGTTTTTGACCTTGAAGAAGAACAAGGAGTATGGACTTGGGAAAGGAAAGTGTACGTATATAATAAATTATCAAGGAAGGAGAAGCTTAAAACCCTCATTCACGAAGTAGTAGAGTGCTTTTTAGTAGTTTATTTAGGAATAAGGCAAGAAAGAGCCCATAAGATAGCAAGCTTAGTGGAGAGGGTGGTGGGTTTTTAAAATATAAAAATTTTAAAATATAAAAATAAAAATATAGAGCAAGGAGGTGGATTATGAAGTTAAGTACAGGCACATTTAGTATTCCCGATCTTGTTCAAATGTTAGAAGGTGGTGAAATAAGTATACCAGTTCTTCAAAGAGATTATGTATGGTCTGAGGAGCAAGTAAGAGATCTTGCTGAATCTATTTATAGAAATTATCCTATCGGTGTAATAATTTTATTTAGAATACCTAAGGATTATAAAACAAATGAAAAAGAAGAATATTGGATTATAGATGGACAACAAAGGTTAATATCTTTATTTTTAATTATGAAAGGACAAATCACATTAAAACCGGGGAAACAGAAAACTTTATTTATTTGGTTTGATTCAAATAATGAAAGCTTTGAATTAAGAGCACCACGTGGAGATGTAGATAAATATTGGATAAAACTTCCTGATTTATTTTCAATACGAAATAAAGAACAAGTCTATGAATGGTTGTATAAGAATGAAATACCTCAAAATTTACATCCGAAAATTTTGATTCTTTGGGACCAGTTTAAAAAAGGGGATTATAAAATACCAGTTTATGTATTGCCAGATGAGTTAGATATTGATGATATTGCTAATATCTTTGTTAGAGTAAATTTTGCTGGAACTAAGGTAAAAGGAACAGATATTTATTCTACAATGATAGCAGTCATAAAATCTGATTTGATAGAAGAATTAAAAGATTTTAGCGAACAATTACCAATTGAAATTGATTATGGAATTTTAGTTAGAACTTTTTTAGCTTTTTTAACAGACGGTGTAGTTAAATTAGAAAGTAAAGTTCTAAATCAAGCAGAGAGGCTTAAAGAAATATTAAATAAGAAAAAAGATGAACTTTTATATATCAAAGAAGATGTTAAACGATATACTGAACAGGTTTTAGAACTGTTAAGAGAGAATGGGTTTGAGAAAATTCCAACTGAAAATATCATACCTATAATGTCATATTATTTATATAAAAGAGGAAGACTAATAGACAGTGATGAAAAGGTAGGACTTATAAAATGGTTTATCTTAGCAACATTTTTCCAAAGATATTCAACTAGTACTGAAACAAGAATGAACGAAGATTTGAAAATTGTTAGAGAAAAAGGAAATTACAAAGATTTGATTAAAAAAATTGAGGAGAAAGAAGGGAATATCATAGATCGAATAAAAAGATATCTTGAGGAAGGAAAAGACGGGGAAACACGATATAAACTGCTCCTTTTTGCTTTATTAAAATTTTCGAAAGCAAAGGATTTACTTACTAAAGAATCCATCAAATATCCTTATGCTACAATACAACATATTTTTCCCAAAAAACATTTAATCAATTTGAATAAAGATAAAATAATTAATGATATAGGTAATCTTACTTTGCTAAATTATAATAGTAATTCAATTTTATCTGCAAAACTACCTGAAGAATACTTATCAAAATGTGAAGTTGAATTATTAAAAGCTCATTACATACCGCTTGAAAAAAATTTATGGCGACTGGATAATGTTGAAGAGTTCGTCAAGAAACGTAAAGAAATGATAATGAAAGCAGTAGAAGATAATTTTACAATATAAAAATTTCAATAATTTTTTAAGTATGGAACGAATATAAAAAAGTTAAATATAAATAAAAGTTGCAGGTTTTGCTTAATTTAAACAAGGAGGCAAAGCATGGTTAAAAAGCAACAATCTAAACCTCAAACAAATAAAATCTCTCTTAGCCCAAGCGAAATAGGGAAACCACTTCTTGATGATTTCTGTCCTCGGTGCTTCTGGTTTACTAAAAAGTTTCCGATTAAAGATAAACATCCTTTTAGCTCTCCAATGGCAGGCATCCTTAGCATAACCGATAAATATGTTAAAGACGTTGTTAAATGGCATGTTCAGAAATTAAACCAGTTACCTCCTTGGATACTAAATCAATTGAAGAATTTTTATCCCCACCTTGATTTTGAGAATATTAGATTAATAAGACCAACTACTTGGCAGGTTTCTCTTTTTAATGGTTTATGCCTTCTTAGTGGTCGTGCAGACGAAATTATTGAGTTTTCTGATGGCTCTTGGTTTATTATTGATTATAAAACCGCTTCTTTAACAGAAAGCCAAGCAAAATTGAGACCTCATTATTCGGCTCAACTTAATGCTTATGCTTACTTAGCTAACAAAAATTTGAATAAGCCCATAGTAGGTTTAGCCTTGGTATATTTTGACCCTGAATATAAGAACCTTGATGATGAGGTCATTCTATACCGAACTAAAGATTACTTCTTTTTCGGCTTTAACCCCACCCTTGTCCCAGTAGAACCAATGGATCCTAAATGGGTAGAAGACCTTTGCAGAACCCTTTTTGAAATCCTTTCTTCAGATACCCCACCTGAAGGAAGAGCAAATTGCGAGGGCTGTAATCTTCTGCAAGACTGGCTAAACAAAATTGGCAATTATTTGTTATAAAATTAACCTAAACATCTTACAAAAAGTCTCTTGATAATAAAATAAAAGTTGAAATTACAAGAGGATAGATTGACTCATCCATATTTTGATGAGTTTATACAAATAAAGCAGGTAAGAGAATTTCTAAATCTAATCTTTAAATATAACTACGCCTTAGCTGGTGGGTTGGCGGTGTCTTTTTGAGTGCCAGAGCTACCTTCGTAAATTTGACTTTTTGTAAAAAATTGATAAGATTTTATAAAAGGCTTAAAATTTTGGGTGGAATAATAACCAAGCAAAATTAATAAAAACTATGTTGTCAATTTTACAGATTCGAGTTATTACAGTTTTTATGATTGATCCAGATATTCCTATGCTAATTAGCAAATTTACTGAAAAAGGTTATATTACAGCACGTATTAGGACATTACCTGAAGGAGTTGGCATTAGTTTTATTGAACCCCCTAATATAATTGCTGGCAAGGGAACAATAAAAGTGGATTATGATTTTGGTAGAAAAGCTTTAGGCATTGAAAGTCCGAATTTTAAAGAAATTTCAGCCAGTTTAGATGAGATTTGGAATTGTCTAAAAGAGATAAATGTTGATATTGAAAAAGCTCTTATACCTTATGAAGTAACTATTATAGGTGAAGCATTTTTAAAACCTAAATTTTCAGATAATAAGTATATTTTTAAAAACTTATTCGATTTTGATTTAAAGCTAATGGAAGCAGGTTTTATTGGTGAAGGTAAAGACCCAAATTCAAATGAATGGTTTTATTTGAAATTATCTCCGATTTGGAGTTCATATAAAATAGATGAAAAGAGCTTATATAGAATTACAATAGTATACAGAGATAAAAAAACGAAAATTATAAATTTTATAGAAAATATAGAGAGTAATTTAAAAAATTTACTAAAAGAGTTGTAAAAATGTTAAATAATTTTACTTTAATTTCTTATTCTCCCTTATATCCTACAATAACTCCTTTGGAATCTGAACAACCATCTTATACTTTTATTGGAGATAAAGATATTAATATTAAAGATATTAGTAGTTCATCAGAAAAATCAGATACAATCTTTCAAAGACTGATAATGTATATTTCTACTTTAGTAACTAAATTATCAAGATGTTCCTACAGTATAGAAACATATGAGGATAATTTATATGGTACTGTAATTGAGATTAAAACAGATCTTTCAGCTAAATCTGCTTTGGAACTTTGGTTAAAAATTATTGATTATTTACCATACAAAGATTATGGATTTGTCATATCTGTTAAATGGTTGGGAGAAAATGATGTAAGTGAAGATGAATTAATTGACTATATGGTTAAAATAATGATTAAATCAAAAATAGGACCAAGGGGATTGCTAGGATTTTCTGCTACACGTATGGTTCAAGAAGCTCGTGAATAATATCAATGCTATATCTTGATACTAATGTAATTATTGCTTATTGTATAGATAATGACCCTGACCATAATAGAGCTCTAAATATTATAGAAACATTAAGACAAAATAAAAATAAATTTTATGCTTCAACTCTTTCATTGGTAGAACTTTATTCTGTAGTATCCAGGAATATTCAAAATTATAGGTTACCTCCTGGTATTGAAGAATTAACAGATGATAGAATTAAAATACGGACAACAATTGCTTATTTTCTTAAACTTCTTTCCCTTCATATACTTTCAGATGAAGCTAAATTAATAGACTTAAATCACCTAAAAATTTTTTATGAATATTTTAATGCCATAAAATTAGCTCCTTTATTGAAATTAAAAACTTTGGATCTTCTTCATCTTGCATATGCGCAAGAGTTAGTAACAAAAAAATTTATAAAAGCATTTATTACATTTGATAAAGAAATTTTGGAAAAGAAAGACCTTATTTTAAAAACTTTAAAAATTGAAATCATAGGTGGATAAAAGGAGTAAGAAACTAAGACATAATGCCCTTTCTTACTTTTCAAGTCTTTACACAATTAATGAGACGCTACCAATGGAGGTAAAGAAAAAAAGGGTAGGGAAGGGGAAGTTCACTAAAATTAACAACAAATAAATTAAATCAAAATGAAAGCATATTTAGATTGTATCCCCTGTTTAATAAGACAGGCACTTGATACTGCAAGGCTTTCTACAGATGATGAGAAAATCCAGAAAATGACTCTAATCCAGGTAATGAACTTTCTTATAAATTTTTTTCAAAATAATCCAGATGAAGTTCCTACTCCTCCGTATATAGCCTATCACATTTACAGAATTATTAAAGAAGTTACGAAGTGCGAAGACCCTTATCATGACATAAAAGTTAAATATAATGAGATAGCATTAAATATGTATCCAGAGCTTAAAAATATAGTAGAAAATTCATCTGATCCTTTACTAACTGCAATAAGACTTGCAATCGCAGGAAATATTATTGATTTTGGTGCAACTGGTGGTCAGTTTGATCTAAAGGCAACTTTGAAAGAGGTATTAACTCAGGAATTTGCTATATACCATTATGATTTATTTTGCGAAAGCTTAAAAAATGCAGAAACATTACTTTATCTTGGCGATAATGCTGGGGAGATTGTTTTTGATAAAATACTAATAGAAGAAATCCTAAAAAAGTATAAGTCAAAAATTTATTATGCAGTAAAAAGTGCACCAGTGATTAATGATGTAACTATAAAAGATGCAGAGCAAGTAAAAATGAATGAGGTAGCTGAAGTCATTACTACCGGTTGCGATGCCCCTGGAACAATCTTAAATCTATGCTCAGAGGAGTTTTTAAAAATTTATAATAATGCAGATATGATAATCTCTAAAGGGCAAGGTAATTACGAAACATTGAGCGAAGAAAAGAAGAAAAATATATTCTTTCTTCTAAAAGCAAAATGTGAAATTATTGCAAGGCATCTAAAAGTAAAAGTAGGTGATATAATACTTAAAAAGTTGGAAGTAATAATTAAAAATTATGATACTTTTTGTAGTTGAATCTCCTACCAAAATCAGAACTTTGCAGAAATTTTTAAGGGATGGTTTTATTTTTAAGGCTACTCTTGGGCATATAAAAGATCTTCCCAAAGCTAAGCTGGGTATTGATTTAAAAACTTTTGAGCCAGCGTTATATTGGCTTCCCAATAAGAAAAAAGTTCTTTCAGAGATTAAAAAAATAAGTTCAAAAGTAAAAGAAGTATACCTTGCTACAGATCCTGATAGAGAAGGAGAAGCTATTGCCTATCATCTTTATGAATATCTTTCTAAAGCCAATCCTAAGCTTAATTTTAAAAGGCTTGATTTGATAGAAATTACAGAAAAGGGGTTAAAATTAGCTCTCTCCAATTTAAGAGAAATTAATCCCTATCTTTATCAATCTTGGCTTACAAGAAGGGTTCTTGATAGACTTATAGGTTATCTAATTTCTCCAAAACTTTCAAAAACTTTTGAAAAGAGCCTTTCAGCTGGAAGGGTTCAGAGTGTAGCTTTAAGATTGATTGTAGAAAGAGAAAAAGAAATAGAAAATTTTGTTCCTGAAAAGAGCTATTCCTTAGAAATTAAACTAAAAAAAGATTCTGTAACAATTCTATCTGAGTTTTATTATAAAAATAAACTTTATAAAACAAAAAATAAAGAGGAACTTATAAAATTCTATAAAGAAAAGCTTCTTAATAATTTGATAATCCTTGAGAAAATAGAAGAAAAAATAGAAAAGAAAAATCCACCCTTACCCCTTAAAACAACTACACTTATTGAAATTTCTCAAAAAATGTTAGGCTACGAACCAAAGCAAACCATGTATTATGCTCAAAGACTTTATGAAAATGGATATATTACTTACATGAGAACCGATTCTGTCAGAGTAAGTGAATATGCTCAAAGGATGGCAAAAGAATTTATAAAGCTTTATTTTGGAGAAGAATTTGTAGGAAAGGAAAGAAAAATCAGACAAAATAGATTTGTTCAAGATGCTCATGAATGCATTAGGCCAACAGATGTATTTAGAGAAGAAGTTCCTCTTTCTGAGCCAGAGAAGAAACTTTATCAGCTTATAAGAACTTATTTTATTGCAAGCCAAATGTCTCCTGCAAAATATCTTATTAGAACCTATATTTTTACAAACCAAAATTTAGGAAAAGATTACTTTTTGAAAGCTACATTTAAAAAGCTTCTTTTTGAAGGTTTTTTAAAGGTTTTCAAGGGAGAAAAAGAAGAAAAGGAATTTATAGATTTAAAAGCTGGAGAAATCTTTGAAATTTTAGCCTGGAAAATTAAGGAACATATAACAGAACCACCCCCTCCTTATACTCCCTCAACTTTAATAAAAAAACTTGAATCTCTTGGTATTGGAAGACCATCTACTTACGCAACTTTGCTTGATATTCTTTATAAGAGGAAATATGTAACAAAAGAAAAAGGCTTTTTAAGACCTACAGAACTTGGAAAAGAAGTTTGTGAATATTTGATAAGAAGTTTTCCTGAGTTTTTAGATTATAAATTTACTTCAAAAATGGAGGAAGATCTGGAAAAGGTAGTTGAAAATAAAAAAACCTATCAAGAAATTGTTAGCTTTAATTATGAAATTTTAAAGAATTATTTATAATTTATAATCCTTAAGTATTCACCTACAAAATAAATAGAGCCAGTAACTAAAATCTTTTCAAAAGAACTTTCTAAACTCATTTTAACTGCTTTTTCACAATCCTCTATAAATTTTATGTTATTAATTTCTAAGGATAGATTTTTTAAAGCCAACTTCCAATCTTCTAAAGTAACTATTTTTCTTGGAGAATTAAATTGGCATAAATAAATTTCCTTTGCCAAAGGAATTAATATTTCAAGCATTTTATCAAAGGGCTTTTCTCCATCATCATTGGTAATACCTAAAACTAATAAGAAATCCTTAAAATTATCTTTTATAAGTGAGGATTTGAGCGCAATAAAACCATCCAAATTATGAGCTGTATCAATTAAAATGGTTTTGTCTTTTATTTTTAAAGTTTCATAACGTCCGGGCATTTTAACTTTGGTTAAAGCTATCTTAAGTTTTTCTTCTGAAATTTTTAAAAATCTCTTTTTTTCAAGAATTTCTAAAGCTTTTAAGGCACAAGAAAGATTGCTTCCCTGATAAAATCCTTTAAGATTCAACTCTAAATCTTTAAAACTATAATCACCTTTATAATTCCAATTTTTCCTTTCATTAAGCTCTATATTAAAATCCTTTCCCAATATATAGAGAGGAGCTTTTAAAAGGGCTTCTTTTTTTTGAAAAATAGAAACTAAATTTTCTGAAACATTTCCTAAAACACAAGGGGTTTCCTTTTTCATTATTCCTGCTTTTTCTAAAGCAATTTTTTCAAGAGTATTTCCTAAGTATTTAGTATGATCCCAACCAATGCTTGTTATTATAGAAACTTCTGGTTTTATAACATTTGTAGCATCAAGTCTTCCTCCGAGTCCACATTCAATAACTGCTATATCTACTTTTTCTTCAAAGAAATATAGAAAAGCCAAAGCAGTTGTGATTTCAAAATAAGTTGCTGGATAATCTTTGAGTTCCAATTTTATACGTTTCAAATATTCATTTAATTTACTATTCTCTATTTCTTTTCCATTAATTTTAAATCTCTCATTTATTCGAAATAGATGCGGTGAGGTATAAAGTCCAACTTTAAATCCATGTTGGGAAAGAATTTCGCTTAAGATAGCTGAAGTAGACCCCTTTCCGTTTGTTCCTGCAATATGAATAGTAGCAATATTTTGGTGGGGATTCCCAAGTCTTTTAAGAATTTCTTTAATTCTTTTAAGACCAGGTTTTATCCCATGAAATTGATAAGAATTTAGCCAATCTAAATAATTTTTCTCCATTTTAGGAATAAACTGATTTTATAACTAAATAGATATAAACTAAATAGGCACATCCGGAAAGAATAAAAATATAAGGAGGGAGTTTTTTAAAAAGTTTTAAAAATAAAAGATAAAATATTCCTAAGGATAAGGCAATTAATGCAGAAGCTAAAGCTAATCCTTTAATTTCCCAGGAAGTAAAGAGAAGCCCAATACTTACAGGAAAGGTTGATTGAAAGACCATAGCTCCGGTCATATTTCCGAGGGCAAGAATATCCTTTTTTCTTAAAGTCCAAAGAAGACTGTTACTCTTTTCAGGTAATTCTGTAGCTATAGGGGCTAAAAGAAGGGAAAAAAGGAGAGGATCTATTCCCCAATTTTTGGCAAGTATTTCTAAATTTTCTACAAAGATATGAGCTCCCTTTATCATGAATAGAAGGGCAAGAATTATTTGAAAGAAAGAAAGAAAAACAGAGAGGATTTTCCTTTCAAAATTAATGTTTAATCTTAGCAATCTTGCAAGATATAGATCTTTTGAAGACTCTATTCTTAAGCTCTCAGCTCTAAAAGTAAGAAATAAATAGAAAATATAATTAAAAAGTAAGAAAAGGGCGATAAAATAGTGAAGTAAGCGGGTATTTGGGAAGATTAGAGGAAAAAAAATAGCTAAGGAATAGCTTAAAAGGAAAAAACTAAAATCTCTTATAAAGGTATGAGGTTCTAAATATACTTCTAATTTTTTTCTTTTTTTAAAAAAATAACTTATAAATACACCCAAGCCTGCTAAGAAAAGTCCTACAGTTGTTAGCATAAAAGGAGCTCCTAAAATAGCTCCAATTCCTATATGAGCCCCGCTTTCTCCTCTATATAAAAAAATAGCAACTAAAGGGATTATAGTTTCAGGAAGAGCAGTTCCTACAGCTGCTAAAATACTTCCCACTACTGCTTGAGATAAAGAAAGTCTTTCTCCAAATACTTCAACCCCATTTGTGAAAAGTTCTGCACAAATTAATATAATTACAAGAGAAAAGATTAAAAGTACTACTTCCATAGAGCTTAGATAGTTTCAGCTATTAAAATAGGGATAGAAACCCTTTTTAATAATTCCTTAGTTACAGAGCCGAGTCCAAATTCTACTGTTTTTCCAGTTTTTCCAATTATTAATAAATCAGGAGAAAACTCATCTATAGTTTTAAGAATTTCGTTTATTTTTTCTCCATACTTTATTTGAAAATTAAACACCTCCTTTTTAGCTTCTTCTAAGGAGCTTAACAAATTATTCCATAGTTCATTTCTTTTGGCTCTTTCTTCTTCTAATATTTCTTTTTTCAATTTATGATTTTTTATTTTAATTTCAGAAATTACATTTAAAGCCATTAATTGGGCACCTAATTTTTTGCTAATAAAATTTGCCATTTTTAAAGGGGGCAAAGAATTTTCAGAGAAATCAATACAACATAATACTTTTTTAATTTCCTGTAAAGGAGAATCTTTTACTACTAAAAAATTACTCTTTACTCTTTCTAAGATTTTTTCAGCTGTGGGGATTTTAAATCTATAGGGTTGATAACCTAAAACTAATAAATGGGGATTTAAATTTTTTACAAAATTTTTCAGGGCTTCCCAAAAATTTCCAAAGATTACTTCAGTTTCTACAGGAATATTTTTATTTTTGAATTTTTGGGAGAGATTCAAAAGTTCTGTTTTTAATCTATTTTCTTCTTCTTTAAAATAGGGAATAAGATAATGGGGAGGTGTGAAAAAAAATTCGATTACATGAAAAAGAACTATTTTACTTTCAGGATAAAGTTTTTCCTTTAAAAACAGACCTGTTTCTAAAACAGAATTAGTAAATTTTTTAAAATCTATAGCTAAGGCTATAGTTTGAGACATTATCTTGACCAATAAACTCTAACTAACTTATTTCCCTTTGACCATTTAAATTCAAGATCCCCTTTGTAAGCTTTGTATAGAGCTCTTCCCAATCTTTGAGCAAGTTGATCGGTTGTTGTTTCTATAACAGTTTTGTCTTCTTCTTCATAAATATCAATTATTTGATGAAGAGGGTTTAGACCTCTTGCTCTTTCAACTTCATTATTTATAAGTCTCATTATATCGTCTTTATGAGTTTTCCAAAATTCTCCAGAGATATAAAGGTATCCCATAGCATATTTTTCAAGAGCTTTTCTACAGGCAGGACAAATAATTTGAGGAACAGTATCTATATCTTTTAATTCTTCGTATAACTCTTCATCTAAAAGCCATCTTTTATCTTTAAAAACAGCCTTACATCTGGGGCAAATTGCCTCACCAGCAGGAGCAGCTTTTATTGCGTAAGGATCTTCAGATGTTTCAAATTCCCAAGTGTATTTAATCCACTTATCCCCCTTTTTACTCATTTTCACCTCCTATATTTTTGAAATTTTCTAATTTCTAAATATAAGACTTGAGAAGCTATTTTTCAATTTAAAAACCCTGTCTTAGAAGAATTATAGGGTCAATTTTTGCAGCTTTATAAGCTGGGTATATTCCAGCGATAATTCCAAAAATAATGGTTAAAAAGGCAGAAACAAAAATAGGACCCCATGGAAAAACTAAGGGATATTTAAAAAGGGGTAGAAATATTAGAGAACCAATGATACCTATTAAAATTCCTATTATACCACCTAAAAGAGTAATAAATACACTTTCTACTAAAAATTGAAAAAGAATATCCCTATCTTCAGCTCCGATAGCCTTTCTTATACCTATTTCCTTTTTTCTTTCGTTTACAGAAAGAGTCATAATAGCTGTAACTCCAAGTGAGCCAACTAAAAGACACAAAATAGAAATGCTTTTTACCAATGAAGAGAAAAGTTCTGTAGTTTGAGTTTTTACTTCTAATATATCTTCAGCTTTAACTATGCTAAAATCTCTATTTTTTTCACTAACTTTGTGCAATTTTAAGAGGATTTCATCGATTTGTTTTGCAATAATAGATGTTTCTTCAGGATTTTCTACATTTAAATATATACTTCTTATATAATCTACGTTATAGAGAGCTGAAATAGCCACAGTCCATGGAATTAGTATTTGATCATCTTGATCAGCATTGCTGGCATCAATTCCTATAGGAGCAAGAACTCCTATTATTCTAAAGGGAAGCCTATTTATGAGAATAATTTTTCCAACAGGATCTTCATCTCCGAATAATTCATTTTTCACTTTATATCCTAAAATGGCAACTTTTTTATAACCCAAAACCTCATCCTTTAAAAAATTTCTTCCTTCAGACAAGGGGAATTTTCTTAATAACAGATATTCTTCATTTACTCCATTAATTATGGTAGTTAAGTTTTTTCCAAAATATCTAACAATTGCATCCCCATTATACACAGGGGAAAGATATTTTATTCCTTTAATTTTTCGCAAAGCATCAGCATCAGAAGGTTTAAGTGTAGTTGTAATTTCAGTTTGTATAGCTCTTCCTGCACTTACTTTTACACTCCCTGCAACAACCATCATCACATCTGGACCAAAGGTTTCAATTTCTTTTAGAGTTTTAATTTTTGCTGATTCTCCGAAAGCATTCATAAGAAGGAGGGATGAAACACCAATAATTATTCCGATTACAGAAAGAAATAATCTAAGTTTTTTATGAAAAAGTCCTCCCCAAAGTAATTTATATTTAATAATCATAATTAAAGACTCTTTAATAAAATGGCAGGCTCAATTTGAGAAGCCTTTATAGCTGGAATTAAAGTAAAACTAATAGCAGTAAAACTTGCAAAAGAAAAACTAAGCAAAAAGATCCACCAAGAAAAAATAGGCTTTAAAGGGGTAAAAAGAGAAATAATTTCCATTAAAATTAAACTTAATATCCAGCCGGCAAGACCACTTATAAAAGCAACAAGTAAAGACATTATTAGATAATGCTCTATTATTTTTTTGGAAGTTGCTCCAAGAGCAATTCTTAAAGCTATAATAGGTGCCTTTTCTTCAATATTTGCATACATGAGATTCATAATAATAACACCACTTATAACTAAACTTATTAAAGCTATGACTAAAAGAAAAACATTTAAGGTTTTTAAGGTTTTTGTGTATATAGAAATAGAGAGTTCAGGGGTAATAATTCTAAAATCATCTGGTTCTATCCCATAAAGATTGTGTCTTTTCCTCAAGATTTCTCTTATTTTTGCTTCAGCAAGTTTCATATCTGTTCCTTCTCTAAAGAGGAGTTTAACTCTGTCAATATAATCTTTATTGAAAATCCTTCTTTGTGCTGTAGTAAAAGGGATAACAATCCTTTCATCCCATCTGAAATGTGCGAGAGCCGGTTTAGATTCCAATACACCTATAACCTCAAAATATTCTCCTCCAATTTTTATTTTTTCTCCTAAAATATCTTTTTTATTAAGTTTTTTAGGTATATCAGCTCCAACAACACAGACTTTAGCCAAGGTTTCTAAATCTTTTTCATTAATAAATCTCCCTATTTTGGGATACCAGTTACTAGCAACAGTATAATTGGGGAAAACTCCTTCAACTCTCATCTTTTCTGCAAAATCTTTGTAAGAAACTTCAAGTGTTCCTCCTGTTACAGGGGAGGCTAATTTTACAAAATCAAGTTTTTCTAATTCTTTTACATCTTCTAATTTAAGGGTATCTGTTCTTGTAGTAGTTAATCCCATTATTCTTCCGCCACCAGCTAAAATAAGCATGGCATCTTTTCCGAATTGAAGATTTGCTAAATAATCTAAAATTTGTTTTTTAGCAGAAAGCCCTAAGGAATAAATAGTATTTAAAGCAATAAGACTTATAGTTAAAGCTATGAACATAAAAAAGAAATTAACTTTATTAGAAAAAAGCTCTTTAAGAATATCTTTTAGAAATTGAAAAAAGA
>Ga0080004_1132631_pt1 | contig 14624 bp, 16 predicted proteins | sample WasSprMetagenome_FD_69207 | JGI IMG/M metagenome (GOLD analysis project Ga0080004, IMG submission 69207) | Sulfidic aquatic microbial communities from Washburn Spring, Yellowstone National Park, USA - WS (SPADES assembly) (version 2) | ecosystem: Environmental > Aquatic > Thermal springs > Hot... | reverse complement strand
AGCCTGCCAGCCTTTCATACAGAATTTGAAGTTCTCCGGAGCATTCTCAGCCCACTTCGCAACAGTCTCCGGCTTGGGAAGCTTGTAAAATGTCTCCTGGACCTCGATTATTGAGAATCGGCCGTAATAGGCGCCTTTGCCGCCCCTGACGCACCATCCGCAGCAGCCAACCCTAACCTCCATGGCAAATAATACTATGCGATTCCAGACAAATTTTTCCACCGAGGCTGGAAGGATAATACTTAAAGCGACCCGGAGTGCATGTTCTGACGAAGATCTAATTCCCAATCATGATATCGATCACCTTGACGAAGAGGTTTGAAAGATCTCCTTAGTATCTGTATGGCCTCTTTGCTACCTTCTTTAACGAGCTTTACAAATTCATTCGCGTCTAAATCATCCATATAGCCGTTATCACTCAGCCATCGGGCGATAAGCCGCATTAGCGGATCAGCCCCGATACCAAAGAGGTCACTTAAGGCTCTATAGAACCTGCTTGGATCCTCGCAGAAGACGTCATACATGTCCTGCCCAAGCCTTCGCTCAACATGAAACCTGAGAACCCTAACACCATTAGAGCCTAAGAGGGACTCAAAGGCTTTAGAGAGAATAAGTTTTAAATCCTCCAATACCCCCACCTCAGATCTATACTATAAGTAGTTACCTCCCAGTAAATATTCTTTTTGATGCAAAAATGTTTCGAAATGAAAATTTTATAAACATCTTTGCAGAAAAATAATCTCCGTTACCTCCTTTTGCTGGATTAAAATATATACTGAGAGATTTACTCTGATCTAATGGGGTGATGAAATGGCCACTTTTCACTTTAGTAGGGAGTTCATAGAAAGATGTGAAGAATTTGTCCGTAATAATCCTAGGGTTGCGAGTAGCCCACAGGAGCTAATAATAAGGTCGGGTCGGATGGCATTACATATGCTGAAAGAAAAGTTTGGTGATTGTGAGATTAGTGATTCGGAAAATTCGAGCTATAAATCCTACTCGATTAAAAGAAAGACTAAAAAGAAGGATTCTGGTGAAACTGTGCCCATACGCATACCTGATGAAGACGTTAATAAGGTTAGGCAGTTTATTCGAAAATTGGGTCTAGGCAGAACTGTAATAAGTTTTTATTATTTTGCCACGTGGATGGTTCTTCTTGAAATCTGGAAACTTCCCGAAAAACCTCCATATTAGAGTAGATGACGATTACAGAAGATTAGTTCCTATTACTCTTCTGAGCCTTGTTCTCCAGCAGGCACTTCCTCTGGAATCTCCTCAACTCGTGGCATTCTGAGCCTAATATTTCCTCGGAATCGTATGATCATGTATATGGAGGCAACAGCGCAAGCAGTGTAAGTTAACGTGTTCCCTACGTGGATGCTGGAGTATTCTGCGATAACTTCATTGAAACCCGCAACGTCAGCTGTGGCTTTCATGTTATAAATAATCCCATAAAATGGCTCTTCCAAGATGTAGGTTCCTGTCCCTAGAACGCTTTTACCGTTTATGACTACTCTTCCCTCAACTGGTTTACCATCAGATTTGTAGTTTAGTTTGAAGGTTGTTTTAGCATAGCCGAATACTATGCCTTCAAATTTCAGGGAGTATTCGATTAAGTCGCACCTCACACTTATGGTATTAGAATTGAAAAGCGTGATATTGCGCTTTCCGGAGGTGACGCGGCCGACTTTGATGGTAATATCGCCGATCTCTCGGCATAATGGGTTAGACTGAAGTTCAACCTTGCCATCGAATGGTGTCCAATCCAATTCATAACGTGCGGTTATATTAACAGGCACGGTTTTTCCCACTTCAACCCTTTGAAATCCACTTGAAAGAGTGACTAAAACTCTATCCCATTTTAGCGTTACCGTATTGGATTTAAACACTGTTAAGTTATATTGCTTATCTACAATCCCAGCTACTTCTAGCGTTATTATCTTTGGTTGATCTGCCTTCAAATATTCCTCTGACAGCATCACTTCGCCGTTGAATGGACTATTATCAAAAGCGTATTTAGCGTTCCAAATCACTCGGGCTTGTTCTCCAACATTATAAAATTCCTTATCACTTTTTAGCTCCACTATCACCATATCCCATATTATCTCAAAGGGGTTCTGCAACACTTTGGATAAACCATATAACTCGTCAGTTACTGACTCTACGCGTATGGTCTCCTTACCCACATCCATTTTCTTCAACGTGAATGTGAAAATGCCCTTGCCCTCTTTCGTCATGTTAAGAAATTTGATAGATCCTTTGAAGTCACTATGATCGTACATGTATCTTGCATAAAGCTTCACTGTAACCGTGCTACCTACGTCTACCCTCTTAGCTGGAGAACACTCAACTTTATAGATTTCAACAGCGTCAAAGATCACATATGGCCTTACCTTGAAGTCGAGTATCTGTATATCATAGTAGGATTCGAGGCTGAGGTCTTGGGCTATGTCTACTTTGCCGACTTCACTTGATGATAGTGTAAGCGTTAGATAGCCCGATGCATTTACCGTGTACTTTTTTCCTTTATATTCAAAGACCGCGCCTGCAGCAGGTAGTTCGTCATTATCTCTGATTACGAGGATATTTACCACTGCTTCGGATCCAACATCATATCTTTCTTTCGAGCTCCAGAATTTCTTTATGATCAGCGATTTAGCTGCTAGTAGCTCCAATTTGTAATAATTGTTGTTAGCATTGCTATCTAGCTCTGATTGAACCGAGACACTTATTTCATTTGCTCCGGGTTTTAGTACTACCGTTGTTTTAATTGTTCTAGTTTCGCCAGCTTTTAGGGCGCTCTCTAATATAGTCTTCGTCTTAAACGCATCCTTGACTATAACTTGGAAAGGCATGCTGGCTATGTCGCCTATGTTCTCTATGGTTATTGTTAATTCTATTTCCCGCCCGGGAATTAAGTCTCCACCATATGTAACCGATTTTATTGCTAGGTCTGGGAGGCCGTTGGCGACAAATAGTGATGCGGATAACGGGTCGGCATCTAAAACCTTAACAATGAATCTAGACACTCTATCGATATATTCTTCCCCAATCCATAGGACCTTAAGAATCTCGTTTCTTCCAGAGGGGTGATTATGTATGTATAGTAAGACCCCATTTTTCGGGATGCCTGAATCCTGTCCCTCGGAAAACCTGTATTCTATATAGAGGGATGTTTCCGTGGTTAGGGGCAGGATTAGCCCTCGTACCCCTGCGGCTGATGAGGACCTGTAGATCGACACCTCTAAGCTTTTTCCCCTGCTTACCGGTAATATTTCAGAGCCGTGAAGAACCCAGCCCAATTTCACTTTTTCAGCCATTAAGATATGTGGTGGGTAATCCTCACTAGCCGTAGGTGCCATTGGAGTCCAGCCATCAGCTTTAGGTTGATCGCTTAATCCCCGCGCTTGCAGGAACGCGTAAACATAGTATAGTTTCGGAGACGTGAAGGGGACTATTATATATCTAAGCGGGCTGACAAGTCCTGGGATCTCGATTAGACCACCCTTTGCGCATGATTTATACTCGCAAGAGCCCAGATGGACTATCATTAATGCCCAATAAGCAGTTATGTCAACCGTCTCTGACAGGTTGTATAATACCTGGGTTAAAAGCTGCTCCAATACCGTTCTATCATAATAATAAGTCTCAAAGCTGCTCCAGCTACTGTTCAATATTACGAACTTGGGGTAAACACTGATATCCAACTGTAATTTCCCGTAGCTCACCTCATCAAAGTATTCCGTCAAGTAAGTCTTTACTGAATAACCAATGAGACTTGGTTTGGTTTGAATGGTAATGCTTTTGAAAGCTACCGGGATCACCAATATTTTACGTACTTCTGCCTGAGCATTAACACTCTGGCAAGCTAAGGCAGTGCAGAAGAGAGCCAAAAAGCATAATGCCGTGAGCGTATATATCTTACTCACGATACCTCACCTCCATTACATGTTAATGAAATTCATAGGTTTAGCAACCTGCCCGCTCGGAGTAACCAGAGTAACAAAGACTCCTGCGGGACTGACATTTGCTGGAATGTATATGTCTACGTAGGCGATTTCGTTAGAGTCCCAAATCCATTGAGCCGACGCGTAATCTGATGGGTTAATCATCTCTTGCACCTCTGAGCCATTTGGTTTTGCTATTGACGAAATCTTGGTTACATGCCAACATGGTGCTATCTTAATGTTACAGCCACTTTTGTATGGAACTCTGAAGAATTCTCGCATCAAATTACCCGATTCTGCAGCATTATCATATACGAAGATGAGGAATAGATCAAAGTGTTCGAAATCCTTAGTCGAGTAGCCGATCTTCCCCATATTGACTATCTTGACGCTTACATTTATGACGTAAGAATTTACCATTGTTAACCTTATGTCTCTACATTCAAGCTTTTCCTGAGGGGTTTCTATTCGGAGGAATTCATCTCCTAGAATAGTCTTCAGCATATTTTCCGTCAATGATGAAATCAGGCCATAGACTAGGAACAAAAAGCTTGACAAGAGCAATGCTAAAGTGATTACCCGCGAGGGCGTCATCTTTCACCGATATCCCCCAATCCCCCATGGTGAAGATACGTAGGCATGCACGGGCATGCTAGTATTAGCCAAACCCGTGAGAATTCCTCTTATCACTAGTGTCTCGCCGGGATCCCAAAGACCTTTCCCGGCTGCGGGGCATGGACAGATTGGGTTTAACGTTTCTCTAGGCGTGCCCGAAGTAAGGACCAAATCTACATGCCAAGTCGTCTTGCCACCTGATGAATTGTAAGTAAGGTAATCCACCATTTGATTTCCGTCATCCTTTGAATAATAAGTTACTATGATATCTAAATGCTTGAATTCTGACTCAGGTATCCCTATTGAGCCTTGGTTAGTCGCGTTTATTTCGATTTCACTCTCGGAAATAAGAGAAACGGAGTCAACTGATATTGCAACATTCCAAGTATGCTTTATAATCTCCGAGCGAACTTCAGACTCTCGGTTGAGGAAGGAATCATATACCTCAAGTGAGGTAAGGTATAGTGATGTAATTAGAAATGTTAAGGAGAGGGCGATGATCCCGCAGGCAGCTACAACTGAGAAACCCATCCTATCACCCCACCGTGAAGATGATCTCGGCATAACGGCCAAACGGTGTGACAAATCTAAAGTAATAATCGCCTGGCTCCAGATTATTTGCCAAGATGAGGCTTATTTGGATCGTTTCACCCGGCTCCCAAACCGAGTCGCCATCATCATTTACTATGTTATACGTCCATCTAGGGCCGGTCCCTGACTCTGAGTATGGTATCCTCTCAAAAGCCCCGCGTGGACCGAAGAAAACGTCCGAGAGCTTTATTTCATTAGCATAGAACGGCCTCTTCCCAATATTCTTGACGAAAACATAGGCCGTATTATCACCTGATCTGCCGAAGGCGAAAATCGCCTCAACCATAACCTTGGATCTCTCACTGGCATCAAGCCAGGCGGCCCTCATAGAGTCCGACATTGCCGTGGTTCCGAAGGCCATAGCTCCCCCCAAGATGCTGGCAGCTATAACCGCCGCGATGACGAGATAAGTTTCACTAACTATGTTCGCCGCCATAAACACCCCTCCCGCGCAAAAAGAAAAAGATAAAAAAGACCGTATCTACGTAGCCGTTTTACCCTAGGTACATTACATCCGTCAATGATAGCGGTGTTATCCGTTGAATCGTCAAGACATTTCCGATTGCTGGCTTAAGTTCCATGGTTATCTGAGTATTCGTCCCAGGAGCTGTCTCATTCCCAAAGGCCACGACTACTAAGAACTTGTCACCTTGTTCAAGAAATCCTTTTGCACCGCCATCTAATATTGGAAAGATGCAAGCAGTTACATTATTACTTGCTGTGGCACAACTCCCACCATTTGTACTGTTAGTATATACGTTAGGCCAGTATTTGTCATGCGTCGTAACTGCTATCGCGAAGAATTGCTTATCGAGGGCTACTGGGGATTTGCCTGGGCTGAGCCTTATAGCAAAGGTTACGTTTCCCACACGCTCGCCTGCCTTATACGCTATCACGGCGCCATCTAGCTCTAATGCTGATGATGCTTGTTCCATTCCTGCTCTCATTACGTCTTGGGCTTTCTGCGTGCTCTGGAAACCTACGTTTAGCACCGCGAATGCGAAGGCCGCGGCTACGATTACAAATGCTACTAGAATTATGGCGGTTTCAATGCCCGTTAAACCCTTTTTCCCTTTCACCCAACTTTTTCCGTTCATCGGTAGTAAGCGTGGAACGCATGGATTAAAGGGTTTAGTGTCACTGGAGTGACATTTCAAACATAATATAAGCTATAAGATTTTTCTCTCATGGGGGTGCAATGAGCTCGCCGAAGGAGATCATCTCGGCAATTAAAATGTCTGTCAAGAGGCTTGAGGAGCTTGCACCCAAACTTATCGAGGCTTATGGGAAAACTTTCGGTTCTTCCGCGATCACGGTTGTACCGGAGGCTCGGGAGGGGGGTGAGCCGATTACAGCAGGAGTTTCTCAGCCTCAAGAGGCCAAACCTGCTCAGGATCAAGTTAAGGAAACAGAGCGCCGGGTTGAATATCCAATACTTTTTCTCCCGCTTGGAAAGGCCGATTTGGAGGGGCTTAAGGCAGTTAACCTTGCCTCACTCGCGACTTTTATCGCGAAGCTCGCTGGCAGGGATGGAGCCCTCAAGCTTTTAAACATCTATCGGAATATGGGTTTTATATCAGGTGAAGTTCATGATAAGCTTACAACACTTATTAGAGTTCTACCAAACTATGTATCAGCCATAGAGCCTGATGATGTCTGGGCAGATGTTATCGTTGGACTTATAAATCTCTACGAGAAAGACCCTACTAACTGGGGGTTCCTCCTCCTAATCAGGCTTGTGGAGCTGATAGGTGATGTACATGCAAGTGTCGAACTCGAATGAGATTAACGGGATCTTACATGCTCACAGGGTTCTTACATGTGTGAAGTCCATTCACTCGTGCCCATACTACCAAATGGCCCCCCAGAGCCTAAGAAACGCATTATTGGAGAATGTACATCTCCTAGTATATCTTCATAGACTTGACCATGTCCCAATCTACAAGGAACAGCTCTCCAGAGGTGCTGATGAGAATATTCCAAGCGTGATATATCCCGTGGGCGATCCGGTATTTATTCACGTGCTTTCCAGAGGGCCTCAGGAAAGAAGGCTATACATACCTATAGAGCCGTTGGGAGACAATGTTCCCTATGTTAAAAACGCGGATAACCTTGTTGACATAGTTATAGAGTTGATCCTAAGATCCATAAGAGAGGACGAGGAAATCAGGACGCTGGAGGAGAAGAAGGCGGAGTTGAGAAAATACTTAAGCGCAGTGGTGAAAGTGTCAAATAAGCTCGGCCCCGGTTCTTACTACAGGGAAAATAGTAAGCTCATTGTTAGCCGTGATGTTGGGAAGCTTCTAGAGTATAGTGTGATGAAGGAAATGGCCGGAGTCGGGCCCTTAGAACCGATGATAAGAGATCCATATATAGAGGACATTAGCGTGCCTGGGGCTGGACCTGTTTATATCGAGCATAAGCTTTTTGAGAGCTGCGAGACGACAATAAAATTCAATGCAAAGGAGCTTCGAAGCTATGCTGAGAGGTTAGGGCAGCTAGTAGGCAGAATTCCCTCACTAAAAAGACCAATAGTTGACGGTATACTTCCAGATGGATCGAGGCTCAATATAGTCTACGGTGAGAACATAAGTCTTAGAGGCCCAAATATTTCCATCAGAAAGTTTAGCGCGAAACCAATGAGTATAATCGAGTTAGTTAGACTGAATACGCTGGATTATATGATGGCCGCCTATATCTGGATGCTTTTGGATAATAATCTAAACATATGGTTCTGCGGTGAAACTGCCTCCGGAAAGACTACACTTATGAATGCTTGCCTCGCTTTCATACCATTTAACTATAAAATAGTTTCAATCGAGGACACTCCTGAAGTAATTGTCCCCCATGCAAATTGGGTTAGAGAAAGAACAAATGAGGAAGCTGGAGTAGGGCTCTTCGAATTACTTAGAAATGCTTTGAGGCAGAGGCCGAATTACCTGATCGTAGGCGAGATAAGAGGAAAGGAGGCTTACGTCGCATTTCAAGCTATGCAAACGGGACATGCATGTTGCTCGACATTCCATTGTGGTAGCGTGGAGCAATTAGTCCAGAGGCTTACAGGTCATCCGATAGAAATTCCGAAAACCTTTCTTGACATCCTCAACGCTATCACGATCCAAGGTATAGTTAGGCATCCCAAGACGGGAAAACTAGCAAGAAGGGTGTTTGGAATATACGAGTTCCTTGGATACGATCCTATCGAGGACAGGTTCAACTTTATCGAGATATTCTCGTGGGATCCGGCTACGGACTCCTTTATTTTTAGAGGTGAGGGGATGAGTTACCTTTTAGAGGAAAAGATAGCTAGGGTGAAAGGGATTCCTAAGAAAGAGATAAGGAGAATTTATCGAGAGCTTGAGGAGAGGGCGGAGATACTAAAGTTGGCGGATGCTCTGAATGTTATCGATTATTACGAGTTGTTCGATCTTTTCAAAGAAGTGAGGCTACAAGGCCCGTCAAAAGTCCTAGAAGCACTTAAGAAAAAATATGCTATGATATTAAAGCCCAGCTAATTAGAGTTCATATATAAGCTAGCAGCTTTCTTCTAAGTTCATGTATTCTTTTAGCAAGATCTCTCAATTCTCTTAATTCCTCCTCAGTAAATTCGAGACCGTAATCTTCATCAATTTGTTGAGGCTCTGGCATAATAGGCTCCGGAACGATAGGTGGCGTTTTTGCTTCCATGTCAAGAGCAGGTTTCTCTTCTTTTCCTACTTCGTGTCCATAACTTGGTTCTACTTCTCGTAACTTTTCTCTTAATTCACTTACTTGACTTAATAGCCCAGCTTGTGGCTCATTAGTAGATTCTTCTGGTGATGCCGGGGTTTCGGACTCAGGCCCAATAGTGGAGACTTCAACCGGTCGAGTAACGGTCCTAATTTCCATCCCTGCTCGTCGTGCCACGATTCTTTCAATTGCATAGGGCGTTACCCTTCTCATGAGGTGCCACAAGAATGGTGATGAGGAGGCACCCAGTATTATGAACATCATCTGCTCTCCAGTAAAAAGTTCGGTCATAGTTAGGCTTTTTGATAACCATTGCATGATGGACAATAGTAAAATTGTTGCCGTCACGATTATAACCACTTCAGTGGCAACGTTGCCAGAGTCCTTCATCCGCCACCAAACACCCCCATGATCTGTACAAGATATTTAACACCAATAGTTGTTAAAAACCCTACAATGCCTGTTGCAAGCAATAGGTAAGCGAGGGATCTAAGCGTCGGGAAGGGTGATCCACCCTCAAGCAAACCCATGAATAATGAGTTCATGATGATGAGTATTATTGATGCCGTGAACGTAATGATGAAAATGAAAGTAGTCATCATCGTTATTGGTGTTGTAAAGAAGGGGAGGGGGACAAAGTTCGTCACGCCAGCTGCAGTTTCGGTTAATTTTCCGAAAGCATCCAGGATAAACATCAACATCAATGTTACACCTACGAATGCACAGTGTATTGGAACAATTAGCCCTCTTGCATAGCCTGCAACAGCTGATCTGATTCGTCTGGCATGAATTTTTAAGTCAATAGCCCTTATAAGAACCTCCGAAAATCTATTGGGATCAAGTCCCGTTCTAACGCCCACTAGAAAAAGTCCTAAAGAGTTCCATGCAAGTCTTGAAAGTAATTCTAATCTGAAGAGCCTCCAGCAGCGCTCAAAGTTTGCACCCATATCTAGTTGCGCTTTCAACCTCCTTAATGGTCTCATAAACCACCTCCACCTACCAGCGATGAGAACGGAGATAGATTCAATAATACTTCCTGTTGAGGCGGTGACATCTGCCAAAGAGCTAATGAGTAATGGTAGCTCTTCATCGATATGGTTAATTATGTTAATGACCTTCCTGCCAGAATTATAGGCGATAAAAGCGATTAAGCCGAGCGGTATTAATGTTAGAAAAGCGACTTCTGGAGGTAAGTTCAGCAAAAATATGACAAAAGGCAGTATCATAGCCACAATTATTAGAATAGTTGTTAAAATTCTATACCTAATTACAATCCTTGCCCTCGGTCGAATGACTTCGTAGGGTGGAAGTACTCTTCTTGCTAAAAGCATGACTATTGCGCAAGCGGCTGGAAAACAGATTAGTGTCAAGATGATATTGTTAGGATTACCAAAACCAAAAACCACCGACGTGATCATAAGTGTTATGAAGAGAAAGAGGAAGCTGCTAAGCAAGGATGAGTAAGCATCAGTTAGGAGTCTATAGCGTTCTTCGGCTCTTTCTACGGCTCTCTGCTCAGATAATTGATGCGTGGAGCTTTCCATCTTCAAAAAATCTATGAGAGATGTTCCGGTTTTCAAAGTTCTAGCAAGCCTCATAAAGAAATCGGATACTTTCTTTACCCTGATAGTAACTAAGAGTCTCTGGAGTAGCATTTGAGTATCCACATGCCACCTTATTGCTAATGACCTTATCCTAGCGAAGATTTTTCCAAGACTGCCCAATTCCTCGGATGCGGTACTTAAGACTTCTACGTAATCCTGAAATGAGATGTCAGTCGCTGTAGCTAACATACCATTTAATAACATAAAATTGTCCCAGTTCTCCTCACTGATTTTCATTTGGGGAGCCTTCACAATCGTTATGGGATGTGCCTGTCGTAACATTCTTCACACCTTCGCTCCGCTTATCGGTATTACCTTTATTCCGAAAACAGGGTCGACCGTGAATCCTATAGTTACGTCTACAGGCTTCACGGCCCCTCTGAGTTTAGTGACCTTCATCATTCGCAGTATCTGTTCACCCATCTCCTTTATCTCTAGCAAGATGTTCCCGTCACAAACGCTTCTAATTCTGACGAGGAGATCCTCATTTACGACGAATGGATGAAGGGTTAAGAATACTGCAATATCATGCTCATCCACGCAGTCACGCATATGACTGAAGAATTCTAATATTTGATGCTCAGATGCTGTTGCTATAAAATGTGATATATTATCCACTATTATAACCTCTTTCCCCGCAATTTCATGCAAAAATTCGACAAATTTCATAAGAGTATCTAAAAATCTTTGGCTAATTTCGGCATCCCACCTGATATTTCTGACATTTATGGACGTTATGCTAAATTGCCACGAAATAAAGTGAAGGTCGCAGTCAAAGCTAAGGGATTTCATGCTGTTCAAAAGGCCCCTTATGGTATTTTCCGTGGTTATGTAATGCACATTATATCCTAGGTTTAACGCGCCGTAAGCGACTGCTTGGACGAAGACACTCTTCCCAGCACTACTTGGCCCCTCTACGAGACATAACGTCGGGATTGGTATTCCACCTATCTTTCTATCTAGTTCGCTGTTCCCGAACTTTATTATCCGTGTTGCCTCAAATTCGCTCATTGTTGAATCCCACCTTTTTGCATACGTTTTGAGAGCAGGCTATATACAATAATCGTAGAACGTTCGTCAAAATTTTGTGTAAGAAGATAAGTTGAAAGAACTAAGCCGAGAGGCTCAGGTTTTTTGATGTTCCGCATCAATTCCAATTTTCCAATCAATGATTTGTATACTTTGTTTTCAATAACGCGTGATTCCTTCAAAGCGTCGAGAACTTCTCGCACCCCATTCCCCAAAAGAAATGATAAACATCTGTATGGATATATAGAATGTGCATGTATTAAATCGCTAGATTTGAGCAAGGAGGATACTCTAACTTCTTCAGCATCTTTTATCAAATTCTTTTTTGAATGTTCAAAATTTGGAGCATTCTCCTGTAAATCAAAGGGCCTCTCGACCTCTTTTCTAGAGGGTATTTCTTCATGGGATTTAAAATTGGTTTTATTCTCACTTTCTAATCCTTTAGTGTGTAAGGATATTACAGAAATGAAAGGGTTTATCATAGAATCATAAAATTCTCTCAGTTCCATTAGCAATTTCATTAATTCTTCTATACCTTTATCCATGCTCCTGATCACCTTTCTTTTCCAATAATTCTTTTTCGCCTAATATATCGGAGATTACTAAACTTGTCTCTCTTGAAAGTATTTCGGCTACTTTCATGAGAATAGGCGGTGAGCCATATAGCAATACGAATCTATTTCTCCTTAGACGTAGCCTAATTACGTCTCCTACATCGCTGTATAAACGTTCAATAGACATTATGTTTTGAGCCCTAATAATCCATTTGTGGTACGGATTACTGATGCATAATACTTTTTCATTGTTGTTATCGTAGATCTCTAATTTGACTACTTGCCACTTAAGCATTCGTAAATCCGTCTGTATATGCTCGCTATAAGCCATCATCAGAACGACTTTATACAACTCCATACTACTCCCAGACGAGCTCATAGCCCTCAGCCCCCCTTACCACCTCCTTAAGAAGCGACAGATCTAGTGGAACAAAGCTTGCCTCCTCTTGTTTGACATTGAGGAACGAAATTTTCGCGCCAACCCTTTTTGCCTCTCTTAAGATTATGTTTCGGACTTCGAAGAAGAGTCCTAGATCGCGACTGGTGAACTTTAGAACGCATTTGGCGATCTTTCCTTTCGCCTTTAGGGATATGAAGTATATTGGGATTCCATTCGTTACTCTGTTGATAAGGGTTTGTGCGGCTTCAAGTGGTTCAACTGTGAGTTCTACTTCATAAAAGATTGTTGATATCTTCGGCGTACCTAAGTCTATAAGTAATCCAATCCGAGCCCCCCTCTCAGCAGTCAATATTGTTATATTTGCTTTCTGTCCATCCCTTAATGATAATGCCTGAACAACAGGCGCAGGTAGTAGTAGGTATAAACTAGCACCTCTCTTTCTGATTATTGTGGTGACGGATAGAAGGTCCGAGGCCCAGGCAAGATTATTAATTACAAGTGAGTATGAATTCTGAGCATCCGAATTAATATTATTATGATTAAAAGCTTTAGGACCTTCATTTCTTCTAGCTTTTAATCCGGAGCTTTCGTTAACGGTCATGTCCAAATATGAGGATGCATACTGAAATATAAAGTTTCTATTTGAAACTAAAAATGTCATTTTAAAACAATAAATTCAAGTCATAACTATAATAGGGCGATGCATATGAGGCTGGTATCGGTTAAGATGCCGGAGGCACTTATTGAGGCGATGGATGAGCTTGTTAAGAGGGGGTTGTATCCAAGTAGGAGCGCCGTGCTAAGAACCGCTGTTAGAGATCTATTGAAGAAGGAGTTATGGTCAATTATAGAGAGAATTGAAGAAGCTAAACAAGCTACTGAAACCTATTGAGGAACATTTTTATGACCACTCCTATGATCATAAAGTTTGAACTTATCCGAAAACCATTTAGGTCTTTCTTTCCTTAGTTTTGTTATGGAGTTTAGGGAGTTGAGCGATGAGGAGTGGGGAGGTTATAAGGCCTCTACTCCCCCTAGGCCCCCGGCGTGTGCTACGCTGGGAGGCCTATGCCCCAGTGTTACAGCGTGGCTTTGACGGAATTGAAGTCTCTGATTCCGAGGATCCGCAACGTAGCTGATGATGTTGAGGCCAACATTGTAGAGAATTGCTGGGAAACACGCTGCAGACCTCTCAAGCTTCGGGGGCGAGCCTCGGGTCTTTTGGGGAGAGTATCCCCTGGCCCCGACAATTATGGGGGCCAAACCCGAGTGGGCTTCTACCCGGCTCCCGGGGTGTGGCCCGGCAGTTGAGGTGGTTACGCCGGGGACCCCAGGTCCTCTCCCTCTGGAGGAAGGCTTAGGCTTCTTATGGACGGCTTCCTCCATCACCTGCGACCATCATTCTGAGGTCCCTTGGGTCGCAGGCTCATCAAACAATCAGGGGGCCCTTCTCTATGGAAGGTTTTCTCAAGGGGTCGTGTAAGGGATGTAGGTTTGGTTAAAAGTGGAAAAGATACTTGAGTCGGCTAAAAGATGTAAAACTCAACTCCCTAGGATGAGTTCATCTTCTACTAGCTTTATACTATATCCTCTCCCTGAATTGTCATTATCACTCACTTTGGAGTTTGAGAACAACAGAGGTGAATGCTGGCCCTGGTCTTGGATGTTCTTGAGGAGTATGTGCATGGAAAGCTAAGATTCTTACTGCCTAAGAACTGAATTTACAAGCGGCCAGGCTAAGTGGGGAGATAAGAATTAGGCTGGAGGAGTGAGGTCTTAAGATAAGGCTATTCGTCTCATCATATTAGAAGAGGTGTGTTATTTGGAGGTTATAGGTTGGGGAAGCATTAGAGAATGCAAAAAGGAGAATATTAAAAGCCTTTAAAAGAAGAGGGGAAGAGAGAGGGCTGACGCCTCCGATGATCGTGCTCAATTTTAAACATTTAAATAGGCTCTCTTAGTTTTCATGCTGGAAAGTGCTATGAGAAGGATCTCGCTTGAGTTTCTCGAAAGAGTGGAGAGTTGTATATGGAGGCTACCGACTAGTTTTGATCGAGACATGAACGTACCGGTTCTGATCTTTGCCTCAGAAGATCTTCTTCCCAAAATGTTGGAGGATGAGACAATATATCAGGCCGTGAATGTTACTAAGCTA
>Ga0080004_1131578_pt1 | contig 14625 bp, 15 predicted proteins | sample WasSprMetagenome_FD_69207 | JGI IMG/M metagenome (GOLD analysis project Ga0080004, IMG submission 69207) | Sulfidic aquatic microbial communities from Washburn Spring, Yellowstone National Park, USA - WS (SPADES assembly) (version 2) | ecosystem: Environmental > Aquatic > Thermal springs > Hot... | reverse complement strand
GCCTTCGAAGAGCCAGAGCTCGATTGCAGCGCTCGACTGAGGCCAACTTGAAGTGGGGCCACCCGAGGATCGAGCCCAATTATAAGCGAGAGAGAAGGTCTTGGATGGTCGTAGTCGCAATCGCCTCGATACTGGGACTCGCGACTTCTGCGATGGCCGGAAGCACCGAGATGGCAGCTCTGGTTGCAATATTGTTGGGCGCTCTTTCGTTCCTCTTGGACTTCATCGGCATGTTCAGAGGCAACTACTACTTGGCCGTGGAGCTGGTCAACTCAACGGGCGTGAAGGAGTGGGCCTACAGCAACGGAGTCGCCGCTATGACATTGACCAGCGGCGTCGTCGCCTTCCTTGACACGAGGAGCCGGGAGCTTTATCTAGCGAAGGAGTACTCGCTTCAAAGGTACCCTCTCTTAAGCAACAAGAGCGTCGAGTTCAGGGCAGTCGTCTTCGCTTCTCGGACCATCGAGTTAAGAGGGCCCAAGGGGCTGAAAGCAGAGATCGTGAGGGGTTTCTTGGAAGGTCCTTCGATGAAGAGCGAGAAGGAGTCGATAAGGGTTTCTGGCACGTTCTTGAAGACCAAGCTCAAGTTCAAGGACGTGAAAACGCAGGTAGAGGAACTCCTCGAGGCCCTGAAAGAGGTCTAGGAGGTCCTAGAACCACTAGGCTTGAGCGCCAGTTTAAGGCTATAGGGACCTCGAGCTAAACTATGACTCCTCCCCGCCCTAAAGGGCGAGGGTTCCTGCAAGGGCGGGGGTTTGGGATTACATTCCCTCTTCCCGAGGGTTTAACCCCGGGCCTCCGGCCCATTACCCCTATCCCAAGTGGGACTCGAGGTAAGTGGCTCGGTCGTGAGCGCAATGATTGAGATGTGCGAGCTCCTTTCGCTCCCCGTGAGCGCTTCGCCTTGGCCCTTAAGCGCTTAGACGCATATCCCAGTGCTCGAGAAGAGCCAAGGAGCCGGGAGTCGACGTGGTTTACGGCAACGTAGTGGAGGGGTGAAGTTTAAAAGATGGTTTCGTCCACATCCCTTAGAAAGCGCAACGATGTGGAGGGCTACGTGGGGCGCGATGAGCGAAGCTCGCCATTGTGAGCCCCGAAGGCCATGAGCTCCAAACTCCCAAGGAGCGCCTCTGCAACGGCGCGGGTAGTTGAGCCCTCGGGCCTTACTGAAATACCCTAGCCTCACCGGAATCTGGGCTTGAAAGGCCCTCCGCCTCGACCACACACTTATTAGTTCAACCGTCTCACTTGACAGAGGCGCGATGACTGCAGTCTGAGGTTGCGACTTGATGAGCGGACCTGGCAAGGCTGAGCGCCGTCGAATACATCAAAGCTTAAGAACTAGGGTTGCTCTTTGTAACTGGGCGCGATGAATAGGTTTCGCGCGGCGACTCGATGAGCGGACCCCGTTTCCGAGCGCCCGTTAAGTCCTGTAGTCCGACCAACAAAGAGTGATCAAAGAGGTAGCCCTTGAACCTTTCAAGGACGATGTTGGATAAGCTGATAGTTGCTCAGCGGAGCGCTTACGAGTCAAGAGGCGGTTTTAGAGTCGGGATCTCACGGGTCTCGAGCGCATAGGGCGCTCAGCGAGTCCCTAACGCTCGTGGATCACAAAGGGGCAACCATCATTGATTCTACGGTTGCGTTTCCCTCATCGCTTTGCTTGCGCGAGCTGCGGTTTGGTTGGTGGGCGGGCTAATAAAGTGTTGTGTGGGCGGGTGCGTGTGTTCGAAGTGTTTAAAGCTGTTTAGAGGTGATGAGAGGTGATGTTAATCTGGCAATGGCTTCCTCGTCCCCTGTTTGTATCTCGCGTTCGCCACGGTGCTTCGTAAGCTCAACGGGTGGGGCGCAAGACGTTTCTCAAGACCTTGTGGATAAGCCACGTCCTCAGCAGTGCATCGCCGAGCTCCTCGAGAAGGCCTTGCGGTAGGCTGGCAAGCGTCTCAGCTTCCACTTTACTGGCTCGGGATTGCCTTCGTTACAGGGCGAAAGCCTTTGGGCCAAGGGGTTGAAGAGTTCTTCAAGAGGTGGAGTCGAAGAAATCGTTATAGTTTCTGTTCGAGCTCAAATTAGCGGCGAGCGAGTGGAGCTGAAATTGGGGGTCTTCGAGAAGTTCGCGAGGAAGTACCTCGATGAGGCCTCTAAAGACCTCGAGAGGGCTAAGCGAGCCTTCGAGTTAAGCGACTATCCGCAAGCGGTCTTCTACGCCCAACAATGCACCGAGAAGGCCGTTAAGGCCATGCTCGAAGTCAAGAGGCGGGTCGTGTATAACCACGGACCAGAGCTCATAGGGTTATTCGTCGAGGTCTTCGAGGATGAGTGGAGCAAAGACTTCGAGGATGTGGTAGAGGCTCTCGAGTACCTCACGGAATACTATACTAGGGCTAGATATCCCTTCTTGTTGAGAGGAGAGGTCCTAGGGCCTGAGGACGTCGTAGACAGGGAGGTGGCCGTTAAAGGGCTCGAGCGCGCTAAGAAGGCCCTCGAGGTGGCGAGAAATTATCTTAGGGGAAGAGGTATTGTCTAGGATTAGGGAGTTATTGAGGGAGCGCGGGAGGACCCTCAAGGCGCTGGTACTTTTTGGGAGCTACGTCTACGATCTGCTCAGGAGCCGAGACATCGACCTGCTCGTGGTTGTGGACAGGCTTGACGACGCGAAGGAGAAGACTTCCTTGGAGCTTGAGATCGTGAGGATCTTGAAGAGATACGTGAAGGACAAGCCCCTCGACGTCGTGGTCTTAGACGTTGAGTCCTTCAGAGAGAACTTGAAGTTGGGGGCCCTAGCCTCGGGCCTCATAGCCGGGTTCGAGCCCATATACGATGAGATAGGGGTCAACTCGATGATCGAGGAACTCCTGCGCGAGACCTCGCGAGGAGGGGAGCGAGTCGTGATAGTCAAGAGGGGGAGAAGGCTCGACCTGTCGTCGCTTGCCAAGGCAAAGCTCAAGGTCTTAGAGTCAGAGAGCAGAATCATCCGTAATAACAACAAACATAATATAAGTAATAAAACAAATATATGACCTCCCTCCTTAAAAGGCAAGGCTTTCAACTAAAAAGGATCTTGGGGCACAAGGATGCTCTCAGCGGACGTGCCGTCGTTAAGCGATGACGAAGTCGAGGAAACGCGTTAAAAGCATAAGCGAGGAGGTTGTGATTAGGAGATGACGTCGAGTCATGAGATGATTTGTTCATGAGTCATGAAAGGTACAGGGACTGGCTTGAGGAGGCGCTCGACGATTACTTTGCTGCTCGAGATCTCTATAACTTGAGAAGGTATAGTAAGGCGGCCTTTTTCTCTCACCAAGCATGCGAAAAGGCCCTCAAAGCCCTCTTGATCAAGAGGGCCAAGCGCTATAGCCCAGTACATAGCGTATTGAAATTGATGGAGGAGGTCAAGAGGGTCATCGACGTGCCCGAGGAGCTTGTGTGGAAGGCTCAATACCTCGACAGGTTCTTCATACCGACGAGGTATCCTAATGCTTGGCCGAGCGGCCCTCCTCATAAGCACTACACCCAAGAAGACGCTGCGAGGGCTTTGGAGTATGCGGGCGAGGTACTCGAATTCGTTAAGAGGAAGATTGAAGGAGATAATGAGTGATCCCAGCCTCGAGGACTTGAGGGACGGCCTCGAATCGCTGATAGCCGAGCTGATCGAGAAGCACAATCCGAGGTCTATAGTCGTTGCTGGCTCGGTGGCTAAGTCCAAGTTCGTAAGGGGGCTAAGCGACATAGACCTACTAGTCATAACTCACGAGGCCCCGGGAAAGGATGATAGATTTGCGCTGACGGCAATTAAAGACGTGGACGTCGAGGTAACGGTGTACTCGTTAGAAGAGGTCGTGGAGAACATGAAGGCCGATAACCCCTTCATAGTGGACGCCGTAGAGCAGGGCTTTGAGGTCTATGGTGACGTGATCGCTTCGCTTAGGCAAATGCTTCACGATATGAGGAGAAATCGGGGACAATTAAAGTTGAAGAGTTCATAGATTTTGGACGTCGGGGCTTATGCCGACTTTAAACGTGACGCACTGAGCGTTGCCCACGCTAGAGTATGGGCTTTATGTAGTCGAGGCCGCGCGCCTCTGGAGACCCTATTAAAAGCCTGTAGTGGCTCGGCTTGCCCCTCTGGTAAACCGCCTCTACCTTGCCTCGTGCCTCGAACCTCTCCCCGGAGTCCACAACCCCCATGTAGAGCCCTTCGTAGCTACAGACCTCTGCCAAGCCCTCGACGCTCGTCCCGCTCACGAACTCGACGTCCTCTACAAACCACTTCGACGGCATGAAGAGTGACTCGGACGCGTCCGCCACAACCCCTTTTATGGTCGCCAAGCCCAAGGGCTTGTAGCTGAACTCCCCGAAGGACTCCCTCACCTCGTTCTCCTTCTTCACTGGATGGATCGAGAACTCCCTCCCCTTGAAGAGCCCTCTGTTCCATTTCCTAGCGCACACGACCTCCGCATCGCTCTTCGACAAGCAGAAGAGCCTCTGCCTCCTCTCCAAGAGGTCTTCGAGCCTCTGCCTCGGCAGGGCCTCAATCCCCCTCCTGGGGTCCCTGTAGAGCTCGCGCAGGGCTTCTCTCGCCCTCAGGGCGCTCCCCCTCCCGTAGACGACCAAGTCTATATCTGAGAAGGGCTGGTGGATCTTTACGAGTATGGAGCCCGTCACCCCAAGGTCGTCGATGGGTATGCCAGCCTCGTCGGCTATCGCCTCCGCCAGCTCGAGGGCCGCGTCCTCCAGCTCGTCCCTAGGCCCTCTCGCCATCTCCTGCAACCTCTCCTCGGGGCGGTAGTGTCTCGACACCATGCTCAGGGGCACGGCCGACATCTCTATCCCGAGCTCCTCGAAGAAGGCGACGTACTGGGGGTGGTTTTGCTTCAGGTAGCTTATTGTGTCCAAGAGCATGGGCACGGTGTAGTAGGGGAGAGCCCGCCTGAACCTCCTCTCCCTCCCCCACTTGCCGTCGGGGCTCGGTACGTACTTCAGGTAGGCTATGACGCGGCCCGGCGGGTGGACGTTCCCGACGACCGTGAAGAAGAGGCCCTCTACGGTCTCGACGTAGTCCCTGTCCCTGAAGAGGCGCATCGTCGACCACCGTAGCTAATCCGGGAACGATGTAATAAGCTTGCGGTCGCATCGTCGGCATCTGAGTAGCGCTCGGGGCTCGCTCAAGGCCTACGAGGTTTGTTGGACGAACAAGCTTTTCAAGCCCGATAGCACCATCTTCTCTGAGGAACCCACATGGCCCTGAGAGAGCTCTTGAGGAGGGTCGCCGACGGCTCTATGAGCGTCGAAGAGGCCGAGCGACTGCTGAAGATGTTGGCGGTAGAGGAGGTAGCCGGCATCCTCAAGCTCGACGTCGGGAGGGAGGTCCGCAGGAGCGTCCCCGAGATAATATTGGGCGAGTACAAGAGCGCAGACCAGCTGGAACTCGCAATAAAGGGCCTTCTGGAGGCTAGGGGCAGGGCGATAGCCTCAAGGTTGAGGGAGGACCAGCTCGAGGTCGTGAAGAAGTTCGAGAGGGACTACTACGTCTCGCTAAGCGCGTCGCGCAGGGTAGCCGTCATCAAGAGGAGGGACTACAAGACGCCGAAGCACAGCGGAAGAGTCGGTGTGGTCGCGGCTGGCACATCTGACCTGCCGATAGCCGACGAGGTGAGGCTCTTGGTCGAGGAGCTCGGCTGCGACGCCCTCGTGATCCACGACGTGGGGATAGCTGGCCTCCATAGAACCTTGGACGCGGCCAAGAGGCTCTTGGAGGCTGACGTGGACGTGGTCGTGGCGATAGCCGGGATGGAGGGGGCGCTCCCGTCGGTCTTGGCGTCGGTGCTCGACGTGCCAGTCATAGGCCTCCCGACCTCCTTTGGCTACGGCCTAGGAGGTGGGGGGGTCGCAGCGCTCTTGTCCATGCTTCAGTCGTGCTCGCCGGGCCTGGTGGTTGTCAACATAGACAACAGCGTCGGCGCTGCCGTGGCCGCGGCCCTCATGGCCAGCAGGGCGGCCAAATTCAGGGGGTCGACCAGTAGGTGAGGGCTTTAGTCCTGGACCCAAGGCTGGCGGGTATCTCAGGGGACATGCTTCTAGGGGCCCTAGCGGACCTCACGGGCGAGGTCGACTGCCTCTACGAGGTCGCCTCGGCGATAGAGGAGGGGGTCGAGTACTGCGAAGGGGTCGAGCTCAAGGTATACGACGTCGAGAGGAAGGGGATAAGGGCCAAGAGGGTCGAGCTCGTCGCTAAGGAGGCCGCCGAAGGGGTCACGCCCGGGGCCTTCAAGCGCAACCTCGACAGGGTCTTGGAGGGCCTTGACTTGTCAGAGGACGCTAAGGAGCTCGCGAGGAGGGTCGTTGACGAGATGTGCGATGCCGAGGCGAGGGTCCACGGATCTACGCACGAGCTCTTCGACGTCGCCTCCGTGGACACGATATTCGACGTGGTCGGGGCGGTCGCGTTGCTCGAGAGGTCGGGGCTCTTGAGCTCGGAGGTCTACACCACCCCGCCAGCCCTCGGCTACGGAGTGGTCGAGACTGCGCACGGGCTCCTGTCGATCCCCGCGCCGATGACCTTGGAGATACTCCGTAGGCACGGCTTCGCCTACTCAAACGTAGCAGTGGAGCACGAGCTCACAACGCCTACGGGGGCGGCACTACTCGTGAACTTGGCTAGGAGAGTGGTCGACTACTACCCCCCGATGAGGGTGGAGGGGGTCGGTTACGGGGCTGGCTCTAAGGACTTGAAGCTAGTGCCCAACGTGCTCAGAGCAGTCTTGGGGGAGGCCTCTAGCCCTGTGGCCACGGAAAGGGTCGTGGTACTCGAGACGACGGTCGACGACGTCACGGGAGAGGTCTTGGGCAACGCCGTCGAGAGACTCCTCGAGCTCGGGGCCCTGGACGTGGTCATCTTGACGGGCGTGGGGAAGAAGAACAGGCCCGTGCACGTCGTCAGGGTGCTCTCCAGGCCCGAGCTGTGCGCGGAGCTTGCCGGAGCTCTGATCGAGGAGCTCGGGACGCTAGGCGTCAGGGCCCTCGAGGCCTCTAGGTTCGCCGTCGAGCGCGTCAGGAGGAGGTTCGAGGTCGAGGTCTGCGGGAGGAGGTTCGAGGTCGAGGTCAAGGAGTCAAAGACGCTGGATGGGAGGACCTTGAGGGTCAAGCCTGAGTACGAGGACCTCAAGAGGATATCGAGGGAGCTGGGGATCCCGCTGAGGAGGGTTGCGGAGATCGTCCAGAGGGAGATAGAGAAGCGGGTGCCCTTCCATAATTGAATAGCAACTCCCTAGCGAGGCACGGGCTTGCTACTGCGACTTCTGCTCTAATGGCTCTACGATGAGCCTCGGGCCCTCCTTGGCGACTATCCTCACCTTAGAGCCCTTGGCCACCTTCTTCAAGGCCCTCGCCATCCATAGCTCTCCGCGGAAGATCACAAAGCCCTCGCCCCCCTCGTCCATGTTGTCCACGGCCTCGGCGACCTCGCCCACGATTGTTTCTAGGATCGGCTTCCTCCTCCTGACCTCGATGACCTTGTAGGCCATGAAGGCCGCGAAGGCAGCTATGGGGGCCGTGACCGCAATTACTACCCAAACGAAGGACCCTATCCACTCCGGGCTCACGACCCACCTCGTGGGCTCGAAGGCTATCACCAAAAAGGCGCCCAGCGCTAAGGATATTATGCCCGAGATGCCGAAGAGGCCGAAACCCGGCGTGAGGGCCTCCACGAGCAACAGTATGAGGCCGAGGGCTATGAGCAAGAGAGACCCGAGGCTTAACGGCGTGGCCCCTAGCCCTATGATGCCCAGTATCGTCATTATTGCGCCTATTATGGCAGACGAATGGACCCCGGAGGCCAGCCCGAATATTAGGGCTAGAAGCCCCACGGTCATGAGGATGTAGGCGATCTGGGGGTCGGATACCACGGTCAGGACCGCGACCCTCGGGGAGGGGCCGTACTCCACAACCTCCGCGCCTAGGGTCTCCAGCTTTACCACGCCGGCTCTGGTCTTGACCTCCACGCCATTAACCAAGCTCAGTAACTCCCTGAGCCCGTCCACGGGCGGCACGTCGGTTATCCCGAGCCTGTACGCCTCGTCGGCCTTTAAGTTCAAGTTCTCGGTCACGAACCTCCTCGCGACGGTGACGTTCCTGCCCCGCTCCTCGGCCTTCGTCTCCATGAGCTTCACGAGGGCGTTTATGTGCTTCGTGTCGTTTATCGGCTGGCCCATGAAGTCCACCGGCTGGCAAGAGCCTATGATCGTGTGGCTGGCCATGGCAGCTAGGTGCGAGCCCACTAGTATGTAGGTCCCGGCCGACCAAGCCCTAGCGCTCCCGGGCGGGTACACGTAGGCTATTACAGGGACGACCGACTGCTCTATCAAGTCCAGTATTCTTATCGTCGAGTCCAAGAGCCCCCCAGGCGTGTTCAGTATTAGGACGACCGCTGAGGACCCCGCGTAAGAGGCCTGTCTCAGGCCCTCCTCGACGTATATCGCCGTGGCCGGGGTGATGGTCCCCTCTATCCTCAAGACGAGGACCAAGGGGTCTCGTCGGCTGGCCGCGCAAAGGGCTGGCGTCGCGATGGCGAAGGCGAGCGCTGTTAATGTGAGGATAAAGAAGAGGGTTTTGGCTTTTCGGCGCCCCGTGGCGGTTCACCCTTTCTCCTTCTCCGCGACCTTGGACGCTAGGCCTATCACCGTGCCCAGCTCGCCAAAGGCTTGGGGAGCTATTATGACTAAGTTCTTCTCCCTCGCTATGTCAATGAGCGTCTGGAGCTCCCTGAGCCTAAGCGCTACGGGTTGCTCCTGATAAGCCTTGGCTGCCTCGGCCATGATCTTAGAGGCCTGGAGCTCACCCTCGGCGACTATTACCCTAGACCTCCTCTCCCTCTCGGCCTCGGCCTGCTTGGCCATGGCCCTCAGCATGCTCTCGGGCAGGCTCACGTCCTTTATTGAGACAGCCGTAACCTTGATGCCCCAGGGATCCGTGAGGACGTCGAGGGTCTGCGTCAGCCTCTTGTTAAGCTCCTCCCTCTTGCTCAACAGCTCGTCGAGCTCCGACTGTCCAAGGATGTCTCTGAGGACCGTCTGCCCGAGGAGACTCGTCGCGTAGACGTAGTTCTCCACAGCCGTCACAGCCTTCACGGGATCCATGACCCTGTAGTATACGACTGCGTCCACGTCAACTGAGACGTTGTCCTTGGTGACTATCCTCTGCTTTGGGACGTCCACTGTTACGACTCGTAGGTCCACCTTCACGAACCTGTCCACGATGGGTATCCTGAAGAACAGGCCGGGACCCTTGGCTCCTACGAGCCTCCCAAGCCTGAATATGACCGCCCTCTCGTACTCGTAGACGACCCTTATCGACGACGCCAGGATTATGATTATCACTAGGACCAAGAAAAATATCGCCAGTATCTGCGCCAGCGTCAGCGATCCTCACCTCGCCCTAGATGACGGTTCTCGTATAATAACGTCGGCTCAAGTGTAAAAACATTTGCCCCTCTTGAGGACTCTTTTGCCTTTCGCATCGCCTATCGATCGCGTCTCAGCCTCTTCATAATGTCCTCGTGGAGCTTTGGAGTGCACGCAGCTATTATCGCTAACCTAGCCTTGGGGTCGAGCCTGCAGTTCAGCTCTCTACCCTCGGCATCGGTTATGACGCCCCCGGCCTCCTTGAGGATGAGGGCCGAGGCCACGAAGTCGGGCGCTCTCAAAAAGCCTCTCAAGTCCACGAAGGCGTCTGAGGCCCCCGAGGCCACGAAGCATATCTCGAGGGCGTCCGAGCCTATTAGCCTCACGTGCCTCGCCCTCTCTATGAGCTCCGCCACCCTTGACACGTAACCCGCTATCTGTCCCCTCACGTTCAGCTCAAAGGCTACGAAGGCGTCCTCGACCTTGCTCACGTCGCGAGGCCTTATCCTCCTGCCGTTCAAGTAGGCCCCGAGGCCCTTCTCGGCATAGTAGAGGTCGCCGGTCACGAGGTTCACCACGCCAGCCGCGACCACGTCGTCCAAGGTCTCCCCCTCAGCTATCGCCACCGCCGAGCTACAGGCCGGGTAACCCCTCAAGACGTTCGTGCTCCCGTCTATGGGGTCGACGACGACCACGTACTTGCCTCTTCCGTAGGACTTGAGCCCGCTCTCCTCGCTCACGAGGACGAAGTCCCTCAGGCTCTCGGTCAGCGACTCAGCTATGGCCTTCTCGACCTCCAGGTCTATGACTCTCGTGACGTCGCCGCCAGCGCCCACGCCAAGCTCCCTACGGGCCTCTTCGTCGTCCTTCAGCTCCAAAAAGCGGGCCCTGGCGGACTTCAGCGCCTCAACTACGGCGTCCTTGAAGCGCATAGCGGCCCGGAGAATAGGGACTGAGGCGCGACGTTAAACTCTTTCCGCACGAATCCTTGTCGAGGATTATCTTTTCGAGAGCCTAGCGTTCATCGCCTTTCGTAGGCGGCTTCAATTGGAGAGCGGGCGATGGGTTGGTTTCGCGTTATGGAAGGTCGCGCGACCTTCGGGCTAGCAAGGCCGCAAAGCTCATAGAGCGGGCGAGAGAACCTCGGTAAGTGCTTCTCCACGCTTAGTATTTAGTAGATGCTCAGCGAGGATGGGGGATGTTGGAATTGACTAGGGCGAGCACAAAGTGCGTGTTCTGTGAGATAGTAGCTGGTAGTGAGAGGGCCGTGAAGGTCTACGAGGATGACGTTTGCATGGCGATAATGGACATAGCCCCGGTGAACAGAGGGCACTTGCTTGTCATACCCAAGAGGCACTACGACACGGTGTTCGAGATGCCCCTTGACGAGGCCGCTCACGTCTTTGGCGTGGCGTGCTTAATGGCCAGAGCCGTCAAGGAGGCTGTAGGGGCCGAGGGGATTAACATACTTCAGAACAACGGGAGGGCCGCTTGGCAGCACGTATTCCACGTGCACGTCCACGTAGTACCGAGGTGGATTGACGACAAGATCGAGGTCTACTGGCCCGCCGAGCGGAGCGATTACGACGAGCTGGAAAGCGTCGCGACCAAGATAAGGGAGAAGCTGAGAGCCTTAAACCTCGGCATAAGAGGGTCCCTTAACTCCTGAGCAGGGCCCCACCTTTGCTGGCCTCGAGCACCACGAACCTTAGGGCGACAAAAAGGTTGAAGGTTGTTAGGCCTCTTCCCCCTCTCGGGGTTCCTGTTCTCCTTCTTCGACTGGCTTGTAGAGCTCCTCCTTGCTGATGGCTACTTCATTCAATACCTCACTAGAGACCAGTATGGGCGCGTTGGCTATGAATGCTAGGGCAACTATGTCGCCGGTCCTGCCCTCTACCTCTTTGAGCCCCTCGCCCGTCTCTAGTGCCATCTTCGTCAAGAACCTCGAACCGCTCATGCCGTATATCACTGCCCTCTTGACCTTCACGTTCAGCTGGTTCAAGACGTCAAGCATGAAGCCGTGCATCGTCTGTACTGGTTCCCCATCCATCATGTACTTTATGCTTAGCGCCTGCGCCCCATCCATGACCAACAGCAAGACCCTCTCTCGAGGGTCTTCGAGGAAGGCCACGGGCAGGGGTCCTTGAGGCGTAGCGGTCATGGCCACTCCTGTTACCTTAACCTCTACAAGGTCCTCTCCTAAATTACCCATTACCCTTCTCAAGAAGGGGCAACGCTCGACTACTTAAACCTGTCGTCGGTAAGCCGTCCTCGTCGTCTCAGAAGCGCTCGGCTCTTCTCACTAATCGAAAAAGCCGGTGCTCATCATCGACGCCTCGGGGCCGCAGTTCACTAGCTAGCCGAGCCCTAAGTCGTTTTCCCTCCATCCGCTCTAAGTCCGCTGGGGTTTCCCGAGGCAATCAGTTCTAAATATTTGTGAGTAGCTCAATCGCCTCGGGTTCCCGAGCTCCGTTCGGGTCTTCATAGCATCATTACTCGGGCTATCAGGACTCCACCTAACCCGAAAGCCCCTCATCCGCCATCTGCTTCTGCTACTCGATCGGCGACGTGCTCGGGGGCAACCGTCATTGATCCTGCGGTTACGTGTCCCTCATCTGCTTCTGCTACTCCCTCGTTGCAGAAGTAGGAGGGAACGAGGGGAGTAGGTTATTGATCGGCGACCTATAACTGATGCTTCGAGGCCATCAGCCTTGACCCAAACTCTTCTTCAACGCATTAACTATTGCTGGCAGGGCCTCTCCGGCTTTGGCATGGATCGCCACGTCGGCGACGTCATCAAGGGGCGTCGGCTCCATGTTTATTATTACGAGCCTCGCCCCCCTTTGCTTGGCGACGACTGGCAGGTAGGCCGCCGGGTACACTTGCAAGGACGTGCCCACGACCAACATCAAGTCGCACGTCCCGCTCTCCAAGAGAGCTCTCCTGTAGGCTTCCTCGGGCAGGGGCTCGTTGAAGAGCACCACGTTAGGCTTGAGCACGCCCCCGCACTCGCACCTGGGCGGTAAGTAGCCTCTCTTGACCTTGCCCATCGCCTCCTCCATGGGGACGACCTTGCCGCAGCTCAGGCACACAGCCTCCCTCACGTTCCCGTGGAGCTCTATCACGTTCCTCGAGCCGGCCTTGATGTGGAGGCCGTCGACGTTCTGGGTGATGACGGAGCTGAGCTTGCCCATCCTCTCGAGCTCGACGAGGGCGTAGTGGGCCCTGTTGGGCTCGGCCCTCACCATGCTCCCCAGTCTGTCGACCATGAATTGCCAGAAGATGTCCGGAAACTGTCTAAAGAACTGAACGGTGCTCGTCCTGGGGTCTACCTGCTTCCACAGACCCTGAGGACCCCTGAAGTCCGGTATGCCGCTCTCGGTCGATATGCCAGCTCCCGTCAGGGCCACTACCTTCTTGGACTCCAAAATCATCTCTGCAATTCGCTCGACCTCTGCCGAGAGGCCCACCTTCTCTCACTACAGTAAAAGGAGGCCTTAGCTTAATTTATCCCTTATCCTCTACTCTGCTGGAAAGCCCAAACCGAGGGACCCCCTTGTACCCGACCCTCTATATCGATTGCAGGCTTAATGGGAAGTTTTGCGGGAAGTGTTGCTACGACACGAGAATGCCGCTGACCAAGAGGGACATAGAGAGGATCAAGAAGTTGGGCTTCGCTGAAGAGGACTTCGTCGACAGACGCGGTCGCATACCGAGGCTCAAGAACGTCGACGGGCACTGCGTCTTCCTCGATCGCGTCACGAGCTCCTGCACCATATACCCCGATAGGCCCGAGGGATGTCGTCTTTATCCGCTGGTATACGAGGAGGAGAGCGATAGGGTTACAGTAGACCCCCTGTGCCCCAAGGCTGATACAATACCTCAGAGGATCATCAGGGAGCTAAGCGGCGCGCTCCTCAGCCTGATAGACAGATTGTACGAGGACTACCTTGGGTAAGAGTTTTCGTGGCGCAGAAGAAAGCGTTAGAGGGGGGTGTATGTGTTCCTGCCGTCGATCGCGACTCGCCTAGCTTGTTTGGAGCATCTTGCCCTTGTCCGTCAACGAGTACACGGCCGTGGGTCCCGATCCCTTGACCTCTACGTAACCCTTCTGAGCCAAGAGCCAGAGGTAGAGCTCGACTGCCAAGGGTTGCAGGCCCGTGGGCGATATCTTATTGAGGTGGTCGACCACGTCGTTGACCGTCTTCTCCCCAGATTTGAGGCAGTTTATTATCTCCTTCACGGCCACGTTGCCCAAGAGCCTCGAGGCCTCCTCGGACACGACCCTCACCCCCTAGACCTGTTTCAGAGAGCCTCTACGAGCAGTATATAAGAGTTGTTAAAGGTGTTGAGGAGCTCGGAAGGCGGATTTTTCGATGCCCCGAAGACGTGCCTTGGCGCTAAGATACGCGTCCACGGGGTCCCCCCGAGACAATAACATCGGGCTTACGCCGTGACCTTGTCATCGCCCGGATTTGCCAGCTTACAACTGAAAGCCTCGCCCTTTAGGGCAGGGAGGAGGTCAGGCGCATAGGATTAGGGGTGTTGAGTTAGAGAGATGCCAAGCTGACGCTTATGTACCTTATCATGTCCGCCACTTCTTCACACCTGTCCACCGAGTTCTCCACCTCGTCGACGATCTCCTTGGCTAGGGCGCACCACTTGGGCCCCTTCTCGTCGCACTTCAAGAGCACGTACTCCAAGAGGGAAGTCCTCACGTCGTCGACCTCCTCCTCTATGCGTTCTATCGCGTCTGCTGTGTTGAGCGCCTTCTGAGGGCTCTCGACGATTTCCCTGAGCGCACGATCTACCAAGTCCATGGCTTCGCGGAGCTTTAGCACCATGCTTAATAGTTTCGCCACGTACTCCTTGTCGAACTGAACTCCTATCTTAACGGCCATCAACAACCTCCTAGCGGCTGCCTTGGAGTAATCGGCCACGTCGTCCAACCTTAATATAAGCCTCATCATGTAGTCTCTGTCGAGAGGCAACAAAGTCGCCCTTGACAGGTCGTATATCAAGCTCCTCTTCATCTCGTCGGCCTTCCTCTCAGCTACCATGACCTCAGCAAATATCGGGGCTGCGCTGTCGAAACGGCCCTCCTCTACCGCCCTCAACAAGGAGGCCAGACATTCGACAACGCTTGAGACCTTGAGGCAATGCTCTAAGCACTTCGACAACATTTCCCTTTCAATCTTCTTGGACGCCCATATCCAAGTCGTCAAAA
>Ga0080004_1094611_pt1 | contig 14642 bp, 18 predicted proteins | sample WasSprMetagenome_FD_69207 | JGI IMG/M metagenome (GOLD analysis project Ga0080004, IMG submission 69207) | Sulfidic aquatic microbial communities from Washburn Spring, Yellowstone National Park, USA - WS (SPADES assembly) (version 2) | ecosystem: Environmental > Aquatic > Thermal springs > Hot... | reverse complement strand
TACGGTTTCGCACAGGCCCTCACCTTGGTGACTGTCTTGTTGAAAGTGTCATAGACTATGGCTGAGTAGCATACCCACGCGTCGCCAGAAGCGATGGGGGTCCCGTTCACGTAGAGTGCGCTGACGCCCGCTGTCTTGTTTAAGGTGTCTAGGAGACACGGGGTGGTCTGACACTTAAGCAGGGCGTATGCCATGGCTCTCTCGGTGCTGACCTGGTGCACGCGCGCGCGCGCGCTAAACTGCCTGACGGCTAGACCATATATCAGGGAGACTGTAACCGCGTATACGAGTGCTATCGCCAGGGCTTCGAGGTGCCTCATCCCCCTCCCCTCGCAACCTTCGTTGCAGTGGTGTTGTACACGAGGAGCCATTGGTAGGCCTCGCCCTCGACACGTGTAAGCGTGGGTATGGTCGCCTTCTCGCCCTTGTAGCTTACGTATTGCCTTGTGACGTGTATCGGCTGCGGCAAAGCGATCATGGTCTCGGCGTAGGGAGCGGTTGCGTTGATGGCTTTGGCTACGATTGTCTGGTAGGTCTCGCCCCTCCCCAGCCAGAGCCTGCCAGCGAGCATCGAGAGGCCAGCGAGCAGCACGACCTCGGCTAGAACGACTAAAGCCTCGTCTACTGCCGGCACGGCTCCACCCTCACCTCGTACACTTTTATTTCCCTCGGACCCTTGAAGCTGTACGCCTCAACCGCCCCGGAGCGCTCAGCATGGAAGGAGTAGGTGGCCTCCGCGCCTGCGTAGGTGCAGAGGCTCGCGCCAGCGTAGGGCGCTGCGCTGTAGTAGTACACCCTTATCGTGTAGCCGCTGTCCTCGACCTTCACGTAGCTTACTGCGCCCGCGTGGGTCCCGTTCCCCCAGACGCGCCAGGGCTCGGGCGTGGGCTCCTCGAAGACGGGACCCTTAGCCCTGAAGACGGCGTAGACCCTCGCGGCTGGAACCTGGTACTTGACCCCGTCGAGCGTTAGGTTGATCACCATCGGCCTCGGCTCGACGCTGACAGAGACGCCGCTCAGCCTCCCGGCGAGGAGGGCCTTCTTGAGCTCGTAGGCCTCCTCGAACCTGCGCTCCGGCTGGGTTGACAAGCCGTGCATGACGGCGTAAAACGCTACGCCCACCGCCGCGACTATTGCCAGCGCCAAAAGCGCCTCCCTAACCATATGGAGGATAGGAAAAAAGAATTATTTATTTTTTTAGCTTGCGAGTGAGCTACGCCCTAGGCGGGTAGACCGCCGGTATCGGGACCACGAGCTTCCCGCTCTGCGGCGCAGGGATGGCGTAGATGGCGAGGACGTACTGCTTGGTGTTGGGTATGCTCCTGGTTATTGTCTTCCGCCCCGGCACAAACTCGCGCGCGCGCGCGCTGTCCCTCCACACAACGGCGAAGGTGCGGTTGTCCCTCAGCTCGATGTAGATGTCCGCGCTGTACGTCTCATCCGTCTTCACGTCGAAGATGCTTATCGTGGCTGTGAGGCTGGAGCCCTCGCTGATTGCGTCGATGTGCGGCATGACGTACACTACGCTGAGCTGCGCGGGCTCCTGCAGGGCTACTGGCCCCTCCGGGGTGCCCATGCTGGAGAGCCAGTAGGCGGAGGCGACGACACTATTGATGCCCTGGCTGTAGAGTGCCCAGGTGTCGTCTGTGAGCTTCACGAGGAAGGTCTTGGAGGTGCTGTTTGCGTCGATGAGCGCGCCCTCGTAGACCCTGTTCCCGATGACCACCACGCCCACGATGCTGCCGGGCGGGGTGGGCTTCACGCCGCTAGCCGCTGGCGGGAGGTACTTCCAGCTCGCAGTGACCTTGAGGGAGAGGCCCTGCTTGAGCTCCCCGATGCTGTAGTCCGGCGTGGCTGTGACCTTGAGGGTGGAGACGACCACTGGCTCCTTGAACACGACCTTGGTCCCGTTCTGGAAGGTGTAGGTGAAGGTGAGGTTGTATACCGCGAGGGTTGTGCCGTTTGCGAGCCAGCAACCTGTGTCGTAGCCCCCGCCGAGGAGCTTGTAGGGGTCCCAAGCCGCCAGGGCTACGAGGTACCACGTCCTGCCGCCGACGCTGACGGACGGGAAGGTGCTCCTGAGTGCGGCTTCGTCGCGCGGTATCACAGTGACCTTCATCCCGCCCCTCTCCATGACGTGTTTGTTGCCCCTCCAGCCCGCTGGGAGGTGGACCCTCAGGCTGGTCCCGTTGGGCAGCGGTACGACCTCAACATTGCTTCCGTCGGTGAGCAGGGCCACGATGTGCTCGTTTACCCTGTAAAGCTCTGTCACGTTGAGTAGCCAGGTGCCGTTCCACGCCCAGTTCGACACGTCTGCGAGCCAGGGCGTGGCTATGCCCTCGCCTGGGAGGAGGGGGGTGCCCATGCCCACCTCCACGACCCGCGGGCGCTCAGCCGCGCGCGCGAGAGTGGCGAGTGGAGTTTCCCCTGGTGGCGGGGTTTGCCCCGAGCCTCCCTTAGTGGTGGAGGGTTGAATTGAGATGAGGTCGAAAATGAGCCGGTCTTTGGGTGGCGAGCAGTCTGCATCAGTCCTGCACTGATCCTGCCCAGAGCCTGGCACCAGCACGCACCTCATGCTTACGCACTCGGCATGAAAGCTTGGAGGGTTGATGTTTTGAAGTGGGCACTGGCAGTCCGCATCAGTTCTGCACTGGTCCTCTCCAGGACCCAGCACTAGCACGCACCTCCCGTTTACACACTCCCTGTGCCTCTGCACTGGCTCCACATCCACATCCGGCTGATTTGTGGAGGTCCATTCTCTGAAAATACCGCCGGATAGGTAAGGCGTCATACGGGTTCCAGAACTGTAAGAGTATTCCCTGTAGTTTCCACCACTAAGATTCTCAGATATTCCACTTGTTGAAGCTTCTGTGATTCCTCTGATAAGCTTTGTACCGGTTCCGGCGAAGTTTGGAATTTCTTCGTAAGTGACCCCCATCACCGTGTAAATGCTACGATCAGTAAAACCCAAATGGTACCCGGTCAGAGAGTAGAGAGCGCTGTCAACGGCGCTACTAAGGGCTCGCCCCACGGTGTTGATGACGCTTGAAACCGCATCGCTAGTGTAGGAAATGGTGTTTGCCACAGTGTCCAAAGCCCCTGAAACTGCCCGTCCAATGGTGCGCGCGGCGCTCGAAACAGCGCTAGCTACCGCTTGGGCTGCGCCTGATAAAGCGTTGCCGACGGCGCCGAGCAAGCCGCTACTACTTCCGCTGGGTGAGCCGGTGGAGGTGCCTGAGCTACTGGAGCTACCTACCCCGCTTGAGCCACCGTAGCCGGAGCCCTCCAGGTTCCTCTCGTAGGAGCTGTACCGCTTGTACTGCGCATCCCAGTAGCTGTCGCTCGTCACGCTTGAGCTACCGGAGCCTGAAGAGCCGCTGCCCGCCTCGCTTGAGCCGTAGCCCCCACCGCCGTCCATAAGGGGTCTTGCGAGGGCGGCGAGGAGCTGCGCGAGCACCAGCGCCAGCAGTAGCGCTGCTAGGGCGGCTTTAACGCCGTCGCGCCCAACCCTCATATCGCTTCGAAATAATTATCAAAGACATAATTATAAGGCTTTCGGGGGGAGGGAGAAAAAAGATGCCTTTTTAGCGCGCGCTTATGTCGCTGCCTGGCTCACAGCCGCACGCTAGCGCTACTGCTCCAGCACCTGCACCAGTATCCACATCTCACCGCTACCCCCTATGTGGAGATCCCCGGGATCCAGTCTCGGCTCGGGCTGAGGGGCGAATCCCATCCATTTGGCAGGCTCACAGACCTGCTTGCGTGCTAGGTCGTAGCACGTTACGTAGTCGTAGAACTCCCTCTCTGTATAGAAGAACTGCTTCACCTTCTCCTCGTCGAAGTTGTTCTCCTCGAGCGCCCTGTTGTAGAGGTCTACGAGCCTCCTGTCGATGGTGTACGCCGTCATGGGTATAGTGTAGAAGCCCACCCCGATGTCCATGTACACCGGCTTATTCCTCACAGCAACATATACCTTTCCATGCACCTTAGTTGTGAACGCCGTGTAGTTCACGTAGACCCTGATCCTCCTCCAAGGCGGCATCTTGATATAGAAGGCCCAGACCCCACCCTTTATGTGGAGCCAGCCGTTGCCCACGTACTCGTAAGTTGCATTGAATGGGGGGTTGGTCTCTATCGGCTCAAGAGTGGTCTTTACGGTTGTGTTGCCCACCCACACCTCGATGGTGGCGCTGGGCGGCAGTGTGGCGTTGCCGGGGGTCTGCGGGGTGCTCGGCTGCTGTGGCTGTGTTGCGTTTATGGGCGGCTGCTGGGGCCTGTGCCTTACCCGGTAGTACGCGGCGGAGAGGATCAGGAGGGTGACCACCGCCGCGCCGACTATTGCCAGTAGCTTTTTCCAGCTCATGGTGGGAAAAGGCGCGCCTATTATTTATATGCCTATCGCTTAAAAACCCCCGGCGGGGGCGCTAGGGGTAGGGCTTTAGGCTTGGGAGCCAGTGGAGGAGGATCGCGGAGAGGGCTAGGAGGGTGGCGCCGACGAGGACGTAGAGGAGGGCGGTGCGCCGCCCAGTCCTCGGGGCGCTGTATATCGTGAAGAGCCCTGCGAGCGCCGTGGCGTACAGGAAGAAGACCACGAGCATCTCCGTGACGGTCTGCCTGGTCTGCTGGGGGTGGATCACCGGCAGGGAGGGCGCCTGCTCGGCGAGCACGTAGAATAGCCCGGAGGCCACGAGGACTACGAAGGCGAGGAGGATGACGGCTAGCCGCTCCAGCCCGAAGCCCACAGGTTTTCTCCGCCTCATAGCACTAATAACATGGTTAATTATTTTATATGCTTATCGCTTACGAAACGTAGCAGTACCTCCTCCTGCGGAGCATGTAGGCCGCAAGAATCAACGCCAGTGCTGCGGGGATGGGGCGCGCGCTATTCTGCGACCTCTACCTTGATCCACATCTCGCCGTGACCCGTGATGAGGAGGTCTCCTGTTTGCCAGTCTTCAACCTCCAGCCTGTCGCTCGGCCCCTGCATTACTTTGCCCGGAGTGCAAGCCTCGTTCCAGGCTAGGTTGTAGCATGTGACGTATTTGTAGAAGTCTTTCTCGTAGTTGAAGAATTTGTCCATGCACTCCAAGCCGTTGTTGCACCGAGCAAGCGCGCTGGCGTAGAGGTCCACGAGCCCCCTGTCGATGGTGAAGACCGTGGTCGGCACGGTGCCGAGGTATGTCCCTGCGTCCAGGTACACGGGGCCGTTCCTCACGATCACGGTCAGCAGTGCCAGCATCTCAGCGCCCTGGAAGACCCTGGCCGTGTAGTTGACGTATATCTTGAGCTTTTTCCATGGCGGCATCTTGACGTAGAAGCCGAACATGTCGCCCCTTACGTGGAACCAGCCGTTTACTACCTCGTACGTCGGCTGGGTCTGAGCCTGCGTGGCGTTCCGTGCTTGCCGTGGCTTAGTGTCGTTGACGGCTGGCTGTGTAGCTGGCTGGCTCGGCGCCTTGAGCTGGGGCAGGAGGCAGAGGAGCGCCGAGACGAGGACTGGGATGAGTGCTAGCAATGCCAGTAGGGTTTTCCTCTGCATGCGCATAATTATAATATCGTTGCTTAAATGCTCAGCGTTAGGAGATGTAGCGGTACCTCCTCTTGTGGAGCAGGTAGCCAGCGAGTGCCAGAGCCGTGACGAGTATGGGGGGTATCGCTAGGAGTATAGTAGAGTTTTGGTCGGAGTTTTGCTTTGGGCTTTGGGGTTGTGGCTGTGCGATGTTTTGCTGAGTGTTAGACGTGTTGCTGGTCGGTGTATTGCTGGGCGGCGTGCTGTTCTGCGGCATGGAACTGTTTTGTGGCATTGTTGTGTTTATTGGTGGCTGTGTTGTGGGCGTGTTGTTCTGCGGTGCGGTGGCATTTGTAGGAGCCTGATTGCTGGGCTGCGTGCTGCTTGTGGGGACCTGGTTGTTTGGCTGAGTGCTGTTCTGAGGGGTTGTGGGCTTGGGCTTTTCTAACAGATAGAGTGTCAGCCTAGCGTAGAGCAAATAATATGTAGGGGTCTCTGTGACTGTTGGGGGCGCGAATGCCTGGTAGGCGATGGCGCTGAAGCCCGTGCAGTTGAACGTGCAGGTGCACTCGTAGTCGCTGCAGGCGACGAAGCCCTCCCCAAGCGCGCTCACCGCGAGCCCCCTCCCCGCCGGGGCTTTGAGCCTCCAGGCGGAGCCGTTCAAAGCCACGATTAGAACCACGCCGCCCTCAGCCGTAGCGTAGCCGTCCAAGCCGTAGACTGGGTAGAGCTTGTCTGGGGCTTTACCGACTTCGTTACCGTTGAGGTATAATGTCCCGTTCTTTGCCCAGAGGACGCCGGAGGCTAGGGGGATGAAGCTCACGGCGCCCGTGCTGTATACGTCGTAGAGGCCCGTGTCGAGGTCATATACGAGGAGGTAGCTCTCGACCTGCATCCTCACCCTGCACGTGCAGGGGCTCGCGAGGACAACCGCCTTGCCCCCAGCCCTCCCCGAGCCAAGAACCCAGACGCACATCGGGCTGGTGTGCCTGTCCAGCCTGAGGACCTCGAAGCCGTACAGGCTGTAAGCCGCCACGAAGTCGTGCCCCACCACGAGGAGGAACCTGGAGCCGACGAATGCGCGGCCACCCCTGACCGTGAAGACCGGCTCCAGGCCCCTGTAGACCGTGACGCTCCCAGCCCTCCACACAGCCAGGTTCTCGCCGCGGATGTCGCAGCCGTCAAGGGGACCGTAGGGGGAACCAACATCAGCCAGCTTCTCGAGGCTCGGCAGCCTGAGGACGGTGCCGTTGTACAGGACAGCCCTGCCCTGGTCGAAGCACGCCACCCCGCTCAGGGCTACCGGCTGCGAGGGGATCGCTGGGAGGAGAGCTAGGAGGGACAGGAGTATGAGGATGCTAGCCCTCAACCCTGACAAGGACGAGCTCACCCCTGCTGTCAGACGTCAGAAAGTAGGTGTAGCACTGCGCCCTGGGGAGGCTCGCGCCCCCCACGATCACTGTGCCGTTGCTGTAGTAGAAGGTTGCCCTGAAGCGTGTCGAGGTGTAGCCGTTGGGGTTGCTGACGTAGCCCGCGGCCCTCAACGCCTCGTTGTTTACTGTGCGGTAGCAGTCGTAGGTGCCCGTGTAGCCTTTTTCGAGCCGAGTATATGCCAAGAGTAACAGCAGTGCGGCAACGACCGCTGTGGCCCCGACCAATGCGGCGTCTACGCGCATGGCTTCACCTGAATAGGGATGGTGTAAAGGCTAGTGCCATCATGTATGAGGCGTAGAGTGCTACCGCGATGACGGGCATGTAGATGGTGAATAGTGTGGGCTTGCCCTCCCGGAAGCTGCTCGTCGCAACGCTGAGGGCCAGGGCTAAGCTTGACAGGATGAGATCCATGCTTTGCTCTAGCTCTTCCAGCCCCGCCGAGGTTATCCCTAAAGTGGCGAGCGCCTCCGCACCGGCGCCGAACAGCAACGGCTTCACCGACACGAGTATTGCGTACATCATGCTGACTATGACCGCCTCGATGACCGCGTATAGGAGGAAGACCCTCGTCTTGGACCTCAGCCTGAGTATGAAGTCGACTATGCGCGAGTAGTGCTCCTCAAGCCGCTCGAGCAACTCGTAGCCCCCATGCAACAGAACCTGGAACAGCGCGAGCCTGACAGCCTGCACGAGGCCGTTATCTGCGGGGCGGAGAAGGTCTTCCGGGTTCTCAATGAAGCGACCCCTCAGGGACCGGTACGGGTTTCCCACCGCTCTCGAGGCTACGCGGACCATCTCCCTCGTGTCGAGGATCTCTTTTACCTGCCTTTTGGTATAGACAAAGTGTAGAGCGCTTGTAAGGGCGGAGCCGAGGGCTAGGCTCATGGTGAGCGGGAGGGGGACGCCTAGGAAGGACAGCAGGAGGTAGAGCGGGGCGGCGGATACGAGGGGCAGGTAGCTCTTCGCTGGCGGCGATGGGAGGCTGTACTCGATTGGGTACGCCACTATTCCGACCCCTATGGTAAGCAGGGACGCGGAGAGGGCGGAGACGATGGCGACCATGGCGCCTCCGGGCCCCATGAGGGCGAGGGTTGAGACAAGCATGCCTGCAACCGTGCTGACAAACGTGGAGACAATCATGTACATGTTGCTGACGTTGTAGTCTGACAGGTCGAGCGCCGTCCTGAGCTCCGCGATAACATCCCTCAGCTTCTCCTCGAGGGCTTCACGCGCACCGCTCCTCTGAACAGCGATTGCCGCCTCGAGGACCCTCCTCATCTTGTCGGACAGCCCCCTAAGCGCCTTGTCTGGACTGGTGAGGAGGACCTCATAGCCCGGGAGGTACGTGTAGAAACCTTTGGCTTGGAGCTCGGAGAGCGTGGTGAGGGGCTGCTGTGACGAAGACAACAGGATCAGGGCGAGTGGGACGGCGTCCTTCTCGCTCTGGAACCAGAGCTCGATTGGGCGAAACAGAGAACGGAGCAAAGAAAAAACACCTCTTTTTTTCCCAGAAAGTGCGCGGTTTAGGGCACCATGACGCGGAAAGCAAGGTTGACGTCTTGAAGTTTCCCGGTAGCCTCATTCAGGATAGTTAGCTTGGCAACACAAGATGCGCCATCGTAGAGGTTTTGGACAGATCCACTCTGAAATGTTTTCGCTGTTCCTGCGTCGATTATTACACCTGTAGGTGCCATGCTGATTTGACCAGCCCTGGGGCACGTCACGTTAAACGAGTTGACGGTTACGTTGTATCCTCCGAGGTTCCTGATGGTGATGTAGAGCGTGCCTCCGACGTAGTATGCGTCTGTGATGTCGAGGACTGGCTGGTTGACCACGTTCCTCGTCAGCGCCAAGTACCACCAGCCAACGATGACGCCCGCGACAATGATGACTACCGTCAACAGGGCTACGAGGAATGGCGGCACTGAGCCCTTTCTTTTTCCAAAGACTTTTGCCCACATATCAGTAATTATTTTAAAGGGGGTCTTATTTATTCTTTTTGCTCTAGGATTGCGCTGGCCTCCTCGTACATCCTGGCGATTAAGGGGTTCAGCCTCCGCTCCACCCACGCGAGGAACCTCTCCAGCTCCTCCCTGTCCCCGCCCTGCGCCCGGGCCCTCGCCTGGGAGTAGAGGTAGCTCAGCGCCTCAAGCACGTCGTCGTAGTCCACCAATTTTGGTGGCGCGCCCCGCTGGCTGCCCGCCAGGCCCCTCCCGTACACCGGCTCCTCCGGGCCGAGGTAGCAGACGCTCCTCCCCCCGCCCCCGACGTGCCTTACGCGCAGGTACCTCCTGCCGCCCGACGTGTACCTCTCCAGGTAGCCGGGCCTCCCGCAGCGCGGGCACGTGATGGCCACCCCCTTCCACCAAACTTGGTGGAATGGTGGCGGTATTAAGCCTTTGCGTCCCCGGCGGAAGCCACCAATTTTGGTGGAAGCACGCATCCCGGGGCGGGAGACCGCGGCAGCCCTCCATCGGGCAAAAACATAAATATGGATGGCGCGCTCCGAAAAGTAGGAATAATTATGCTGGTCACCACGTTTTCGGGGAGCAAGGGCGGAGTTGGGAAGACCACGCTCGCGATCAGCCTCTCCATCGTCAGCGCGCTCCAGCGGATACCCACCCTCCTCGTTGACGCGTCAGCGGAGGGGGGCGCCACCGCGTACCTGCTGGGAAACGTCGAGCCACCTTACCTCAGCGCGGGCGACCTCCAGGGCGCCCTCCGCCGTGTCGCGATACAGGACGTCGCCCCGGGCAGCGGGGTGGAGCTGAACGTTGCGGTTAACAGGGGCCCGCTGAGGGACGTGGCGCGCGTAGCGGAGCAGCTACGCAGCCTCGACTCCTTCCCCGTCGTGATGGTGGACATACCGGCGCTCAGCGACCTCGACGCGATGGAGCGCTACCTCCCGCTCCTCGATGCCGCCGACGCGATCCTCACCGTGGCGGAGCCGAGCACGGCGTCGATCCGCAGCGCGACGATGTACACCTTCGGCTCTAAGCGCGTCGTCGCCGCGCTGAACTGCCCGCGCCCCTACACGCAGGCCGTCGTCGACCTCTACAGGAGGTACATGGACATCTACGCTAGGCGGTGCAACGCGCGCTACGTCGTCGTCCCTTACAGCAAAGCCGTGAGCCTGCTGAGCAGCGAGAGGCTGAACATCCTTAGCTACGTGGAGCCCGCATTCGTGTCCGCGGTGACCGAGCTGGCGAGGCTCCTCTTCAGCAAAAAATAAATAGCGGGGATGCACATACCAAGTGATTAGTATGCACATCTTCAGGAGGGACAAAAGGGATGAAAAGGACATAGAGGCGGTGGACTTCTTCAAGCAGGTGGCTCAGTGGCGCGCGCCAGCGAGCCAGCCCCCGCCGGCACAACAGCCAGCCCCGCAGGGTCCTCCACCCGCACAGCCCGCACCAGCGCCTACGCAGGGACCCGCCGCGCCCCCACAGCCCGTAGCCCAGCCGCAGGCGGCGCCAGCCCCCAGGCTCGCCGCTAAGGCTAAGAGCCCCTTCGAGGAGCTCCTCGAGCTCGGCAAGATCCTCAACATCGACCTGAGGCCTCTCGAAGAGCTGAGGAACTTCGCTCAGCGTCTCGACTCCGAGATCGCCGAGCTCGAGAAGGAGGCTACACAACTTGAAAACCAAGCAAAGGAGAGGAGGAGGGCCGCTGATCTCCTGAGGCAATTCCTCGAGCAGCTTAGAACCGTGGGCGTATGAGGAGGAGGGGGCTTTTCAGCGCCAGGCTCGACAAGAAACTCGTCGAGGACCTGCTCGCCAGCTCAGCGCGGAGAGCGCAGAAGGAGAAAACCGCAGAGGCCAAGGGAGGGCAACCGCTTAGACTCGGGATGCCGAGCCTCAGGCTCAAGCTGAGAGCCCCCAAGCCCGCCGGGCTGGATAAGCTGGCTAGGCTCAGGATCCCGAGGGCCAGGACTGGGAGGGGGAGGCTCGAGGGGGCTGAGACCCTCGCGATGCCCTCCACCCCCGGCGACATCACCAGGACTGCTTCGGGCTACGTGATGCTGGCGGGCGACGTAGTAGCCGTGTACCCCCGCGTTGACGACGCCCCATTCGGGCCCCTCCAGCCGCTCGTGGAGCTAGGCGACCTGCAGGAGGTCTTCATCAGCGAGGCTGATGGCCAGGCGAGCATCGTCGCCACAATCGGCGGAAGGAGGTACAGGGTCGTGCTGCCCCGGCAGCTGCTGGTCGATAGGCTGGCTGAGAGGATAGCGATAATTAGCGGCATCAACATCAGCGAGAGGAACCCCCAGGCGGCCGGGAAGTACCACGGGTTCAGGGTGAACCTCTGCATGCCCCAGCTCGCGGGGGGCTGGCAGATCACCCTGACGCGCCTCTCCCCTCCCGGAAGCGTGAGCTTCGACCCGCTGCTTACGGCGAGGCTCGTCACGCTCCTCGCGTCGCCGGTCAGCATGCTCATATACGGCCCGCCGGGCAGCGGGAAGACGACGCTCCTCTTACACCTCGTGAACACCCTCGCGTCCCTCTTCCCGAGCGCAAGCATCAGCATAGTCGAGGAGGAGCCGGAGGTCGCGCCACACGTCAGGGGCAACGTGAGGAAGTACTCCAGCTTCCAGCGCAGCGTGACGAAGAACATCCGCGTGACGCGCAGGTTCGACCGCCCCGACGCCCTTGTTGTGGGCGAGCTGAGGGGAGAGGAGGTCCTGAGCTGGTTCGAGGCTGCCGGCAGCGGGATCCCGGTGCTCGCGACCGTCCACGCGAAGGGGCTGAGGGACGCTGTTAAGAGGCTGGACACGAACATCCAGTCCGCAGGCATCAACGCGAGCATCCTCGACGTGATCCGGCTGTACGTCGAGACCAGCAAGGTTCTGACGGATCGGGGCATAATGAGGGGCGTGGGCGCGGTCTACCTCCTCACCGAGGGCGGGCTCCAGCCGGTCTTCAAGGGAGGGATGCACATCCCGGAGGAGGACTTCGCCGAGCTGCTGCCGCCCACCCTCCAGTTCAGCCTAGCTCGCGATGCGCGGGAGACGTACGAGGCGATAAAGCGCGCACTGGGCGTCAACACGAGCAACTACTCATTCGTGAGGCTCGGGAAGGTGGCGATGCATGAGCTCCCTGAGTAGGGTTCTCGAGAGGCTCCTGTCGAAGAGGGAGGACGAGCTAAAGAGGGAGCTAAAGGAAATGCAGAGGCTGGCGCGCGCCGCCGTCGATGAGCAGGAGAGGATACTCAAGCGGAAGAAGAAGCCGACGGGCTGGCTGCTCGAAGAGGAGGAGAGCGTCTTCCCGGAGGATCTCTACCCCCGCTAGTGCTGGTTTCCTAGCCGAGTTTAGTAGTATCTGCAAAATCAGTTTTTATATTTGCAAACTTTTGCATATTTTACTGAGGTGCTCTAAATATTAATACTCTTCATGGCAAGTTCCAGCAACTCGTTCAGTGCCTCGTCGAAGGATATCTGCTTGCTCTCTGCGTACTTTTCGATATGGCTCACAAGGCTACGCTTTAATGCTACCACGCGCTCAACGGTGTCCATCCTGACCACCTCCTCTATTGCCTGCTGCAACCTCTCGGGGCTCTTCACAGTCTCGGGGCTCCTCTCGATCCTCCTGGCCAGAAGCTCAAGCTCGCTTGTTGACAGGGGCTTCTCCTCCGCCACGCGCGTGACGTAGCTCAGCACACTCTCCTTCTCCTCAGGCTTTATCACACCCCTCCTCTCATGCTTCTCAAGCACGCTGAGCAGCGTCGCGACACCGCTCCGGCTGATCCTCCTCTTCGCCGCTGCGGGCGGCCTCCCCGGGCGGCTTGCCGCAACGTAGCTCGCAAAGGCGCTCACGCGCCTGTAAAGCGAGAGAGCCCTCCTCACCTGTGAGAGGTCGATGAGCAGCTTCTCGCTGATCTCCTCCTCTGAGAGACCCATCTCGTAGAGCCGCGCTAAGCCCTTGCCCACCTCCTCGGGCGTCAGGGTGTTCTGCCTGAGGTTCTCGCTGAGGCTGAGCTCCACAGCCTCCGGGTCGTCGAGCTCCCTGACGACGCAGGGGACGCCCCTCGCGAAGAGCCTCTCAAAGTCCTCGGGCCTCTCCCTCCTCAGGAGCCTGATGGCCTCGAGGCGCATCCTGCCGCATACCACGCCGTACCCCCCATCCTCCCTCCTGACGACCAGGGGGTTGATGAGGCCCCGGATGGCTATGTCCTCCGCGAGCGCACGAACGCGGTCTGGGTCGATGTGCACCCTCACGTTCGCCTTCGATGGCGCAAGCTCATCCAACTTTAACAGGGCAACCTGCTCCACAGGTAGCTGGTTATTTTCCACAGCTTTAAGGCTATTGGTGCGGAATTTATAAAAAATCTTAATTTATAAGGCTGAGCAAGCATTATTACGGGTGTTAGCACTAAAGGCGCGTGGCAGAGGGCGAGTGCGACGTTGACAAGATAGTGAAGGAGCTACTGGAGACGGGCTCCAACGACGAGATAGTCATACTCCTGTACCTGAGCAAGCACGACGCAGTCCTGTTCAGCAGCATCCAGCTGGCGCTCACCGGCGGGAGGTACTACGCGAGCGGGACCTGGACGAGGTCCCTCGTACACGACCTCGTGAGGAGGGGGCTCGTGAGGGAGCTGAACGTCACGATCAGGCGCAAGAGGTACAAGCTGTACGCGCTGACGGAGTGCGGGATGCGGGTGGCGAAGGTTCTCAGCAGGGTATTCATGTAAGCCAGTTTCGTAAACGCTACTTTTATAACCCCTCCACCCCCCTCCCCCCACACATGCGTCTACACCATTTTTATGCCCTCTCCCCCCTCTCTTCACATGCCTGAAGCGAGCGGAGAGAGGAGGAGGGATGTCGGGAGGAGGGTTAGGAGGGCGGTGAGGAGCATAGGAAGGGCGACGATAGACGGGGGGCTGGCGAGGCTGCTGGGGATCAAGCCAAGGAGGAGAAAGAGGAAAAAGGGTAGGGGTCACGGTTGCCTGGGGCGCGTGAAGCAGACCAGCTGCACAGCCAGCCCTGAGGGGGGCGGCAAGGATCCTGAGCGCCATGCCTGGCTCGTAGAGGCGTCGTAGCGGGCTGGGAGAGGAGAAGAGAGGCAATGCACGCAAAAGAAGGTGCCTCGTGGCTAAGGCTTAGGTGGAGGCACGTGAGGCTGAAGACTCCCCAGGGATGGGCGAAGGTCAAGCGCGAGGTGAGGAGCATACGTGAGCTGGAGCGCTACTCCTACGTTAAGGCGTACGTGAGCCTGGCAAGGTACCTTTTCCCTTGGCGCGTTGGGCCGCTGTACTCGCTGCACCGCGCCTACCCACTCGGAACAAACTACGGCGTTGACGTTGACGGCTACATGTCCCGCGCACCGCTCCTGAAGCACGTGCACCACGGGCGAGGCGGTTTCTACGAGGACGAGGTTGAGTACGCGAGGCTCCTCGCGCTTGAGGCGCTCGACGCGCTTAGGCAGAACTACAGCGCTGTCAAGGCTGTCTTCACGGGGAGGAGGGGTTACCAGCTCTGGATCCTTGACTTCGACTGGAGGGACTGGGTGTGCAGGGAGCCTAGGAGCCTCAGGGATCTTGTCTCGCTCATGTCCCTCGCCAAGGCACGCTACACAAGCGTCCTTGTCTCGCAGCTGGCGTGGATCGACAGGGCGCACTACAACGTCATGCGGGACCTCACGAGGGTCTTCGCCCTGCCGGGCACAGTGGACAGGAGGACCGGCCTCGCAGTAGTGGAGGTGGA
>Ga0080004_1115741_pt1 | contig 14653 bp, 15 predicted proteins | sample WasSprMetagenome_FD_69207 | JGI IMG/M metagenome (GOLD analysis project Ga0080004, IMG submission 69207) | Sulfidic aquatic microbial communities from Washburn Spring, Yellowstone National Park, USA - WS (SPADES assembly) (version 2) | ecosystem: Environmental > Aquatic > Thermal springs > Hot... | reverse complement strand
CGGATTAAGTCTTGGCTGAAAAAGCTGTTCTCCTCCTCGACAAATTCGGCTTCATACTCCATTTTAAACCTTAAATCGCCGATTTCCCTCCGCTGCTCTTCAAGAAACTCCTTCGAAATTAATGGACAATCCTCAGCCCTCACATGTGGGCTCCAATAATTTGGGTTTTTGAAGCTTCTGTAGAAGATGTGGTTTCTACCCCAAGGAGTGCTCAGCATTATGGCTGTGCCGCTTGTTGTTGCCAACATTGGAAAAATCACACTGGCTATTACATCTTCAGGCATAAAAGCCGCCTCGTCCATAACAACCAAATCCGCCGTATAACCCCTCAAAGTGGCTCCGTCCGGACCGCATGGCAAAGCTATAATCTTGCTTCCATTTTTAAGCTCAATCATCGTCCGCGTCGACTTCGAAACAGACCTGGCCAAAAAAGGATGCGTCAAAATAAAACGTTCAATAACATTAAACATGATCATGCTCTGCCTAAGCCCTCTGCTAACAATAAGCGTGGTTTTATTCGCGTTTGTAAAGGCGAAATGGATAACCTTAACCGCAATGGCCGTTGTCTTACCCGTCTGCCTAGCCCAACAGGCAACAACCCGCTTACTATTACAACGCAAAAGCTCAGCCTGATAGGGGAAGGGATAAAAACCCAAAACCGCCTCAGCGAAGAAAACAGGATCCTGCCTAAGCTTATCCCTTAAACCCTCAAACCTTTCCAAGCCCTTTCCAAGCCCATTTAAAACCAAAATGAACAAAGGCAAAATATAAACAATCCCATTAAAATAAAATTATGAAAAATTCATGAGAACAGAGAGGCTTCCCTTTAGGGTTTCCTCTTTATGTTGTTAATGTGCTTTTCAAGCCTTCTACATTTGCGGTTTCATATACTCTTTTATCTGCAGTTAGGAATTGCGCGGCCTTCACGGCTTTGGCTGAGGCTATTTGGAGGGCGTCAGCCTCGTATATGTGGTGCTTTTCAATGAGATTCCAGCTTTCAATTAACAGTTTAAATTTGACAGGTACAAGCGTTAATATTCCAAGCCGCATCAGTCTCCTTGTTTCAATTAGGAAACGCCTTTTAACTGTTAAGTAGTCTTCTGGGCTGAGTATCCCTCTCACGTAAGCTTTGTCGAACGCTCCAAGGGTCTCCCCTATATTCCAAGAGCTGAAAGCAATAGTTGATTCTCCAGAGTAAGCTTTTAAGTAAACATCTCTAACGGTTTTGCTTCCAGGCTCCTCAATATACCTTTTAACTATGCTGCTTGAATCAAGGTAGGCTATTAGCCCTCTCATCCCTCAGGCTCCTCACAAAAACGCTCACAAGACCAGCCTTTGGCCTTATAGGCTCGAAATCTATCTCGCAACCCTCCACGTTGCTTATTCCCTTAAGAGCTTCATCAAGCATCTCTTCAAAAAGCTCGTCCTTAATAAGCTCCTCAAGAGCCTGACTAACTTCAATGCCTCTTTTAGCTGCTTTCAACTTAAACTTTTCCCATAATTCTTTATCTGCATATATGCTCGTCTTCACCTTAGCCGTATACGCCACCTATACCGAATATACCTAAATAAGCATATAAACCTTTCACAACTCCACAAGCAACTGGAGCGTGCAAGTTTTCTTCTACGCGCCTGGAGGACACCTCATTAGGCAGGGAACCGACATGGTAGCGATTAGGGCAACCTCCTTCAACGTCATACCCGACATCCCGGTTCTCGGCTCAGCGGGAGCCCTAACAGCCATGCTCCTTAGCCTCGGCCTTTTCCACAGAAAACGCGCCTCAACCAAACGACCACCTTTTAATAAACCCCTAACAAAACATCAATTATAACCACAAGAAACACGAAACAAAACAAAAAGGGCCATAAAACACCAAGAAACCCCCATAAAAACCCTTACAAAACACCCAAAAAACAAAACCAACAAAACAAAAAAACAAAAACCAAAACACAACCAGAACCCCCATCACACCACAAAAATTTTCACCCCACCACAGAATAAAAATAAGAAAAACTAAGCCTAAAATCAAACATAACAAAAACCATCAAAACATGATCTGCTTGCACTAGAAGATTTTGTTAAAAGGTCTATACTCTTCCTCTATGCATATTTATAAAGAAAGCCTTCATAAACATTAAGTGAAAGAGGAGAAATGTCATTGAAAAATCTTCAAAAATTACTCTTAGTCCTATTAATTGCTGGTTTAACGGTTAGCGTGCTTTCTGCAGTGGCGGTCAAGGCGGAAGAGGGCACCATAAGCGACTACGACAATGTTAAGGCAGAACAGGTAATCAACGACATTAACAGTACCGTCAGTTCAAGCGTTGGAGAAGGAGAGATAAAATATGACCAGAATTACACAACATATAGATTAACCGTTTCTCCCCCGTCAGTTATTATTGGAAATCCTGTTACTGCAACAGCGGAAACAGACAATCGTCGTGTTACACATATTATATTTATTTGGGTTAACCCTTACGGCGTCATCAAGAAAATAGAAACCGTCAGCGTTTCCGGTGACAATTGGAAAACAGCGCAGAGCACATATCAACCCGACAAGCTGGGCAAGTGGGTGGTTTTCGCATTGTTTGTGAACGCTAATTCATGTAGGTGGCTGTACGCCATGAGATGGAACTGCTTTGAAGTTACGGGAATAACTCAACAAATACCGGACTTTCCAGTGGTTGGCACCGCTGGCGCAATGACCACCATGCTTTTGGGTTTAGGCTTATTCTTAAACAGAAAAAGGCAAAAGCCCATTTAGCTTCACCCTTTTACCTGCTCTTTCGAAAAGTTTACCGTTTTTAATTTTAGAAGGCGGTTTGTCGTGAAAAGGTTACTGGGAAAATTTAAATGTATACCTGCCTTCTTAAAGAGCAACTGGCTACATATTCTAGCAGAGTCCTTCATTTTGTTGCTAATTACAGTGGTTTATTGGCGTGACCTAGAAATATTGGCCAATGAAGCCTTCCAAGCGGAAGAGCTTTCCCACATCCTCTTAATACCCCTGTTTGTGGGCATACTTCTTTACTGGAAAAGGGACATTTTTAAGGCTTCCATAAGCCTGGATTCTATGCAGAAAAAGTCGAGAAACATGTTCATGGACGAGCTTATTGGGTTAAGCCTATGCCTTATCGCTTTTCTAATATACTGGTATGGCTCTTACACCTTCTATCCGCTAGAATATCATCTGCTCTCTCTTCCCATATTTGTATCGGGCATCATCCTTGTCCTCTTCAACCTAAAAACCTTAAAGGCAATCATCATATCAGTAGCGCTTCTAATCTTCATTGTTCCAATACCCAGCGAAATAACATACACTTTAGGCGGAAACCTGGCCAACTTTAACACGCAAGCTTCGTATATAATATTGAAATGCTTCGGCGTTCCAGCAACATTAAACGTTACATACGGTTCTCCAACAATAATGCTTACAAAACCCCAAGGACAGTCCATCTCATTCACCGTGGGCCTTCAGTGTTCGGGGATCTACACGCTGACTGCCTTCTTCATGTTCGCCGTCTTCCTGTTAGCCATAGTGCAAACTTCAGCCATCGGAAAAGTTGGAATTTTTATCCTTGGATTCTTCATATTTGAAGCTTTAAACATCCTCCGCATAACAGCCATAGTTTCCGCCGCGTACATCTTCGGCGAAGAAGTCGCCATGCTAATCTTCCACTCAGCAGCCGGCTTAATCCTTACATTTATCGGAATCCTTGCCACTCTCATAGCCTCAGAGAAACTACTCAAAACCAAAGTCATCATCGGCAGAAATGAAGCACCTCCATGTCCATGGTGTAAAAGGCTGCAAGAGAAATTCCAGAACTTTTGCTTAAATTGCGGAACTCATAGCCTCAGAGAAACTACTCAAAACCAAAGTCATCATCGGCAGAAATGAAGCACCTCCATGTCCATGGTGTAAAAGGCTGCAAGAGAAATTCCAGAACTTTTGCTTAAATTGCGGAAAGCTTTTCAAACAGTTTAACAAGAAGCCTTCAAAAATTTTTTGGGCAAAAATGACACTTTTGCTTATCAGCTGTTCCATACTATCCTTAAGCGTCAACGCGCCGGTTTTCGCCATTTCCAAGGAAAACATTGAAGTTGCATCATGGGAAAAAGCAACAAATATTTTGCCACAAATCGCAAACTGTAACCTAATTTTTCTATATCGAGATACAAACTATGAGCGAATAGCCAAACAAGATGCCTCACTAGTTTATGCCTATTTTCCAGCAAACCTTTCCAAACCCGTTACATACGTTCTTATAAACGTGGCAAACAGCATATCCAACCTCCACAGCTGGGAAGTCTGCCTAATATCAATGCAGACAGCACAAGGGCGATATCCACTAGTGAAAGTGCTTGAATCAAAAGACATCCAACTTCTCGAAGGCAACCAACTGATCGCCAAATACCTTGTTTTTCAAGATCCAAAGCAGAACTACACTCAATTAACGCTTTACTGGTATGAAAAAGCCACATTCAAAATTGGAGCCACAGTACAGCAAAAATATGTTAGAATCAACCTAATAATTTTATTGATAGCCAACCCCTCTCGCTACCGGCAATATGAAGGCCAACTATTAGATCTTGGAAAATCCGTAGCCCAATATTGGGAGCCGATAAAAACTCAGTCGCTGTTTTCTTTGGGAGTACCCGCTCAACAAACCATCCTAATAATGTCCGTGGCTTTCATAATAATCGCGAAGGCAACTCAATCCACAAGGGAGTGGCGAAAAAGAACAAACAACCTCAAAATCTTCAATAATTTTGCCTCTCCAAAAGACAAACTTGTGCTCGGAGTCCTCACCGAACTAAGTAGAACAAAAAAGGCGGTGACAACCGCTGAAATAAACTGTGCCATCAAAAACAAGGCTGGAAAAAATATGGGACTTGAAAAACTTTTGGAAAGGCTGAACCGTCTACAAGAATACGGCTTCATAAAAATGGATGTAATATCAAACAATAACGAGCCGATGCTGGTATGGAGAAACCTAATAGCCATCTAAAATCTTGTAGCACGCCTCACCAAACAAAAACTTAAACATTCCGTCAAAAGTATAAAAGCCTTTTTAAACCATTTTTTAATGTAATTTTTGGCGTAAACCCCAATTTTTTCGAAGCTTTAGAGATATCAGCAACACTGTGCCTAACATCGCCTTTTCTGGCTTCACCATGGACGATTTTCAGATCTCTTTTATTCGCTATCTCCAAAAGCATGTTAGCTAACTGGTTTATGGAAGTTGCCACGCCAGTGCCAATGTTAAAGACTTCTCCAGCAATATTCTTACATTTTAGGGTAAGCAAATTCGCCTCAGCAACATCTTCAACATAAACGAAATCCCTCGTCTGTTCACCGTCCCCAAAAATCACTAATGGAAGATCTTCCTTTACGCGTTTTATAAATTGGGTTATAACCCCGCTATAATCGCTATGAGCTTGCCTTGGACCATAAACGTTAAAATATCTTAGGCAAACGGTTTCTAACCCAAAATCCTCAAAGTATTTCCGAACGTAATTTTCTGCAGTTAACTTTGAAATGCCGTAAGGCGACACGGGTTTAGCCGGGCAGTCCTCCTTAATTGGCAGTTTCTCCGTATTTCCATAAATGGCGCACGAAGAGGCATAAACAAAACGTTCAACGCCACAATCCACCGAAGCCTTCAACAAATTCAACGTCCCATTAACATTAATGTCATAGGTCAAAACAGGGTCCCGCAGCGATTCTGGAACACTAACTAAAGCTGCCAAATGAACAACGTAATCAACACGGCTAACCAAATCCTCCACAACATGAGCATCCCTAACGTCTCCTCGAACAAACCTAAACCCCTTTTCGCCAAAGTGATGGCTAATGTTTTCAAGGCTTCCGCTGCGCAAACTGTCCAAAACAATGACATCTAAATCCTCGGCCAAAAGTCTATCAACAGTATGACTGCCAATAAAACCTGCGCCACCAGTAACCAAAACCCTCAAACAACCACCAGCCAAACAAAAACCAAAAGCGAAACATAAACCTTTCACGGAGCGAAAATGGCCAAAAAGCGAACCCGGAGAGCCAAACCATGCAAAAAGCCTTAGAAATGGGTAAAAAATCCGCCACCGGAAGCTTTCAGCTATTCATAGGCGTGGCAGCATCCACCATTATAATGGCGATAGGCACAATAATCCTTGCAAGGCTAATGACGCCTGAAGAATATGGGCTGTACTCAATAGCACTGGTCCCATCATACATGGCGATCCTCTTCAGAGATTGGGGGGTCAACTCAGCCATAACAAAGTATGTAGCCAGCGCACGAGCCGAAAACAAAGAAGAACACGCATATGAAATTGTTGTCTCAGGCACGCTTTTCGAGGCTGCAATAGGACTTTTCCTATCAATAATCTTAGTTTCTCTATCAAACTTCATCGCATTAACAGTTTTTCAAAGACCAGAAGCCACGTCCCTAATCATGATAACTTCCCTCACAATTTCTGCTGGAGCCCTCCTTACAGCTGCTCAATCAAGCTTCGTAGGCTTTGAAAGAATGGAACTCAATAGCCTAACCAATATTTGCCAAGCCGTAGTGAAAACCGTTGCATCACCCATATTGGTCTTCGTGGGCTATAGCGCTTTAGGAGCAACTTTAGGCTACACAATCTCATTTATAGCTGCAGCCATAATAGGCTTGGCTATACTATACTTAACAGCGATCAGAAGGTTGAAGAGGAGAAATCCCCAAAAAATCAGCATATCACAAACCTTGAAAAAGATGCTCCGTTACGGAGTTCCACTTTCAATAGCCTCCATCATAAGTGGTTTTCTCATGCAATTCTACGCGTTTTTAATGGCTATTTACTGCACTGACGCCATGATAGGCAATTATCAAGTTGCAACCCAGTTCGCAACCTTGCTAACATTTTTCACAATTCCAATATCAACCGTCATGTTCCCGGTGTTTTCAAAAATCAATCCCCAAAAAGAGCGTGAACTGCTTCAAACAGTTTTTACTTCCTCGGTTAAATATGCAGCACTAATTCTTGTTCCGGCTACAATGGCTGTGATGGCGTTGTCAAAGCCCATGATAAGCACGTTATTTGGAGAAAAATGGGTGTATGCACCTTTCTTTTTAACATTATATGTCACAAACAACCTTTTCGTGATTTTTGGAGGTTTAATATTCGGAAACTTGCTGGCAGGCTTAGGCGAAACCAAAACTCAAATGAAACTAAGCTTATTAACTCTAACATTTGGAATACCGTTAGCCCTCATACTCATACCTGCTATGGGAATATTAGGCCTAATACTGGTAACCATAATTGCTGGAATACCAAGCACATTCTTAGGATTATACTGGATTTGGAAACATTACAAAGCTAAAGCAGACATTAAATCATCCATAAAAATACTTACATCGTCATCTATCGCAACTGTGGCCACGCTACTAACTATAAATATCACAAAATACGCATATTGGATAGAACTGATTGTCGGAGGCTTAACTTTTCTAATAATCTATTTAATCATAGCCCCAACCATAGGCGCAATCAACCAAACCGACATTAACAACCTTAAAACAATGTTTTCAGGATTAGGATTAATTTCAAAACTACTGAACATACCTTTGTCAATCATGGGAAAATTTTCAAAACTTTATGAAAAATCCCATATTTCAAATTTTAGATAAGCCTTTTAGGGCTTAAAATAATATTACACCCATGAGGCCTAAAGTTTGGGATTAAAATCTCTGTCAAACTCCATAGTGCAGTTTATAAGACGTTTTGGGAAGACGCTGCTATTAATAACAGCTGTTTCTCTAGCGACATTGATTCTAAGCGCAGCAATCTCCATTTGGCTAAGCAACTCCCAAAACTTACATCTACCAAGCCTCGGCACCATTCAAGTTATGGGTGTCGAAGCCTTCGGAGGGGATATAAACACCACGCAAGACGGAGAGCAGTTTATTGACTGGGGAACCGTTTACCCAGGATCAGCGACAAACCGCTCATTTAACATCAGAAGTGTAAGCAATGAGCCGATAATTCTTCAGCTGACAGTTTCAAACATCACATTTCAAAACTCTGAAGGAAATAATGTCATAGAAGCCTTGCCCGTAGAAGATCCGTTGCGCCTAACATGGAATTATACCGGTTTACCTCTTAATCCTAAAGAGCAAATTTTTGTAGTTCTAACTTTGGAAATATCCCCTGATCCAAGGTTTATCAATTTTATAATAGATAATGATGTGAAACAATTCTATTTCGATATAACCATAAAACCAGTTGGGCAAAATGAATATAGCACTTAACTAATGTCTATAACAAGTTGAAAATTTTCTATATCAATTCTACATATGGATTTAATTTTCCGTTTTGACAGTTTAAAATGGAGAAAGGAGAGCTTTAGATGCCAAGCACAGTTGTTTCAGTGATTATACCAGCCTACAACGAAGAGAAAACCATAGGCAACGTCATCGAAGAAACAATCCAAATAATGGATAGTTTAGGGCTACCCTACGAAATCATAGTTGTCGACGACGGCTCAACAGACCGCACGAAAGAAGAAGCAAGCAAGTACAAAGTCACAGTACTATCCAACGGAAGAAACCGTGGAAAAGGCTACGCCCTAAGAAAGGGGTTTCAACATGCTCAAGGCGATATAATTGTAACAATCGACGCAGATGGCTCCCACAAACCTAAAGAAATTCCGGACCTGATTAACCCGCTATTTAATGGAGCCGACATAGTGGCGGGTTCAAGATTTTTAGGTGATGGACAAAACCACACATCCAAACTTCATATATTGGGCAATCACCTCATTAACATGACAATAATGGTCTTAACACGAAAATTAGTCACAGACAGCCAAACAGGACTAAGAGCCTTCAAAAGGAATTTCCTTGAAAAAATAACCCTAGAATCCTGCGGATATGAAATTGAAACCGAAATAACTGTTAAAGGACTGAAAAACGGCTTCAAATTCCATGAAATCCCAATTAACTGTAAAAGAAGAGAATACGGCATCTCAAAGCTGAGAATGCTCTCCGACGGAGTTAAAATATTCAAAGCAATCCTGAAATCCGCCGTCAAAAATAGCCACGGTTAAATTGTTATGAAAAATTCACAAGTAGAACTTCATGATAATGTTCTAGAAATGTAATCCATATGGGTTTATTAAATAAAACATTAATATTTAACAATAGAGGTCGCAAGATAATGAAGACAAGGTACGCCATTCTACTTTTAACCTTCTGTTTATTTTTAGGTTTGTCTATTCAAATTTCTTATGCCCAGTGGGATGCCATAAACTCTGGTTATGGCATAACAACAAACTGGCATGGAAAAGAGGTGCCGTTTGGTGAAAGCGTAACTGCATGGGCTGGAACAAGGGATCCTAGTGTCACGGCTATATTTTTTAGATGGAAAAGGCCAGATAATTCAACCTACAGAGAATATAACAATACATCTCTCGTAAAGTGTGACAGCATGTCAGAAATTCCTAGTGATGCTCCAGAAGAAATTAAAAACTGGGCTGAGAATAATCCGGATAAATTTCCGATATGGATTGCAACAAACACTCAAATCCCAGATACTATCGGCGAATGGGCTGTTAAAGCTTACTTCATAGGGCCAAATGGAACAACAAAAGAGCATGTCGAAAACACAATAATGATTAGAGGGACTTCTTTCAATGTTATTTCCGATTTTCCATTGGTTGGCACTGCAGGAGCATTAGTAGCAATGCTTCTCGGCTTAAACTTGTTTATGCGTAGAAAAAGGTAGTAGTAGCGAGCGCTTGTACTTAATAGATAAGTACGCTGACCAAAATGGGAAACTGAAGAATCATTTTAAGGAGCTATTTTACATTATTTTCAACGAAAACATCAGCCGAAACATGCATCCTTCAAAGGACAACTTTGAACTAAGTAGACTTCAGATTATCGCGCGCAATAATGCTCCTTGGATTTTGGCTATTTTTACATAAAAGAAGAAACAATCGTAAAATTTAGCGATACCAAGCCTATAATGGCTTGGGAAAAGTTTAGTCAGCCTCTAGAAACCTTAAATGATGCACCGTTGTATTTTAATTTGAAAATGAGCTCTGAAGAAAAAAAGGAAAAGGCAAGAAGAGAATCTGAAGATAAATCATCTGAATTGACAACCACACAGTATTTAGTGGAAACAATAAAGCAGCTCCAAACCGAGGTTGAAGATCTTAAACAAGAATTAAAAAGGATTAAGAGCGTGCCTTCTGGAAAAATAGGTTTAGCTTTCATAATTCCGGGTGCATTGGCACTAATTTTCTCGATTTATAATAACTCGAACATTTTAGCCTTCATAGGTTTAGGTCTAACTTTTTGGGGCGCCCTATTCTTTTTTGTCAGACCTGTAAAATATGTGCAAAGCAGCCTGCTGGACTCAACGGCAATCTCAACATATAAAACAGTCGACAGAATAATAAAGGATTTAAAGTTTAAGGGCAAAAGCTATTACATACCGCCTTACCCAAAAGAAGTTTACCTCCCAGAATACTTAAAAGGCTTAAAAGATCCAGTGGTTTTCATTTCAGCAGACACGGGCGGCATGCCCTCGATTGAGGAACTTGCAAAAAGCAAATTCATACTCGAAAACCCAAACGGAATATGCGTTGCCCCGCCAGGATTGGGGCTTTTAACACAATTTGAAAGAGAAATTAGAAAGGATCTGGCAAAGCTTCAACTAACAGAGTTATGCGAAACCCTCCCACCGCTAATTGTCGAAAACCTGCAACTAGCAAAGGAAATTGAAATGAAAATTGAAGACAACCAGATTTACGTTAAAATACTCGACTCAACATACAAAAACCTGTATAGGGTTGAAGAAAACCTAAAAAGCGTTCACCTTCTCGGATGCCCATTAATAAGCGCCATAGCATGCTCCCTAGCAAAGGCTTCCGGCAGAATGGTCACAATACAAAGGGACAACGTGTCCATTGACGCGCAAACAATCGAGGTTTGGTACCGCACTGTTGAGGGCTAAAAATGAACTTTCCAATGAGTTTGTCTGACATAAGCCTATGGCTGGCTGTTATGGCAATAATCCTGCTCATAACATCCGAGCTTATATCTTCTGCAACAGAATATTCAAGGAACATAATTATTGAAAAGAAACGTCTCCGAATAGTCGCCCTCGCTTTAGGTCTAGGATTTATGGCAACAGTAGTTTTGCGAATATTCCAACCATTTTAGTGTTTCTTCGCTGCACTTTTAAAGACTAAAAAGGAAAGGCTATTGTGATTCTGTTGCCACTATGGTTATGTCAAAGGAAAAGGAGCCACCAACAGCCGTTGATGCAACCGAAAGAGCTATATTAGCCCCAACAGATTTGCCGACATCTAGGATATAGTTGGTACAATTCCAGTTAACTGATAAATAGCTGCTTGCCGTGGACGGTGTCCAGTTTCCAGTTGTCATAGAAAGCTGAACCTTTATGTTTCCATTATTTTTAATGTAGATTGTTCGTGAATAACTTTGACCAGCTTGAACTTCACCCCAGTCAATGGATGTTAAAGGATTTGTGCACGCCGGGTCGCTGTATACGCCTATTCCAACAGTAGCTTTTAAGTTTCCAGAGTTCGGTATCCGCTGATATCCAGTGAGTAAACCTGACACCAAAGCAGTCATAACTAAAGCAGCTAATGTAATTGCCAATATTACAGTTAAATTTGTCTTCTGTATTTCCATGTTGATAACCGCGTAGATCATATCTTAAGTCTTAATAAATATTACTGTTCGCTTAAACAACACATATACAAAACAACAACCTACAAACAAACAGTCCAAAATGCTGGCACATCACTGCTGTTCAACAAAAAATCGTCAAATCATAACCTCCATCTGAAGCATAACGAACTTGAGAGGAATATCGCTTATATTTTCAGCCAAATAGGAAATTAAAGAGAGCATATTTATACTCGAAGGAGGTGAAAGCTTTGAATAAAGACCAAATAATAGGCGGAGTAATATTCCTTGTGTGCGTTGCAATAGCCATTTTTTACGTGGCAACACTTTTCTACCCAGAGTGGCTAGGAATTCTTGGAATTAAAGCGGCCGCCGCTAACGTGCAATTCTGGGCTATCGCCATACCAGTCTTCATAGCCTTCATAGCCATAATGGGCATTGGCGCATGGATAGGATGGACAATGGCAACCACACCTCCACCAAAACCAATAGAGGAAATCCAAAGCGAGGAAGAAAAAGCCGGAGAGGAGCAGGCTAACGCTTAGTCAAAACATGGACAATTAAAACTTTACAAGATCGTTGAAACCTCCTTTTGCATCGTGTTAGGCGGCTATTCTGCCGGCTTAAGATCCGGCGGCCGTCTAACACCTAAACCACACCATGTTTATTAACGTGAACTTTAACCTTGCAATGGGAGGAAGCATCAACGTATGCGGTAGGCCACTTCGCCCTCGGATACATCCTCGCCAAACTAACGTCCAAGATAACGAAAACGAAAGTAAACGTTGCTCTAATCTTCATGCTTTCAGTTATTCCAGACGTTGACATATTAATCCCCTACGTTGTTCACAGAGGGCCTACCCACTCAATCCTAATGGCATTTATAATATTCATTCCAATATTCGCCCTATACAACAAAAACGCCCTCCCATATTTCTCAGCCCTAATCCAGCATTCTCTTATAAGCGACTACATTGCGGGCGGAAAGGTGCAGCTCTTCTGGCCACTAACAACGCAAGCCTTCGGCCTCGAATTAAGCATTAGAAGCCCAGCCAACATAACCATCGAATGGTTTTCATTCTTAACCGCCACATTTGTTATGATAAAAACAAAAGACGCACATCTACTACTTCAACCCCACAACTCGAACCTAATCTTAACCATACCAACATTCACCGTGCTCCTACCAACATTCCTAGCCTACCCCCTAGAAGTACCAACAGCGCTTATACTACCACACATAATATTCCTAATACTCTTCCTAGCATCAATTTCGATAGATTTAAAATATATGATAAACAAGGGTTTAGGAAAGATTTCAGACTCTGAAAATCAATAGCCAAATAACGAACCATTAGGTGCTGCTAAAAGAAAAGACAAAAGAAAATATGCCTAAAAATGCTTTAAAAACAGAAAAAAGGGGGATTTGCGGGAGAAATTCACCAGCAAATATGCGCGCGCGAAAATTGTTTACATATCACTTTAACTCTATCCCATGCGCGCGCTTTTGTGTTGTCGCTGCTGTTTTCCGCACCACAACAACGTTTGAAAAATGAATAATTAAATTTTCTCTTTAATTGAGATAATATTTAAATAAATTGTCTTTGTAAATATGCTTATGCAACACGCATTGGTTAGAGATTATATCGTAGAGTGGATGAAGAGGGAAATTGTTAAAGGTGTTAGTAGAGAACTGGAGGTTCCTAGAAGGAAGGACAGGGTTATCTCAGTTATTGGTCCTAGAAGGGCTGGGAAAACGTATTATTTTTATCAGTTGATGGGGGAGGATAGGGCGAACTCCTTATACCTTAACTTTGAGGATACGAGGTTGATGGATGTAACTTTTAAAGATATAAGGGATTTGATAAGGATTTACATAGAGGCTGCGGGTAAAGCGCCCAGAAACATTTTTTTCGACGAGGTTCAGAACGTGAAAAACTGGGAGTTAGCCATAAGGGAGCTTTTGGATCTTCAACATTACAACATGTTCGTAACGGGTTCTTCTTCCAAGCTTTTAAGTAGGGAAATAGCTACCCAGTTGAGGGGAAGAACATTTTTTTATTTGTTGTTGCCATTCAGCTTTAGGGAATTTTTAAGGGCCAAAAATGTGTTTACAGAGAAAATGACAATGGATGAAGCTGCCAAAATTAGGGGTTATCTGAAAGAATACCTTGAGTTCGGCGGTTTTCCCGAGGTTGTGTTTGAAGAAGCTGAAAAAGAGCGGATTTTGAAAGAGTATTTTGAAATGATACTTTTTAGGGATATTGTTGAGAGACATAAACTTAAAAACATAAGCCTTGCAAGGTTTCTACTTTCTTTTCTGCTGCAAAACTTCTCTAAGGAAATAAGCGTAAACAAGATTTTAAAATCTCTGAGTTCACAGAGATTTGGTAAAAACACGCTTTACAGTTATATTGACAAGATACAGGATTCGGTGGCGTTATTCGTTTTGAACAGGTTTTCACTTAGGGTTTATCAGAGGGAGAGCTGGCCGAAGAAGATTTACCTTTGCGATACGGGTCTAACAAAAGTTGTGAGGTTTTCAGAAGACATAGGGAAACTTATGGAAAACTGTGTCTTCCTAGAACTTTTAAGGCTAACTAACAAGAAGCCCATGCTGGAGATTTACTATTGGAAGAACCATGAAGGAGCGGAGGTAGACTTCCTTTTAAAAGAGGGAGTGGAAATCAAAGAGCTAATACAGGTAACTTATGCTTCTGGAAGGGATGAGATAGATGAAAGGGAAGTTAAATCCTTGTTGAAAGCTTCTAAGGAAACAGGATGCAAAAATTTGAGGATAATAACATGGAACTATGAAGGCATAGATAAAATAGACAATAGAACCATAAAATTTACCCCGTTGTGGAGATGGCTGATAGCGGAACCCGTTAGCGCATAACTGAAGTTAAGGTTAATTATTCTTGGGGCATTTTCTGTTTAAGTGTCTGTCTTT
>Ga0080004_1107096_pt1 | contig 14657 bp, 11 predicted proteins | sample WasSprMetagenome_FD_69207 | JGI IMG/M metagenome (GOLD analysis project Ga0080004, IMG submission 69207) | Sulfidic aquatic microbial communities from Washburn Spring, Yellowstone National Park, USA - WS (SPADES assembly) (version 2) | ecosystem: Environmental > Aquatic > Thermal springs > Hot... | reverse complement strand
ATGATTCTTCAAGCAATTCAGTAACTGAATGCGTAATTAACGCTCTATATCCTTTTGAATATAAAAAGCCTTTTAAAGCTTTTTCAGCTGATTGCTGAGCGAAAAAAGCACAAGCATAATAATTTCCATCCTTTAAGCAATCTTTAGCCGTTTTTAAATCTGCTTTAGCTTGATCTAACCATCTTAAGCCCTCCTCTAAATTCTTCACATCCATGCCTCCAAAATAATTAAGAAAAGTTTTTTATTTAAATAGTTTATGAAGGAAACGAAAAAGTGTTAAAAATCTCTTCACTTTTAAAACTTGATATATTAAATTTTCTTGAATAGTTGATATTATTAAGCTTTTATTCTTTAATTTTTGAAATGATTGTTTTAAGGTTTATTGGGTATTTAAGGGCTGTTCCTGTTATTAATAAAACAATAGGTTTATGAATGTTTTCTTTAATTTTATAAAGGGCTGCTAATGTTGAGGCTGCTGCTGGTTCGCAAAATATTCCTTCTTTAATTAATTTATTTGTTGCCCAAATTATTTCATTATCGGTTACTTCAATGATTTCTCCATTTGATTCTAATAAAGCTGCATCTAAGGCTTTGCCATCGAATCTATTATATCCAGCTATGCTTTCAGCTATTTTTGTGTTTGGGCATACAACCGCTATCATTTTAGGTTTAAACCCTATTTTTTTAAATCCTCTCCATACACCTGCAAAAAGTGTTCCATTATTTGTTGGAACTATAATTGTTTCAGGCTTTAATTTTAATTGATTTGAAATTTCAATGCTTATTATTGAATCTCCTTCAATTTTTTTATCGTTTTTACCTGGATTAGCATTATAAGCGTTAGATGATTCAATAAATTTTTCGCATTCATTCATTGCTTTTCGATAATCACCTTTAACAAGATGCAATTTTGCTTTAAAAGCTTTAATTAAATTAAGCCTTTCTTTAGATATGTTTTTTGAAGCGAAAACATGACAATTAAGGTTGTAAGCTAAACTGAAGGCTGAAAGCGATATAGCAGCATTACCTGTGCTAGCTATCGCCACATCCTTTATACCTTTATTCAAAGCATCTTCAATCATAGCTAAGCTTTCTCTATCTTTATGAGATCCGGTTGGACATGTAAACTCTAATTTAGCATAAACATCCATGTTAAACTCAAAGCTTAACTTCTTTAACTTAATTAAAGGTGTAACATAAAAATTCAAATCTCTCACCTTATAGTAGTTAAGTCTATACTCTTTTTCAAAGTTATTTATTAAACCGCTCAAGTATAAGGTTTGTGGCTAAGGTGTGATTTGGTTTAGACAAGTCTTCCCTCTATTATAGTCAAATAATGAAAGTAAAAAATAGTTTCTTTTAAAATCTACATAAGCTTCATAAGATAGTTTAATTAAGAAATAGCCACAAAAATCTTAATTCAAGAGCACCCCATACTATTTTGTTGGTGGCCATGGTATTAAAGCAAAACCCACTTCTTTAATGCTTAGCGTTTTCCATGTAATCTATACAACCCTTTTTCATTATTACCATTCTCTTGGTTTCGCTATTATTTCTTTCACTATTAAATCAAAAAAGCGCGTCGAATTCACTGGTCGAATGACAAGTGCTGTATCTGCGCCGCTTCTTCTCCCTGCTATAGCGATTACATCTTCTGTATGTGGTATTAAACCAGCATCCATTGCCATTATCGTAATTTCAATTGCAACTTTCACTCCATGACCAAAAATTTTCAATGTCTCAGCTATTATTTCAATAGGGTATATAGTGTTAAACTTATCTCTAATCGCTCTTTCAACATTCATGAATGCATGTGTGCACGTTAAAATTTTTGCACCATTGGCTTCTATTTTTCTTCGATTCTCTTCACTTAATTCCTGTAGACCCGGCTCCCTTAAGCCAGTAAAATGAGAAACAATAACTACATTAAATCCTTTAAATATTTCAGAAGCTTTAACTCCTGTACTTCCGCTTACCGAAGCTACCACAATATTTTTTATGTTAAGTTCCTTAGCACGCTCCTTTGCCAATTTTAATGTCTCATCAGTATTTTGCGGACCGGCTTTATTAAAGTATGTAGTAACTCTTCGAATATATGAACATTCTATATTCAATTAACTCACCTCCACACCTATGTAAGACTCAACCATATTAATTCTATCGCTATTACTATTATTATCGATAAAAAGATTAGATCACCTAAAGTTAATTTTCTAAATTTCCTATTCAAGAACACCATTATAATTATGATTAATGTGCTTATTATTAACCCGCCAAATTCAATAATATTGAACATTTCATATCAACCTTTAACAGCTCCCAATGTTAAACCTCTAACTAAGTATTTACGAGTCAAGATCGCAAAAACAATTATTGGCAATATAGCTAGTGTGGAAGCTGCACACATTTCTTCCCATCTAATCCTCGTAAAACCTATATACGAAGGCATATTTACTGTAATAGTTTTAGCGTTTTTACTTGTCAACACCATTGTCATAAAGAACTCATTCCAAGAAAATATAAATGATAAAATAGATGTGGCAAAAATAGCAGGTTTTAGTAAAGGTAATAGTATATTCCATAAAATCCTGAAAACCGAACACCCATCTACCTTTGCAGCTTCATCCAATTCAACAGGTACCTCATCAATAAAACTTTTTAACATCCATATAACAAATGGCAAATTAAATGTTTGATAAATTAGTATAACACCAATATGAGTGTCTAACATATTAAATTGGCTATATAGTAGATAGAATGGTACTGCAAAAGCAGCTGCAGGCCCCATTCTAATAGTTAGTATAAAGAAGTAAAGGGTTTCCCTATATTTAAATTTATACCTAGAGAGAAGATAAGCTGCTGGCATCCCTAAAATAAGTGCTATTAATACACTTGAGGTTGATATTACTAAGCTATTCACAGCATAATTAATAAATGGAGAGCTAAGGACGTTTATATAATTCCTTAAAGTTGGTGTAAAGAGAAGAGTGAATGCGAATGTTTCTACTCGTGTCTTAAAGGAAGTTAATGTTATCCATGCGAATGGAAGTAAGAAGATAAATGAGGCTATGATTAAGAATACGTAGATTCCAATTATTTTTTTATTTCCTAACATTTATTTCACTCTCATAACAAATCTAAAGAAGAACCAGCAGGAAACTTCAATGAAGAAAAGCATAAAAAATGCTATCGTCGCTCCCTTACTTAAATTAAAGAAGTGAAACGCGTATCTCCATGCGTAAATGCTTAGAACTTCGGTGGAGACACCGGGCCCTCCCTTCGTCATCATAAAAATTACATCAAAAGCCCTAAATGCGTCCATAAACCTTATAAAAATTATAACTGCAATTAGTGGTATTAAAAAGGGAAAAGTTATATGCCTAAATATATACCAATCAGATGCTCCATCTATTTTCGCCGCTTCAATATAGGTTTTTGGTATGGAAAGCATACCTGCTAATATAATTAATGCAACAAATGGTGTCCATTGCCAAGCATCAACCAAGATAGTTGCAGGTAAAGCAAGATTTGGATTTCCTAAAAAGTCCGTTTTTAAATTTAAAAAACTTAGAAAGTAATTAATTAATCCAAAATCGTAGTTGAACAAAAATTTAAATGCTAAACCAGTAACTATGGGTGTTACAGAAAAGGGAATAACCATGATTATTCTGAAAAATTCTACCCCTTTTACTTCGCTACTTAGCAACACCCCAAGTAGCAAACCAAAAGATAACGATAAACATAGACTACTTGCTGTAAAGTATAATGTTTTTAGGAGAGAAGATAAGAAGCGAGGTTCTTTTACCATCCATTTATAATTCTCTAACCCTATGAAATTTATGTTTGGTGAGCCCGTTTCTATATTAAGAAAAGTTAAATAAAAACCGTATATTAAGGGATAGATTACTATGCTTATGAGACATATAAGGGAGGGGAGGAATAAAAGAATGTCTTTTTTTAGAAGTAACCTGCTTCCTTTAATATTTTTTCGCATTCTGTCTGTGCCTCCTTTAAAGCTTCTTCAACACTCTTCTCTCCAGCTATAGCTGAAGAAACCTCTATACAAAGTGTTTCACATACCTTACTAAATTCTGGAATGAATGGCCAAAAGCCTGGCTCCGCATACTCTATAGCTTTTCTTAAACCCATAACATAATCATAGAGACCAATTTTTCTAGCAATTTCTTCATATTCAGGGCTTCTTAGTAAGCTCATTGATGGAAAGTCCATTCTATGGACTTCTGACTTCATCTCCCTTATAAACGCCTCTTTACTACATCTCCACTGGATGAATAACCATGCTGCTTCCTTGTTCTTTGAATCCTTATTTATAGCAAGCCCTTCTGCATAGAACCACTGGGCTCTTTTCCCAGTTGGGCCAATTGGGCAAGGTATATAAGCAACTTTTCCAACAACCTTAGATACATCAGGGTTTTCTAGATCAGGGCCATAATCACTCGTATCCATATATACTGCTACTTGTCCTCTTAGAAAAATTTGCTCTGCTTCAAACCATGTTATCGTCGCTTGACCAGGCGGTCCATAATCCTTAAGAAGTTCAACATATTGTCCAATAGCTTTTATCACATCAGGTTCTGTAAAGCGAGGCTTCCAATTTTCTTCAAAGAGTTTAGCTCCCATCCCCCATGCAAATCCTGCAACACTACCATACATATCAAAGGCGGGGTTTCCCCTTCCTGTATAACCATATATTCCTTTTTCTGGATGATGACATTTTTTAGCACATTCAATTATTTCCTCCAATGTAGTAGGTATTTTTCCATAATATTTCATTGCAATATCTTTGTTGACGTATGCAAGACAGGATATAATCCAAAAAGGTAGACCATACACTGAACCATTCCACTTCATACCTTCAAGCACAGCAGGGATATAATCTGCTGGATTAAGCCATTCTGGATCAGCTTTAGTTTGTATCCATGGATCCAAGTTTTCTATATAACCAGCTTTTGCATATTCTGGAGTAAACCACCACTGTAGGTAAGGTACATCATATTTTCCTGTGTGAGCATGGAAATCTAATAAAGTCTTTTCACGTACTGTTACCTCATCGTAAACTTCATAATCAACTTTAATTCCGGTTTCTTCTTCAAACTCAGGTAAAATTTTTTCAAATGCATGTTCTGGCACAGTTTCAGAAGTTATAAATCTTATGGTTGTGCCTTTATATGCTTTACGAGGTATTGGTGTTGTTGGCGTTGTTACCATAGGTGTTGCTGCTACAGTTTTTGTTTCTGTTATTGTTTTTACAGCTGCGGGTGCAGGTGGTTTACTGGCTAAATATCCTGCTAAACCCCAACCAACAGCAGCTGCAGCAGCCAAACCACCAACAGCACCTAAATATTTACGCCTAGAAATAGCTTTTTCCTCTTTTTTTTCTTCACTCAAAAATATTTTTCCCTCCTACTAATAGAAATAGCAAATATATAATTTTTAAAGTTTAGAGTATTTAAGCTTTACGCTTTTAAAAATAGCTGTGTTGAATGACTCTATTTTCCACGCGTAAAACGTTGATTCTAAAATTCTAAATAGAATACTAACTTCAGATTATGCATGAAGATTAATATTTTCATAACATAAAATATCATTTAATAAAGCAAACACAGCTAAAAAGCTAAAACTTAAGTATTGGTAGTTTATTTTAATAAATAGGGTGAGGTGGATAAACCTTGGGAAGAAGATTTACGAGAGAAGAAATTTTAGAAAGATTAAGAAAGGTTATTAAGGAAGGGAAGCCAATTTTAGGCGCTGGCTGTAGTGCAGGCATTATAGCTAAATGCGCAGAAGTTGGAGGAGCTGACTTAATAATAGTCTATAGCACTGGATTATCTAGGTTAAAGGGGCTTCCAACAACCTTATATGGACCTATGGATTCTAACGCTGTAACATTAAGTATGTTCGAAGAATTAGATAATGTAGTAAAAGATACCCCAATTATCGCTGGTGTTGATGCGTCTGATCCAACCTGTCTAGATTTAGAAAAGTTGTTAAAAAAATTTATTAATGTTGGTTTCTCAGGTATAATAAATTATCCCACAATGGGTGAGTTTGGCGATAGAGAACCTGGTTGCAGGTATCGTAGAGAAAGAGAATCTCAAGGATTAGGTTGGAGCAGAGAAGTTGAAATGATGCGCATAGCCCACAGAATGAATATATTCACGATGGCCTATGTTTATAATCTGGAGGATGCGCAAGATATGGCAAGGGTTCCTGTAGACGTTATAGTTGCTCATGTAGGAGGGACTGGAGGAGGATTAGCAGGCTATAAACCTCTTTCAATTGAAGAAGCAGCACAACTTGCTCAAAAAATAATTACTGCAGCAAAATCAATTAATCCTGAGTTAATTTGCTTAGCGCATGGTGGGCCATTCGCAGAGCCAAAAGATACGGAATATCTTTATAAACATACAGATGCTGTAGGATTCGTTGGCGCTTCAAGCATAGAAAGAATTCCTATAGAAAGGGCGATAATAAATGTGGTAAGAGAATTTAAAAGCTATTCTATAAAGAAAGTTTAAAAATTAAATAGCATTTATTTATTATTTCATTATTAATAGTGAATAGCTCCTTGGAAATTAAAGTTGCCCTTGTAACTATGACTGAAAACTATGAGGGAATGAGAATAGCTCCCCCCTCATTTATTAATGAGGATCGAAAAAATACTATTAGTATATTGAACGATATTGGAGTTGAAATTGTATTAGATGAGCTTGTGTACAATAGTGAAACAGCGAGAGTTTTTGTTTCAAAGCTTAAATCAATAATTTTTGATTTACTGATTGTTAATATAATAGGTTGGGCAGGTGGTGATGCAATAATTACTATAGCTCAAAATCAAGATGCTCCATTAATACTGTGGACGTCACCAACAACTAGGATGGCGTTATGCGGATACTTTGAAGCAACAAGTGACTTGAAATCTATAGGTAAATCATTTAAACCAATCATTGGGAAAGGGAATGACGCTATAAGAGAGATTAAAAGCTATGTTAAGGCTATTGCTGTTGCTAAAAAGCTTAAAGGAATGAAAATAGGGCAAATAGGTTATCCACCACCTGGATGGATAGATGCTATAGCAAAAGAGGTAGATTTAAGAGCAAAAATAGGTGTAGAAATAGTTCACCTTGATGTTTCTGAAATATTCTCAGAACTAGAAAAGATTGCTAATAAAGAAAGCGAAAGTGAATACATACATTTCTTAAAGAGTAAATTTAATCAAATGGTAGCCAAAGAAGAATTAGTAAAGTCTATTAAGGTATCTATGGCTTTAGATAGAGTTGTTAAACTTCATGATCTTAAGGGGGCAGCCCTTCGTTGTTTACCAGAATTACAAAGTTATTCATATCCCTGCATAGGTGTATCAAAATTATCTGATGAAGGGATACCAATAGCGTGTGAAGGAGATCTACCAGCAGCTATCACATCGGTAATTTTATATGAATTGACGGGTAATCCTCCAGCAGTGTTCGATTGTGATTCAATAGATCCTAAAGAAAATCTCTTACGTCTTTGGCATTGCGGTCATCTCGCTACAAAACTAGCTATTGAGGATAAAAAAATTGATATAATTCCACCAACTTATTTTGGTGGAATTACAGGTTCTGGAGCTATTCTATCATTTCCAGTTAAACCAGGCAAAGTTACATTAGCTAAATTAAGTACAGATGGTGAAAAAATGCTTATCGCATCTGGTGAGACTATTATACCTGAAGAACAATTTACAGGAGCTTACGCTGAAGTGAAATTAGATTGTAATGCTACAGATCTTGTAAGAATGATGACTAAAGAAGGTATCGAACACCATATATGCCTTGTACATGGCAATGTTGTGTCAGAATTAAATGAGTTATGTGAAATACTAAGAATACGGCCAGTAAGATGTGAAACCTAAATCTAATAAGATCCGATCTACCACGTCCATGAAACAAAAGCATTAATTCAGCTAACTAGGCTTATAAATAAAAAGGCTAATATAAAAACATAGGAGAAAACAACTCTTTCATCTAACACAGAAGCGATTGCGAAAACCTTATATATTTTATTTTCCATAAATTATAAATTATATTTAAAAATTAAATCTAAAGAAAACTAAAGCTTGTTAAGAAGGGAGTGCGTGGTTGGAATTTAAAAAATTATTTGAGCCTATAAGAATTGGGAAACTTCTAATTAAGAATAGGATAGCTATGTCTCCTATGCTTCCTTTGGGTCTTTATCCTGATGGAATAATATCAGAACGTATTCGAGAATATTATGTAGAGAGAGCAAAAGGAGGAGTTGGCTTAATAATAACTGGTGTTTTTAAAGTAGAAAATGAAGTGGAGCCTGCACCAGTTCCCTATTACCCAATAGTGACTTTAAAGGCTTTAGGTTCTCTTGGAGAATTAAGTGATTATGTGCATGCTTATGGAGCAAAATTATTTATTCAATTAACGGCTGGCACAGGCCGTCTTATTCCTCCAGAAATAATAGATGAGTTTGGATTTAAACCAGTTTCAGCTTCTGTAAATCCCGCCTTCTATAGACCAAATGTAATGACGAGAGCTTTAACAACAGAGGAGGTACAAAAACTGGTGAAAAGCTTTGCACATGCAGCTGAAATAGTGGCAGCTGCAGAAATTGATGGTATAGAGTTGCATGGCCATCAAGGTTACCTTCTTGACCAATTTACAACAAGTTTATGGAATAGACGAACTGATAAGTATGGTGGAGATTTGGAGGGGAGACTTAGGCTTCCAATAGAGATTCTTGAAGCAATTAAAGATACGGTGGGGAAAGATTTTCCAGTGACATATAGATTTGGACTTAAGCATTTTCTAAGTAGTCCAGAACGTGGTTCGCTTAACTACGATGGTTATATTGAAGTGGGGCGGGATATTAAAGAAGGGTTGGAAATGGCTAAGCGATTAGAGAAGGCGGGTTTTGATGGATTACATGTAGATGCGGGTTGTTATGAAAGTCAATATTGGCCACATCCACCCATATATCAACCGCATGGATGTATGGTAGATCTAGCTGCAAAAGTTAAAGAAGTTGTTTCAATTCCAGTAATTGCGGTGGGCAAGCTTGATATTCCAGAACTAGCAGAGAAAGTTCTAAGAGAAGGCAAGGCAGATATAATTGCTCTAGGAAGGGGGCTGCTAGCCGATCCCTACTGGCCTAAAAAAGTTCAAGAAGGGAAGGTGGAAGACATCCGTCCATGTATAGGATGTCATGAAGGTTGCATGATGAGATCTATTTCTGAATCGATGGGTCGACCATTTACCTGTTCAGTAAATCCATCTTGTGCAAGAGAAAGAAGATTTATAATTACTCATGTAGAAAAACCGAAGAAAATACTGGTAGTTGGTGGTGGAGTAGCTGGAATGGAGTGTGCAAGAGTTGCAACTCTTAGAGGGCATCATGTAACTTTATACGAAAAAAATGATAGATTAGGTGGACACTTAATAGAAGCGTCTGTGCCAGATTTCAAATATGATATTAAGAGATTGCTTGAATGGTATGAAACTCAACTTAAGAAACTAAAAGTTGACATTTCACTTAATAGTGAAGTTACCCCTGAATTCATTAGAAAGAATAAAGATAAGTGGGATGTTATTGTCATAGCAACAGGTTCGGTGCCTTTAATTCCTGAAATACCTGGGGTAGATAAAGAGATTGTAGTCACATGTAGTGATCTTTTATTAGGCAAGAAGAAATCAGGAAAGGATGTTGTAATTATAGGTGGGGGATCAGAAGGTTGTGAAACCGCAGTTTGGTTAGCAAAGCAAGGTAAAAGTGTAACAATAGTGGAAATGTTACCTGAAGTAGCTAAGGACCTTTGGGAAAGTAATCACATGATGCTTTTAGAAATGCTTAAAGAAAATGGAGTTAAAATTATAGTTAATGCATATGTTCAAGAGATAGCTGAGGATGGTGTCATCATTATCGATAAAAACTTTAAGAAAAGTATGATTAAATGTGATACTGTGGTATTAGCAACCGGTCTGAAACCAAAAAGAGATCTCTATGATGCCCTAACAGGAGAAATCGCAGAACTTTATCTTATTGGAGATTGTAAAGAGCCACATAAAATTCACCATGCGATTTGGGATGGATTTATCATAGGATTCTCTATTTAAACTCTCCACTTTTATAAAACCACTTAAGATTTAAGTGTAAAACAGGCCATACAGTTTTAACATTAGGTTTAGTAGTTGCAGCAAGGCCTTTACGGACTTTAAATCATTTAAAACCTTCATAAGCCATATGCTTTTACATAAAGTCTATTAAGGTCTTCTAAGTTTACACCTATTTCTAGGAATTAATTCGTAACAACCATTCCATTACTTTCTTTTATAATTTGAGTTAATTTGGTTTTTCTAAACGAGGAAGCTTTTTATGCTACAAGCTATTTCTGTTTAGGCGTTGTTGCTGCTATAAAACCTTACATCTATACACTTCTTTTTAACTCCTATATCAAAATGGTTTTATAATCGTAATCGTTTTTAAGTATTATAAGGTATTATAAGGTTAAGCTAAAGCTATGTAGGTGTAAAATTCTTGATAACCCCTTTCTTCCATTTCCCTTTAATCATACTATCTAGTATTAATGCAGATAGTTCTGCAAGCTTTGGATCATTTATATGATAATCTACTTTTAAAATTTCAAGATTTTGTTTCGAACGATCCACATGAGCTTCTAGCGCTTCAATAAAGGCAGCATCGGCTTCAGGATCAAACCAAGGTTGATCTGTTTCCTTACCATAGTAATCTACTGTTTTAACTCCCCCTTCTTTATCATACTCGCTCCACCCCTTCATAGGAATAAGCATTACTGTTGGTCCCTTTGCTTTATTTAATTTACTTGCAAATATTTTACCAAGTTCTGCAGACTCTTCTTTACTAGTCCTCATAAGTGTATCTATAGGAGTATGATAATAAAACCTTCTATCTTTAAATTTTTCTGGAACACTACTAGGCTCATAAAAATTAACCATATCTAGCGCTCCTGGAAGAATAACTTGAGGTATTCCTTTCTCACCAGCAGCCTCCATTCTATCTTGTCCAGCCTTACACACTCCACCTACTAATTCATCAACAAGTTCATGCGTAGTCACGTCTAGGACAGCAACTGCAATTCCACTTCTAATTAAATCTTCCATAGCTCGCCCTCCAGTACCGACAGCATGAAAAGTTACTACCTCATATCCATGATTCTCTAAAATTTCCTTAGCTTTTTGAACACAAGGAGTAGTGACACCAAATTGTGACATAACTATTAGTGGCTTTTCAGAAGGAAGTTGTGGTTTTGCCTTTACCATACCAACTATAGCACCAGCAGCATTAGCCAATGTGATTGCCTCTATCCTATTTATTTTTTCTCCCCCAGCTAAATCTGTAATCGAAGGAAATATCACTATATCTTTTGCTCCTATCGCTCTACCCGCCATCTCCGCCATGGTGGTAACGATTAATTTAGGAGCACCAAATGGAAGATTCTTCATTATTAAGGACAGCATAGATAGACCAGTCCCTCCGCCATAACCAATGACACCATTTATTTTTCCAGAATCCCAAAGATCTTTAATTATTCTAGAAGCCCCTTTACTCATTAATTCCGCCGCTTCACCTCTTTCCTTACTGGAAACATCCTTTATAGATAAACCACTAGCCTTTGCAACATCCTCGTTTGAGATATCAGGTTTCACAATTTTTGGTTTATACTCCCTTAAGCTTATATCCAATAGAAGAGGGGTGCATCGAAGTTTTCTTATTTGTTCTTTAAGATATTCGGCTTCAGCTTCTTTCGTATCTAAAGTCCCAATTATTACAATAGTCTTCTTCATTATATTCTCAACCCCTTTCATCATAAGTAACTTGGTATAACAAAAAAATTATATAAGTTTTTCTGTTACTTTTTTAAGTTATTAGCTAATAATTTTAAATCTTAATCTTACGAAGCAAAAACGCCTTTATGAAATTATCCTAAAAATAGAAAATAGAAATAATTAAGTTTATCTTAAAACTCCCCTACTTTTTAGGAAATAGTCTAGAGGACATTATAGACCAATTCACTTTCGGTTGATACCCAAGTTCTTTTTGTGCTTTTGATATATCAAAAAGTGCCTTCTTTCTATTTAGGTGAAATTCCTTCTCATTTAAAATTTTAGCTTTTGGATAATACAATCTCGCAAGTTCTAAGGAATCTAACTCGGTTGGTGTATCAGCCGCTCCAATATTATAAACCTCATGTTCAACTCCCTCCTTCTTTAGAGCTAGTAAGAAAGCTTGAACTACGTCTTCTGCAGCCACATATTCCCACGCCCAATCTTTTTCTGGTTTATCTACACAGGATTTTGGATTTAAAATGCATGGTTTAATATCTCTCTCAAATTCTTCTAACCATTCCTTAGTAGGACCCCCCTCAGGGGCGGTAAAGCAAACGGATGCTAAACGTAAGCAAATGGTAGTTATGCCAAATCTTTTTGTATACATGTAACAAAGTTGCTCACCAATAAGCTTACTTAATCCATAAAGGTCATGAGGTTTACATGGATGTTTTTCATCAACAGGAAAATATAAAATCTCTATTGGTGTTCTTTTCCAAAAACCAATTCCTAAAGTACAGATGCTACTTGCAAAAATTACTTTCTTAATTTGGTTTTGTGCAGCAGCCTCTAAAATATGAAATGTACCCGTAGCATTTATATCCCAAAGCTTTTTATACTCTTTAGGTAAATCAAATGGGATAGCACCTAAGTGAATAATAGCATCGCTATTTTTTGAAGCCTCCTTTACTTTTTCGAACTCTCGTAAATCCCCTTTAATGAATTTGTACTTTTTAGATTCAGGCTCTACTAAATCGAATACACTTACCTCGTATCCTGCTTTATCTAGTTCTGAAATAAGAAGTTTCCCTATACGACCCGAACCTCCAGTAACAAAAACTCGCATAATTAACCCTCCAAAATCGATCTTATAATACTTTTTTTATGTTCTTATTAGGGATATAAAGTTTTCTGTTATCATGCAGGATGCCAAGTTCACCATCCTAGTGATAATGCTTCTATGCTTTAATGAAACCCTAAGTGATTATAGGTATATACCTATATCTGGCTATGGCATTTATAGCTAATGGGCTTTTTAGCGTTAATGTTATTATAAAGGCTTTTAATCTCTTCTTTAAGCGTTCTAAAATAGCGCTCTATAGCGTTTTCGCCAAAATGTTATATGAAGCCATTTTAAGTCAAATTGGCTTAAAGCCCATGCATGGATACTATGAGCCTCCATAGCTTAGGTAGGCTATGATGGAAAGGAGTCAAACTTATGAACCCAAAGTCTCTGCTGGCATTAACCAACTCATAATGCTCTGTTTATGGCCCTTAGGCTTAATCCTGCCAATTAGAAGAGTATGACCCAACCTTTTCTTCAACTAAAACCTTATTACACTTGAAGAGCCCACTAGCCTTAATGGTCTCCAAAAGCCTCCTAAGGACATACATTATGGAACACCAAACCTTTAGGAAGTTAGGAGACACAACAAAAACCTTATCTTGTCAGTATCATCATGCAGTGTCAAATGAAAAGGGTTTTTCTCCTGCTCTTTAGCTAGAGATTAGGTTAATTGTGATAAAGCCCAAAGAAAGTATAAAAAATTCTTATGGACATTAAACTGTAATAAAATTTGAAAAACACAATATTATCCATTTATCTCTGAAAAGAATACTATTATACTACTTGCTCTTATTTTGATCCTAAAATATAAAATAAAGTGATAAAATTGAGAGTACCTTTCAGAAACTAATTTACTAGTTCCGGGACTTTGGTTAATGGAATTTATTATAACCTTAGATGCTAGAAAAATTAAAGTTTAAAAAATATTTATAGAAGAATGTTGACTTTGTCTATTCATTAACACCTCAATACGATAGAAGAAATCAACTTATTAATAAACCAAAATTAAATTATATCGTATTAAAAAAAGCCTTATTAAGGAAGAACGTATTTTATATTCGGCTAACTCTATCTTAGGAATGTAAATACAAATTTGTTTATTTTTTTAACACATCCTAATAGTTAACCGGTTGACAACCTAGGTTTTAGCTATTTAAAATGACTTTTTTAATCTGATATTTTTCTCTATTTCAGCTTCTCAGAAAGGCTTCAACTTTAATAATGAACTCATCTCTAAACTATTTAAGGATTTCTTAGAATATAATTTCTTATGGAATTTCGTGAGCTTTCTGATGAGGAATGGGATGCTATTAAGCCCTTTTTGCCTCCTAAAGCTAGGGTTGGTAGGCCTAGAGCTGACGATAGGCTTACTATAGACGGCATCCTATACGTTTTAACGACTGATTGTCGCTGGATGGATATGCCTATACGCTATGGTTCATATAAAACGGCTTGGAAGAGGCTTAAGCGTTGGCAAAAAGAAGGCGTGTGGAAAGAATATTCAAAGCTTTAGCATCCATGAGGAGCTGTGAAAGGGTAAGCGTAGATAGCTCTACAATAGAAGCTAAAAAAGGGGAGAATTGATTGGATATGATGGGTTTAAGCATAAGAAAGGCTTAAAAATACATGTATGCGTTGATAAGAATTCTATGCCTTTAAACTTTCCAATAGGGCCTGGACGGGGGAGGGATTCAAAAAGCCTT
>Ga0080004_1198004_pt1 | contig 14658 bp, 11 predicted proteins | sample WasSprMetagenome_FD_69207 | JGI IMG/M metagenome (GOLD analysis project Ga0080004, IMG submission 69207) | Sulfidic aquatic microbial communities from Washburn Spring, Yellowstone National Park, USA - WS (SPADES assembly) (version 2) | ecosystem: Environmental > Aquatic > Thermal springs > Hot... | reverse complement strand
AGGAATCAAATTGATAGGGAGCGGATTAGAGGTATTTGAGATCCCCACATTGATCTCATTAACAATTGTATTCGGATTATTATTCACCTCAATATTACTCTCAATCATAAAAAAAGGCTCACCCACATAAGCTTAAACTCTTTTTAGCATGTGCTTTTTATGCTACTTACTAGGTGAAACAATGTTCAACTAGGATAATAAAGGCGATATGGGCATTAGAGAATATTAGAGGGATAATGAGAGGATAATGAAAAAGTGTTATGTTGCACGCTTTGAGTGTATCATGTAAGGTTTTAGCTCAAACTTTCTTTTCATGTCTCAGTTATAATGTGTTTTGTAGGCTCTTCTGTAATTGTTTTACCCTAGTTCTCATCAGGTTTCTCTCATTATTTGATATATGTTAAAAGATAGTATGGATAGAATTATCTTGACAGTCAAGAATATAGTAACTAATAAAAGTCATAATTGTATACACATGCAGAATTCATGAACACCTTCCACATAAAAACTAGACTAAAACACGAGCCTTATCTGATGGGAACTAAGGTATTGTTTTATAATTTTCTAAACAAAACATTCTTTAATTCCTTCATAAGCATTTTGAATTTTCATAGTGTCGCTGATATAGGAAGGACTTGATCCTGAGATTCAAGGATGTTAGAGATAGGTTAGCTCAGGCCTGTCATATTTAAAGTTGTTTACTTAGGTTGTTTTAATTTTGCTTATAGAGTAAGCTTATCATTCGCTATGTTATATAATTATTAAATCATTAATCTTAGTTGTTCCCTCATATATTCTTAGTACTCTGGCATCCCTATAATAACGTTCCGCATCAAAATCTGACATATACCCATAACCGTTCACACGGGAGTGATAGTTTAGGTTTTTCATGATCATTTAAGATCACTCTCGGGTTCCTTATGACACACTCCGGAGCCACTAACTTCTTATAAAGGGAATAAACCTTCTGGGTAAATGCGCTCAAGTTCCATGAAAAAACTCTGAAAATCTTTCGTGGTATGGGAGTACAATGTTGTTACTTCATTCCTACAAAATTCATTAGACTTCAATAGTTTTTCTGAACCACTACTCATGCTCAGATCTTATCTGACAATAAACAACCCTAAAAGACCATAATAAATGTTTCTGCCTCACATAACAGTCATGAAAAGCCTTGAGCAAATAATCTCACTAGAAAGACTGGAATATTCATAAAGAAAACGTTCACAAAAAATCTTATTAAAGAGCGATAAATTTATTAAATGTAGAGTAATTAAATATGAAGTGATTGTAAAATGGTGGTTGTAGATTTAGTTGTTAGGAATGGATTGATAGTTTTCCCGGAATATACGGTCAGGGGCGCAATTGCGATCGATGAAGGTAAGATAGTTGCTATAGGATCAAGTGAGACCATGCCTAACGCTGATAAAGTAATAGATGCTGAAGGTCTATACATACTCCCTGGTGTCATAGATGCACACGTCCATTTCAGAGAGCCCGGATTAGAATATAAGGAAGATTTCTATACAGGTTCTATTGCTGCAGTCTGTGGTGGAGTTACAGCTGTATGTGATATGCCTAATGTTAACCCTCCGACGAAGGATAGAGAAAGCTTCATGTTAAAATTGGAAAAAGCTAGATCAAAGTCATTGGTTGATTTTGGAATATTTGGAGTAGTACTACCAGATAACATAGACAGGATTCAAGAACTAAGAGATGCAGGTGTGATAGGATATAAGATCTTTATGGGTGAGACTGTAGGGAAGTTGGCTTCGCCTGACGACTGGGAATTAATTATAGCTTTTAAGAAGATTGCAGAGACAGGCTTAAGGGTTGGTGTACATGCAGAGAATAGAGCGATAACAGACCACTTAGTTAATGAATTTAAAAAATCAGGTAAGATACAACCAGCATACCATCTAGAATCAAGACCAAGCATCTCAGAGGCTGAAGCTATCCAGAGGGCAATCTTATTCTCCAGCATATCTAGAACTAAACTTCACATCTTCCATCTAAGTTCTAGAGAAGGTATTGAAATAATAAGAGAGGCAAAGATGAGAGGTCTGCCAATAACTGCTGAGACATGCCCACATTACCTACTTCTAGATGGGGAGAAAGCATTAAAGGAGCTTGGTCCGATCGTAAAGATGAATCCACCTGTCAGGTCTCTAGAACATGCAGAAGCTCTATGGAGAGGTCTCAAAGAAGGTGTAATAGATATGATTGCTTCAGATCATTCACCTCACACGCCTGAAGAAAAATTCAAGAATAATATATGGGAGGCCATTGCAGGCTGGCCAGGCGTAGAGACAATGCTCCCACTCATACTTAATGAAGTCAACAAAGAGAGGATAACGATAAATGATGTGGTTAAGTACATGTCTGAGGGGCCTGCGAAAGTTTGGGGGTTCTATCCAAAGAAAGGAGCTTTAAGGATAGGCTCAGATGGAGATCTAACAATAGTTGATCTAAGAGAGGAGTATACTATTAAGGCGGAAGAGCTCCATAGCAAAAACAAGTTTACACCATTCGATGGCTGGAAGGTTAAAGGTAAACCTGTCTACACAATAATTAGAGGAACCATAGTTTATGAGAAAGGACAGATAAACCTAAAACATAGAGGTCAACTAATCACCCCACTATAATGAGGGATTAAAAATGGAGATGGATAAGATACTTATCCGGATACAATCTCTTTCTCTAATGAAAACTTTTAAAAGGCATAATGCTGATAACATGAAATATTAATAAAATACTAAATTCTAGTAACATATGTCAAGGTAATAAATCATGGTGTTAAGGGGAATACCGTGCATGTTAATGAGAGGTGGAACTAGTAAGGGGGTCTTCTTTAAGAAGGAGGATCTACCTGAAGACCATAGATTATGGGATGAAATTATCTTAAAGATCTTTGGTAGTGGAGACCCGTTACAGATAGATGGATTGGGTGGCTCGAGAGTTAACTCAAGCAAAGTTATGATTGTTTGGAAGAGTGAGAGGGAAGGTATTGACGTTGACTATCTTTTTGGGCAGGTAGGTATAGAAAAGAGGTTTATTGACTGGACTGGTAACTGTGGTAATCTGACTGCTGCGGTAGGATGCTTCGCAATAGAAGCAGGTCTAGTTAAGCCCATAGAACCTGTAACAACTGTCAGGATGTATAATGTTAATACTTCTAAGAGAGTTGATGCACTGATACCAGTCAAGGACATGCAGATAATCTATGAAGGAGATTACATGATAGATGGTGTTCCAAATCCAGGTAGCAGGATAGATTTAGTATGGTATGATCCTGGAGGAGCAACGACCGGGAAACTGCTCCCAACAGGAAATAGTAGAGATATAATCAAAGTAGAGGGAAGGGAGCTAGAGATTTCAATAGTTGATTCTGCTAATCCTGCCGTATTTGTTAGAGCAGAAGATGTTGGATTAAAAGGGGTTGAGTTACCAAATCACATTGATAAAAAGACTTTAGAGAAGTTGGAGATAATTAGATCGAAAGCTGCTAAACTATGTGGATTTGTTAAGAGGGAAGAAGAAGCAATACTGAAAAGCCCGCATTTTCCATATATAGTTGTTATAGGTAGTAGACAAGATTACATTACAGTTCAAGGTAAGCATATAAGGAGAGAGGACTATACAATATTAGCTAGACTATTTTCACTCCAGCAGATGCATCATGCATACCCAGTTACTGGAGCCATCTCTACAGCTTCAGCAGCAAAGATACCTGGTACAATAGTAAATGAGTTAGCAGAAGATAGAGGCGAAATAGTATTAATAGGTCATCCGAAAGGAGTAATTGATGTAAAGATCAGAATGAAGCAATTCGGTCATCAAACCATTATTGAATCCGCTACTGTCGGAAGAACTGCAAGAAAATTAATGTCCGGCATCACATACTATCTTTAGATCAAATACATTTGAAATAATTGAATTAGCCAAGCCCATATCTTTCCAGCATTCTCATCTTCCAGAAGCATAAGATCTCATGTTCCCTCTAAAGGCGGCTTACAGTAGCACTCTAAGACATAAATAAAAACATGCTTACGGAGAGTGTGAACATGGCAACTTAAGCTTACCTCCTTAAGTGGTTGTAGTACAGCATGAAAAGCTTTATGAACAGACTCCAGCGCAACATCGACCTCCTAAACTTCTTACTCCTGTTCAACGGATTCAAATTTATGCTGTTGAAAAATGCACCCGTCCTCTACTTGAACGATGAATATACAGACTCCACCAAGCTCCTCTCACCGAAGGACTTATATAAGGAGATTGCTGCTGTTGTGCCTAGGGATCATGTGATTTCACTGTTTCTGGTATTGGTCCTTTGACTGGTGCGATGATCTTAGCTAGGGTTGTTTGGGCTGTTTGATATAAGAATGAACCGTTCAAGTATTAACCTCCCAGCTGAAGGAGCGTGACAAAAACACGTTCATCACCTAGCCCACACTCTCGACAACACATTTAAATCGGAATGCTCCACAAAGATCTTCGTGGTGAGTGCATTCCTAGACGGGAAGACCCTCATGGATAGAATTTCATTCCTCCTGTCCACGTCTATGGCAGCGTAGACCCAGTACTTAAGCCCATTTACGCATGTTTCGTCCAATGCTATGAGCCTTCTATGTATTTTAGGTGGACTAATGTTTAGTCTCTCGCTGAGTTTTCTAACCCACTTTCAAATGGTTGTTTTGGAGATTCTGTGGGTTTCTGATAGGGCTTTGGCTGCTCTTCTTAGGCTTGAGAGTTATATGTAGAGTGCTAGTCCTAGTGTTTTTAGTTCTAGCGGGATTTTGTTTCTCTCGAAGAGGTTGAGATTCTCAACCAAAGATCTTATGCTTAGCATAGAGAACTTGTATCAGTGAAGTTTAATAAGCCTTAAGTTGCCAGGTTCAAAGGCAAAGGAGATAGGTTTATTAACTATTATTACTATATTTATTAAGGTGTTTTTCGTGTCTGAAGGAAAAGTTGGAAGAAGAGATTTTCTTAAATACTTAAGTACTGGTATTGGTGGATTGGTTGTCGGTGGTGTTTTAGGCTACTTAACATCATCCTACACTATTACTACTACACCTGTAACCGAAGTTAAGACAACCATAACCCAAACAGTAAAACCAGCACGTTATTTTGAGGGGAAGACAATAGAGCTTGTAGTACCCTACTCCGCTGGAGGAGGCTACGACCTTGCTACAAGATCCCTAGCAAACTACATACCCAAGTACGTTAAAGGTGCAACACCAGTCGTGATAAACAGGCCTGGGGGTCAAGCCTTACTTGGACCAGCATATGTATGGAGTAGTAAACCGGATGGATTAACAGTCTGCCTCGCCAACGCATACGGGAACGCATATTTATCTCTAACAAAAGAGTATAATCAACCATTCACAATCTTTGATTTCCTACCACTAGGAAGAATAACATGGGGGCAGGAAGTTGCAGTAGTAGCAAAGAATAGCCCAATTAAAACAGTAGAAGACTTTAAAAAACTGGGAAGAAATGTAAAGATTGGCGCTACAGGTTTAGGGGCTGAATCTGGTATACCCGCTTTAATGACTTTTTCATTATTAAACATACCCTTCGAAATGGTTCTAGGTTTCTCGGGATCGGGTGAAGTCATAGCTTCATTAATGAGAGGTGAAGTTGACGTCTATGTTGTAGATGAAGATACTGCTTATCAGAATATGATGGCTGGAAGTGTTAGACCTATCTTAACTGTAGCTGCACAAAGGATTAAGCAATTTGGTGATGTGCCAGCTCTTGGGGAGCTTGTCACGAAGGAGCAGCTTAGACTGGTTGAACTGCATGATAATATTGATAAGTTGGGTAGGTTGCTGATAGCTCATCCAAAGACTCCCAGTGAAGTTTATGATGCTTGGCAGGACCTCCTCAAAGACATCTTCGTAGATGCAGACTTCATAGAAGAACAAGAAAAGATAAGAAGCTTTAAGCCAGCGCTTGGAGACAAGATGAAACAGCTTATAAAAGAAATAAAACCATCACTATCAGAATTCAAAGAAGCGCTAAAGAAAGTATACCCAGAACTATAACAGGATATAATATATACGAAGGGGTGTTCCTAAATGGTTCTTCAGTTCTTTACAATTGATGTATTTTTTTATCTTATAGTTGGTTTATTATTCTTCTTCATTATAGGTATTTTACCTGTTGTAGGGTCTATTCAGGGGCTAGCAATACTTTTACCACTAGTTTATAAATTAGATCCACCTCAGGCATTCGCCTTGATGATAGGTGGAGCAAGTGGGATGTGGTTGTCTGATGCCGCTTGTTCAATTCTACTTAAAATTCCAGGGAGTTCGCCGACAGTACCTCTAACATTTGATGGTTTCCAATTAACTAGAAGAGGACTACATGGGTATGCTTTGGGAGCCGCTACTTCAGCCACTATCCTTGGGGGAATTATTTCAGGAATCATAACCTATGGCATTATGAGTGTATTGTTACTGTTGCTTATGTTTCTCGGACCTGCGGAAATAACAATCATCATAGCATGGGGGTTAATAGCTTCTATTATTCTCTTAATTGGAAAAGAGAAAATAAAAGAATTATTGTCTGCAATAATCGGTCTCTTACTTTCTACGGTAGGTTTCGCTGAAACTGCACACATAGCAAGATTTACCTTTGGATTCTATGACCTATGGGATGGAATCCCTTTATCTGTATTCTTCTTGGCGATGCTTGGTCTACCTGAGTTCTTGGGATTCCTAGTTAGGAGGGAAGAATTCATAGTCGATATAAAATATTTAACTTATGTAGGGGGATTTCGTACAAGGGAATTTTATAAAAAATTCATTGAAGGGTTTAAGGAGATTTTCAGAAGTATCAGAATTTTTGTGCAAGCAATAATTACAGGACTTATATTCGGCATAATCCCAGGTGTAGGGACGACTGCAGCAAGTCTCCTTGCATATGCACAGTCTGGTCTTCTAACAAAGAGAAAAGAAAAACTTGGCGAAGGTAATGTGGATGGAGTAATAGGGCCACAGTCAGCAATTATAAGTTGCTGGTTTGGAGATTTCATTCCAACGATTTCATTTGGCATACCTGGCAGTGCAGCTAAGGCATTATTCCTTGGTCTTTTTATGATGAAGGGATTGATGCCTGGGCCCCATATACTTAAACAAGTCGACCTAGTAAACTATATTCTCCTGTTAGTTGTAATAGGGGTATTACTTGGCTCGATACTCATAATTCCTCTCCTCCCAGTCATAACAAGGATAGTTACAATTAGAATTACATCATGGGTCCCTATCCTATTAGGTATAATCTTCATAGCAGTTTATTCAGATAGGAGTTCATTATTTGATCTCTTTCTACTCTTCATCTTGACACTATTGGGTTATAGCTTAAACAAGTATGGTTTTTCAACACCTATGGTTGCTATAGGATTTGTTTTAGGAGGAATTCTGGAGCAAAATGTTGCTCTAACCTACCAAATATACGGTTTATCATTCCTATACAAGCCCACCTCACTCATACTTATTATAATATTAGTTGCTGTTACCATTGTATCTCTAAGAATGTTGCGTCGTAAACAAATTATTGCAATGGGTGAAGAAGATGATTAGAGGGGAACTAGTCTTCGTAACACTCCTACTAATATTTATTAGCTATCTATTTTATGAGGCGATAGGCTATCCTCTGATAACAGCTAAACTTTTTCCTATCTTGTTAATCATTATAGCCTACCCACTACTACTTATACTTTTCATTAGAAATATTAGACATGTAATAATGAAAGAAGGACAGAATGGTAAAGATAGCAGAAACTTTCTCCAAGAGGCTATCCCATTTATTCATGTTTTAACCTTACTAATTTCTGTGTACCTTTTAGGTTTCTACTTGGGTTTTCTAATATTCTTGCTTGTAGTCTTCAGGTATTATCAATATCCGTTGAGGATATCCCTTCCACTTATAGCTCTAGCTATGTTGATTACCTACTTGTTCTCATTAATCTCTCCACTCTGGGATGGAATATTATTCCATGGAGTATTATAAGAATGAGGCAGAAGATATAAAAGTTCTTAGATGTGGATGATCTTAGCCTGCAATATTTTGATGATGGAATGTTGTTTAATAGACTTTCAAGTTCAGCTTGAACGCCAGCGTTGCTTAGATCGCAAATTTCCAAATGAAAATTCACCATAGAAAGAAGCCACGCTCTTAAATAGTTCGGAGATGAGTTCAAAGTCTAAAGTTAGGATACTGAAACTCATAAATTTTCCTGAGCTACTGCTGTGTTGCATGATTTAGTGTGTAACGTAAGGTTTTTAGTTTAAGCTTTTTTATATTCATGTGTTGAGTTATAAATTGGCTTTAATAATGAAAATCAGTAGAAAACACATGATCAGAAAAAGAGCGCATCAGAGAACCATACAACACAGCACTTTATAAGCAAACTTTATATTTTTGTTTTTAAAATTATAAAGAGGGTTAATTTGATTTGCCTTATTGTATTAGCTGCTGGTTTGTCAACAAGATTTGGAGAAAATAAATTACTTAAAAAAGTTAATGGTTCTACTTTGATTGAGAATGTTGTTAAGAGTGCTGTTTCTTCAAAAGCTGATGAGGTCGTTGTAGTATTAGGTTATGAAGCACAAAGAATTAAAGAGGTTCTTAAGAATTTTAATTGTAAATTTGTTTTTAATCAAGATTTTAAAAGTGGTCAAAGCTCTTCAGTCAAGGTTGGTGTTAGGTTTGTTATGGAATATGCTGATGCTGTAATGATACTCCCTGGGGATGTTGCACTAATCACTTCTAGACCAATTAACATGGTTATTGAGGAATATGAAAAATCTAAGAATCCTATAATTGTGGCAAGTTATCAGGGCCGAGCAGGCCATCCTATACTCTTTGATCGTTCCCTCTTTAATGAAATAATGGAAATTAATGAGGAAACCATGGGTTTAAAAGCTATCATAAATAGACATAAAGACATAATAAAAAAAGTAGATGTGGGTTCGGATGAAGTCCTCATTGATATTGATACTGAAGAAGATTTTAAAAAATATATTCTTACTCGATCATTCAAGCATTCTTAGACATAAAGTTGTATCTCTTTATTTAAACCTTACTCATCGTTTAAGCAAATACTAATGTTCTTTAAATACTTAACATTTAATCCTCTTAATAGGAACGTGATGTTTGCTATGTTATGTTGGAGTTTGTTCATACTGTATTAAGGGGGTGATCTTAAGTTACCATGTTCTTATTCTATTGGATAAAATTTATGTTTAAGGACTTCATAATCATGAGAACCCAGAAATATGTTTCCATCTTTTTTAAGTTTTGCAAGAGCTTTCTCCATTGCTCGAATATCATAAAATATGGCTGGCGGATATTGTTTATCTATATTTAAAGTTTTATCTCGAACTAAATCACCAGTAAGTATGATTGTACTCTTAGAAGTTTTTACATATACTGCCTGACTGCCTGGAGTATGCGTATCTTCATATAATATACACTTCAAGCCTGGAAGAATTTCCGCATCACCATCTAAAATTTCAACACGATTCCAAAAATCACAGCATATAGCTTTTATATCCTCACGATCATAAAAGAATGTCCCTCCTCCTACTATAAAATATTTTCCTATAGGTGCAGCTGCATGTTCTAGCTCTTTACGCTGAATATAAATACGAGCATTTGGAAGTTGTTTTATGTAATAAGGGCAAACATGTTCATAATGTAAGTGAGTGAGTATTAGATGTTTCACTTCCTCAGGTTTTACACCACGCTTTTTAATTTCTTCTATCAGGTCCCAATCTTTTTCTGGGTTTGTTTGTTTCGTTCTATGCGGGCCAAGCCCCATTCTAAGTCCTTTAGCTGCTTCATACATACCAGTATCTACTAGCACACACTCATCTAAGCCAGTAATTAGATAAGCTAATAATGGGACAGTCCGTTTTTCTATTGAAGGTTTAAGAAAGACATCAAGACCAGCACTAACATCTGCTTCTCCTGTGTTAATAGGATATATCCTAATGCGATTAATATCTTTCATAGTTTCACCAATTAAATTTTATTATAACTGATATTTATTTTTTTATGGAACCGAAATTGTTCGCTAAGGTATTTTTATTTGAAGTTATATGAAAAACTCTAGTCCTCATCATGCTCTTCTCATCAGCTCATATGCGTTAAGGTAGTTAGGATTATTCTCTACACACAACATAAAAAGATCAAGACATAAACTCTACCTGATAAAACCATTGTTACTGTTAAAGTAACATGCAAAGTAAGGAAAAAAGATAGGAGATCTATTTTATTTTTCTAATTCATTTCTTAATTTTTCAAATAATTGAGTAACTATTCTTTCAGCTGCACTATTTATAAGCCTTTGGCCTACTCCTGCTAACAGACCGCTTATTATTGCATTAGCTTTCCATAATAAAGTAGTTCCATTATCTGGAGTACTAGTTAAATCAATAGTTATGTTAAGATCAATCTGACTTTTAACACCAGACCCGTGAGCTAACAATTTTGCATGAGATTGAGGGATAACCTCTGTAATTGTAAAGTTAAAATCAAAATCACCTTTAATCCAACCTATACCTAACTTAAATTTTGCAGTAAATTTATCTTCAGATTGAACTTCCAGATTTTTGAGATCGGGTATACATTTAGCCACAGATTTAGGATCTGAAATAAAGGCCCAAACTTTCTCTTTAGGAACTTTAGTAACAAATGTTCCTTCAAAAAACATGAATATCCCTTATTAGTTTAATTTTTAGTTATTAATAAATCTTATCTTACACTTTTATGATGAATATTTTTTATATGTAGGAATGATTTCAATATTGCCATCCTTAAATATAGTTATTATGATTGGTTTTATAATCATAGTACCATTAATACAATCTTTAGCTTTAAATCTTATTTCATCATACACTCTAGTAAAATTTATTCTTAATTTTATTCCAATCTTATCACCAGTTCTTACTAGCATTCCAGGTATATCTATAAGATGTGTACCAGGATTAATTCTGACACTTGCTACTGAAAAAAGAGATTTATAAATCTGAAGAGTTTCTTCAGCTAATTGTATATTTCTTTTAGCTCTTTTTTCAATGACACTCACATTCTCTCTAGTTGTTTTTAATATTTTTGCAACATCTGCTTGCGATAATCCTTTAACAATTCTAAGCTGCAAAACTTTAAATTGTAACTCTGTAAGAAAACCATATTTTTTAGACATCTTAATCAAATAAAAACTAATTGTATCACTTAAAAATTTTTCTTCGCTCATGCTGTGTTGCATGGTTTGAGTGTGATGTAAGGTTTTACTTTAGGTCTTCTTATATTTATGTACTGAAGTATAGCATATGACTTCTATAGTAAAAATTAGATCTTCATAATGTCGGTCTAAAAAGCTAAAAGAAGATAATACTAAAGAACTATACAACACAGTTTTCGTTCAGATAGATACTAACAAGATAAGATTATCTCTTAATTAGAGCATCTGAGTTTTGATGGATTCTGGAATGTGTAGTTCATAATAGTGGAGCATATATAAGGAGTTATTTGCCTTAGTAACTTCTAAGCGCTTTTTAAAAGTGCTCATAAGGTCTCATCAAGAATTCTATGGAAATTATTCGAAACCCTATTTTGGTCAGTATCTATCTCTAAAGTAGTTAACTTAATATTGTCTTAAGTAAATAATATTATTATGGTATCCGATGTGGAACTTTTAAAAGAAGCAGTAAATCTATTAGAAGGGGGAAAGAAAATAGCTTTATGCACAGTGATTGAGAAGAAGGGGCATGGTCCAAGAGGGCTTGGAACAAAGATGCTCATAAGTGAAGATGGACAAACAGTGGGAACAATAGGTGGTGGAAGTTTTGAAAAGGTTTTAATTAATGAAGCTTTAAAGGTCTTAAAAGAGAATAAATCAAGGAAAGTTACTTTTTCTTTTCATGCAGGAACAAGTGATGAAAAAGTTTCTACAGGATTAATGTGTGGGGGTGAAGTGACAGTTTTTATTGATGTAATTGAACCTAAACAAAGAATCATTATTATTGGTTCAGGACATATTGCATTATCGCTCGCAAAGTTGGCAGATATTGTTGGTTTTGATGTGGTTATTGTAGATGATGATGAAGAGAGGGCTAATAAGAAACGATTTCCAATGGCTAAGGAAATTATCACAGGTAATCTTAATGAAATATTAGATAAGGTAAACGTTAGTTCACGTGATTTTGTTGTCATCACTTATGGTGCACAGCCAGATCGTGATTATTTAGCATTAAAAAAGATGATAATGAAAAAACCAGCTTATATAGGCTTGCTCGGCAGTAAAGCAAGAGTATTAACACTTATAAAGGAACTTAAAGAATCAGGTATAGGCGATGAAATGCTTAAACCTCTACATGCCCCAGTAGGTTTAGACATTGGTGCGCAATCTCCTGAAGAGATAGGAGTAAGCATACTTGCTGAAATAATAAGTGCACGGAGGAAACCTAGTTCATCAAATGAAATAAACAGTATTAGCCATACGAAAGAATTAAAGATAGAAACAGGTTCCTCTTAATGAGGTTAATCTTTATGTGGTTGTCTAAAAAATTTAAATATGTTTCATTAGAAGAAGTTCATCAATTAATAAAAAATATAGCAAGGGAGAGCAAAGAAACTATCAGCGTATTTCAAGCTTATAATCGTGTTCTAGCTGAAAACATTATATCTGATATAAATCTTCCCCCTAATGATGTTTCTCATGTTGATGGATATGCTGTTAAGGCTGAGGATACTTTACAAGCATCTATTAGTAACCCTGTACTCTTAAAGATAGTTAATTTAAATAAAGAGCATAGAGATAAAATAGATATTAAAGAAACAGCTTATGTTTCAACAGGTCACACGTTACCCATCGGTGCGAATGCTGTAATACCTGTTGAGAGCGTTAAAATAAAAGGGGATTTCATTGAAATCTATCATCATATGCAACCATATGAAAATGTTACTCGTACTGGTAGTGATGTAAAAAAGGGGGATATCATTTTTAGGGCTGGACATATTTTACGTGCTCAGGACATTAAGCTATTAATAGATATGAAAAAGTGGCATATTAAATGTTTTAAAAAACCAGTTGTTGCATTAATTTCTACTGGAAGCGAACTCACACGTCAGATCGAGGAAACTGATAAGAAGTTTGATAGCAGTAAAATAATGCTCTCAATTTTAATAAAGGAGAATGGGGGCATTCCTTTAGATATGGGTCTAGTACCAGATGATATAAATATGATTAAAGAATTATTGAAAAAAGGACTTAAAAAAGCTGATATTTTAGTAACAATCGGTGGTGCTTCTCTTGGTGAAAAGGACTATGTTTGGGAGGCTATTAACTCGCTTGATACACCAGAGCTCATAATACGTGGCATTAAAGTGCAACCAGGCAGAGTTACCAGTCTAAGTGTGATCAATAACAAGCCTATCGTAGCTCTGCCAGGACATATACAATCTACATTAGCAGGTTTTTATCTAGTACTTTTACCATTAATTCATCTTATGATTGGTTTACCAGAACCTTACTGTCTTAAATTAAAGGCTAAAATGTCTCAAAGAATGGTAGTTAAGGAGTTTTTACCCTTTAAGAGAATAAGGTTTGTTAAAATAATTAAGAGAGATAATGATATAATTAGCGAACCTATAATTGGGGATTCTTCATTAACAAGTGTTACTGTAAAGGCAGATGGTTTCATAATAATACCAGAAAATAAAGAAATTATTGAACAAAATGAAAAAGTAGACGTATACCTTCTTAAAGGTCTCTATTCTTATTAATATAGATACTGTTAATTCTTTGTAATATTCCATCCTTGCATTAATGCATGGAATGATCTTAATGTTAGGGTTTACAGGATGGATGTAATGGTTCAGATCCTAGTTTATAATTATCTCAAGACGCATTAAAGTTTAAGTGCTCCACCTAGAATAATGAACTTATCCCGTCAATATCCTACTCCCTGAAATAAAGTTAATAGTAGTCCCATTAAGTAGAGTCTATGTTCTTGTTTAATCTTTTTATGTTGAGTGTGAAGATGTCAAGATAATTTTATCCTTTAACATGCACCAGATGATGGAAATGACTTAATGAGAACTAGGGGACGTGGCAACTTAAGGCTTATTAGACTTTACTGATACAAATTCTCTATGCCAAGCATAAGATCTTTAGTTGAGAACCTCAACCTCTTCGGGAGAAACGAAATCCCACTGGAACTAAAAATTCTAGGACTAGCGCTCTACATACAACTCTCAAGCTTAAGAAGAGCCGCCAAAGCCCTATCAGAAATCCACAAAGCCTCCAAGACAACCATTTAGAAGTGGGTTAGGAAACTCAACGAGAAACTAAACATCAATCTAGGATGCATAGAAGACTCGTAGCATTGGACGAGACATGCATGAGCGTAAATGGGCTTGAGTACTGGGTCTACGCCGCCATAGACGTGGACAGGAACGAGATTCTATCCATGAGGTCTTCCCGTCCAGGAATGCACTCACCACGAAGATCTTTGTAGAGGACGTTTTGAAGTACTGTGATGGAATGCCCATGTTTGTTGTTGATGGGGCTCCGTGGCTTAGGGAAGTTCTTGAGAGGTTGGGGCTTGGGTATTATGTGGAGTCCTTTGGTGAGAGGAGCTT
>Ga0080004_1103540_pt1 | contig 14659 bp, 12 predicted proteins | sample WasSprMetagenome_FD_69207 | JGI IMG/M metagenome (GOLD analysis project Ga0080004, IMG submission 69207) | Sulfidic aquatic microbial communities from Washburn Spring, Yellowstone National Park, USA - WS (SPADES assembly) (version 2) | ecosystem: Environmental > Aquatic > Thermal springs > Hot... | reverse complement strand
TCTCAGTAGCTAATCTTGTTGATGTCGATGTTGAGAAGGCTTTTATAAAGAAGTATGTTGAGAGCTTTTCATAATCTTTCTCTCAACACTCTCAATCTTATACACAAGACTTATCTCTTTGTCAAGTCTCACATCAATATTTATGTCAATAGCTATTCTCTTCACATCTCTATTGCTTAAGGTCTGGACAATCTCTTTTAATATATCTGAGAGCTGATTGAAATCATCGATCTCTATTGAAGTGTTGAATGGAGACAAGATATATCTCAGACCTCTCTTCTCAAAAATCTTTACGACCTCAGCCACGTAGCTGCTGAGACTTGTGTCGCCAGTTCCAATAGGTATCACTCTTAATGCTAAAAGGATCTTCATAACAGATCTCCTAATAATATTAGTCTCTAGAAATATAAAATAAATGATTATATTGAGAACATGTCTCGAATATGCTGAGAGACTTAGAAAGATCGTCTCGAGAAATACGTTAGATACTGAATGTATGATGTTCAGCGGTGGAATAGACACATCATTCATATTATTATCATATGAGAAGCCTGAGAACCTAATGATCTTTACGACAGACCTCGGGGGCAGAGACATATCTTATGTTAAAAAGATTCTTGAGAAGATAAATATTAGAGAACATGTGATCATTAGAATATCTGAGGAGGAATATGAGGATTCTATAGACTGGGTTCTGAAGAATTTTAAGACGATAGATCCTGTGGAGGTCAGTGGAGACATAGTTCATTATATGACGATTAAAGAGGCTCTCAAAAGAAGATGTAGAAAGATTGTGTCTGGAGACGGTGGAGATGAGCTTTTCCTAGGATACAGTTTTCTATTATCAAAAGACGAGAGATTCATCAGAGAGTGGATAAAAAGATACTCCGAGGGAGAGGCCAGGCTGCCTACGGTTGAGGTGGGGAGTAGATTAGGTGTTGAAGTTGTAACTCCTCTATATGTGGAGGAGACAAGATCTTTGGCTAGAGAGATCCCTCTCAGCTGTCTAATAGATCCTTCGAAGAGATTCGGTAAATATTTTATGAGACTATATATTGCTGAGAGAGGATTTCCAGAGATAGCTTGGAGAACAAAAGATCCTGTGAACACAGGATCAGGATCCATATATATGCTTCGTAGAATAGTTTCTAGATTCATCAGAGAGATGAATATAGAAGATGTATATAAAGAGATTGAGAACAAAATGATGTTCAGACCTCCTACAAAGACACATACATATCTTGCGTGGAGAATGATCAGATCATCAATAGATCCTCCTCCTATATATTTAGGAGAAGGATCTTGCCCAATATGTAGAAGAAGACTTGTAAACAGATACTGTACATTCTGTGGAGCATATGTCGATGAAAACAGAATTATTCATCACTATACAGATGAAGAGTTTTAAAACAGAGATTTTATCTAAAACTTTCTCAAATAATCTGCTGAATCATACTCTGTCCATAATCTCTCTAGGCTCTATATCAACACTCTTCTTCTCAGTCATGATCTTGAGGACATGATAATATGCAGGGATCTGATAAGCATAATATCTGTTTATCCATGGCTCTCTAGGGATCTCTGATATAATGTTTTGTGATGCTCCTATGTCTATAACAATGTTTCTTTTAAGCATCTCTCGGACGAGACTTTGTCTTGTATAATCAATGTTCTCTACGGCAGTCTCAAATTCTCTCCAAAGATCTTCTCTAAATATCTCGTAAACATCTTTATAAAAATCAAAAAGATTTCTAATGACTTCTTCTCTAAGCCAGTTTTCTAATCCTCTTCTCTTTATATAAACTATTGATCTAGGGTTTCCACCGGTCAGCCTCCAAAGCAGAGAAGGATCTGTCTCTAGACCTATTTCTCTCAAAAGCTCTTTCATAGAGTCATAAGTTAGATTCCATATAAGAACCCAATCAACTTTTCCACCAACATAACTTCTCAAGCTCGACACAGTTGCATCACTAGTGAGAGCTATCACAGATATTCCTCCTCCACCTCTTCTTCTATAATCAGCATCTATATTCCTAAGATCATTTGAGAAACTCTCCAGCCACTGTCTAAAGTTTGCAAGCTCGTTGTCTTCAGATAATCTCACCTCATCTAAAACTATAAAAAGTCTTCTACCTCTTCTAGAAGCCTTAGCAATCCATCGAGCAAGAACAGATCCTACTCCCAAAACTGTTACGCCTATAGACAAGATATGTGACACAGGATCTATCTTAACATCAGATTCTAAAGCAATTCTCTTAAAAAGATCTTTAAGAGACATTGGCATGCTCTTAATATAAGCCTTGGCAGTCTCTCTCTCCTCAGCACCAACAATGATCATGTCGATATCTGTATCAACATCTTCTAAGGCATTATACAAGGCTTCGAAAAATCTTGTCTTGCCACATCCTTTGGGACCGTATAACACTGTGACCCAGCCTGAGAAAATGACGTTTTCATTCTCATTAATAATCTTTCTAGCCTCGACATCCCGATCAACAAATCTATATCTGCCAACACTACTCTCATTAATCTCATATCTACGTAGTCTCTCAATAATCTCTCTTATTTTGGTTGACACAGATCCTGAGAGATGACTATTAGAAATCTCTCTATCCCCTTCAAGAAATATGTAAAAATAAAAAATATCATTATTAATGTATATCATTAATTACATAAGGTAATATTTACTTGTAAAGATCTTATAAATGCTTTTCATATTATATTTACTTTATATTATATGTATTAAAAGATCTTTTTTTTAGTTTATATTTTTTCAAGCACTATTTTTTCTTGAGGTGATGTTTTGTCTAGAGTTGTTTATATTGGTGTTTCTAATGTTGTCTGGAGCATTTTATTAATAATTTTTCTTGTGATAGGATTAGCTATTGGATATATGATTCCTAGGCCTGGCGTTGTCTCTGTGACAACTCAGACACAGACAATAACAGTCCCAGGACCTGGAGGTGCGACAATCACTATGCCGATCACTATAACCTCTTTGCCAGCTGTCGCAGGTCTTCCAAAAGAGATTCCGATAGGAGTTTTAGATGCTTTAAGCGGAGCGTTTGCCTCATTTGGCATCAGAGGTCAGACTGCTGTTAAATTAGCTGAGAAAGATATAAATGATTTTGTAAACAGACTGGGGCTGGGAGTAAGATTTGTATTCTATTATGAGGATTTTGCTGGCAAGCCTGATGTGGCTCTACAGAAGTTGCAGATTTTAGCTGCTAGAGGCGTTAAAGTGATTATCGGCGGCATATTCAGTGCTGCTGCTAAACAAATGGCTCCGTATGCTGATGCTAATAAAATTGTTGTTATTGCTAGTGCATCAACTGTTCCTAGAGAAGAAGTTGCTCCAGCAGGAGATTATGTGTTCAGAACTCTGCCTACTACAGAGGCTGAGGGAGCTGCTCTCGGCATGTTGATGAAAGAGCTTGGGATCAAGAATGTTATAATGATAACTCCAGAAGAGATATGTATGTTAGCTTTTAGAAAAGCTTATCTAGATATAGCAAGAAAAGTTGGGATAAACGTTGCCTTAGATCTTACGTATCCTTATGGTACTAAAGATTTTAATCCAATTCTTGATCAGATGGAGAAAGCAGCCAAACCTTATATAGATAGAGGCGAGCCTTACGTAGTTATAGCAAATGTGTGGGAAGACGAAGCTGTTCAACTATTGAATCAGGCTAAGATGAGAAATAGTCCTCTGCTAAACACTATATGGTTTACATCAGACGCTGTTCCTATGAGCACAGTAGTTTTACAACAAGCAGGCGACATCGCTAACAAGATTAAGCTGATAGGCACATTATTCACTGGAGCAGCCTCTAAAGTATATGATCATGTGAGAGATTATATGAAAAGCGTGTTAGGACAGGAGCCTGATATATATGCTCTGGCAGAATATGATTCTGCGTGGATAGCTGCATTAGCAATATTATTAGCAGGCAAATACGATGGAGAAGCAATTAAAAACGCTCTTCCATTAGCAGCCAAAATATATTGGGGAGCAACAGGAAACATAGAGTTTAACGAGAAAGGAGACAGAGCATATGCTGACGTAGCATTTTATGCAGTAATAAACAAAGAATGGAGAATAATAGGAGTCTATAAAGTATTAGAGAATAAAGTAAGCTGGATATTATCTCCACAAGAGATATTAAAGATCTCGTGACAAATATTCATAAAAGATCTTTATTTTTCATAGAATTTTTAACGCAGCAACTATTTTATATTAAAAAGATCCGAGGGATACTTAATAATCCTCTTAAAATCTTTAGCATGGAGAATAGATGAACATTTATATAAAATTTGTTCTTGAACAATTTTTTCTACGATCTTTGTTTAAGATCTAGCGTGGAGAGGCTATTAACCAGCGACTTTTTCTCACAATTTTATATCCGATCTTTCTGTATACTCTTAAAGCAGACTCGTTAGAAGTCTCTACATGTAAAGCTGCTAATGCTCCTGTTGAGACCGCCTCTCTAGTTATTGCTGAGGTAGCCGCCTTTGCATATCCTCTTCCTCTATATTCTGGTCTTGTATAGACATCTCCGATCATATGAATCTTGTCTAGAGTGAGATATCTAGATGCTATAGACACGAGCTTGTCATCAATTATAACGCCGTAATATCTTCTTTTTCTAAGGATCTCAAAAGCCTCTTCATATTCTATCTCTCTCCCCATAGATCTCATGAGATCAATAAACATATCAATATGTTCAACATCTAATCTCACAGCAATGCTCTCATTATTGCTGGGAGAAAAATCTTTTTCGCCACATGCCATGTCATAATATTCTCTTCTCTCAATATTAGAGAAGCCGATCTCTCTAAGTCTCTCTTCTATCAACGAAATGATCTTTTCATCCTCATCATAGACGTGAACAAATGCTCTTCTATCTGGAGGAAAATATATTTTTGACAAAAGATCTTTATCAAATCTCCATATATGAACCCCATAAACCCTTGGAGATCTCCACACCAAAACATATGAGACGATCTCTCCTCCAGATAATTTTAACACAAGATCTGTATTATCAATCTCGTGAAAAAGATCATAGACTAGATAACAGTGAGGAGGCAAAGGATCTTTGTCATAAAGATCTGATAGAGACTTGATCAGCCTTCTATATTCTCCAAAGATCTCGTCGAGAGATATTATGCGTATGCTCATAATTGCTCTCCACAGATTGATCAGTCTAGTCTACTTTCTGTATAAAAATCAGAGAGTGAAAAATATATAAGCCGGCATATATATATAGGGATATGTTTATGAGACAGTTGTTATATAAACTAGCTGTATTTCTGATCCTGATGTCAGTCTTAAGCATGGGCTTCCTCATATTTAGACTGGCAATGTTTGAGAATAAAGATTTTTATCAACAGCCTTTGAAGACGTATTCTCATTCTCTTGCTATAGTCAGCGAAAACACATCTATGATAAATGTTGTTCTAAGAGGTCTTCAAAAGATCAATGTGAGCGTAAGTATATATTCTATGAGAGAACTTGAGAAAGCTTTTGAGAAGAATTATATCATGTTTTTATCAGATGCAATAGAAAAGATCTCTGGAGACAAAGATCTTGTTAAAAGAATAATTTTATCAGGCAAAACCTTGATCTTTGTTGATGAAAATCCTTTATCAAAAATCTTCAGAAACTTCACATCTAGAGAGATCCCGTTGACAGTTCTTCCAATCAAAGAGATAAGTGGAGGATGTGTTAAAGAGAATATCTCTAGATGTATAGTAATTGGAGAGACAGAAGGTCGAAAGACTATTGCTGTGGCAATCAAAATAGATCTTTACCCGAATATCAGTAGATATCCTGTCACTTATATAGGCTTCGGGCCAGGATTTGAAGGAAGATATGAATCTATATTAACATATGTGATAGATTATTTAGAGAAGAGAAGTTTAAACAATAGAACAAGCGGCATCTACATGAAAAACTATTCTCATAATGTTATTCCCATCGTCTATGCACAAAATTATGTACAGTCGCCTTATCCATGGAGTCTGGTAGGTCGGTTTGTATATGTTGATAGCTACATATTTACTGACACTTTATATCCGCTCACAGTAAGATCTGAATACATAATATATTTCGGCTACGGTGGAAATGCTAAAGATCCTAATTATCCATATATAGAGATGTGGCATATATTCATTCCTCAACATAGAGTGAAGATTGATAATGGCATATTGCCACGTTGGGGATTATGGTATTGGGTAGATATGCCTAATAGAATGTTTATAGACGTAAGTCTATTTTCTGATCAAGAGATCTTAATAATTTATCCTGGCGTGAGAACAGCGAATCCTCCTTCAATAAGCATATCATATTCCTATCCAACTAGCATAAGCATAACAGCGTCAGCCTCTAATCCTAATATTGTTGCTGACATAACAACCTACTACAGCTATAGCGCCTACTATAATAGAGAGAGAATGTATGCTGTCGAATATCTGTGGAGGCATGATCCAGGATTTCTAAATATTGGTCTGTTGAAAGAAGGATATATGTATTCTTATAGCGAGATAGGATCTCTACCTCCTCTCGTAGCAGATGTCAAGATAAGAGGCGTAGGCGTTCAGATCACGAGACCTCAAATCTATGTTCACTGGATTGAGCATTACTGGAGATTCTATATTTATAACACAAGCTACACATCATTCGACTACGGAACCTCCACAGGCTGATCATAACATAAACTTTTTTCTTTTTAAATTCTTTATCTTTTGAACAAAATTTTTTCTGATGAAAAATTTTTGTTATAGGCATTCCAGAGATTAAAAATAAAAACGGGTTATAAGTTGCTTATGTTTAAGGAAATTGAGGTGAATAATAGTTATGCTGATTATCAGCTTTTTAAAATAATGATATTGAGCTTATGTGAATCATAGTATTAATTGATTTAATATGTATTATCTGTTATCTCTTTTTTGAGGATTGTTGATAGGATATCTAGGCTTTTCACCTTTAAGAACTCTTATAACTTCTTCTGCAGCAGTTATTGAAAGCTTTTCTCTTGCCTCTTTTGTGAATGCTGCTATATGAGGCGTTAATATGACATTATCTAACTCAAGAAGAGGATCGTCGGTTGGAAGAGGCTCTTCGTAAAATACATCAAGAGCTGCACCAGCGATTCTGCCCTCTTTAAGAGCTTTAACAAGAGCCATATGATCTATGACGGCTCCTCTAGAGATGTTTATTAGATACGCTGTTCTTTTCATAAGGTTAATCTCGTTCTCACCAATCATTTTATAGGTCTCTTTTGTGAGTGGGACTGTAAGAATTATAAAATCAGATTCGGCCAATAATTCTTTCAAAGGTCTGTATTCGGCCCCCTCAGACTCAAACTCCTTCTTCCTTATTATATCATAATATATTATTTTCATGTTAAAAACTCTGGCCTTTCTAAATATTCTAGAGCCTATATTTCCTAGACCTATGATCCCTAGGACTTTTCCTGATAGTGTAAAGCCTTTTAAAGGTTCTAGGGTTTTGTGAGTATTTGATGTCCACAATCTTTTCTTGACATAGATATCAGCTTTACATATTTTTCTAGCCAAGCATAGCATCAGGCCTATGGCGTATTCAGCCACTGAATCAAACAACTCTTCAACTGGTGCTATAGTAACCCACACACCATACTTAGTAGCTGCGTCTACATCAATATTATTATAACCAACACCTCCTCGAGCAATAATCTTTAGTTTTTGAGCTTTTTCTATTACTCTTCTGGTAATAGGCTCAGTTCCTCTCACAACTAATATGCCATCAACATCTTTTACATATGTCAATAATTCTTTTTCGCTAGTAGGAGGCTCACTCAGTATTATAGTTTCTATAGAAGAGTCATGCATTATTCGAATTGCTTTCTCCTCAATAGGACTTGTTATTAATACTTTGCCTTGAGCCATTTTTATAGGACCCTCGAAGTATCATAAGAAATAGTTTTATATAAAGTCTCTCCATCATATTTATAGGTGTGAATGTTGGTAGCAAATTTATCTGAGTATATAGCTGATGTTTTAAAATCTTTAGGTGTTGAGATGATCTTTACAGTTTCCGCTGAAAGCATTTTGCCGTTATTAAGATCTTTATTAAACAAAGACATAAAGATCATTAATTCAGTATTTGAGCCTTCAGCAGGTTTCATGGCTCTAGTCTATTCTAGAGTAAGACGTAAGCCAGGTATTATAGTCACGACTTCTGGACCAGGCGCTTTAGGTAGCATATCTCCAGTTGCTCAGGCTTTAGTAGAAGGTGATCCAATACTTATAATATCCACTGTTGCTTTCAGTGAAAGAGGTACTGCAATGCATCAGTTTCCTGATATAAATGCCCAGTTATCATCTTTTAGATCATTAACTAAGGCATCATTTAGAATAAATAAAGTAAACGAGGCCAAAGAAGTTTTAACAAAAGCATTTAACATAATGTTAAGCGGAAAACCTGGTCCTGTATATATCGAAATACCTGATCATCTTCTAACAGAGAGTATAGATGAGAAAGATATACATATATCTACATCAGTTGTTAAACCTGAGGCATCTATTTCAGACGTGAGAAAAGTAGCAGAATTATTAGCAGAGGCAGAATACCCAGTGATCTTGGCTGGTAGAGGAGTTTATTTGAGCGGTGCCAAAGAATTATTAATAAACATTGCCGAAATGCTCTCAGCACCTATCACGGTCTCTATAATGGCGAAAGGATTAATATCTCCTGAACATAAGCTATACGCAGGTGTTGCCGCAGGAAAAGCTGGTAATCTAGTAGCTTACGAAATTATTAAAAAAGCAGACGTGATCCTAGCTGTCGGAAATAGATTTAGTGAAATGGGGACTGGAAGATATAGTCTAGAAATAAATGGAAAATTAATTCATGTAAACATAGATCCTTATGATCTGGGAAGAGCTTTTAAACCTCATCTCTCTATTTTAGCTGATGCCAAAGATTTTCTAGAAAAACTTCGTAATGAATTATCAAAAATGAAATTAAGAAGTAGAGATTATATTTTGAGAGAGCTTTCAGATCTTTGGGAAAATGAAAGAAAAGAGATAAATTCTTACTATAGTGAAGAACGCTTAAAAGGTCTCATAAAACCTTGGGAAGTTGTGAAGGCAGTAAGAGAAGTTTCAAGAAAAGGAGAGTCTATATTTGTAGGCGACATCGGAGCTCACAGAATCGAGACTTTCCTAATGGATATATATGAGAATGAGCTATACATAACTTCCACAAGTTATGTTTCTATGGGTTTAGCAGTCCCAGGATCAGTGGCAGCATCAATAGCCTGTCCCGACAAAGATGCCGTGGCAATGGTGGGAGACGGAGGATTTTTAATGACAGGACTTGAGATTGCGACAGCTGTAAGATACAGGTCTAAGCCTAAAGTCGTGGTGTTTAACGACAGTTCTTATAGAGTTTTAAGTATATATGAGAAGGTTAGATATAAAAATGTCTCAGAACCGCTGACAAAGTTGCCTTACATAGACTTTTCTTTATTAGCAAATTCATTAGGTGCTAAAGGCGTGAGAATCGTTGATAGAAAAGAGCTCAGAAGATCCTTAGAGGAGGCTTTCACATTAAATGAACCTGTAGTCATAGATATAAATATAGACCCAAAGGCTGTTCCAATACCTTTTCAAAGACTTTATAAAATAAGTAGTATATAAAAAAGTTTGATCCTAAAAATTTATATCTAAACGCTTTGATATTTAGTTCTATTTTTGTATATATAAATTAATAAAGCTGTGCCTCCAATCATTCCTATAATTGTTGTCTCTGTCGTAGGGATCAGTATCATCATACCAAAAATAGCTAATAACAATCTTATTGTCATATTAATTCTATAACTAAGGCCTCCCACATTTGCTATGCTCACTAACAAAATAGCTATTATAGTCAATATAAATCTGCTTGATATATAAATAAAGCTATTAGCAGGATCAGAGACAAGTACTACTGGGAGTATAAGAAGACTCATGCCCCAGAAAGACCATAGAAAGCTTAATACGTAGAAATATTTTGGGATAGCTACTAATGCCGCTTTAATACCGACTTTTATAGGGTCAAGATTAAAAACTGCTGCAGCCGCGAATGCTGAAAGAGCCACAGGAGGCGTTATATCAGCTAGCATAGATATATAAAAGAGAAACATATGAGTTGATAATGTGGCAGACATCTCAGGTATACCTATGTTTATCAAAAGTTTTATTAATGCAGGCGCAAGTAGTAATGAAGAGAGTATATAAGTGGCCAAGGGAGGTACGCCCATGCCCAATAACAATGCAAATGCAAATGTAAATAAAATCAGTATATAAAGATCTCCTCCAAGCATTTCTAATACCATCACAGATATCTTGCTATGCAATCCGGTCAATACAAGAGTGCTCATTATAACATTAGCTAATACTATACTAACTCCCACAGGAACTAAAAGTATTAGCCCTTCTGCTAAACCATTGTATATTTTACTTCCAATATTCTCTCTCAACTCTTTATCTATAGCTGCAAGTATTAAAGATAATACTATAGTTATAAAAATAGCTTGACGTACAGTGAATCCTTTAAAAAGTAATGTTATTATTGTTGCTGGAGGCAGAAATATTATTAGGAGATCCAATATTAATCTCTTGGATCTTTTGAAACCACTTTTTTCTCTGTGAATACTTATAGCAGTCTTTGATATATTTGTTAGCTTATTCACTCTCGAGTAAAACTCATTATATAAAAGTATTGATAAGGCGTATAGAACGGCAGGACCTACAGACATTATGATCACCCATGTATATGGTATTGCCAACAGCTCTGCCATCACGAACGCTACAGTCCCTAATATCGGAGGTGTAATATATGCAAGCGTCCCAGCATTCGCAGAGATTCCTGCAGCTACATCAGCAGGATATCCTGCTCTGAGAAAAACTTCTTTCAGAGTACTACCGACATATGCTGTGTCAGCTGCACCACTACCTGATATCATACCCATAACGCTTCCGAGGGCTACAGCTATTCTGCCTACATTAACACTTTTCTCACGTAATAAAGAAAGCATTAGAGAAGCCATTCTATTTCCAAAACCAATATTCGAGAAAAGTCCTGTTAAAATTGTATAATAAACTATATATAGGAGTGACACTCTTGTTATTAAGCCGAATATAGCAGCTTCAGGCTCCACATATATCTTAGCAATAAGAAAGCCTACGTCAAAACCTGGATGTGCCCAAGGTCTTGGGAAGATATATCCGTATAGAACATAAAGAATAAATAATGTCGTCAATAACGGCATTTCAGGACCGACATATCTTAACGCCAGCCCCATTATTAACATTAGAAGAGACCATCCCATTGCTATATCCATCATCTCAGGCGAAGTAGCTCTGGCAACAAACTCTTCAAAATGCATTACTAAGTATATGTATGGAACAAATGAGTATATTGCTAATAGAATCTCTAGAATCATAATATATCTCGAAGCATTTTTAATAACTGGCTCTACGATCGGCGTTAAGAAAGCAAGGATCCATATGAAAGTTAAGCTTATTTGTAAAATAATATCTCCTGAGAACAATAAGATCACTTGATAATGAATGATTAATGTTAGTATAGCTGTAGCTAATGCTACATACCAACGGACACCTATAGATCTTATAGCGTATTCTCTAAATGATAGATACATATAACCTATTATAAGTATAAAAAATAGATGCGTTGCTTTTTGTAGCTGTTCTAAATTTAAAATCCCGATTCTAGCTAATGAGATATAAAAAGGCATAAATGGATGTATTACAAGATATAAATGATACAAAGCTCCTATAAAAGCTATTAAAAAAACCGCCTTCTTTACGTAACTTTTAAATTGAGACAACCTTTGTCCCTACATTATTCAGCTTTTAACTACTCCCTTCTCTCTAAAATACTTAAGAGCTCCTTCATGATAAGGTATAGGCAATTTGCCATAGTATATTAACGCATTGTCTAAATTAGTATCTTTAGCAGCCGCGACAGCTTTATGTAATGTATCTAGATTTTCAAATATTGCTTTAGTGATCTGATATGCTATATCAGTCGGCGTATCTTTATGACATACAAATACATTCCAAGTGGCAAAAGTATTAGCATCCTCAGGAGCGCCATAAACATTCTTTGGGATGGTAGCATTAACTATTATGGGAATCTCTTTTTTCAATCCTTCTATAATTCTAGGATCTATAGATACGAGATATATCTGTTTGCCTTTTAATGATAGAGTTTTTGCTAATTCTAATATTGATCCTGTTGGAAGCCCTCCACTCCAGAAAAACGCGTCTATGCTACCTTCTGCTAATGACTGAGAACTAATCTGAACACTTAGTCTTTCTCTAACAATATCTTTCTCAGGATCTATACCTGCCAACTTGAGTATTTTTAGAGCAAGATACTCAGTGACACTTCCCGGATTCTCTGTAGACACACGTTTTCCCTTTAAATCATAAACGCTTTTAATCCCAGAATCAGCTGTCGTGACAATATGCATATAATTTGGATACATAGCCCATAAAATAGCTATCGGAGCAGTATTATTAGCAAATCTCTCGTGAAGACCCAGATAAGCTAAGTAAGCCATATCACTCATAACTGTGGCACAGTATATAACTCCTTTGGAAATATCTGTTTTATCTCTTATTAAAGCTAAGTTATCGATAGATGCTGTAGTCTGGATCGCTGTAGCACTGATACCAGTTGTATTGCTTATAATACCTGCTATGGTAGATCCGTAATAAAAGAAAACTCCGCCAACACCTCCTGTGGCAATAACTATTTTATATGACACAGTCGGCGACACAGTTGTTAAAGCGCTTGTTCCTGTCACTAGAGACGTAATAGGCGTAGATATAGGTGTAGATATAGAAGCAGGCGGCAGAGGCTTTGAAATAATTAAATATGAAATGATCCCTAGTATAATAACTATTATTACAATTATAACTGAGAGCCAAAGTCTCTTCAATATTAATCACCTTCATAAATATTATAATTTGTCAGGCTTATAAATATGATAATATAAGTTTAAATATCAAAGAAGAAATCCTTTTTAGCAATAAGAAATTTTATAGACAAATTTGAATTTACACAACAATGAAATAATATTTCTATATTTTCGTTAAATAAAATATATCTGATGAAGAATATTGTTGTCATTGGTGTTCCAAGGACTGAAGGTTTGATAAGATCTTTTGCTGAGAACTATCTTTATAAACTGTTTAACCTCTCAGATGTTCTTCTGATCTCTCTTCCAGAGAGTTTATGCAAAGATCTTGTGTCAAGATCTTTATCTGAAGAATCATATGATCCTATGATCTCACTGAGATATCTGAATGCTTCTCTGGAGAGGATCTGGAGACCTGTTCTTCAAATGATCATGAGATTTGGTAGAGAAAGTTTTTTGTGGAGTAGAAGATTATATTGTTATCTCAAAGATGATTTTATAAAAACTCTTGAGGAGAGAGCTGTCTCGCTTGGTTATCTTCTTTTTAAAGCTAATGTATACGGCAAGATTGATGTTGACGAATGGATCTTTTTATTCAGAGGTTCTGAGGAGAAGTTTGATTGGAGAGCTTATATAGATGATCTTCGTGAGAGTTTTGAGAAGATGATTATCGTCTCAGACAGCTATAGAGATCTTTACGAGATGAAGACATCATTATCTGACTATGATCTTTGTGTCTTATCAGAGTTTTATCCTAATCCTTTGGAGGCTCTTGATGTTCTAATAAATATTTTCAAAACATCTGATAAAAACATCATAAGAAATATGATTCTATGGGCAGTAGATTATCTAAACAGGATCAAGACTTCATATTCTTTTGATGATCTATACGAATATTACAAAAGATCTTTTGAATACAAAAGTTTTATAAAGAGACTAAGCCTCGAGATATTTGAGGTCTCTTGTGAGAATCTCGTAGGATCATGATGATATGATCAGTGGGAGGAAGATTTTAATCATCAGATCATTGCGACCGAAAGTTCATCATCATAATATTATTATGTGAGATGCTCAAAAATTTTTAAATCTTCATCTCTCTTCTATAATCTTCTGACACAGCTTTTGAATGTTTTCTGATGAAGTCTTTATATACTCCTCTTCATCCTCTATGATCATTTCGAAACCAAGTTCTTTAAAAGGATCTATTCCTCTCTTAATCGCCTCGTTAAGAGCATCTGACAGTCTGGGATAGCTTTCAGATGATCTGTATGATAGATAGAGAGCATATAAAGATATCTTAATCTCTCTCTGCCCAGTGATCTTTATATAGCTATTTATATCTCTACATCTTTTTCTTAAAGAGTTGTACAAAGCCTCTCTAACTAGCTGAACAGGATCCTCTTCAGAGCTCATTCAGCTCCTCTCCTAACAGCTCTTTTAAATACATGTTATATCTGATCTCGTGGTCTATAGTGGTCTCAGGACCGTGGCCAGGATATACGATCGTCTGTCTAGGGAGATTAACAAGTTTTTTGAGACTTCTAATCATCTCATGTGGAAGAGCCTCTGGAATATCTGTTCTCCCAATGCTCTCTCTAAATAATGTGTCTCCACTGAATAAGACAGGCTTGTCAATATTGTTCTCCACAGGATCTATGTATAAAGCTATGCTCCCAGGGCTGTGT
>Ga0080004_1114854_pt1 | contig 14660 bp, 13 predicted proteins | sample WasSprMetagenome_FD_69207 | JGI IMG/M metagenome (GOLD analysis project Ga0080004, IMG submission 69207) | Sulfidic aquatic microbial communities from Washburn Spring, Yellowstone National Park, USA - WS (SPADES assembly) (version 2) | ecosystem: Environmental > Aquatic > Thermal springs > Hot... | reverse complement strand
CCAACTCAACCTTTAAGAATCTTTGGAGGCGAGTCGTACATACTTCAGTTGCTTGAAGGAAGGGTTGTCGCGAGAGGAGATATAGTAACAGTAAACATAATGAGAAATAAGGTTGACTTTGTTGTCACAGGAATCTCACCACCAGTTGAAGCAGTAATAATAACTCCAGAGACAAACATTGTGATAAGTGAAGAAGTTGCTAAAGGTATTCCAAGTGGTGTTCCGAGAATCAGCTACGAGGATATAGGTGGTCTCAGAGATGCCATCCAAAAGATAAGAGAAATGGTTGAGCTTCCTTTAAGGCATCCAGAGTTGTTTGAAAGGTTAGGTATCGAGGCTCCAAAGGGAGTTTTGCTTTATGGTCCTCCTGGAACTGGTAAAACGTTACTAGCTAAGGCAGTTGCAAGCGAAAGTAATGCTAATTTCTTTTCAATAAGTGGTCCAGAGATTATGAGCAAATTCTATGGGGAAAGTGAAGAAAGGCTAAGGGAAATATTCAAGCAAGCAAAAGAGAACGCGCCAAGCATAATATTCATAGATGAAATTGATAGTATTGCTCCAAAAAGAGAAGAAGTTACTGGAGAAGTAGAAAAAAGAGTTGTTTCTCAGCTTCTTGCTTTGATGGATGGCCTTGAGTCGAGGGGGAAAGTTGTGGTAATAGGTGCAACGAATAGGCCAAATGCTCTAGACCCTGCGTTAAGAAGACCTGGAAGGTTCGATAGGGAAATAGAAATAGGCGTTCCTGATAGACAAGGAAGGTTAGAAATACTACAAATTCATACTAGGGGTATGCCCTTAGCCAAAGATGTAGACCTTACAAGAATTGCAAACGTAACGCATGGCTTTGTTGGAGCAGATCTTGCTGCACTTTGCAAAGAAGCTGCAATGAGAGCATTGAGAAGAGTTTTACCAGAAATAGACCTCGAGGCAGAGAAAATTCCTGCAGAAGTTTTGAACAAAATTCAAGTTACAATGCAAGACTTTCAAGATGCCTTAAAAGATGTTGAACCAAGTGCTATGAGAGAAGTCTTAGTTGAGGTTCCAAATGTACATTGGGAAGATGTTGGAGGCTTAGCTAACGTAAAAGAAGAACTTCAAGAAGCTGTAGAATGGCCTCTAAAGTATGGCGAAGTCTTTGAATACACGAACACCAAACCTCCCAAGGGTGTGTTCTTATTTGGTCCTCCTGGAACTGGTAAAACGTTACTAGCTAAGGCATTGGCAAATGAAAGTGAAGCCAACTTTATAAGTATAAAAGGACCAGAAATCTTAAGCAAATGGGTTGGAGAATCTGAGAGAGCCGTTAGGGAAATATTCAGAAAGGCTAAACAAGCCGCACCATGCATAGTCTTTATCGACGAAGTAGATAGTATTGCGCCAGCTAGAGGTTACGGAGTTTCGGATTCAAATGTTACTGAGAGGGTAGTTGCTCAACTACTAACAGAACTCGATGGTCTTGAAGAGCTGAGTAATGTAATAGTAATTGCTGCGACCAACAGACCAGATATCGTAGATCCTGCTTTACTTAGACCTGGAAGGTTTGACAGGCTTATTTACGTTCCACCTCCAGACCTAGAGGCTAGAAAAGAAATATTTAAAATACACACCAAGAAAAAGCCTCTAGCTTCTGATGTTAACTTTGACAAACTTGCAGAAATGACAGAAGGCTATACTGGAGCAGACATTTCGGCCATCTGTGAAACTGCTTCTATGTTAGCAATAAAAGAATACATTAAGAAGAATAGCCCTGAAACTGCAAAAAATAATTTGAAAGAAATAAAGGTGGAAATGAGGCACTTTGAAGAAGCTCTAAAGAAGTTAGATCCAACGATCAAGAAACATATTAGCATGTACAAGCAAGTATCAGAAAGATTCCTCTCTTCCTATGAGAGCAGTCTAGCCTAGAAATAAAAATTTGTAAATATAAAAAATAATTTTCTTACTCTACTTTTAGAGGTGTCCCCTTAGACTCTTCCTTCACTTTCTTTAAGTCTACTTCCAGTACTCCATTCTTATAAGTTGATTTTGACTGCTTTGGATCAACCTTTGCGGGCAAGTCTACTTCTCTATAGTACTTCCTTTGTGGAGTGTCAACTTTTATTGTTAGTTTGTTTTCTGTAGCGTATAAGTTTATATCGCTTTTTTCAACGCCTGGAATTTCAGCAACTACCCTTATTTTATCTTCTTCTTCAATAACGTCAACCAATGGTTCTCTTAGCTTTTTAACTTCAATGCCTTTTCTCCCTTCTGGCCTAAAATTCCCAAATTCTCGTACTACAGGTTCTCCATCAGGCCCTATTGTGACAGAATATCCGTAAACAAATGGTCCAAATTCTCTAACTTTACTTCCATCGGGCAGGCTTCTCTCTCTTACTAGCTCCCTCGGTACCTCGCTTTCAAACTCCTTGAAGGATTCCCTAAAAAGCTCGTCAATTTCTCTTTCAATTTCCTTCATTATGTCTTCGAAGTACCTACGCCTCTTTCTAAACCATTCATCGATGTCGTCTTCCATTTTGCTTTCACCTACTTATAGTTACTTCGTTTAAATTTAAATTTTTGTTTTGTATTTATAAACATGATTTCCAACTAAAAAGTTTTATAAGGTACTAAAAAGTTGAAAATAAACGAAAAGAATGAGCAAAGAAATCCAACTTAACTTTTCATATCCAACAAGCGTTGTATTTAAAAGGGGCGCAATTAAAGAATTGAGCGAATATTTAAAGCAATACGACTTTGGTAAAAGCTGTCTCTTAGTTACTGGGTCAAATTTTGCTAGAAGAACAGGCTACCTTGACCTATTGAAGAATGAGCTTAAAAAAATTAACTGTGAAACATACGTTTATGATAGAATTGAGCCAAATCCTTCTGTTGAAACTGTTGAAGCAGGAGCAATGCTAGCAAGAAAAACGAACGTTAGTTTTGTGCTTGCCTTTGGTGGAGGAAGCGTAATTGATGCAGCAAAAGCTATTTCCCTAGCGTACTCTAGTGGTGTAAGGATACAAAACTTCTTAGGCGTTATGAACGTTAACGTTACTACAGTGCCACTTGTAGCTTTGCCAACAACCGCAGGGACTGGTAGTGAAGTAAGCAAATATTCAGTTCTTACTGACTTAAAACAAAAGAGAAAATTAGCTATCGGTGGACCTGCGCTCTTTCCAAAGCTATCAATTTTAGATCCAGATACCTTGTACACTCTGCCTCCAAATCTTGTTGCATCAACAGGCTTAGATGCCCTTTCACATGCCCTTGAGTCTTTCTTTTCTAAGAATTCAACAGTTTTTTCAGACATGCTATCTAAGGAAAGTACAAGAATAATACTGAACAACTTACCTAAAGCTTTTAGTGGCGATCTCGAAGCAAAGGCTTGGATGATGTATGCAAGCATGCTTGCAGGGCTTTCGATCAACATAACCAGCACCAACGTAGTTCATGCACTTGGTTATTATTTAACTACACATTATGGCCTGCCTCATGGCTTAGCTAATGCAACTTTCCTAGTTAGCTCTCTTGAGTATGAAGCGCCATTCATGACAGATCGGTTTGCTGAGCTTTCTGAAGCACTAGGTCATTCTTCTCCAGACAACATTGTAAAATCAAGACTTCTTTTGAAAGATATCTCCTTATTGTTAGATGCTTTAAGGATACCTCGAAACTTAAGAGAAATAGGCGTAAAAGAGGACGAGATTAACACTATGGTCGAAGATGTAACTCAAAACTACTCAAGGAACTTATCAAACAGTCCTATTGAATTGAACAAAGAAAAACTAATAGAAATTTGTAAAAATGCATACGTTGGAAGGTTTTAAGTTTTTCTAAGCTCTTAGGAAAACAACTTTTCCTTCAACTAAAGTTGCATAAACTTTAAAGTTTTCGTCCAAAATCGCTATATCTGCATCTTTTCCTTCTTCTATGCTTCCCTTTCTTTTCTCTAAGTTTAATAGCTTTGCTGCATTATACGAGGCAACTTTTGCGATTGTTCTTAAAGGAAATCCTGTAAACATAATAAAGCGCTTCGCAAGCTCACTTATTCCTATAGAAGTTCCAATTAATGTGCCATCTGTGTACCTCGAAGTTCCGTTTTTCGATATATACTCGATTCCATCATAAACATACTTTCCATCAGGTAGTCCTAGTGACCTAACTCCATCAGTTATCAACAATATTCTATCTTCTCCTAAAGCCTTACTTATAAACTTAACAACGCTTGGATGAATGTGTGCTCCATCTACTATAAGCTGAGCTGTAACTTCTTGAGACTCCAAGATTGCTATTATTGGTCCTGGTGACCTATGATGGATTGGGTTCATTGCGTTGAAGAGATGAGTAACGTGCTTTACTCCTATTTTTATCGCTTCCAAAGTTTCTTCGTAGTTTGCAGCAGAGTGTCCAAAAGAAGGAATAACGTTATTCTTAACAAGAACCTCAATTAACCTATGAGCTCCATCAAGCTCAGGTGCAATAGTCATCATCCTAAGGTTGCCATTGCACTTCTTTAGTATTTCAAATAGAACTTCTTCAGAAGGTTCACACAAGGAAGACTCTTGGATCATTCCTTTTTTCTCCTTTGAAATGAAAGGGCCTTCTAAATGAAATCCTAAAAATCTTGCTCCTTCTAAACCTTCAGAAACTCCTTTTAAGGAAAGTTCGACATGCTTATTTTCTTGTCTTGGTTTGTATACTGTAGTTGCCAAGAATCCAGTTACCCCAAATTCGGTGATTTTCTTTGAAATTTCTTTTATTGCGTTCTTGTCTTCATCTAGAATGTCATAACCATTAGCTCCTTGTATATGAACATCTATGAAACCAGGGAAAACTAGTTTCCCAGATGCGTCGATCACTTGTTTTATTCCTTCATTGTCAACATCTTTTCCAATTTTCTTTATCTTTCCATTAGAAATTAATATGTCTGCATGTGTTTCATAACTTGGGTTTATTATCTTAGCATTCTTGATGAGAATTTCACAATTGCTCAAAGTTACTAAAACCTCTTATTTTTGTTTCTTTGAAATGGTTATTAGTCTAGCTTCTACATCCTCAACGCTTGCTCCCAGTCCCCCCACTAAATATTTCTTTCCACCACTTAGTAACGTGAAATTCTTAAAGATTCCTTGAGGATCAAGCTTGTAGTCTACGACATTTCCTTCAATTTCTACAACGTTTCTTGATTTTCTTTCGAATCCACTTACCTTCACTGTTATGTCCTCTTTTTTCATCGTCTTAATCATCTCAATTGCAAGCCATATGTGTGAAGTTGTCTTTTCTTGGTCCAGCTTAAACTTAGTTAAAGTTTTACTTGGTCTCCAAACAGAGTAGTAGAAAAAGTCACTTAGTATGCGCATAAGTTCTGGTTCTCCAAGCTCTAAAGAGTAGTCTTCAGCTAACACAATGCAATATGTCCCATCGATCATTATTATTGGTAGACTTGGTGTTGGCCTTTGTTTAAGTAGTACTGCTTCATTGGAGTTTATTTGAACTTTGGATTCATCACAGTAGCAAACTACTGCAACGGTTACATTTTTCCTGCTATGAGTTACAGATACGATGCTATCTACAAATTCATTTACCAAGCTAGCTGAAGAAGACATAACAATGTCTACGTTTGCTGCTTCTATGAGCGACTTTATCTTTTGTTTTGCTTTGTCAAGATTTCTTATTATCCAAACGTTTGGTTCCTCTAAGAGCAAAGACTGATCCTGAGGCTTAAGTTTTTCAATTTCTGAAAATATTGTCTGTCTAACATTGCTTAACCTAGCTAAAAGGTCGTTTGAAAGTATTTGCAACGCTATCTTTGGATCAACAGCCCTGAACTTCTGTGGTCTTTCTTGCCTTATTTCCACTAGACCTTTTAATTTTAAACTATTAAGCACGTCGTATATTCTAGGTTGTGGTATTTCAGATACCCTAGAAAGCTCTGAAGCAGTTAACTCTCTCGAAAAGAGTAGAGAAACATAAGCTTTTGCTTCGTACTCTTTTAGTCCATATTCCTTGAATAAGTTAACCAGCGTCTCGCTCAAGTACTCTCCTCTATAAAGCAAAGGATACGTTATAAACTTTAACCTAGCGTCGTTTTTCGTTTCGGAAGTATAAAGCTACGGAGTAGTAGGTAAAACTATGAACAAATGAGCAATGAACTCCTGCAAGCAAGAATCTCTCAAAATTAGTCGTGGAGGATGTCAGCAAAATAAAAAAGAAAACAAAACTTAAAAGGCTTCAAAGTATTTCAATTTTGAGGCAATGAAGACACCGCGGGAACCTAACGGATGAGGAAGTTATCCCTGACTGAGCCTCTTTGTCAATTTGTTTTTAAAATAACTAGCTGGTGTTCCCATATTCTTCTTTAATTAAGTTAGACAGCCTGCGTATGCCCTCTCTTATTTGCTCTTCAGAGGGATATGAGAAGTTCAATCTCATGGTGTTTTTCCCAGAACCATCAATAAAGAATGACCTTCCAGGAACATAAGATACTTTGTAGTTCTTTATCGCTTTTTCCAACATCAACTTCGTGTCTAGCATGTCTTTTAACCAAACAAAAATAAACATTCCTCCAATTGGCTTCGTCCATCTAGTTTCGCTTGGCATGTAGCTTTCAAGAGATTGTAGCATGACGTCTCTCTTCTTTTTATATTCTCTAACAATTATTGGAATCCTTTTTTCTATTATTCCTTTTTCCATTGCAAATAGTGCAATATACTGCGACACAGGAGAAGTAGAAAGGTCCATTCCTTGTTTTGCTATAGCAATGGACCTAATAAGCTCTTCACTCGCAATAACCCATCCAACCCTTAGTCCGGGAGAAAAAATTTTGCTAAATGTAGATAAATATATTACTCTTCCTTCTTTATCCATTGCCTTTATTCTTTCTACCTTCTCATCCCCAAAAGTAATATATCCGTAGGGATCATCTTCAACGATAAGAAAATCGTACTTCGAAGCTAGCTCAAGTAAATGCTTTCTTCTGTCTATTGACATAGAAGTACCAGAAGGATTTTGGCATGTAGGGACGGTGTAAACAAACTTTGGCAAAATTCCATTTGATTTTAGCTCTCTTAGCTTATCCTCCAGCATGTCTGTTCTCATGCCCTTTTCATCCATCTGGATTCCAACGTACCTTGGTTCAGATAAGTTAAAAACTTGCAGAGCTGCTAAGTAAGTGGGTAGCTCTACTATAACGTAGTCTCCCTTATCTATGAACAGTCTTGAAATTATGTCCAAAGCCTGTTGGCTTCCTGTCGTTATTATTACCTGGTTTTCATTTGCATCTATGTTTCCATACTTCTTGCTGAAACGAATCACTTCTTTTTTAAGTTCTTCAACACCTTCAGTTTCGCCATATTGGAAAGCATACTCGTTTTTAGCCATTAGGTACTCAAAGCACCCTTCTAGCTCAAAGCTTTTAGGGAGAAGCTTTGGGTCCGGTAAGCCTCCGGCAAAAGAAATAACAGACTTGTCAAGAGACCATTTAAGTAGTTCTCTTATGTCGGATGGGCGCATTATTGAAACTCTTGAGGCATAAAACTTCTCATAGTCCATCTTCTTCTCCCACTAACATAGTACTTAGAAAATATAAAAGTTTAATGTTGCATAAACTAGAGTAAAAGGTGTTAAAGTTTAGATTAAGAGAAAAATCTTTATATTCTTATTTTTTGAAATTTGAGTAGCTTAATGCACGAATGGAGTTTAGCACAAGCAATAGTTGAAAGCATAACCGAAGCTGTGAATAAGAAAAATTCAAAAAGAGTAAAGTCTTTAGAAGTAGAAATTGGTTCGTTGGCAATGCTAGACAAGGATATAATTGTTGAAGCAATAAAGACACTCTCCGAAGGTACAAAGCTTGAGGGAGCAGAAATAAAAGTACACGAAGAAGAAACCAAATTTAGATGCAAGAAATGTGGAAAAATCTGGAGCTTTAGCGAAGTGAAAGAAGAACTTGAAAAAAATTGGGAAGATACAAAAATAAAAGATGAATATGGAACCCAAGATCTTTCAATACACTACTTCCCAGAGCTGGTTTTTACGATGATGAGTTGCCCCTCGTGTGGGAGCAAAGACTTTGAAATACTCGGTAGTAAAGAAATTACTATAAGGAACGTGGTTATAGAGGTATAAACTATGAGCATAAGCTTTAAGGAAAAACTTATTGAAAAGAAAGTTAGCAACGTAAAAAAAGTTATAATGGTTTGCAGTGGTAAGGGAGGTGTCGGCAAGAGTACGGTTTCCTATGCTTTAGCTAAGGCAATTTCTGAGAGTGGAAAAAGAGTCGGGTTGTTAGACCTCGACATTCATGGACCGGTGGAACAGTTATTCTTTAAGGTAAAGAAGGGCTTCTCTGGAAGCAAAGAAGGACTAAAGCCAATTTTTTCTGATGGACTAAAAGTTATGTCACTTGGCTTTTTAAGCAAGGACGAGCCAATTCCAATAAAAGGGAAGTACAAAGAAGAAATCTTAGAAAACTTGTTTTCAGAAGTAATGTGGGGCGACCTTGACTTCTTAATTGTAGATATGCCTCCTGGAGTAAGCGACGAACTTTTCCTTGTGAGCAGAACCTTGAGTAAAAAACTTGTAGCAGTAGTTGTTACGACTCCTTCCTTACTCTCACTTAGTGTTGTAAGAAGGATGATTAAGTTACTACACCAAGAGAAAGTAAAAGTTGTAGGAATCATCGAAAATCTTTCTTACTTTACCTGCAGATGCGGAGAACAAGTAAAACCTTTCGGAGAAGGGGTTGAAGAACTAGAAGGAGAAAAAGTAATTGGAAAACTTCCAATCGACCCAAAACTAGAAGAAGCTCTCGTTTTTAGCAAAAAAATAGAAAACGCTGATATTTTCTGGAGCTCGATAAAAAAGATTGCAGTAGACGTTATTGAAGAAATTGAGACTTATTTCTCTTGAATTTTGCTTTTCAGGAACTCCTTAAAAGATGTACTGACTTCAGCTTTTGTTGAGAATATTATCTTATCTGAAAGAGAAGTAAAAAGATTTGAAATCTCTTTTGGATCTTTCTTCGAGAGGTCAAGATAGAAAACTATACCATAAACGTTAACAAATAGAAAGGGGTCAAGCCTTATTACAAGCTCAGAAAGCCTTGAAACTTTCATAAATGAGCTTATGTCTTCAACTTCAAAGAACTCTCGCATGAAGAAAACTTAAAATTACTTAAATATAAATTTTTATAAAATAACCTCTCTAAAAAGAAGCAACTATTAAATTGTGCACCTTTGGTCTAAATTCAATAATTAAGTTGTTATCCCTAGAGGGGTGAATTCTATTTGTCAAAAGGACAACAACCAATTCTTTTCTTGGATCTATCCAAACTGAAGTCCCGGTAAAGCCAGTATGCCCAAATGCCTCTTTGCTCATAAGCTCCCCCGCAGAGCATGGTTCATTTGTATCATTGATTACCCATCCCAATCCATAACCTCCTCCGATGTAGCTTATCCAATCTTTTGTCATAACTTCAACAGATTCTTCTGAGAGAACCTCTCTTTCTCCGTAACTTCCTTTGTTTAGTAGCATTTGGGCAATCTTTGCTACTTCTAAAGCATTCGAAAACAATCCTGCATGCCCACTTACTCCTCCCAAAGCGTATGCATTTTCATCGTGAACTTCTCCAACAAGTACTTTCCCCCTCCACTTGCAGTTTTCAGTTGCAGCAATGTTACTTCTAAGTTCAGGAGATGGATTAAACATAGTGCTCTTTAATTCTAGAGGTTTTGCAACAAATTCATTGAACAGTTCATCAAAACTTCTTCCTGTAATTCTTTTGGCAATCTCCATCAAAATTATGTATCCTATGTCGCTGTAGACAAACTTTTCACCAGGTTTTCCATACAAGAAAGAATTTATTGAAGCTTCGACTAACTCTTTTCCTTTATGTCCTTTGTAAAGTGGTTCCCATGCGGGTAGTCCGGAAGTGTGCGTTAAAAGATGCCATATTCTAATTTCGTCTTTCTGAGAATTCATAAATTCTCCTATTATAGATGAAACTTTCTCCTTCAACGAAATACTTCCTTCTTCAACCAGCTTCATTATAATTATAGAGGTAGCAAGAGATTTTGTTAAAGATGCTAAATCAAAAATAGTATCTTTTTTCATAAACCTCTTTTCTGGTATTAGCTGAGAAAAACCAAAAGCTTCATGGTAAACAACTTTTCCTTGCTTTGCTACCAACAAAACAGCTCCAGGAAAAACCACCTCAACTGCACTTTTCATGAAACGACTTATTTTTTCTACTTTTTCCTTTTCAACTTCTCTAGCTTCAGCATCTTCAAGTTCCATTCTTGTAAAGATAATATAAATAAAATCATATAATTAAGTTTTACTATTTCCTTTCTTTTAAGCTACCGTACAATTTAGTTTTTCTCTTGCTGAAAAGTCCTAAATGCTATTACAATTTCTATTATGGATTTCTTCCATGCTTGTAGTTTAAAGTTAAGTTCTCTCGAAGTGGCTCTTAAACCTTTATATGGAAGAGCTCATTTCGTCGGGCGTAATTATGTTATGTGTAGAATGGCTTCTTGTCTTAAGAAAATTGATAAATTCTTCATCTGTTGTTAGTAAAGGAATCTCTAGCTTTTGAGACGTTGTGTACATTAGGTTTTCGATGTAGTCTTTATGCCCTTCATGATAAATTTCCACACATTGCTTCTAAGATGCTTACTTCTAAATAATGTACTTCAAACTTATAGAAGTGGTTTGTTGTCTTCATAATTTCTTCATCTGTGCTTATTCCCATCGCTGGAAGAAGGAAACTTGTATCAACTATGATTTTTGGTTTATTCCTTGATATACTTTCCTTGTTGCTCAAGGCTTTCCTCCTTAAGTTCTTTTAGAGTTATGTGTGCTACTTTTTCACCATGCAAGGATAACCACACAGCATCACGAATTGGCTCGATTATTATTTTCCCTTCTTCTGTTGCTTTTATTATAACTTTTGAACCTTCATACAGATTAAGGCGTTCAGCTATTGCTTTAGGGATAACAACAACATGCTTTTTTCCTACTTTTGCTTTAAATGTTAGTTCCAACGCCTGCAGTCAGACTTTTATGTTAAGTTGGAACTAATATAACTTTTTCCGGCTATGCCTTTCTGTCTACTTTTGTGAACTAATCTGATTACTAATAAAGGTGACTATCAAACAACAGGTTCTGGCTACGTTTTAAAAAGGTGCTTACCTTAAATCATAAAATAAAACAATTAAAGCCAAAATCTGTAAGCGTAATCTACTTTTGTTCTTAAATGAATGTTCACTCTCGGATGTATGGTGTGCCAAGTGCTGCTGGCGGCCTAACTCTCCTCTTAGCTAACAGAATTGTAGCAACAGCCATTACCACAATCGTTACTATATACGGTAATGAACTTAATAAACTTACAGGTATTCCATATGGTTGAAGAACGTACTGAAGAGCGTCTATGCTTCCAAAAGCAAGTGCTCCGAGAATTCCTTTCAACGGATCCCAAAAGGCAAGGACAGTTAAAGCTACTGCAATCCACCCTCTTCCTTGAGTCATTCCATCTATCCAGCCTGGAAGGTATGCAAGGGAAAGGTAAGCGCCAGCTAGGCCTTGTAGTGCACCTCCAAATAAAGTACATGAGTACCTAACAAGTTCAACGTTAATTCCGGAAGCATCGGCCGCGCTTGGGTTTTCTCCAACAGCTCTAATTTGTAGCCCATACTTAGTATAATTTAAAAAGAACCACATTAAAACTGCAAGTATTAATGAAAAGTAAACAAGAAAGTCTTGGTAGAAAAATGCTCCAACTATTGGAATGTTTGCTAAGTAAGGAACTTTAATTGGTTGCAACGTTAAAGTTAATGGTAACCCTACATACTTAGAACCTGCTATGCTAGATACTCCTAGTCCAAGCATAGTTAATGCGAGGCCAGAAACTGTTTGATTCGCCTTAAAGGTTATGCTACTAATTGCATGTAATGCAGAGAGTATTAGTCCTACAATTGCAGCCGCTAAAAGACTTAATGTCAAGGATTCAGTAGTATATGCTATAAAGAATCCAATAAATGCCCCAATTGCCATTATTCCTTCTATTCCTAAGTTTAAAATTCCTGATCTTTCAGTATAAATTTCTCCAAGGGTAGCAAGCAGTAGTGGAGTACTTGCTTTTAGTGATTCTAAGAGCAGAGAAGTGATTACATCCATTCTATTCTCACCCTATATCCAACTAAGTACTCAGAAGAAATCAGAAAAAGAAGTATGACACCATTAAAGACATTAACAAGTCCATAAGATAAACCAAGAGAAACCTTTGCAACGTTTCCGCCAACAAACAATGAGCTAACAAATAAAGAAGCAACTAGTACAATAATTGGATTGAATCCACCAATCCAAGCTGGGATTATTGCACTGTAGCCGTATCCTGGAGAAATGTTTCTTATTAGTCTGTACTGTATTCCAGCAACTTCACCTACACCTGCAATACCTGCTAGACCTCCACTTATTAGCATAACGATAAGCGAGTTTCTAAAAATATCTATACCTGAAATTCTTGCTGCTTCTAGGTTGTCTCCCATAGCCTTTATTTCTAGACCAAACTTCGTTCTAGTCATTATAAAAAGAATTAAAAAAGTTAGGAGAATTAGTAGAATTAAAGTTGGATAGTGAATCCTTGTTCCAGGTATCAACGGCAATCTTGCAAATCTCGGAAATTCATCAGTTATTGGGTAGTTGAACACTCCATGTCCGCGCCATGGTCCATAAAGCAAGTAGTCAAGTACTTTTAGCGAAATATAATTCATCATTAGTGAAACTATAACTTCGTTAACGTTGTACTTTGACCTTAGAAATGCCGGTATGGCCGCCCATGCCAATCCTCCAATAAAACCTGCTAGGAACATCGAAGGTAAAATAAGAGCTGGAGGGAAGTTAGAAAACAAGGCAATCCAAGTTGCAAATATTGCTCCCATGATGAGTTGCCCATCTGAACCAATGTTCAAAACTTTTGCCGTATAGGCGACTGACAATCCAAGAGCACATAATCCAATAGGTATGGCCTTAACTATGACTTCTGAAATACCATATGCATTTCCAAAAACACCAGCAAGGATTACAGAATACGCGTAGAATGGATCTATTCCGCTAAAGATAAACAACAATCCTACAGAAAAAAGGGCAAGTACTATTGAAGCAACTCTCACAGCTACTAATTCGTACTTACTTACTTGAGCCCTTTTTTCTAGTATGACCTTCATTTTCTGCACCAAAAGCTAATCTAAGAGTATTTAAGTAGGAGCATTAGTTGTCATTGCTGTTGCTACTTCAGTAATTTTGGCTTCTCCAACGAAATTGCCAGCCACTTTCCCCTCTTTCAGAACAATTATTCTGTCGCTAAGTTTAATGATCTCTTCTAAGTCTTCTGAAATCAATATTATACCTACATTTTTCTTCTTCATTTTAATTAACCATTCATGCACCATTGCAACAGAGGCTACGTCAAGGCCTGTTGTTGGATTGCTAACTATTATAAGCTTTGGTTCTTTTACAGCGCTTCTCGCTATAAGTAGTTTTTGAAGATTTCCTCCAGAAAGAAACTTTGCTGGAGTTTGAATGCTCGAAGTTACTATGTTAAACTCTTTAATTAAGTTTAAAGCTACATTTTTAAATGAAGAATAGTTGATTGTAATTCTTTTTGAAAATCTTGGATCTTCATAGTTCGTTACAAGCAAGTTCTCTGCTACGCTTAAGTTTGGTAAAATTCCAAACCTTATTCTATCCTCTGGAACATACGAAACTCCAAGCTTTATTATGTCTTTCGTCTTTTTGTTTGTTATGTCTATTCCAAGAATCTTTATTTTTCCACGACTAACTTTTCTTGCTCCAATTAACGCTTCTGCGAGCTCTCTTTGTCCATTTCCGGCTACACCTGCAATACCAAGTATTTCGCCTGGATAAAGTACGAAGGAAACCCCATTTAAAGCAACTAGTCCTCTGTCGTTTAAAACAACTAAGTTTTCAACTTCTGCTATTGGTTCACCACTTAAGTTATTCGTAAGCTTGTCCTTGTTTACCGTCTCAATTACTTCTCTTCCAACCATCATCTTTACTAGGTCTGCCTTTGTGATCTCGCTTGGTTTAACGACACCTACAACTTTCCCTTTTCTAAGAACTGTTATTCTATCACTTATGCTAATCGCTTCATCCAACTTATGAGTTATAAAGATGATCGACTTTGCTTGGTTTCTCATTACCTTCAATGCTTTAAAAAGTTCTTCAGTTTCAATTGGAGTTAACACTGACGTGGGCTCGTCTAAAATTAGGATGTCTACGTCGCCATAAAGCGCTTTAATTATTTCAACCTTTTGTTGTTCTCCGACAGAGAGTTGCCAAATTTTGCTTCGTGGATCTATGAAGAAACCATAACGTTCTGAAATTTCTTTAATTCTTTTCTCAACTTTATCATGATCAACTATGGGTTTATTCTCATGACTTAAGGCAACATTTTCAAGAACAGTTAAAGAGTCAACTAACATAAAGTGCTGGTGTACCATTCCAATCTTATACTGTATCGCATCCTTTGGAGATTTAATCTTAACTTTCTTTCCATTAATGTATATCGTACCTGTATCTGGCTTAAGCATCCCAAAAAGAATTTTCATTAAGGTTGTTTTTCCAGCTCCATTCTCTCCGAGTAAGGCATGAATTTCTCC
>Ga0080004_1097523_pt1 | contig 14664 bp, 13 predicted proteins | sample WasSprMetagenome_FD_69207 | JGI IMG/M metagenome (GOLD analysis project Ga0080004, IMG submission 69207) | Sulfidic aquatic microbial communities from Washburn Spring, Yellowstone National Park, USA - WS (SPADES assembly) (version 2) | ecosystem: Environmental > Aquatic > Thermal springs > Hot... | reverse complement strand
CGATATCTGCGAAGATCTTCACATTAGTCTTGAGAAACTCTCTGTAACGTATAGTTTTGTATGCCTCACCTTCTATAATCCCCTGATCTGTAACAGTACAACCAATATGTACATTTACTCTAATGAATTCTGCCCCAGCTACGCTTGCAATACCTATAGCTGCCATTGCATCGTTTCTGAGAACGTTAACTCCTACTGGGATGCTGAATCTCTTTTTTATCTCCCATGCAATTAAACTTATAGACGAAATAATATGGGGTGGAACTCTTTTAGGATAAAATGGTGAGTCCATGAAGTTTTCAACTATTAATCCATCTATCTCATTGGTCACCAGTGCTTCAGCATCATCTAAAGCATGTTTCAAAACTTCACTAAACGGTAACGAATTTGGAGATCCAGGTAGAGGCTTTAAATGGATCATTCCTATAATAGGCTTCTCCACTCTGAATATATCCAGCATATACGTCATAATAATCAACGTTTTCTTCTTTTTATTTTTTATGTAGACAGATCTCTGATACCCGAGAACGTGAAAAGCTTGGCATAGGTACTGTTAGCCTACATAACTTAAATCTCGCTCATATTAATATCTTCTTTGAGTATCCTAATTGTTCGTTGCTTCATGCTTTATCCCTGCCATCATCATTCCGATTTCTCTTACAGACGCTTCTGAGGCATCCAGTATGCCCATGAACTCTCCGCTAAACATTACAGCTATTCTATCGCATAAGAGCATTATTTCTTCTAGGTCTTCTGATACAAGTAGTATAGCTGAACCTTTCTCTCTTAACTGTAGGAATAGTTTATGAGTATGAGTTAAAGCTTTTAAATCTAATCCGTATGTTGGATGATACGCTATGATTAGCTTCGGCTCTGCCCACAGTTCTCTTGCTAGGATAAGCCTCTGTATATTTCCACCCGATAGTATTCTGACTTCTGTACCCCATATGTCTGGGGTGAGGATCTCAAATTTGTTAATCAGTTCTTTCGCATGTTTTGATATAAAGTTGTGGTTTAGAATTCCTGCTCTAGAAAATGGGGGTTTAAAGTAATCTCTCATCATGATGTTCTCTCCGAAAGTCATTGATTCAGCGACCCCCATCGCCCGTCTATCCTCAGGGATATGTCTAATCCCAAGTTTTGATAATTCTCTTGGAGACTTATTGGTAATATCTCTCCCCATAAATATTACTTTACCGCTTTTAACGCTCCGTAGACCTGTTAATGCCTCAACAAGCTCACTCTGCCCATTTCCAGCAACGCCTGCTACACCGAATATCTCACCCTCGAAGATAGTGAAGCTTACGCCCCTAACTGCTTCGTAACCTTCTCTACCGATTACATGTAAGTCTATTACTTCTAGGATAGGTCTTCTTTCTGCGATCTCCCTCCTAACTGGTTTTACTGGTTCAACCATACCGATCATCATTCTTAATAATTCATCTTTATTCGTTTCACTAATATTCTTGGTTCCAACATGTTTTCCAAGCCTCAGTACAGTAACTCTATCAGCTATACTTAATACTTCTTCAATCTTATGAGTTATGAATACTATTCCTTTGTTTTCGTCAGCCATCGACCTTAATGCTTTAAATAATTCTTCAACTTCGTAAGGCGTCAGCATGGAAGTCGGCTCATCTAGTATCAAGACTTGGGGATTCCAGTAGAGTACCTTCAGTATTTCTGCTCTCTGCTTCTCACCAGCAGAGAGATCCTCAATTTTAGATCGTGGGTCAATCTTTAATTCATAACGTTTAGATAGTTCTCTGAGCCTCTCTTCGACCTCATTTATTGGAAAAGTGAATGAATTGTATTTCCTTAAACCTAGAGCTATATTTTCAGCTACAGACAAGGTGGGGACCAACGTAAATTCTTGATGAACCATTGCTATACCGTGCTCTAAGGCATCTTTTGGAGAATTGAACTTTACAGGTTTCCCTCTAACATAAATATCTCCGGATGTAGCTAGATAGAAACCTGAGAGAATATTTGCTAAGACAGTCTTGCCTGCACCATTCTCTCCGAGGATAGCATGGATCTCTCCTGCTCTTACATCGAAATTTACATGGTCGAGAATTAAGTGCTCCCATATTCCTGGGAAGCCTTTAACGATATTCTCAGCTCTTATTAGAATCTCTCCTCTCTCCGGGTATTTTACTGCCTCATTGGATTGGTTCATTATTGCGCTATCATGCCTCCACTTCTTTAAGAGAATATTCGAAAACTCTATGGGTGCTTTCATAAATATCCCATTATTATTGGTAGAGCATCACTATTAAACATTAATACGTGAGGGAAGAATTAGAAAGTAGGGGGTGATGCATCTGCATATAAAGTTAGGGGATCTAATTCCTGAATGGGCTAAAGAATTTTACGGAAAGAGGCTAAAAGATCTAGATGAATTATTTGGAGTCCAGAAACCTATAATAGGAATGGTCCACTTAATGCCTCTCCCAGGCTCGCCAGCATATAATGGATGGACTATAGATAGTATAGTAGAGAATGCATTAAGAGAGGCGAAGATCTTAGTAGAGAATGGAGTAGAAGGTTTAATCGTAGAGAATATGTGGGATCTCCCATACTATGCTGGCGATGAGATTCCTCCAGAAGAAATCGCGGCACATTCCATTGCTGCGAGGGAAGTAGTTAAATCCGTAAACGTGCCAGTCGGTATAACATGTATACATAATGGAGGAAGGGCTGCATTGGGTATAGCGAAAGCGGCTGGAGCGAAATTCATTAGAGTATGCTTGTATACTGGTTCTCTTATTTGGGATACGGGACAGATAGACCATGGGAACGCAACTGAGTTAATGAGGCTAAGGAAACTCTTACATGCATGGGATATAAGATTCTTTGCTGATGTATACAAGAAACATGCAGTTACTTTTCCAGGCATAACACCTGAAATACATGCAAATTGGACGGACTTCTATCTTGCAGATGCTATAATAGTAACTGGAAAAATGACTGGGGTTGAGCCTGAATTAGATCTTTTGAAGACCGTTAAGGAGACAGTAGGAGAAACACCAGTAATTATTGGTAGTGGTGCTAATATTGAAAATATTGAGAGGCTCCTCTCAATCGCTGATGGTGCAATCGTTGGAACGTTCTTTAAAGTTAAAGGCATAACTCAGAATCCAGTAGACCCTGAAAGAGTCAGGAAGTTCATGGAAAAAGTAAGAGAAGTAAGGTTGAAAAAACTTGGATAAAACAATTGACATAATAGTGGTAGGAGATATAAATGTTGACTTAATCTTAATTGTGGATAAATTGCCTAAGAGAGGTGGTATGCAGTATGTGGAGAATATTGTGAGAACTCAGGGTGGTGTTGGAGGGAATATCTCGACTGCATTGTCGAAACTTGGTCTCAAGACTTTACTGATAGGAGCCGTGGGAGATGACGATTCAGGGTTAGAAGCGATAGAGGAGTTGAGGCAGAATGAAGTAGACGTGAGCAGAATAAGGATTGTCTCCGGCGTCCCAACGGGTTTAATGATTGTAATTGTCGATAGAGAAGGAGAAAGAACTATGATAGGCTATAGAGGTGCAAACTCTGGATTAACGATAGATGAGGAAGATATCCGCATACTTGAAAAATCAAAACACATCCATGCATCTGGCTATGTATTCCTCAACAAAGATTCTGGAGGGGGAAGCATAAAGTTACTCACTTATGCAAGAAGCATAGGTATCACGACTAGCATAGATATTGAAGGAGTAGCCATACATAAGAAAGCGGTGCTTGAAAACCTCAAAGGCTTATTCAATTATGTTATAGCAGGCGAGGAAGAGGCTAGGGAATTTACATCCGAGGATAAGCAATATAGATTAGCGGATGAGCTTCTAAGAAGACTACAAGCTGAGATAGCAGTGGTGAAATTGGGAGCTAGAGGATGTATGGTGGCAGGTTCAAATGGCTCTTTTCATATTCCAGCATTCCAAGTCGAAGTGTTAGACACGACAGGTGCAGGAGACGCATTTAATGCTGGTTTTCTTTATGGATTAATAAGGAGTGTCTCTCTTGAGGAAGCTGTAATCCTGGGTAATGCAGTTGGCGCTTATAAGTGTATGGGGATCGGGGCACGGCACCTACCAACACTACAAGACCTAGAAAATACGTTTCCAGAACTTAAACATAAAGTAACTCTGAGTTAAACTAATGATATTCCATGCAAGCACTCCTTATTAATAGTTAATTAGTCTGATGCTTTAATGTTTATCGTTTCCAATGACAATGTATATATTCCTTAGAAATGGATATATCTTAGATAATCCTTTTTCATTATATGAGCAGAAGAGTTAATGCGATTACTAGGGTGACTGCGGTTATCATAATCGTTATCATAATTGTGGCCGCAGCTGGAGGATTCCTTTATTGGTATACGACCACTGGGCCTGCTGCTCCAAGGAAGGTAAAGATAGCTGTTGTGTCAGATATTGGTGGTAGAGGAGACCTTTCATTCAATGATATGGCCTTTAAGGGCGGGGAGGAAGCTGAGAAAGAATTCGGGATAGGGATGGTCGAGCTGGTGAGTAAAGTTGAGGCAGACTACGTGCCGAATCTAGAGATGGGAGCAAAGGATCCAGATGTTAAGTTGATAGTCGGAGTAGGGTTCCTTCTAAGCGATGCTTTAGTAGAAGTTGCATTGAAGTATCCTGATAAAAACTTCGCTGGGATAGATACCTATTCTCAAGACATCGTTAAAGAAAAATACCCTGACAAGTATCCACTACCGAACCTCATGGATATAAAATTTGAGGAGCATAAAGGTAGTGCGTTAGTTGGAGCAGTTGGATGCCTATTAGCAGCCTACTACAATGAAGCGGGAGGTCAATACCCGTATATTGGAGGAGTATTCGGGATAGAGATACCAGTTCTATGGAAGTTTGAGATAGGCTATAAATGGGGATGCGATTGGGCATTAAAGTGGTATGAGAAAAAGTTTGGACGTAAGGCCCCTATAATCGGAGAAGATACAAGGTATGGAAGTGGGGCTGGATGGAAAGATGGGATGTATTGTCCGCCTGAGACACCTGGGCAATGCTGGTATAAAGGAAGAGTATTATGGACCTATACAGGAACATTTAGCGACATTACAAAAGGATATGAAGCAGCTAAGCCAATGTATGCGAAAGGTGCGATAGCAGTCTATAATATAGCTGGACCGCTTGGTCTGGGAATAAATCAAGCAGTAAAGGAAATTGCTGAAGCTAGAGGTCTGACAATGGGTCCACCGTTCTGGATTGGTGTTGATGCTGACCAGGATTGGATAAACCCTGGATTTGTAATAGTTAGTATGATGAAGAGGGTAGATAAAGGAGTCTACTATGCAACGAAGCTTGTTCTGGAGGGGAAGTTCAGAGAGGTTGTAAAACAATATAATGGAGTATTAACTCTTGGAATAGGCACCCAGGTTCTAGGAACACCTATGGAGGGAATATCTGCAAGTACATTAAAAGACCTAGATGAGTTTATACAAATGGGTGTAGAAGCTGAGAAACTCACAGGCAAGAAAGTCCTCCCCATGAGTCCAGAGGAGATTAAAGCTAAAGCTGAAAGTATGCATAAGTCTGTTGCCCCATGGATATGGGATGCTCTAGCAGAGCTTGAAGAAAAGATTAAGAAAGGTGAAGTAGAAGTCCCTCTAGCATTCACAAAAGATGCTATAGATTACTGGAGAGGGATCCTCGGTTAAGTAAACAATCCTCCTTTTTATTTTTTTCAAGGTTTTTTAATCTCTAAGATTATATTATGATTGCCTACTCAGGTAGAAGAACATGTTTGCTATTATAAATAATTTGAAAAAACCGCTTATCGAATCACTAATAGCAGTATTAATTGGTTTCTTAGGTGGGGCAATACTAATGGTAGCCTTCGGCTACGATCCAATTCTAGCTTATTCAGCACTATTGAGAGGGTCAGTATTGTCTATAGATGGTATACTTGAGAGTTTAGCGAATGCTGTTCCATTAATGCTAACTGGACTAACCTTCGCAATTGGCGTAAGATCCGGATATTTTAATGTAGGTGCGGAAGGGCAAGCCTATATGGGCGCTATCGGAGCTGTAATTATCGGTAGTGCTATTTCTCTACCCCCAGGTATTCATCTAGTAATCGCTACATTGTTCGCTATGCTACTTGGTGCTCTATGGTCTCTACCGGTCTCTGCGTTAAAAGCATGGAGAGGGGTCCACGAGGTAGTTTCAACAATAATGCTAAATTGGATTGCACTCTTCCTAGTAAGATATCTAATTGAATATCATTATTATGAGCCTGGAAGAGCTGAGAGAGCTCTTCCTGCATTACAAACTGCACGGTACGATGTTTTAGGAGCCTCTCTAACAAGTATCATCTATGTTACTATAGGGTTTACCTTATTTACATATTTTCTTCTGTGGAGGTCAACGATAGGATACGAGCTAAGACTTACAGGGAGTAATCCTGAAGCAGCACGATACGTTGGAGTAAGTTCCGTTAAGGTGATATTTCTAAACTTCTTCATAGGTGGTCTCGCGGCAGGTCTAGCTGGTGCATCCCAAGTTCTCGGTAGACCTCCTGCATGGACTATATATAAAACATTAGGCAACGTAATCAATCTAGGATTCAATGGTATAGGAGTTGCATTGGTAGGTAGAAACAATCCAGTCGGGATAATCTTCTCAGCAATATTTCTAGGCATCTTATCGTATGGTGCGCGATTTATGCAGTATCAAGGAATAGACCCGGATCTTACTGTAGCTATTAATGGGATTATAGTCGTATCCTTATCTCTGCCTGAGCTTTACACCCTAATAAAGAGATTCGTGGCAGGGGGAAGATAGATTGAAGAAGTTTAGGAGGTTAAGAAGTTTTATGATTGGGGCTCCCTTACTTGTTATAGTCCTGTATGTTTTAGGTTTCTTGGGCATTGAACCTATACATCTGCTTGAAACTTCTTTTATGGCCATGACGCCACTAATATTGGCAGCTATAGGCGAGACCTTGAATGAAAGATCAGGGATCGTAAACATAGGGTTAGAGGGAATATTCTTGGTAACATCTGTAACTGGGGTATATTTGGCTGAGGTAACAGGGAATGGGATAGGTGGGATAATACTGGGCGGAGCATTGATAGGTGCTTTAATAGGTTTCTTCTTTGGGCTTATCAGCACGTATGGGAGAGCTGCACAGGTAATCGCAGGGATGGGTTTGAATCTTATTGGGCTAGGTTTAGTGCCATTCTTAATGATGGCCTTCTGGGCATTCCCAGGGATACATATCTTTGACCCTGACCTGCGAATTAAAACAATCGATATCATTATGGGAGATCATGTCTTTCGCTTAAGCCCTATAACTCTATTCGCAGTGATTTGCGTCATTCTCGTAGACGCATTACTTTATCGTACTTTACTGGGAATAAGAATTCAAGCAGCAGGGGAGAAACCTGAAGCTTTAGATGTAGCAGGATTTAATGTAAATCTAACTAGACTGCTGGCTAGCACTATTTGTGGTGGATTAACTGGTATTGGTGGAGCATTCATGCCTTTAGGATGGTTTGGGGGATTAGTCAAAGAGATAACAGCAGGGAGAGGGTTCATAGCCTTAGCCGCTACAGTCTTCTCAGGCTTAGACCCGGTACTTGCAGCTATCTCATCATTTATATTTGGTTTCTCAGAGGGGTTAGCATTTACATTCATGGTAACACCTGGTGTAAAAGAAGCTATCCCATACTACTTTGTTAATATGATACCATACATAGTTACGATACTTGCTTTAGCCTTTATAGGTTCTAAGAGGTTCCCAAAAGCATTAGGAAAGCCATATATCAGAGAGTAGACTCAGTTAACTCACGAAACCCATAAACAGGATAAGTAGCAGAAGACTTAATATTTTGAAGGCATCTCAATTTTAACTTTGAAAAACTTAGGGAGCTGATTTGATAGCTCTAGTCGCCCATGGATAACTAAGCTTGACCCTCGCTTCGAGACATTTGGCTCGCCGAGGACCAAACATATTATCATGTGGGTCTTGCCAGGGCTTATACCCCAGCCCTATCCACAGCGAGTCCTATCTGCCTCCTTCCCTCTATCAACATCTTTAGAACCTTCTCATATCTTTCAATTTTGGTAAGCGTTTTCCACTATTCTTCTATAGAATAGCATTTGTAAGCATCAATAGATATCTTTGAACTTTACGACTATACTTCTCTCCTTCTAACATCGTATCCCCTAGCCTTGTATAGTCCATGAAACCTTACAGAACTACTATACGACGTAGACCTATCGTATACTAGTTCTCCAGCCAATCCTGCTAACCCACTGACATCATCTCCATCCAGCCCTAGGCTATCAGCTATATCAGTGAATCCTGGGATAATCTCGATGGCTTTATCAACGATCTCCTTCCTAGTGTCTTCAACCATCTTCTCCAATATCTTGGCATCCCCCCCAACATCGACACCGACTACGCTAGCACTCCGTATTCTTTGAAGATTCCTATAAAGCATCTGCTCCCTCATCAACAGTGGTCTCAACTCAATATCAATAATAGTTAAAGGTTTGAAATATCTATGAGTATTATTTTTAGTCAATGATAATTGAGAGACTTTCCATAGTAGGAATGCATCCCCCTTATCGCTGTTTGGTATTTTACCAGTCCTAGTCTTCAACTCATCTCTGCTCCTTCCCTAAGCTCTTCCCACTTCCATGGTCTAGTGAAATAATAGACTCTCCTACCATTACTGGTCAACTCTCTCGACTGTTGCCACATATTTGGAAACAATGAACTATCCAAGTATATCTCATCGTAGTCTATATCTCATATATATCATTATGCATGTGAATGTTATGATTGCTTGGAACATTATAGGTAGCTTCTCATATCTTATTATGGCTCTCCTGAAGGTTTTAAGCCATGAATTGAATCTCTCTACAGCCGACGTCATCACCCTGTATCCATTCTCATCGTATGGTACCTGCTTCCCATTCCTAGGATTCACAGGTATGTTTGCCTGGACATCATCTCTCTCGAGCCTACTCCTCACCTCACATGTATCGTGTGCTGAATCCCCATAGAACCCCCTAGGCTTACGCTCCACTTCATTGTAGAGTTTGTTAAACATCTTAGAGTCATATGTGTTTCCTGAGGCTGTGGGGTATGATGGGTTCAAGCATAGGAGGAGGGCTATGGTTCACGTGATAGTCGATGATGGATCGAAGCCTATAGGTGTAGCTCCCGGCCCAGCCCCTTTTAGCCTCCACCGTCTTGCTATCTATAGCTACGCATCCATAACTCCTCATCGATGAGGAGAAATCCATTATCTTACCCCATACGCTAGCTTCTTGAAGCCTTCTAAGCCTCCTCCAAGCAGTTACATATGAACCATACTTGCTAGGCATCTCACACCACCTACAACCAGTAGCAGCAACGTATAGGATACCGTTAATCAATGACCTATCATCGCTTGAAGCCCTCCTACCCCTCATAGGCTTAGGTGGAAGGAAGGCTGAAATAACAAACCACTCACAGTCAGTTAACTATTAGACCTCCTCTGACCTAACTCCAATAATCTTGGATAGATACTTCAACTCTTCTGTAATATCTTTCAATGTGATTACGTAATGATTACCGATTGCTTCCTCGATGAACTGGTTACACTTACCTAACTTGGTAGATATCTTCATCTTAACCTGCGTTCTACACAGGTTACCCTGAATAGGACCGCTGCTTAGAATCTTTCCAACAGCGTATCTTATCACGTTATATATCGGGTCAAGTCTAGCTACCGTGACCCTCCTACCCTTTGGCAGGTAGCCTAATATCCCTACTCCTTTACCAGACTCGTAATGCGAGTCTAAATCAAATCTTCTAACCATGCTTAAAGGCACGGTGCAGTGTGCAATCACTAATATGTTTCTTCTAATCCATGCTAGATTGCCCATTACTGAGGGGGTATCAGCAAGCTTTGAAGCGATAACCATCGTTATTAAAGCTGGCAGGTCACCTTCACAACCAATTATTGCATTTTTAGAATTAATTAAAGAAACAGCTAAACATGAAGTCGTGTTAAGATCCTTAATAATATCAAAGCACCTAACGGTTACTGCGTCTAAATTAAACTTTTCGATTATATGCTTTAATGCCAAGTAAGTCACTAACGACTTACATACTGCATCTTCAGAAACTCTTGCATTTTTAGCCGTATCCAATATCTTCCTAGATAGAGAGGGTAACCTATCATCTGGTTCTCTTATCAGCCTATCATACTCTTCATACAAGTCGGTTAGACTGATATCTAAGAATGTTAATCCTTCAAAGAGGTTACCTAATACTTCTCTGACTTTTACTCCACTGCTATGAACAAGCCATGGAGAAGGCTCCCCTATCAACCCAATCTTCATTTTCTTAAGCTCGTTAGCTACCCTCCAAGCTTTTATGAACTTGTTTACTTTCTTGCTAATCGGCCAATCCGTGATGATCCAAGATTTCATAGAGTCTCTTATTTTCGAGAATGCCTCCAAGGCTGATGGAAGACTATTCATAGATGCATGAGGTAAGAGAAGAACGTAGTTAGCTTTTTCATGTATTAGTTGGACAAGATGTTCTGTTCCTCCAGTTAGAGGAGCTACAATAGCTAAAGCGTCGCCAGCAATATCATGGCTATTTATTTCGCTATAGTCTGTTATTAAGGGTAACGTTAAATCTACGGCTTTTTCCAACCTCTTATAATACATATCCAAGACTTTCTTTACCGATTCAGGATCATGGAGAGGTGAAGCAACTGGTATGAGTAAGACCCCACTCATCACAGTCTCTTTCTAAGAATAGTATAAAAGAGTTGACTGGTACAAAACGATAGCGTCTAGATAAACATTCTTATCAATCTCTCATCTTTATAGCTTGATAGTATAGTGCGTAGAGTTTTTGGGAAAGTTAGGGTTCCCTTATTCCTTGAACGCGACCATCCACACTTAGTTTATGGCGAATATAGCCGCCCCATCTTTAAGGTATCTGAAGTATCTTTTGACACTATTAGTATACTGAGCTCTAATACTCGTACCTAAGCCTATGGAAATTTATTCCAAGGCTACTAAAAACTTAGCTTTCCTACTTTTCTATCAAGTTTAAACGACTAGAAATCATGGCCGCAACGTGTATGCATTCAAATACATGTCTACTAGCCTTTAAACATACCTTCCCTATTCGGATATCATCTTGGAGGGTTTCTAGAATCTTTATAGATTGAGGGCTCTATTATATACTTGTATGTACTTCTTCAATACAGTATCCCAATTATACTCTACCATTATCTTCTTGTATGCTTCTTCAACCACTTCATCTACAGGAATTGTTTCATTCAGGATGCTTCTAACTGCTTTAGCTATTTCTCTAGAATCTGGTTCTACTAGGATGCCGTCTAAACCTCCTCTAATAACCTCTATGTTTCCTCCTACCCTACTAGCTACTACGGGTATCTTTAAGGCCATGGCCTCTAGGAGGAATGTGCTTACACCTTCTTGCCTTGAAGGTAATACTGCAGCATCGGAGCCTGCAAGTATCCTTAATGCTCTCCACCTAGGTAATGGTCCAAGAAAAGTAAGTAGCCTCTTCTCATGAGCTTTCTCAAAATACCTTCTTAATGGGCCATCTCCAGCAACAACTAGCCCCTCTAGACTATATCTAGCTGAAGCCTCGATCAGTAGGTCTACACCCTTCTCATAGGATAATCTGCCCAGGTAGACTATTTGCGGGTCACTTATCCTTTCAGAATCCCTCGGTAAATCTGATAAATCTATAGCATTAGGTATATGCTCAACTTTTAGACCGAGGCTCTTATAATATCTTGCAGCTTCTATAGATACCGTCGTCAAGATATCTAGCTTCTTCAAGAATCTCTTCTCAATAATTCCAGCTAAATATCCTAGGTATCGACCGTGAAGTAGTTTTACCTGCTTAGAGTATAATCCATGGAGTGATAAGATTTTCCCACTGCCTGAAGATAAGACAGCTGGGAGTGATGGTAGATTGTGTCCATGAGCTATGTCGTACTCTTTTAACATTGTTTTCAAGTACGAGCTGAATCCGTAAAGTGGGTTAGCTAGATTCTTCAAACTAGGGATCTTCAGGTATTCTGCGGATAATATGTCTACCCTAAAACCTATACTATGGAGTTTTCTAGCAAGTACTCTGACATGCTGAGCTATTCCACCAACTCCAGAGATCCTAGGAGACAGTAGTAGAATCTTCAACCCGCACTCTACTTCTCAGAGATAAATATAGCAAGTAAAAAATATAGGGGGTGGATTGAGCCTAGATTGACTTGAACAGCTACTATCTCAAATTCATCACAGTAACTATACGTCCTCCAGTAAACCTATGTCTTCAAGCTTCTTCTTGGCTTCTACAGCTGCTTGGGCTGATACTTTCTTAAAGAGAGGCTTAGGATAACCAGCATCAACCCCTCTAAGCTTAAGAATTTCATAGCATAACTGTATAGATTGAGCAGACTCTATAGCCCTCCTAGCCCTAACTATCTTGAAATAGAGGTCTAGGATTTCAGGTATCTTACCCTCTTTTAAGTGGTTGTAGAGTTTCACGACGGCTTCAGGGTAAATATTTGAGAGACCTGAAACACATCCATCTGCTCCAGCTATAATCGCTGGAAGCATTAAGGACTCCGTACCTATAAGAAACTTGAAGTCTCCATTTTTCCCCTTTGCGGCGTATATGTATTCATAGGATTTAAGAATATCATTCCCACTATCTTTCATACCTGAAATACCTATCTCTACAAGCTTCTCTAATAGAGAAACGTGAATATCGTATCCCACTCTAGATGGAATATTATAGACGAAGACGGGTATGTTGACTTGAGAGATAACTTGTTGGAAGAATGTTAAGATGGATTCTTCATCATAACGGTAATAGAATGGTGGAGTAGAAGCTACAGCATCAACTCCACTATCTTCAGCATGCCTTGCTAATTCAAGTGAATACTCTAAACTAGTTGAGCCAACATGGGCGATTACGTCTAAAGGTTTATTCATAGAGCTCATTACATATTCTACAACCTTCTTCCTCTCCTCGATAGTCAGTGCTGGACCTAAACCAAAAGTACCACAGATAAATAATCCTCTAATACCCTTCTCAGACAGGAAGTTGATTAAATTCTTGATCCCCTCTCTATATATGGTTCCATCAACTCTAAATGGTGTAATCATTGGACAGATTACACCTGTAAACTTCACGTGAGACATGTTCACTGTACGATAACGTGCCGAGATCTAATATATCTTTTCTAGTTTAGCATACAGTTTAATATTTCATCTTAGTAGCTAGATATAAATGAGTAATAGAGAGTTTAAGGTCATAATAACTGATGGAGACCATCCAAGCATAGGGCCTGAGAGAGACCCTATCAAGTATAGCTGAGTTGGTAAAATATGATTGTAGAAGTGAGGAAGATGTAATTAGATATGCTTTGGATGCTGATGGAATCATAGTTCGCTATGTACCTATCACTAGAAAAGTTATAGAGAGTCTATCTAAATTGAAAGCAATCTCAAGGTATGGTATAGGAGTAGATAATATTAATGTTGAAGCTGCAACAGAAAGAGGTATAATCGTTGCAAACGTCGTATACGATGTAGCATCTGTTGCGGAACACGCTATCGCTCTATTACTAGCATGCTGGAGGAAAGTCATAGAAGCTGACAATAATATTAGAAGAGGTGTTTGGAGTTATCAGAATTTAACACCTATTAAATTACTGAAGTCAAGTATAGTCGGTATCATAGGTTTAGGTAGGATAGGAAGAGAAGTAGGTAAAAGACTTAAATGCTTCGATGCACGGATAATCGCTTATGATCCATATTTAGATGATAGAGTATTTAATGAGCTGGGCATAGAAAAAGTAGAGTTAGACTATTTGTTAAGAGAGTCGGATGCAATCTTAATTCATACCCCTTTAACAAGCGAGACCTACCATTTAATAAACGAGGAGAAGCTAAGGTTAATGAAGCCTACAGCAATCTTAGTAAACACCGGTAGAGGTCAATAATAGACTGTGAGGCTTTGTATAGAGCTTTAAAAGAGGGGTGGATAGCTTCAGCTGCATTAGATGTAGTTGAGGGAGAATCGTTAAAACCTCAGGATAAACTCCTATCATTAGAAACCTCCTAATTACACCCCACATGGGTTCTGAGCTATGTAGTCTTTGATAGACTTAAGTAGCTCTTGGGATTCACAAGCTTAGGGCTCCTCTTGGGTTCATTGGAGCCTTCACCAGCCTCATCCCCTGTCAGGGTGAACCCGCTCCAACCCTTCATCAGCTCATTGAAGATCTCCCACTCAAAATCACTAAGCTCACGAAACTCCATAAAGAAAACCAAGAAAGAGAAACTTAAATAGTCTTAAGATGAGTTCATAGAATATCCCGTTCTTCGAGGAATGATTCTAGAGTCTTCTTGGGTTTTATGATGCATTGAGCTAGTCCGGCTTTTCTAAGCGCTTGCAGTATCTCTCTAACCCTTCTAGGCTTTAGTCCTAGAATGTATGATAGCTCTCTGGCGGTCATCTCGCCTCTCTCTTCAAGGGTGTAGAGTATCTTGGCCATGTCTGCTGAGAGCTCTACTTTAGGCTTCCTCCCAGTAGCTCTCCACCTATACCTCGGTAGCCTACCC
>Ga0080004_1112510_pt1 | contig 14677 bp, 16 predicted proteins | sample WasSprMetagenome_FD_69207 | JGI IMG/M metagenome (GOLD analysis project Ga0080004, IMG submission 69207) | Sulfidic aquatic microbial communities from Washburn Spring, Yellowstone National Park, USA - WS (SPADES assembly) (version 2) | ecosystem: Environmental > Aquatic > Thermal springs > Hot... | reverse complement strand
ACTCGAAGAAGCTGGGATCGAGGGCACTTTAACCCAAATAATCGTGCTGGCTGTATTTATGCCGGATTCAATCCAATAGCTGAGTAACGTAGTGCCATCGGAGCTCGTGAATCTTATATCACCGCCATCACTCCTCATCTTGCCCGCTGAAATCAAAGAAGCGGTATCAATTGTTATTTTCACTTGATAATCAGTTAACGCTGTGTTCGCGGAGTTAGTTATAGTTATCGCTCTCCTGTATTGCCAACCTGAGAGCCAACCAGCTGCCACGAAATTCGGCACCGGGATCAACAAAGCAAGGAGGAAGAAAAATAACATCAATTTGAGCTTATCTTCCATATCTCTCACCTTTCCTTTCCCCCCTCCTGAAAAGGAGGAACATGAATAAAACAACTAAAATAAGCAACCACCACCATTTTGAGATAAAACCAGCAACAGTTATAGTTGATTCCCCGCTCGTGGATTCAGCTCCGTGCGGAACGTAGTAAATCAAGCTCGTGGATTTCCCAGAACTTAAGGGGCCATAGACGAGGACGTTGCTTGAATTCGCCCAATTCTGGCCCTCGAATCCGAGCCATCCCTTCGCATCTACTTCTATTTTGTAAACCGTATAGCTATATTGGTTCGTCACCGTTAAATTATATTCGTCAGCTAAAATTTGCTTATAGACCACCTTCTCCTTTGTTTTTCTATTTTCGGTTGTTAGTGGATCCATGAAGGCATAAACGGCATAGATAGCTGTCTGATTCGCCGAACGACTCACTGCTGTGAACGTAACATAATTCGTTAAAGCTGAGCAAGGCAGCTCCTTAACTCGCGAGTAATTCGCGTCAAGGAGCCAAGTTTGACAGTTTAGAGGCTTCCCCTGAATTCCGAGTTGAACCTGATGCTCTCCCTCCGCACCCCCAAACTCAAAGTAGAGACGAGTAAAATTTACGTTCTCATTGATCTTAGCCTTATCGCAAGCCCATTGGGTCCAATCGCGTCCTCCCGAGGAGGTGCTAACTAAAAACCAATTCTCAGCTGTCTTAGATGATCCAGTTTCATCAGTTGCAATTACTCTCAGCTTATAAATCGCATTCTCCAATGTTTTCTGCCATGATCCGGTTACGTGAACCTTCCCATTAGCCGAAATCGAAACCTGACCGCTCACTGAGTCTCTTTCAAGCCCATTCTGATGTATAACCTTCGCTGTCCAATAAACGACTTGGGGCTTGCCCGCTGTCTCTCTAAGATCGAACTCGAAATTTTTAGCTGTCGCAGATAAGTTCTCGGGAACTACAGAGCCTAAAACGACATAAAAGCCCCTAATTTCACTGCTCGCTGAATTCCCAGCCCAATCGTTCGCTCTTACGTACCATAAATAATGCCCCTCAGCCGTGAATGTGAGAGAGTAATTTCCCGAGCATGCTACAGTCTTATTAAAGCTGTAGCCGCCTCCTTCCCGCTGAATAACCAGAAGAGAGTTCATACAATCAGGATCGCTATTCTGCCAGCTCAACGTAACCGAATCGCTCGTTACCCAGGATCCATTGGCTGGTTCGAGCAATGTGGGGGCTTGCGGGAGCCTCGTATCAATTATTAAAGTTCTATTCTCACTGATTCCTACATTCCCCGCGTTATCCGTTGCAGTAACCCACCAGAAAACCCTCCCATCGTCGGAGACGATATCATAGGAGGCGATTGAGGGCGAAAGAGCAACGGATTTCTTCGTTTTATTCGGATAAATCCAGTTAATCGCCTGAGAGGCAATTTGGAAGTTATCATGACTTGCCCACTCTAACGTTTTCAAATTACTTTTCACTACGGTGCCATTCGAAGGAGAGATAAGAGTGACTAATGGAGCTATTGTGTCGATATAAAAGCTTCTCTGGTCCCAATCGCTCGGCAGATAGTTCCCCTGGCTGTCTTCAGCTCTCACACGCCAATACCATAACGCGTTCTCAGGGGCTTGGAAAACGAGTGAAGTTGAGGAGGTAGTGACATTCACAGCTAGGATGCTGAAATCGTTGTATTTGCTTATTTGAACTCTATAAGCTGTAGCATTGGCTACAGAGCTCCAACTGAGCGTTACCGTGAGTTTATTCGAATAAGAACCATTAGCTGGTGCTATTATTTGAGGAGTAGCGAGCTTAGCGTTTTGTACATAAAAAGCATTACTCTTCGTCTCCGTATCGCTGAATCCAGTCGCAGTCGAACCTACACTCGTGATTTGAATTGTGTAGTAGCCGACCGGGCTCGATCCGGATGTTTGGAAGTTATATGCCCAAGTTTGAGTTAAGGTACCGCTTACGTAAGTCATTGGGGCTTGATTAACAATTATCTCATTGCTAGGGCCTAGAATAGTGATTTTCACGGCACTTGGGTTCTCGCTGACTCTTATCAAAGCCTCAATATGCACAGCCTTGCCCTGAAGTAGTGAAGTAGTGTTCGTATTGATCTGGAACACGTCGTTGTAGTATAAAGTTAAAGAAGCTCTCTGGTCAGCGTTTCCATAACGAGAAATCCACTGAGGCCACGGATCCGATGTATCGACATAGAAATATGTGCCCGCCGATACGTATTGCCGCACACTATAGCTTCCAGCTGGAATAACACAGCTGCTGAATGAAGATGTGTAAGTAGCCGCGGAGGTGACGCTCATATTCGTTCCAATGCATACATCTGCCCCTTGACTGTTGAGGATTCGCGGCTGGACTTGGCTGCTGCCCGATGAATTCAGATAAGCTGAAAAACTCACAATTCTAGCTTTATAATCAAGCGAAAAAGTTTGGTAGAAATACGTATAAGTGTAATAATAATTATCATGAGTTGAGGAAAAAACTATAGTCTCGGCTGCGGCATTCAAAAAAATCAGGGAGGGAAGAAGTATTATGAGAACGGTGAGCTTCTTCATCTTCTGACCCTATACACTCCGGATATTGCGTTGATTACCGCAGCTACTGCTCCAATTATCGTAGCCAGCCCTGCCGTTGTCACCCCGACTTCGCCATTCCCGCCGATTTCTTGAGTTGGAATAATGATTTGAGCGGCGTAACTCACCTTAAAAGCTGTTATAACGATTTGCTGCAGCTCATTGTAGCTTACGACGAGTTTCAAGGCATGATCGTATTTTATCGTCTCTTTGCTTCCATCAAGCTTGGTAACGTCCGCTCCGAAGTTTATATCCATCTCGAACGGTTGTCCTGTCACAGAAGGCAATAATTCGCTACCCGCATGCTTCTCGATGATCGATTTGAGCTCACCGTAGCTCATGTTGTAAACTACTTCTTCCTTCGGCACTACGTATTGCTCCCAGATCGTTACTCCAATCGTTAGCGGCTTATTCCAGAACATCCAGAGCTTGAGCTCCTTCGCATCGCCTTTATAATGCCATTCGATGTATTTCGGTACCTTATTTTCAATCATAACGAAGAGTTGTGGCGTATAGGGCACAGTCTTCGATGTCCCATCCTCAAAAACAATATTGAGCCATAACCCTTGCTGCTTTACCCAGGGATCGGGGAGAGGTAACGTTTTACAATAAGCGGCGATCTGGCTGCCATACATCACGCCTGCGGCTATCAAAATCGCTCCGAGAATAAACGGTTTCAATGAGTCGTTTCTCCTCCTGCTTTTAAATGGTAAGAAAAGCAAGGCTAGGAATTTCACGATAACGTAGACGATCAGGATAGCCCCAATAACGATTAGAGCTGTCGGGATCCAGTCACACCATCCTATCACTTACACACCACCTCCCATCCACAAAATGAGGAAATCCCCAAGCCCATGGCCTAAAGCGACCCCTGTCACACCTCCTTCCCAATCAATCAGGTAGCATTGAACTATTCTCGTCAGGAACGGGGCTAGTAATAGATAAACTCTAGGATCAGCTAAAAAGCTCGGATCGAATGGGGATGAGCCAGGAATGTAAGCCGGGACATGCATCCATGCGAAAATGATGCCAGTGATTATCTTCGCTTTTATATCTCTGAAAAGGCCATCTAGAACGCCGTAAACCATTCCACCGTAAAGTAACTCCTCGACCCAGCCCACGAGAAAAGCAAAAACCGCGGTCAGCCAAGTTTTTTCGGTTAACGTAACGACCGAGGACATCGTTGCGGGCACTATTATCAATCCTTGGGTCGTTCTGGACGCTAACGTTGACGCGAATCCTCCAGCTAGAAACATGACAGCTGCATTAACGCCAGCTGTGGCTATACTACTTGCTCCCCTGAATTTGAGCCATTCCGGGTGATATAACCAGTTAGCGAACCATCCTAGAGCCCCTAGAATGCCGTAAATTTCAACGGCTTCTCTTAAGCCCTCGTTCGACTTGCTCAAGATCATAAGCAAGGGGAGGCCTACGGAAAGAAAAAAAGTAAAGATGAGCTCGCTCAGCTCCACAGTTGCGAATTCTCCTCTCCTCTTGTCCCTCATTTTCTCTTTCGCCTCCCTGCGTAGTGGGATTCAATGTAGGCCTTTGCAAAATCCTTAAATCCCTCCTCATACTTCGCTTTTTCCTTTTTGCTCATTTTACGCCATTTCTTTGCCGCTTTTTTCATCAAGTCCTTGGTGCTCATTTTTCTCATTTTTTAGCCCTCCTTATTTCTTCTTTTTCTTCATGAGCCTTATCCCAGCTTTTGTCTTCTTCGTCAGATTAGCAACTAATCCCTTCTTCCTCCTCCGGGCATAAATAGATACGTTATACAGAGTTCCCCTAAACCTTATCCTCTTCACACCTAACTTCGGCATATTCTCACCTCCTACGTCTCTTCCTACCTCCGGTCATATTGACCGCTATTAAGGCAATAGCGGCAATTATAGCCCCGATCAAGAACGGATTCACAGTTACAATGCTTATCTGGTCACCAAAAGCCTGATTCATGACCATCATCTGCGCCTTATACGTAACGCTGAAACCGATTATTTGGGCTGCTGTAGTTCCAGAAGAGCTGCTCAGCTTTACATAAAACGAGACAGGGCTCTGCACTGGTGAAGCAACTAGCTCATCAGTTTTTGAGATCACTCCGTCACTTACTGCACTCGCTTTCGCAAAAGCGTAGTAGAAGAAGAGCTGATAGTCGCCATCACCAAGCCCCAGGTTTCTCATCCAATTCTCAAGCGTGTGAGAGCTGTAATCAGTCGTTCCGTAATTGCTGTGGTAGATTGTGGATGCTACACCGTTAGAAAGCACTAAGACGCGGGAATACCACTTGCCGCCTATGTACGCATTGTATGGGAAGACAGCACCGCTCTGATATGGCCCTCCAGCCTGAGCTGAGCTGAATTTAAGACCTTCGGCGAAATTCGCTCCATCCAGCGTCTCCTTGCTGTTGTCCGATAGTTTAATGGCTTCGATTCCATTCAACTGGACGAATCTGGGCGTTATCCATGTCCATTTCATGTCCTTGTAAGCCAGAATGCCGTAGATCCCGTAGAAATTCTCGCTTACTGTCTGATCCACTTTATACGTAACGTTCCCATAAATGTAGAGGAACTTCTCTCCTGTGTTCTTTACTAAAGCCTGCGGCATTATAGCATATGGATTCAAGTCTAAACGCTGCTCTCTTATCTCGTTTGGCTGTATTTCGCCATCTCCGTTGATATCTTTCCAGACAGCAACTACCATTTGCCCCTGCACTGGAGAAGCCACGTAGAGGAAGTAGAAGTAGCCGAGGCCGATTACGCATATTAGAAAGACGACGAGGAGAAATTTAGAGGCTTCCATCTCCGCTGATATTTGTATTCCGCCTCTAAATCTGGAGCCGTGGCTCTGTGTTGCCCACCTGATTATGAATATCAATATCAGTATTAGTATTATGGTTATGAGTAAGTTCTGGCTCATGAACTCGAAGATATCCATCCTAATCACCTCCTCTTATGCTTTGGATTATGCTTTTTGCCGCCAATGAACACCTTAACGTGCCCTGGCGTTTTCTCGAAGACGCCGTGGATGTGACCATAGGCAAGCCATTTGCGATAGCTCTCCCAGTCCTTAAATCGCATAACACGCCTTTTTCTGCCAATGGGGCATCACCTGGGTTTATGAGCCCCATCCAGGTGTTGATGCAGCATTATTTGCTGTGAACGTGAATTCTGGACCCGCTATATCACCTCTCTCGCTCTCCGCGAAGTAAATGAGCTTCAATTTTATCGTCGTGTTCCCCTGGAATGTCCCGCTTATCTCTATCGCTTTCTTCGTGTCTTTTCCAAATAAACCGTCATTCTTCACTTTTATTACGTAGAGATAGCCAGCAGGAGCATTCAATCTGATTGGATCAGTGCCTGAAAGGTCGCTTATCTTCGTTACGGAGACAGTAGAACCTCCTACCTTGAATGAGGGTGTCACAGCAGTATCTGAGTAATTAGCGTATATGTAGAAGTAAGGCGAGGCCCCATCGGTCGCGGTAGGCGTTATCCAGACTGAGAAACCAGTCAGCTCGGCCGGATATGAAGGAGGCTTCCAGGTGTAACTTCCTACCACAGCACCAACCTCGTTGACGAACTTCAGATTTACCATTTTGTAAATCTCTATCGCACTGATAGAAGTCACCAGAAGGTCGCTATTTGGCTTATAAGCACAGTTCACAGTTATCGTTGCCGTTACGGGCATATAGCTGCCGATCGCATAAGAGCTTGGCAGATAAGCGAGCATGTAAGTGCCCGGCTTCACATTATCGAATCTCACAACGCCGTTTGAGTCAGGAGTCCTCACGGGAGCGGTTAGATTGCCCTTAGCGTCGGAATCTATTACTTTCTCAATGCTCATCGATTGATCGAATAAGTAGACTTTTCCGGACGTTATCGCGGCTCCGCTGATTTTATCGATCAATCTGACTTCGAATGGGCCCGTAATACTGCAGGAGGTTGACGGTCCAGTCACAGTGGGCTGAATCCCGAGCATTGAGACTAAAGGAGGCCCTATTATCACCATTGCGAGCAAAGCGGCTATTAGGGGAACCCCCCAGCTTATTACTCCGCTTCCCCTGCCTCTCTTATCTTCGAAGAAGTATTTACGTACTAACATGAATGCGCCAATGAAAACGATAAGAGCCACTACTTTTCCATAAACGCCTGGGAACATCGCTTCGAACTCCTCGGCGCTCGTCGGAATGCTTATTGGACCAGCTCCAATGGCTTGTGGTGGCTCTGCGGCTGCAGGAAGCACGAGCGAGGCTAAAAAAACACCGAGCAAGGCTAGAAGGGCATAGATATGCCTCATGCATCTCACACTCTCCGGGCCTTCCGCATAGGAAGGCCCATGGAAAGGACGTAGTTCGATAAATAAACAGCTACCTCTCAAAGAAATGAGAGTTAAATTTTTGAACTCTCAAAAAATTGAGAGTGCTTCATATCTTTTCTCAGATCTTTCATTATCGTTTCTCCAGGTTTCGTTGGCTTTATCAAGCCGTCATTTTCAATCAAAAAGCCCTTCTCAATCAGAGAATTCACTCTACGCCTTGCCGTGGCCCAAGAAATATTGAGGCTCTCAGATACCGCATTAACGGTATTAGCACCGCTTAAAATCGCATTTAAAACTTCAATCTCGCCCCTTTCAATGACAGCAACCTGATTTTCTTGGCTCAGTAGGATGATCAGGATCGAGATGAACGTTAACGTGACGAGAGAGAGCCAGCTCGGTAGACCCGATAAAAAAAGCAGGGAAGAGGCCGCAATTAAGAAGATAGTCGCATAGATTCGCTTTCTCATTTTAAGCCACCAGGAAGGCTGTTATTAGGAATATAGCCGCGAAGATGAGTACGTATTTGATCCAGCCCTCGAATACACGGTTCGCCGTCCATAAAGAGCCCAGAATCAGGATTACGTAAATCAGGATCCTTGCCGTTGCTTCTCCGAAGTAAGGGGCTAAAATGGGAACTAAGGCACGGGTTATGAGCTCGTTCAGGCTTTTCGCTAAGGCGAGGAGTTGGTCTATAATCGTTTTTGTTAAATCGGACGTTGGCGTGGTTGTGGTCGTATTCACCATTCTATCACCCCGTAACGACGCAAAACCCTCCTCAAATTCTCGAAATTGAATTTATACCGTCGGGAGGGCGTTACGTATATCCAGGCACCTTGATTGAGAACGGCCAAAATTACGATCAAAGGCCGCTCAGGGCGGCTAAAGGCCTTTTTTAGCTGTTGTTTCACCCGTTTTCGGCTCATGCATGACTTTATTTCGACGTATACCCTGCCCCATTTGCTTTCAATAACCCCGTCAGGACCATACTTCAACGGCCTGAATCCAGGAACGGAACGCCCCAAAATGTCGCTAATCTTCTTTTCTATGGCTCCGCCGCTCAATTTAGCCAGTCGCCCTGCCTCCCTTCTGTCCCTCCTCGCACCTATTTTACAGCTGTTGAGGCGGCTCTTTACGGCCGGATCTGGTCTATTTCTTCTCTCGGAGAGAGTCAAAGAGTCAAAAGAGAGCAGCAGGGCCGGGGGGAGGAGGTCAAAATGCATCTTAGCCAGATCTTTGCTCCGCAAGCTCTAGCCCCCCCGCCACTACGTTCTCCAACTCGGCATCTATATCCTTTTTGTTTAGTTCTGTCAAATTTTGAATTGGGACACCTTGCGGTTCCAAATTTTCGGTGACCTTGAAATGAAGCAATGAGAGAACATCATTTTTATAATATTCCCAGGCTTTCATGAATCTCTCAGAGTCAACAATGAATATAATCTTTTTATCTTGAGAAACCGCATACCTGATCCCGATCTCTTCAAATGCCTTCTTTCTTTTTCCCAAACTTGCCAACACATTTCTGTAGGTTGTCCAACGCGAAGGCAGCGCGAGACCCGTTGGGTGGGTCATACGCCACTGTTTGTAAACCCAGGCCGAGATATCATGTCTTGTGATCATAAAAGTGCCTCCATTCGGCGGCATATTGTAACGTATCCCCGCCAGGATGTATGCAACAGTTCTCGTCATCCTAAACGTCCTACTAAACTTCTCAAAATCAAAGAAGCCGATATCAGTCTCCTCCTTGTCTATTTTCTGAAGAAGCCAGAACTTCATCCTCGTTATCGCCTCACGCTCGAGCTCCGCGATGTTCATCTTCGGAAGTAAGTTATCCAGCATTTCCCTCTCTTTTTCCGCTTCTTCCTTGCTTAGATACTCGCGAATCATCATGCTGAGCGGCGGAGGGGCATTAAGAAGGTCCCAGCTGCCGTCCTTCCTCAGAACGTAGAAGAAGCCCGGCCTATCGTTCTCTATCGCGGCAACGGAGCGGAGGAGATCCTCAGAGAGCGGCCAATACTTCTTAATCTCCTTCAACTGCTTCTCCTGCTTCATATTTGTCGGATGAACGAAAACGACATGAGTATTCTCGAGTAAAGGCGGAGGGACATCCCTGACGCTCTGGGCCTCATAAAAGACCTTAGTAACGCTCAGCCCCGTCTGCCTGGCTGTCCTGACGAAATCAACAACATGCTGAGCCAAATGCCAGCCCGTTCCGACCATCCCGACCCTCCCAGCAATTTCTCCGAGCTCTCTGAATGTGAAGATAACCATGTGTGAGGTTTGCATCGATCTCAAGTAGTGCTTTATGTTATCGAGTAGCACTAGAAGCCCGAATCTCGCAAGCCCAATGGAACTGGCTTCAAAGAATGACGTATTCACTATAGTGTAATCGTAATTCTCGGCTTCATTCAGGAGATTATCAGCCTCGAGCGGGCTTGTATTGTCGAAAAAGCCGCAGGTGACTAATGCTAAGAGTGTTCTGCTCAGCTTCTCTTTCTTTTTCTTCACCAGAATTCGTTTTATGACGTCCTCGATTTTCGCATCGCGACCTCCCGCATCGAAATAAGCATCCACCAGAAGCCTCTGCTCAGATGCAGAAAGCACGGAGCCTAGAAGCTCGAGATGGCCGAAACCAATCATTTTTAACGCGATAGGAGCTAAGTTAAACTTGAATGGGACATTAGTTAGCCCGTAAGGGAATTTGAAGGTGTAATATTTAGTCTTCCAGCCCCTTGGCTCTAATCCAGCCGCCTTAAGAACTCTCGCTTGCCATCCTTGCGCCGCGATGTCACGTAGAACATCATCGCCCTTCGTATCCCACACTATGTTGTGCCAGTCTCCCATTGCGGCTATCTCGCTTAGTAAAGTCAGGAGCCAGCTCTTCCCTGTCCCTCTCTCACCTACAACGCCGACTACGTGAGTAGAAGCCACAATATCGCTTAGAACCGAGGTCTCATTGCTCATCCGATCACCTCCTAAACGCTAATCTCACCTCTCTGCATCTTCCTGACAACCTCCGCGAGATCTATCTCTTTCTTCGACGCCTCCTCACTTGCTTTCACTAAAATAGCCCTAGGCATCCTTCCAAACAGCTCAATAGCTATCTTAAAGCCCTCCTTCAGAGTCATGGCAAGATAATCTGATGCCCCCCTGATCGGAGCATTGGAACGTGCGTATGTGTCAAGAGCTCGCATATAATAAGCTTCTAGGTCGGATATGTCTATGTCGCTCATCTTCGCTAGAATCAGAAGATCCTGGAGCTTCGTGAATTTCTTTAGAGGATCGGGAGCGATCAAATAACCAACTAAATTCATCCTGAGGCTCTCCCTGACTTCACTACTCATCTAATCACCTCCTCTCATACAAGATCGGGGAATTATAATTCAGCTGGATCTTATAATTGTAAATTTTATCCACGAGCTTAACGATTTCTCTGTTCGTTGCATCTAGATAATTAATCGCAGCTCTGAGTTGAGTGAGTAAATCTTTCACACTTTGCAGCATGACTGGATTTATTCTCCACTCAAGCCCAGCGATACATGCATCTCTTAAATACTGTATTAAAGACATTGTTTGGGCTTCTAGCTTCTCTATCCTGCTTCTGAAGACCGCCGCGCGTTTTACGTAAAACATGAGGGAAGGTTCGAGCTCCGATGGCAGTTTTCCAGGTATGTGGAGCTCGAAACCGAGGACATCAGCCGCTATCTTAATTAATTCATTGAGCTCGCTTTCCATCTCATCCAAGAACTCGAGAATCTCATTTACGTCACTCATTCCTCAGCCGCCTCCCTCAGCTTTTTCTCAACTTCCTCCATCTCCTTCTCAAATTCCTCTGTTTCCTCTCTAGGGCCCATCGGCGTCTTTCTACGTAACACCAAGTCCCAGACGGATGGCTTTCCATAGACTTCCTCCTTCATTTTCTCAATCTCCTGGAGTCTTATTTGGTCTGTTATCTGATTTATAGCTTCGGTAGTGATCAGCTCTGGATATATAGCTTTTATCCGGTTCAATTCGCCGAAAAGCACCGCTACCCTGGCTTTGAGCATCCTATTCTCATCTATCAATGCTTTATTCTCAGCCTTGAGTTGATCCAGCTGAGCTCTGAGCTCTAAAAACTTAGTATAAAACTTCCTCATATTCTCAAAATCAATTTTAGCTCTCGCTGCTTCATACCATTTTATTAACTCCTGCGTCTCGATGTTGATCGGAATCACTTCGCATAAAAGGATCTTCTGGGCACCCTTCTCGGCCCTGAATCGTTTCATAAATCTCCTCGTCGTTTTCTCTCCACCCAGGATGCCTCCTTCCTCGATCATGTCGAAATGCACTTGCCCGATGAGCACGTAGCGGCTCCCGGAACCGGGAAGAAGGCTGCTGTGCCAATCGAATGCATTATCGACGAAAAGTAAGACAGCATCCGGCTCTTTATAGTTTTCTGGTAGAGGATCTATGTCTAAAAACCAAACTCCACGCCCTCTTCGCTCTAATGCTCCTACCTGCAGATATACTTGCTCCCCCTCTGGATTTATGCCGTCGAACAATACGTAATGCCTCCAGGCGGACAGATCGATGACTTGGAAGTCCCAGAAATCGGGCTCCGTGCCCGTTACCCTTCTCACAAACCGCCTCAAACTCATCTCTCAAAATCACCTCCCGAAACGCCCGACCAGGCCTGTCTTCCCGCCGAAGGCCCTTCTCGGGCTTGATAACCTCTTATAAACGATCGCAAAAACAATCAAACCCGCGAGAGCTATCCAAAGCCAATTCTGGCTTATCCAGTTGACTGTATAGCCCGTAAATCTGCTGAAGCTCGCTTGGATTGTGTCGGAGACAGGTCTGGAGCTTCTGAGAACGAAAACGACTTCAGCACCGCTTGGATAGACATCGTAAGGCTGTGCAAGAGGCCCAGAGCCATAGATGGAGAACGTAATATCCGGTTTCGTCGGAATAAAGCTCACGGTATTCGCATCACAGTTGAGACCTCTGACGGAATCATCAGGAACAGCCCAACATTTTGGTGTGCCCGCGAAGGGAACTGGCCATCTCCATACCTTAGCTTGGTCTACGTAAAGCTGATCCGACTCTATATAAGGAATCTCCGGAGCCCTTGCCTCAAATTCAGTCACAGACTCGGCAGCTATTGGTATCCCTTGAACTGAAAGTTTGTAGACGCCAGAACTAACTGGGACGAAAGATGCTTTTCCATCTAGCCCTAGAGGGACAGGAATAGCCTCGCCTTTTGGTGTCGTGACTGTGACGACCCCTTGAAACGGTTGCGTAACCGGAAAACCGCCGGGGCTCTGTGAGATTGTATAAGCCATAAGAGTGACTTCCTTACCCACCGTGGCTATTTTCTTATCAACTGAGAGCAAAACTTGTTGCGGCGGGCCTGATGGCTTGATTATCCTGAATCTGTAGACTCCGAAGCCATATTCGGCTGGCTGCGTCCTTATCGCATTGCCATACTCATCCCTGCTCACTAGATAAACGTTGAAGTCGCCGTCCGCATTCACTTGTAGCGTTAAGACCCGTTTCCCGCCCCCTGCCTGGTCATCGAACACAGCCAGGCCTCCGGTCAGGTTATAAGCTATTTTCGTGTATTCCCCATGAAAAACGGCATAAATCAGTGAGCCTTTATTAACAAAAGCTGTTATTTGGGTCGATAAGGCCGTCCCATTCTCGCATTTCACTATGACTCGGGGGATAGCCCCGAAGATCGTTGATCCGCCATCTACGTTACTTGTCGGAGGCCGTGAAGGATTGGAAGCCGTAAGATTGGGCTTTTTGACTACAGCAGTAACCGTAAAGCTAGCTGGGCTTTTTCCTCCCAAGATCTGGAACTGCCTTGAATAGCGGCCCTCCTGGATGTCTAACGGAGGAGCGACTCTTAACGTAAATGCCGCATATTTATCCGCAGCTAGACGAGTCCAATTAGCCGTTAGTGAAATCCAGTTGGGCACGGATGAGCTTGGAATTATCTGAATCGGGCCGATTGGGCCTCCCTCGGCTGAAACTAGAATATAAAATGCTTGTTCATCTCCTGCGGTTATCTCCACCGTTTTTGTATTGTACGGGAGGCCTATGACGCCATTCGTAGTATTCGTAGTATTCTGTTGAGGTTGTTCGGTATGCTGAGGCTCAGAGAGGGATTCAAGCAGGAAAACCTTGGAGATATTGCCGTTTACGGTTAAACTACTCGTCATCTGGTAGTTCTGGTGAATCGCCTGCAGGTTATATGTCCCCTGGAGCACATCCTGGAACGTAATAGTCCCAGATTCCCCGCTCGTCCCTGTGTATTCCGTTTTCCCCGTAACTTCGCTTAAAACGACCCTAACGCCTGGAATAGCCACTCCCGTTTTCTTATCCAGGAAGGTGAGCTGGACGCGGTATAGGCGGGGTTCGCCAGGCGGAGGGGTTGGTGGGTTCACAACGGCAACGATAATCGGTAAATCACGGTATAAAGGCGTATTATAGCCCTCTGCCTGATAATTAACTCTAAGCACATCGCTATAATTCCCGACGGCCAGGTTCCTGGCTGATAGCCTTACGGTGAACGTCCACAAGCCCCCAGCCACAACCTGCGTCGGGATCGGGCTGAAGGCTTTAACCAAGCTGGAAGCACTATAACCGTTTATCGTAATTTTTACGGGATGCTTATTGGTTATCATGACCTGGAAATCGCTATCAGAGCCTCTCGGAATTGTAACGGAGAGGGGATATGGGCTAAACGTGATATTGCCCGGCGGAACCGGCTCCTTCACGAAAATATGAATCAGATAAGCTTGCCTGAATTTCGTGCCATTCGCTGTGATCGTCCCGTTGAACCAGACTATAGCATAAGCTTCCTGGATCCCCTTGGCTACCATATCGCTTACGTTAATCAGGGCAGAGATAGGAGCTGTCTCTCCAGTGAATAAGTGCATTGTAGTAGTATTTAGCGTCATATAGCGGACGGATGAGCTCAGATTCACATCTACCTCAGCCGAAGTCCTGGCTCTGAAAACGAAATTGTAAGAGGACGTATTAGTGTAAACGGTTAATGTAGGGCTCGCGGGATCAAAAACAAGTGGAGTAACATCGGAATAGGCCTGAGAAACCGGGAGAATTAAGAGAATGAGTATGAGAATTTGGGGCTTCATCATCCTCATTATTTCTCCTCCCTACCCTCACTAATTTCAATAATCGCTTTTCTGTGCCCGATTGGCTCAATCGTCACGATGTAGCTCCTACCGGCATCCATGCTCCACCTATAAGCTAGGATCTTAGGTAACGTCATCATCCAGCTTCCGCTTTTGCGGAAGGATACCTCACGCTTGAATATCTGCTTCTCCTCCACCATCTGACCTCCCAAACCTATATCGAAAATCTGTATCGAAATCCATGACGATCTACGTAGAATTTCGATGTAGATTTATAAATCTATATCGAAATTTGGTTGACTTAGGGCCGTAAGTC
>Ga0080004_1145974_pt1 | contig 14681 bp, 19 predicted proteins | sample WasSprMetagenome_FD_69207 | JGI IMG/M metagenome (GOLD analysis project Ga0080004, IMG submission 69207) | Sulfidic aquatic microbial communities from Washburn Spring, Yellowstone National Park, USA - WS (SPADES assembly) (version 2) | ecosystem: Environmental > Aquatic > Thermal springs > Hot... | reverse complement strand
TGCGGGCCGCCTCCGCCAGCTCCAGCACGACTGACCGGGAGGAGGCCCAGGTGCATATCCCCTCCCTCTTGATGTCCTCGGCCGACTTCTTCTGGCGCGTCCCGTGTTCCAAAAAGAGGTCAGTGATGGGCTGGTCCCAGAAGTTAGGGGGCTTGGGCCGCCCGAGCATTTGGTTCAGTTCGTGGAGGGTGATGCCGTCTGCCATATGACTACATCTGCCCTTCGATGGCCTCCTTTGGTATGTCGCAGGGGCACAAGACCTCTTTTCCGAGTTTGGGCTTGCCCGAGAAGGGCTTCATTTTCCTGTAGTACTTCTCTGCTAGCTTATCGAACGTGCGGCAAGCCTTCCAGTCGAAGTCCTCCGGGGGCGCCACATGGTCCGCGCACACTTCGGCCACCTCAAGCTCCATCTCCACCTCGTTGAAGAGTGCGTCGGTCAGTCCTATGTCGGCCTCGTAGCAACGGCAGGGGATCTTGCTAGCGTCAACGATGAGGGTTTCCATCTTCTCTCGCGTTTTGTCTTGCACAAGGAGCCTGCGGTACGCTGCTTCCTGTGGCGACGACCAGAAGAAGATCGAGCTAGCATGACTGGGGAGTTCTGGGTTGACAGTAGCCCGGGCGCGATCCAAGAGGTCGTTGAAGACCCGACGGGCTCTAGCCTCCGCTGGCTCCTCACCAGCGAACACGTCCTCGTATTCCTCCGCTTCCCCTGCCAGTATTCGCCGAGCCTTTTCAACCGCCTCGCCGCCCTCGGTTATGCCGAAACCGACCCTGAACCCCTGCTGCTTTATGAGCTCGGCGTTCTCGGCCCGGGTGACGTGGTAGAGTTTGGCCTTCGGGTTCTTGTCGGGCACCTGACTCACTTCCTCTCGCTCACCAGCTTGCAGCCGCAGGAGGATGACAGCTCCAGCATCAGCGAACCGATGAGCTTGTCTTCTATCTCGTTCAGCCTGCCGATGATCCTGTTCTGGTCGGCAGGCCGCGCGTTGCGGAACGACGGGTTGGGCAGCCTAGCCGCCGCTTCTTTGAGGTGATCGAGCCACCCTTCTACCGACTTGAAGCTAACCAGCATCCCCCGCAGGTCGCATCTGGACGCGGACGCTATGGCCTCCTCGGCCCCGTCCACTATGGCGCGGTACCCGCTGGCGACCATGCCGAATTCCCTGTTCAGGGAGTCGGCCAAGTCCCTTATCGCTCGGTGTATCCTAGTGTCCACTGTCCGTCATTCCCTGCTCTATGATCTACCTAGCCGTCACGATTTCAGCTCAAGTAAAATGCCATTCTGTTCTCGACTGCTGGCCTCAATGTCGTGGCTACCGTTCCCCTTCTCTCTCCGTACTGCCAAACTGTTTGTCCAGAAAAACCCTTGCTTGCTTTGAAATGGAAGTAAACGCGAACCGGTTCCGCATCCTCCGTGGGTATCTGAGCCAATAGCCTGCACCACCAGTCTCCAAGCAGTTCGTCTTTTCCCGCACTTTCCCAGCCAACGTTGTAGGATTCGATGCCGCTACGTCTTCCGTCTCTGCCGATAGTGCCCATACCAAGGCTACTCCAGGCTTCCTTGAACTGTATCGCCCTGCGCGGAGCCCGGACGATAGGACCGGCCAGAAGATCACGTTGACCTCCCGTGACTGCTATGGGGGTGTTGCCGTCCTTGAGCAGCAGGATGTGGAGTCCCTTACCGTTTACCCCGATCACCCCGTCGTCCAGCCTACAGCCGACCCTAAGCCCCGAGCCCTCAAAGCCGATGGAGATAACCCTGGAGAGGTCAAGGTCCCACCAAGGAGTCTCCACCAGCCTGCCCAGCTCGGGAGGCCCGAGGTACTCGAACTCGCGCACTATGCGGCCATCGGCATACTGGGCTATCCAGCGCATGTCTCTGGGCACAGGTGCTCACCTCGCCGCCACGATCTCGGCCTCGTTGTCCACCGCCGCCGTAGTCTCCACCTTGATGTGCCGGTACGCCGAGAAGTACCCGCGGTGCGCCTCACCCGCGGCGGACAGCGTGATGGTGTCAGTCTTCCGCCAGTTTGTCCCGTCCATCGAGCCGTACACGCCCCACTCCGCCGCGCCCGAGCTTTTCACCCACACCTCCACGATTGTCCGGCCGCCCATCGGCCCCGTATCGAGCGTGACCGACAGGGGCGCCGCCGTGGAACTCCCGCGGGCGTATATGGGCTTCAGCAGGTTCTTGAGGTCATCTATCCCCAGCATGCTCTCACCTCACTGACCGACCTTCGGGCGGCCACATCTTCAGCGTGGTTCTTACCTCGAACAGCCACGGCCCGATGTGACCCCTGGACGGCAGGTCGCTGTGGTGGGCCCGACACCAGCCGCTGGAGGGCAGGTCGTCCGCGTCCCGCAGCCTCGGCCAGCCGTTTGAGCTCAGATCGGAGGTACCGCTGTAGTAGATGGAGCCCACCGACGGCAGGTCGGCCACGATACGTACTTGCCCTTTCGACCACAAGTTTACTGCTTGTGTGATAGTCACGAAACCGGAACTGCGCAGCCACTGGCTTCTGACCTTGCCAGTTGACGCGATGTCCTGCGGGCTGCCCTTCGGACAATTGCCCGAAGAGGGCAGGTCCGACCAAGCCGATACCCTGGCAACGCCAGAGGACGAAAAGTCGCTGTGTGGAAGCTCGGCGTACCCACCCGAGGGCAGGTCGTCATACCAGGTAAGGCGGACTTGCCCAGATGCGGGCAAGTTGCTGCGCTCGTAGATGTATCCACCGGACTGGAGGTCGGCTTCAGCCCACAGCCTGGGCGTGCCAGAAGAGAAGAGGTTGGGCTGCGATACGAACCCGACGCTTGGCGTGTCGTGTGGCACCCGCGTGCCTCTCACCGCGCCAGCAGACGGCAGGCTGCTCTGCACGAAGACGTGGCCGTAGGACCACAGGGCAGGCTGGCTCACCCGGCCCCGTGAAGGCAGATCCACGAACACCCCGAAGACGATCCCGACCGAGTACAGAGAGGCTTGGCCCACCACCCCCGCACTGGGCAGGGCGCCCGTTCCAGGCAACCCCTCTGGCATGAAATAGGTCACCAGCAACTGGGGCCTGTCCGCGCCCGCGCCCCACTCCCGGGAGACAGCCACCACATGGGCGGTCAAGAGCTCGTCTGCGGACACGACCACGACGCCGTTGTTTGCCCTAGTCTGTCGGTACCAGCCCATGAAGAGAGGCAGGATGTTGAGGTCAACCCTTGCGGCCATTGGTTGCCTGTCGAGCGCCGTGGGGTGGCGCGGGGGCTGGTTCGCCCAGGTCACGCCGTACTCGTCCCAGGAGGACAGTGCTTCGTGTGCTTCCAGCTGCCCCTGGCCCTTCACGATGCGGTTGGTGAGCCGCAAGTAGGCGGAGACGATGAGGTCGGCCAAGTCGGTGCGCAGGCTAGACAGATCGAAGCGGAGCACGGCCCTCGTCCTGCGTCTGTCGTATCTGCCGATCACGAGATCCATCGTGTCGCCGTAGTTCAGGGTGGGCTCGGCGTCCAGCACGAAGGCGTCGGCAACCGGGGTGAGTGCAACGGTGATCTTGGGGCGCTCGAACACTTCGTAGGAGAGGACGAGCGAACCGTAGGCGGCGACCGCGCCAGACGAGAGCAGACTGCCGTGGTTGGTTACCGTGCCCGAGGAGGGGACATTGCTAATGCCAACCGGGAGAATCTCATAGGTGACCGTAAGCACGCCAGTTGCCGCAACCGAACCGCTTGACGAGAGGTCAGAGCGGTAGGCGACAAGACCAGTTGAGGAGAGATCATGGTGTTGAGAGACAGTGCCGCTTGACGAAAGATCGTTCCACGTATCGTCCGTGATTAGCAGGTCATCGAAGTACATTACGCCGCCCGCGGCACCGACAAACCTCGGTCCCCAGCCCCCCGCACCGGTGACCGTGGTGGTCAGCGATGTTTGAGCCACCAGCGTGGAGCCTTGGTACGCCTTGGCGATTACTAGGCTGCCGAAAGCCTCAACAACCAACCGATACGGGGTGTTGGCAGCGAAAGAATAGGCAGCACTGGCAACTTTACCAGTAGAATCTCGGATTTTTAGTCCTGCATCTAAGGTGTATCTTGACGCGCGAACCTGCACCCATGTGCCCGCGGCAGAGCATCTGAGCGTGATTCCAGGCTGCTCGTTCGATTCGGTAGCCGTCCCCTTCATTGCCACCGTTATTTCGGCCCTGCCGTTCGCTAGGCTTAGGCCGTCCTTGAGAAGGCTTTCCTCACCTGTGGTGACAGTGCTTGCCTGTAGCCCGCGAGAGGAGAATACTGGCAGATCCTCCACCGACCAAGTAGCATCTCCCCCGTGGGAGAGCTGAGTGTAGCCAGTCGGCGGTGAGCCCGTAGGGTAGCTGTTGAAGTTATCGCGTAGGAGTTCGGCCATAGTCGCTCCTCTACGACGCGTTCGTCGCCCTCAGCGTGAACTGCTTCAGCCCCTGGTTGGGCTGGCCGTCCACGAGGATGGGCGGCTTCACCCGCACCCACACCGTTCCGATCTGCTCGCCGGGGCCGAAGGTGCCGCTGAGATACACGGGATCTTCGGCGACGAAGGGGTCACGGGTGGCGCTGATTTCGATTACGTCCCCCGGGGGCAGGCCAACGCGAGTGACTTTCACGCCCGTAACTGGGGCGGGGCAGAAGTTGGAAAGCGGGAAGCCCACCGGGCCGAGTTGGTTCCCAGCCAGCACCCTGCCCATGAAGCTGGTGGCAATGACAGGCCCGCCAAGTCTGCCAAAGTGCAGTCTTCCGCTTTCAGGGCACATCAGGAGTGTATAGCGTCCTTTGGTGCTGACAACTTTCCAGATCTGAGCTAGTTGCCCAGTACCTACCATCTGCACCGGGGTGGGTCTGCCGGTTGTTGTGCCATCGCCGAGTTCCCCATAAACGTTCCCCCCCCATGCCCACACAGTGCCGTCTTTCTTCACAGCAACAGAGTGGAATGCCCCAGCTCCGATTAGCACAACGTCTGTGAGGCTGCTGACCTGCACTGGCGTCGCCCGATTGGTTGTGGTGCCGTCTCCCAGCTGCCCGGCGTTGTTCAGACCCCATGCCCAGACTGTCCCATCTGCTTTCAGGGCGAGGGAATGTCCTCCCATAGGGGAACGGTACCAGCCCATACCGCCAGCCGCGATAGCAACGACCTGGTTCAGGTTGGCGACCTGCACTGGCGTCGCCCGATTGGTTGTTGTGCCGTCTCCCAATTGCCCAGCGTTGTTCAGACCCCATGCCCAGACCGTGCCGTCTTTTTTGAGGGCAAGGACGTGCCCGCCGACGATGGTATACGTCCCGTATGGGATGCCAGAACTGCCTGCTGCTATTGCTACCACGTCGCTAATTAGAGATTTTACCGGGGTAAGGCGGGTTGTAGTCGTTCCGTCTCCGAGTTGACCCTGGCCATTGTATCCCCAAGCCCACACTTCGCCCTTGTCGGTGAGTGCATAGGATGAGGCGGGCGCGCCTCCTGTTCCATAACTGAGCGCACCGCCACCGCAAGTCACCGCGACCACTGGGTCTGGTATGCCTTTGACCAACACTGGGACTAACCTTGTAGTTGTCGTCCCGTCGCCGAGCTGCCCGCTTCTGTTGTCTCCCCACGATACAACTCGGCCATCGCCAAGAACCGCTAGGCAGAACCCGCCCCAGCCGTCCTCATAATAGCTACACATACCAGCCGCGACCGAAATAACCCCCGTCAAGTACCCGCTACCACCTATTCCCAGAACTCGGACTGGCGCTAGGCGGTTTTGCTGTGTCCCATCACCTAGCTGCCCAGTTTTGTTGTCGCCCCAGCTTATGACGGTACCGTCGGCTAGAACGGCTATGCTAAAGCCAAAGGTACTCCCCCACCCGTCGTACGCCCCTGCTCCTGCTAGGTCGATTGGGTAAGTAGGGAGTTGTACGTCTATGAGGGTTGATTTATGCCCTGTTGTCCCGTCGCCAAGCTGCCCAGAGCTATTTCCGCCGCAGGCTCTCAAGGCCAATACTGGCATGGGTCAACACTCCTGCCCAAAGCATCATCTGGGTCTGCGGTTTTGGTTTGTACCTAGTGGTTTCTGAGGGCCTCAGACGTACTGGTAGCTCACCCGGGTGAGCCAGTTCCTCTGCCCCGCCGTCGCGGTGCTGGGCGGCCGCCAGTGCAGGGTGAGCGTACTGAAGTTGGCGTTGGAGTTTGCAACCGTTCCATCGTTGGCTGCCCCAGAGATGACCTGCGGGGTTACGCCGTTCCCGATGGGGTGAGTTGTTGTGCCTCCGATGGCGGTGAACGTGGTCTCGCCCAGCTTGTCCACCCGGACTTCGACCCACTTCTCCACCACCACGTCTCCGGTATTGCCGCCCTGTGTGTCCTTGGTGGTGATCACGCAGTTGGTCATGTCCGACACGGCGGTGGTGCCCCCGCGGTTGTTCCATACGAGGAACTGGGTGTCGGGGCTCACCGAGCCTGCGTCCACGACTCCTACGTCCCAGCTTGTCATCTGGGTGGTGTTGGTGGAGTCCCACCAGCTTACGATGGGTGCTGGCATGCTCTACCATCCTCCTTAGCTGAATGTGAAAGCAGTTTCCGACTGCGCGAGGTCAAGGACGGCGTGCACCAGTGCTGCATGCTGCGCGTACTTGGGTGTCGGCGTTATGGGCGTGCGATCCACCATCACGCCGTCCGACCGGAACAGCCCGAGTTCGCCTATGAGGATGAGTTGTGCTACCGGCTCACCCACCCCCCAGCTTGCCGAGAAGGTGCAGCTGCGCCTGTTTGTGGCGGGGTCATACGTCCACCCCGCCAGCTTGAGGCTGGTGTTGCTGCCCTGCAGGGAGGTCTGGTTCTCGTCAAACGGGGTGGTCGATCCCGGGCCCCAGCCGATGCCGAGCGTGTTGATGAGCGGCGGCCGGCCAGCCGGGTCGCACGCAGCGCGTATGAAGTGCTCGTACCCGGCCAGCGTGATCGACTTGGCCGACTTCCGCACCGCGAGGATTCGTCCGCTTGCGGGTTCGACTATCTGCAGGATGAGGGTGATCCGCACGCTACCTCTCCTCCGCAAACGGGGTCCAGATGTCAACGCGGTTCAGGTACTGCCCTTCCCGGTAGCCACCGATGACGAAGATGCGATCCCCCACGGCAGCCGCGCCGAACTGGTCGCGGCCAAGGGGCAACGGGGCCCGCTCCTTCCATGTCCTGCGTGTCGGGTTGTACTGCTGGTGGGTCTGGGCAAACCCCTCGCCGCCCAGGGCGTGGATCATGCCGCCGACGACCACCGCTTTCATGTCGGGCTTGCCCTGCGGGACCGGGATCTCCGTTTGCCACTGCCGCGTGATCGGGTCGTAGGATTGGTTCAGGTTCGTTTCCGTAAGGCTGCGGCCAGCTAGGACGTAGATCCTTCCGTTCAGCGCAACGGTGGCCGCGGCGTACACGGGGTTGGGCATGCTGGCTTCAACCGACCAGGCGGTGGACTGGCGGTGGCGGCTGAACACGCTGTTCTGGATGGTGGAGCCGTCGTATCCCCCGAGCGCAAACACCCTGCCGAACAGCGACGCGGCCGCGAGGTAAAACTTGGGCGGCGCAGGCAGGGCAGTAGCGGTAGTCCAGGTATCCGTGGCGGGGTCGTAGATCTCGTGGACGGTCAGCGCCCCATTCGGCCCAAAGCCGCCTATGACGTGGATCTTGCCTGCGAGGACGGCCGCGGCCATCGAGTCGCGGGCCGTGGGCATTGGCGACTTCGTTACCCACGTGTTGCTGGTGGGGTCATACGCCTCCACGACGTTGAGCCAGTCCACGCCGTTGAACCCGCCTATGCAGTAGACGAGCCCGTTCAGGGCCACGCAGGCGTGCCCCGAGCGCGGCGTCGGCATCGGTTCGCCTTGGTACCACTGTCCGTAGAGGTCTATTCCTGCCTTAATCAGGAATGGCACACCGGGTCACCTAGCCTTGCTGAGTGCGTAGCCTGTGAGCCCCACGCCTGCGGCTGCCATCCAGAACCAGGGCTGGGCGTAGAACGGCGGGGACTGGACCTTCTCTGGTGGTTCGAGGTGGAAGCTGGTCGCCATGAGCTCGTCCACGGCGTAGTACAGCTTTGCGACCGAGGCAGCGATCCAGAGCTTTGCCTTTTCGACCCAGCCAGCCTCCTGCCACTCGCCCGTCGTTGCCCCCACGATCCCCTCGATCCTCCTGCGGCTCCACCCGAACGACCGATCCAGCACGGCGGCGATCTCCCCGCGGCTCACGGGGTCCCGCGGCCGGAAGTAGCCGTCCGGGTAGCCGCTGAACCACCCGGCGCGGTAGGCGTACATGCACACGGCCAAGTTCTGCTCGTCCAGGTCCGGGAAGTACGTCGTCCCGCGCCATGTGGGCCTCGGAGCCTCGGACATGGCCAGGGCGTAGGCCACGTCCTGCCGGGTGGCAGGCGCGTCTGGGTGGAAGTTGTTGTTTTCGTCCGTGGTCATCCACCGATAGTTGAGCGCTTCGTGGATCGCTGTGGCCGCCCAGTGGCTGGGAGGCACGTCGTTGGGTAGCGGAACCTCGGTAAGCGGCCTCTTGGGCCTCGGCATGGTGCGGTAGAGGATCATCGCCAGTTCGGCTCGGGTCATGCTCCAGTCGGGCCTCATCCAGCCTTCGGGTGTACCAATGAGGACCCCGCGTGAGGCAGCTGCCTCCACGTGGTCCTTCGCCCAGTGCCCCTCCGTGCCGGGCTTGGGCGGTTCGGGTTCGTCGAGGATGCCCTGGGCCAGTTCTGCGATCCTCTCCGCGTACTCGTCCCCGCCGTGCATGCCCGTCGGCTGTAGCTGGGGCGGCGCCCAGACGTGAGCCATCGACCGCAGGGTGCCTGCCTCGCCCGTCCGCCTGATCTGCTCTTTCCAGTACCAGGTGCCCGGGGTTGCGTACTGCGCCAGCAGCTTGCAGTGGGCGCCGATGCCCTCGCGCCAAGACGGGTACACGACGAGCTTGCCGCCCGACATTATGCCGGCCGGGTTGCGGGTGGCCTTGCCTGTCCTGAACCACCCGGTTTCCCATATCCCCTGTCCAGCGGCGATGTGGGCTTGAATGCCGTGCACCCTGCCCCAGAGGACGTAGGCTGACCCTACGGGCGGGGCTTGGGGATTGCGCTTCCAGATGAACGAGTCTATCTGGCTGGCGTGTACTGGTGACAGTCCCTTCAGCGGTGTCCTGATGTCCACAGCGGTCACCTCTGACTAAGGGCGTATGCCACCAGTGCGGTGGCCCCGAAAGCGGCGATGAGTGCGATGAGCATGGTCGAACCTGATGGTATGGGCACGGGGACGGGAACAGGCGGAATCTCCTGTCGCATGAGGCTGTTCACGAAACTGGCGTATGTCTCGGGTCTTACCCCCTCTCCCGACGGGTGCGCGTAGGCGTAGAAGTACATGCCCCCGCTGGGGTGCTTTAGCGCGAAGCAGCTGAATATCTTCTCCGCGTGCGGCGCCTTGAGATTGGGGACGACAAACTTTGGCACCTGCGCTTCGCGGACGACCAGGGAGCGGGGATACTCAAACCCTTCGGCCATGAACGTGTGGTCGAAGAGCATGTCCGCCGCAGTCAGGAACCTGGAGAACCCCAGCGTGCCCTGGGGTACCAGGTACGTTGTGCCCAGCTCGGGGTAGTCGTACTTGTCCAGCCTGTAGTACATCGGGTAGCCGCAGTAATCGACCCATATTCCCCCGGAGGCAACGAGGCGGCCAATTTCCAGGGGATCGCGGTTGACCACCTCGCCCCCCGCGTTCACCAGGATGCCGCTCGGCAGCGCCTGCGCAAGCCGCTGGTACCACTCAAGCGGCGCGTACCAGCGGGCCCGCTCGGGGAATATGAGGGTTGCGGCCACTCCTACCGCCCCCGCTTAGAGAGTGCTACCGCCACTAGGGCCCCAAGGGCCATGAGCCCAGCGGATATTTCCACGGAACGCGCCACCGTGCGGACGGCAACGGCAGCGGCCTCAGCCCGGGTGATCGGGTCATTCGGGTGGAAGTAGCCCTGCGGGTCGCCGACCATGATGCGGAGCCAGCGGGCCCACTGGATGTCCGTGTATGCCCAGTGTTCAGGCGGTACGTCCGGGTACATCATCGCTCACCCTCTCGATTACGCAGTCACGAATCCGCCCGGGGATCGGGGTGCGTTCCGTGAGCAGGGCACAGTGGGGCACCCCGCAGAACGACCCTTTTGGCAGTTCGTAGGTGCGGTTGGTTGGCCCAATCGTCAGCAAAACCTGGTGCGTCCTGCAGCGGAACGTCACACGACCCCCCTCCTCGCCGCCTCAGCCACGCGGTCCATTATCCTGCGGCTGAAGTCAAGTATCGGCTTCATGTAGGTGTCGAAAAGGGATTCCTCTACAACCGTCACTTCGGCATCCACGGTAATCGTCGCATCCTGGGTGCTGGAGTTGACGACCTGCACCGTGATGTTGTCGCGTATCAACCAGTAATTGCCGAGCCAGACTTCCTTGTCTTGGCTGAGGGGAATTCCCTCCGGGGTCACCGACTTGGTGGCGTCGATGTAGACGTAGGCCACGATGCTCCTGTCGTGAAGGCTCGTGGAAATCCGCCAGCTGCGGGCCGCAACGCCGACGTAGCCCTCTGGCACATACAGGGGCACCCTCACGGTGTTGCCCGCTGGCACGAGCACGGCGAATCTGTAGGTGGGAGACTCCGCGCGCCCCTCGCCTATCGAGGACTGGATGGAGCGGACGAGAACATCTGGGTCAACTGGGACGGCTAGGATGGCGAGGGGGAGTCCCATCTGAGGCTGCGGCTGTGGCGCTGGGGCTGTCGGCAGAGTTATGGGGTGGGGTGCGACTGGGCGCAGCAGGTGCAGGAACACTTCAGGGGTCACAGCACCCCACCCCTAACCTTGTTGTACACGTCCCCGGGAAGCTCTTCTGGCTTCAGGAGCCCCCACCTAGCGTTCATGATGTTGGTGATGCGGCACTTCCTGATTCGGTATTTGATCTGCCACGAAGCCACGGAAGCGGTCGCTTGGACGAAGATCGACAGGCTGTTCCTTGCGGGGATGAAGCACGGCACGAAGAGGGCCAGCCCCAGAGGATATGTCGGCATCTTGACCAGCTCGTAATCCTCGTCCCGGTTGATGGTCAGCGTTATCCCTTGGTCAGCGGTGCCAGCATCGCACGCGAACCCAGTCAGAATGACTACTTCACCGGGTTGCGTCATGATGCTGTCCACCAGCACCGACGAGTTGGCCTGGATGTTCTGGATTGTCCGCGTCATGGTGTACTCGTGGTACGGCACGTACTCCCGCTCGATCTGGTAAGACAGCGGCAGGGGGAGAAGCCCTTTCTGCACGGTGTCGGTCAGTCCGAGAGACTGCACGAGTGCCTGTTCGTCTTGCGTCAGGAGCAGCCCCCTCGCCAGCTTGTGGGCCAGCGTGGGCCGGTAGACCCACACCGTGTATACGACCCGCCAGTTCGTCTTGGCCGCAGCCGCTTTGAACCGCAGCGAGAGGTAGTCAGTCGCTTCGAGGTCGAAGGGTTCCAGCTGGTAGTCGCCAATGGCGCCAAGATCAACCGAGTACAGGGCCCTGTCGGCCTGCACCCGCATTTCAACGTCGGGATCCCGCGCCACCGCGATTTGGTTGAGCCGGACGAAAAGGTCGGGGAACCGCCGGAGTTCAAGAATGGGGGCGCTCGTGGCGCCCCCGGCCAAATTCACGACCGAAGTGTCAGGTATCAGCTCGGGGAAGTACCTTACCTTCCCCAGCGTAGCTAGGGTGATCACGGGGGCAAGCCTCCTCCCTGTTCCCCTTGCTCTATGCGGCTACCTTACGCGGCCTTCGCCCTGCGTCCCACGGGGATGTAGGTAAGCACTAGGAGATCGCCGAGCTGGGTGGCGACATCCAGCCTGATTGTGCCCTCGTCCACTTTCGTGGGAACCGCTGCGACCCTCGGGTTGGCCCCGGTCAGCGTGTGGTCGGCGACCGAAGCGGGGCTGGTGGTCGCGTTTTGCGTGTACGAGGCGGCGGTGTTTTCAGTGTGAGTGTGCGTGCCGTGAGACGACAGCGTGATCTGGCTGGTTGGCCGAATCAGGTAGGCCGAGGCCACGGCATCTATTCGCTTCGCTTCTGCAGGCAGGCTGATGTTGCTGCCAGCAGCAACGGCGCCAGGGATAAACACGATGGTTTCAAGCACCTACTTCACCTCCCCGCTACGTCAGCTCCACCATCAGGCCGTTCACGATGACCGCGATCTGCCCAGCCGGGATCTGGGTGCCGTTGTCGAGCGCCTTGACCACGGCCTTCTCGTTGGCAATGAGCACGGGGTCATCGAGCAGCGGGATGGTGAAGTATTCGTCCACGTCCAGGATCGGGCGGGCCTGGCCGAAGTGGCGCGGGTTGTAGTATTGGGTCGTCGGCCAGTGCTTCTTCGGCCGCTCGTCACCGCCCACTTCGATCCAGGTTTCCTTCAAGTTGGCGGGCGCGCGGACACCGAGGCCCTTGATCCACGCGATCTTCTTCTCCACGTCGTACTCGAACAGCAGGTCCTCGTACCGCTCGGCCACGAACCCGTCCTTGAAGCGGAATTCGTACGGCCGGTTCACGGTAGTCGGCTGGCTGTTGAACGACAGGCGGATGAAGTGGAAGATCTTGGGCACCGACTGGTCCATGCCGCCAGGCAGCTGAGTCCAGGTGTCCTCCGAGATCGTCAGCTCGGGCTTGCTGAAGTCCGGGGACGCCTTGCCCGTTGCGTGGTCAACGATATTGCCCGACCCGCCGAGCTTGCCGCCGATGGCGGCCGTGGCCGCGGCGAGGTCTTCCGCGCGGTAGCGATAGCCCCACAGCCTGATGCGGTAGGGCGCGGTGATGTTGCCGCCAGCCAGTGCCTCGATGGTGACGCTGTCGCGGTACTTCGGGCAGGTCGCCTGGAGCAGGCCCCTGAACCCGGGCTCCACGTTCCACACCGGGCGGCCCAGAGCGAGGATCTTGCCGTGGCGCATGCGCACCACTTCGCCGGTGACCAAGTAGGTGTGGTTCCCGGGGATCAGGTTGTAGTTCTCGGGCGACTTGCCGTCCAGCACCAGCTGGATCATGCGCAGGTCCTCGGCAACCCCGGCGTCCGTGACGGGCGGCGTCACTTCGACGTACACCACTTCCGCCACTTCGTGGCTCTCAAGCTCTCCACCCCCAGCAGAGGGAGGAGGAGCCCACTTCACGCCAGCCGACTGCGTCCCGGTGTGCAGGAAGTCGGCCAGCAGCTGCAGTTCCCTCATGGGCCTAGACATTCAGGGTTCACCTCCGCACTTCGGTTTGGCTTGCTGGCGAGAGGTTTGGCCGGGCACGCCCAGCCGTTCCCCGCCGTCAGATCTCCAGCGTGCTTACCGATACGCTGGGGGACCCAAAGACGGGTGTGGGCGCAGGCAACCGGACCGGTACCGGCCTAGCCGCGGCGAACAGCCCCGCCGTCTTCGTCTTGAGGATCGGCGCGATGACGTTCGCCCCGAGCCATGAAGCGGCACCGTCCATGAGGCCGACCGTGACGGGAGCCATGTTGCCTGTCGCGGTGGGCGCCAGCAGGTATCCCAAGGTCCCTAGCGCAGCCGCCATGATGACGCCGAGCGTGGGGTTGGCGGCGCGCTTGGTGTATTCCGCGACTACTCCGGTACCCGCGGCCGACCCGAGCTGGTAGAGCTGCTTGGTGGGCACAATTTCACCCCCTTGGTTGAATAGTAAGCCACTATGCATTCCTTCGTCAACTGCGGCATTCGTGCTGTCAACTGCGGTTAACCCGACTTGCTAGTGGTTTCACCACCCTTTGCCTTTAGTGCCCTGTCGAACAGGTCGTGGAGCCAACCTGCGCCTTTGCTCAGGAATAGGCCGACGAGGACAGTGCCGAAGTAGGGTATGGCGAACTCGATCTCCAGGGCCTTGAAGAGATCCAGTTTCGCCCCGAACGCAAGCACAATCCCGGCGACGATGGCGACTCCCTCTTCGACGGTGAACTTCTGCGACTTGACCTCTTTGACCCATTCGATGAGGGCCTCGATCACGACGGCCAGCACGAACGCAACGGCCATGAGCGAAGTAGCCTGGGTCACTTCCCAGCTTCACCTCCTTTCGTCAAACGCGATCCTGTCGTTGAACCGGAAGCGCGGATCGTATGGGGGAGCCTCCCGGGCGGGCGGCAGGTGTCCATTCGCGGGAGTGGGGTCGTATACGACCCCGTTCACCACAACCCACGCGTGCCCGTAGCGGTTGTAGTCTCCGACTGTCACGAAGACAGAAGACTCGGGCAGGCGCGTTCTGAGCAGGCTGCAGAGCAGGATAGCCATGTCCTCGCAGTCACCGATGCGAGTGGCAATGGTCTCCTGCGGGAACTGCCAGAAGTCGTAGCTTTCGCGCGATACGAGGGGCATAGCGCGGCCAAACAGCCCCCGGGCGGGGAAGGCGTCCATCCTGTGCCAGTCGCCCACGGCGGGGGATGCTGGCGGGTACTGTATGTTGTTCTTCACCCACTCGTAACAGGCTCGCACGAAGTCACGGTTGGCGGCAAGCCGCCCAGCCAGTTCCTGCACCATCACGGAATCGGGGCGAACGAACTCCCGCACGTCGTATTTTTCGCCCGGGAATCTTTTTGCCACGATGATCAGGGCCATCACTTCCCACAGTCAATACTGCGGTTGCCTCATCCTGCACCAGAAGTAAGCGAATCCGCTGGCGCCGCCCACTAGTGCGC
>Ga0080004_1172229_pt1 | contig 14682 bp, 15 predicted proteins | sample WasSprMetagenome_FD_69207 | JGI IMG/M metagenome (GOLD analysis project Ga0080004, IMG submission 69207) | Sulfidic aquatic microbial communities from Washburn Spring, Yellowstone National Park, USA - WS (SPADES assembly) (version 2) | ecosystem: Environmental > Aquatic > Thermal springs > Hot... | reverse complement strand
CTTACAGTGTATGACGCGGCATACCTATACACAGCCAAGAAGTTAGGAGGAGTGCTAATAACCGAAGACAAAGAGCTTCTCAACAAATCTAAACAGCTAGGAGTAGAAAGCGAAACATAAAACAAGCTATGTATACCCACCTAATATCCATAGAACCAAGAATCTTAACCAAACGGATAAACACATCGTGGAAAGTCGGACTCTCGGCAAAAACAACAGGTTTTCTAAACCAAGTACTTAGAGATGTTGAAGAGAAAATGATGAGACTACCTATAGTAGCAAAAGAAACAAATCTATAGGAAACCTCATCAACAATAGAGCCACCAACAACCTGAACATAGAAACTAGTCTTCAGAAGGCTGTAGATAGCGGAGGAAAACCTAGCAAAAACAACAACACCAAGACCAACAACATCTATAAGAAGAGTAGATAAAACAGAGCACCTCCTCCAAAACAACCAAAACTCAACAAAACCAGCAAACATGGAACCCATGGAAAGAACCCAGAAAGCAAAATCAACAAACCTAAGCCAACCAACAGACCAAGGCACATAACAAAGATTAGCAAAACCAAACAAGAACACAAAAACAGCTACAGAAAAAGCCACGATGAGAACCCTAAACCGGGAAACAACACCCAACACACAGCATCACCGCAAAACACAGACAAAACCACAGAATAAAAGTATCACTCTCACAAAAACCAATGCAAGCATATACCTTACACCTTAACACATTTGACTAGACCTAGAAGCTTTTTGCTAAATCTATGTCTCTTGTAGAACTCTTCATCGCTAACAATTTCGCATTTATAGTCCTTGGACATCTTCTTAAGCAAGATATCCACTGGTATCTTTGTTGTGTAGGCTACAGTTGTGTGAGCTACCAGCAAAGTTTATAGGTAGCTGTAGGTAATTCGATGCTTAACATGTGGCAAACGCTCTCTTAGGACTAGAAGGTGTTTGGGATGGGTTATGGGTTGTGTATGGGTTGAAGCGAGGCTTGTAAACCCCATTAGTGGTGTTGAGCTTAAGACTTTAGCTCTCGTTGATACAGAGACTACATACACTGTTGTTCCCTGGAGTGTTTATGAAAAGTTAAACCTCATAATCGTTGGTAAGAAAATTGTTGAAACTGCCAAGGGGTCTACAGAGCTTGATGAAAGCTTCTTAGTCATAGAGATCAAAGGCAAGAGAGGCGTTACACCAGTCCTCATATCTAGAGATCTAAAAGACGTTCTAGTAGGTGTTTTAACCCTAGAAGCACTAGGGCTAGCCGTAGACCCTACAACAGGAGAACTCAAAGAATCTAGAATACTATTGCTATAAGCCTAATAGTCTTCGAGAAAATGATATTGCTAAGGAGCACTTTAACAATATCATCGGCTTGCAGAATCTTTCAATCAGAGGCCTAACACTGCCCTTCGCGGCTGTTTTGAGTTTCATAAAGGTTTATAAGGCTTGACATTACCATACATTTTAATGATGTTCCCTGTGAGGGGTGAAGAGCCTTCATGGCTCTCCCCGAGGGCGGCCCAAGGTGTGGGGTTCCCGGGGTGGCCCCGAACGCCCCCAAGGCGGATGCAAACCCAAGAAGCGATGCAGGGGAATAGAGATGATGCGATGACCATAAACAATATGAATCTTTATGAGAGCTGAACCCCTTTTAACTTCCTCACTAAGTCTTACGGCGAGGATCTTCTCATAATCTAATGCCTCCCCCTCGATGTTCAGCTCCCTAACTATTGCTACTTCCCCCTCAAGCCTATGCCCAGTAGCACTCATCAACATCCTTCTCTTGCCAGTATACATGACGCCAACAGCATCGGCAACACCCCTATCTACAGCAGTCATTGCCGCACCCGCATCCACTAACGCAACACCTTCTCTAGAGCTTTTGAAACCCCTCAATACGATCTTGGCTCTAACAATGCCCAAGATTAACTACTGCAATGGCTAGCATCTAAGAACTCTTATATCCCTTTCGGGAACATGGCAACCCTTAGCGCACATAGACCTTCGTCTCCGGGTCAACTCGTTCCCTAAGCCTTAGCATTTGCAGGTGACTTTATAAATGTGTTTACCTTTGCTTTACAGTGGGTTCGGTGCTACAGGATGAGTAGGGGAATCGACGCAAAGCAACACATGGATCTTGCGTTAAGGTACCTCGAGGAGGGGAGGGGCTTAGCTGATAAAGACCCTGTGCAAGCCAGTGAAAAACTGTACAAGGCTGCTGAGGAAGCTGTCAAGGCGCTTGCTATAAGCTTCAACATGGAGGACATCCTCAAAACTGTTGGTGAGAGGGGTAGGTGGACTGTTACGGAACTCGAGAAGGCAGTTTCAAGAATATCCAAGAAGCTAGGTAAGTGGTTTAGCGTGGCATGGGACAGGGCAAACTACCTACACGTCTGGGGTTTCCACGAAGCAAAACTAGACTCAGACTCTGTGAAGGAGAGAATGCCGGACATAGAAAGGATGGTCTCAGAAACAAGGAAAATCATCTATGGGAACAAAGATTAAACGCATCAAACACTCAAAAGTTTATCAGGAGCACACTATATGGAGTATATCCGCTTACAGGTTGTAGCTCACCCTCATCCTACTCTACTACTCTCCCCGAGCGTCTCAAAGTAAGGCTCTTCCGAAGAATATGGACTTCAAATAGCCTCTGAGAAACACTATAAGAAGGTTCTTGAAAAATTCAAGGTTATTCATCCTGAGCACAGCTAGAATATTTGAGCTTCCAGTAGATGAAAATAATCCTTTAAGACCATCATCTCCATACACAGTTAGCAAAGTTCACGGAGACTTTCCCGTGAGAAATTATTTTCATGCATATGGGCTCAAAACAGTTGTTTCAAGGGCCTTTAATCACGAGGGAGCAGGTAGAGGACCTCATTTTGTAACTTCATCAATAGTTAGACAATGCATAGCATTAAAATATAACGGGGCTAGCAAAATTGCAATAGGAAATGTAAACATATTTAGGGATTAGAGCCATGTTAAGGACATTATTGAGGGGTTTGGGTCTGGCAAATAGTTGTGATTAGCTGTAAACAGCTTTGATTATTTTCTTCATCCCTCATGTTTTGTTCCCCCGCTCCGTCTGGCTTCACCCTTCATAGCGGGGACTCTTAGGGGTGACCCACACCCTCGCATCCACTTCTTCCCACTAGACCCACTCCCTCAGGGATCCACCCACTCCCTGTAAAAGACTTCAAGAAATTCTTAATATTGTGCTGAGAATATTAAGAAGGTTAGGTACAGAGATGAGGCCTTCACAAGCCATTCAACTCTGGAAAACTCAAAGCTTGTTGCTGTGATGAGTGGAGGAAGCAAATGTCTTAAAACTTCTAGTGCTTTCCACACAGAGGTCTTGGGGTGCGTCACCCTAGCTCCTCTTAGCCACTATATACCCCTGCTCCTCAATGGGCTGTGGGGAGCCTCTAATGGGCTTTATCTTAACATGAAAACCTAGATCCTCTAAGAGCTTCTTCAGCTCTTTATATCCATTGTGATACTCAATAACAATCTCTTTAAACACCTTGAGATCCCCGGGATCAGCATGTAATATGGTTTCGTATTCGCAGCCCTAGCAATCCATTTTAAGAATGGAATTTCCTTCAATGTTGAATTCCTTAATTAAGGATCTGAGGGTGTACATCCTAACTTTAACATCACACCTACTACTAGGGCTAAACAAGTAATAGCCATTGACATTCCTTGCCTCTGCACAGACCTCACCATCAAATGATCCTAAACCTGCATTAACAAGAATAATCCTATCCTCAACACCATTAACTCTAATATTAACCAAAGCCTTTCTATATAGACTTGGGTAAGGCTCTAAAGCAATAACCCTCCTAGCACCCCTCAAAACAAAAAGTATAGCGGTATCACCAACACCAGCACCAACATCAACAACAGTCCTACCTGTAACATCAATATCGTCATAAGCACCGCCAACAAAATTCTCATAAACGATATCATATAGAAACTCAAAAGAGTCGTTAAAACGTATCTTCCACCCCCATATAACTAAAGCATAGAAGCTATCGCTACATTCCAAGGACTTGAAAACCTTAACGTAGTAAGCCCTAACAATAGCATTGTAAGTCTTAAGCTTCAACATGTAGGCTCTACCTCTACACCTATACAGCAATAGAGCCTTCTCTAATAAAGTATTATTTATCAAAGAGTACCTAATGTTAACAGTTTCTATTCATACGTATTAGTAGATGACATAATGATAATGCTTGGAGAATCTTTCTGCTTAATAATTGTGTTATTAATGGTTCTTACCTTAGGATACGATGTTTATACGTTTCTTTATAGGAGGAATAAATACATGGGTATATTTATGCAAGTAAGCTTTACAGTTCTTTCTCAAAACTCGCTAAAGATTCGTTTGCATGAGGAATGCTTAGGTTTGTTAAAGTAAGGATAATTATAGGCTTAGGGTTGAGTAAAAGTGTTAGGTTTTCGAAGACAGGGAGCTCATGCACATAACCTCCTTATTACCCTATTCAATAAAATCCCTGGTAATAACCATTTAATTCTTGAATTACATACCATAATGCCTACTCTCCTTAAGTAGGGCATTCTGGTAAATGTCAGCTCCCTGACATTCTTATCCAGTAATGCAGAATACAGTACTACGTCTTTCAAATCTATAGGCCTTCAATTAATCGGCTTTCTCGTCTTTAAAAATACCCTCGGTGCTTCCCAGTCCCTTTCTATCTTTATTATCTCAAAATCTCTAAAAATCTTAATTAAATCACTTGCTTCAAAACGCCAGTAGTCGTATGGGTATCCATGATATGGGAATCCTTTTGATCTGGTTGTTATGTAGATATAGCCTCCTGGTTTAAGAACCAGCTTCATATTGTTAACAGCGGTTCTCCAATCAAGTACATGTTCTAGTGTTTCAGTAGATATTACAGCATCAAATGATTCAACACCAAAATACTCAACAACTTTTTCAACAGGTAAAACTATATCAACATATTTCCCAGGCTCTATATCTATACCTATGTACTCCTTAGGCTTACAGAACCTTTCAATAAGAGGTCTAATACTGCCATTGACAAACTTGCTATCAACCTCTAAAACTCTTTTATCGTTAAACTCTTCACAGCTAGCATTTCTTAAGAAAAAGTCTAGTACAGCAACATTCATCTTATCAGCCTCTCACCATTTTTAACACAGGTGAGCATGCCATGTTTATCAAGTCCGATTCTAAGTGCACCCTCATTATGAGCCCAGACTCTACATTTAAAGCTTAGGTCTTCAAGAACCTTCTTCAACTCATGATACGTCTTATTCCTTAGATACCCGCTATACTCAATCTTGACCACGTCAAAAAGCTTCAGAACATCAGGCTCGTGAATTATGTCGTATTCACAGCCTTTGCAATCCATCTTCAATGCCTTGAACTTAAACTTGCTTAAATCAATTCCTTTCGCATTGATTTCCTTAATTAGTGTTGAAAGCTTTGCTGATCTAACCTTAACCTTGTGCCTGCCACTACAATACATGCTTGCAGCGCCATCAACAATTCCGCTATAAGCAAACTCTACATAACCATCTTCGGGACCTACAGCTACATTAATTGGTGCAATTCTGGATTTTAGATCAGGATTCAATTCTATATTCTTAAGCATAACCTCGTAGTTGCTTGGAAGAGGCTCTACAGCAACAACAAAAGCACCACGCTTAGCATAGTAGAGAGCTGTATCACCAATGTATGCACCAACATCTAGAATAAACCATTTGCTTAGGTCATGACCTAGGAAATGTATTTCATAGAGCCAAGTCTCAGTAATAACTATGAAGTCAAGGAAATCAAAATAGAGCTTCACACCATCAGGCATAACCAAATAGGTCTCGCCATTCCTCAACACAACAAGATCTATAGCACCCCAAAGCCTACTCCTCAGCATATTCTGCTCACATAAAAAATCCCTTAATATACCATCATAATATGCATTGACTATGAATGAGTAAACCTCTGGTTGCAAAAGATATTCAGCACTACCACACCTAACATTGATCCTCCCTCTTAACATGCCGTGCTTCACCAAGAAGTACTTAATACCAGCAGACAGCCAGTTGGAGAAAAGGTGCCTACTCGCAAACAAGACCTTAATCATTCTGAAGATTTTCATTTAAGTTCTCCCCCTATAGTACAAAGGCAAGGTTGCGGCATATATGCTATTAATAAGAAGATCTTTGTGGGGAATCTCATACAAATCTCACAAGCTGATTTAGATTGGTAGGAAAGAGTATGTAGACAATGTCATGATACTGCTACTGTTATTGTATGGATCAGAACCTACATAGCTGTGAAATCTCTAGCTCTTCTAGTAGCTTCCTCTTAGAAGCCTGTTCAGCATTCTGGCCCCTATATCTCTATGTTCAAAAGCGCACTATAGCTTGGTTTTGATGTTCTTCCTCACAAATTTACATAAAATTCTATGGTAAAGTGTTGAAGTAGGGATGGCATGGATCAAGTTTGGCAGCTTAAATTAATTGCTTTGCATACATCATTCATTACTTGGGGAAGGCTTTGACGCGCATCTATTATGGGGATGTTTAGACTCTTTGCCAGGATTATGTATAGCTTTCTCTTTGTCTTCACCTCTCTGCGGCTAATAATATCCTTCTTCCTATTAATAGCTGTAGCAGCATCAACATCCAGCACAATAGCTCTTGTCACCTTACTCTGCATAGCGAGGAAAAGCCTTAGAAAACCTCTGTTCACGCACCTACAGGTATACATAGCATCGATTAAGGCGTCAAGGTAAAACCTATCGAAAATAACTATCTTAACACCTCTAACCCACCACAACAACCTATGCAAAAGGTAGAAAATGGTTAAATCAATGAATAGCAAATAGGGATATAAGTGTCTTGCAACAGCATCAACATAAAAAATGTGAACACCAATCCAACGCTTAAGCCAAGGAACATAAACCCTTACATAAAGCCCCCTAAACCTAGAATAAAGATAGAGAGCATAGAGAGTTAAAGCCCTCCACCTAAACCAAACAACCTCAAACCTAATACCATAACGCCTTAACAACCTCATTAATAGATGTGCTATAGTTGACTTGCCGGATCCATCCACACCAGAAATGCTGATTATGCCTCTTTCCATTAGAAGCTTCACCTTTAAATAATGCCTAGCTTCAAGAGTAATAATATCACATACTCACGCATAGAAAGGACAAATGCTATTCTTAGCAAATAGTATAAGTCTTTGACTTTGCTCACTCTTAAAATGTCTCTAAACGTTTTTATTGCATTAAGTAACCTGAGATTGTAATATGTAGTCTCATTAGTTCCTTGCCTTGCAACAATGTAGTGATATACGAGTCCTGCTAATCTTCTCCTCTTTACATTTGATAATAGGTACTTAATTACTATGATTATAGTCCTTAAAGCTCTTCGTTTAACCTTCATCGACATCGTCATGTGCAATAATACATATAGCATTTCTACAAACTCCAGCTCAAGCTTCGATCTCTTAATAAGGAATAGAAACTCGATCAAGTCTTTACGATCAAAGGACTCGAACAGCTCAATTAATGTCATCATATCCTTTAACGCAAGTACTCGATGTCGTAGTGCATGCCACATTATAAAGAAGGCATGAAATCCTGGTGAGGGTGCCGGAACTTCGATGAATTCTTCACACCATGGAATTTTTATGTATATGGTATTTCCTATTGTTGCGACTCTATGTGATGGCGTGAAAACGAATTCGTAGTACAGATCTATATGAAGTTCTTCATTGATGTTTCTAGGGAGTATGACCTCAATGGATGATGTAAGGAATCTCCTCTTTTTTATAAATTTTGCATTGAACATTTTTGCAAGGTTCTTCAATAGGCCCAAAACATTACCTGGAGGCACAAATATATCAACATCGCTTGGACTTTCATTTTCACTATAATTGAAGAGTTTTAGGAATACACCCCCATACTTTCCTATTAACGGTTTGATGATCTTCGCTATCTCGCAGTACTTCTCTTTTCTATGCTTATGCACATCTTGTGTCATCTTGTTGTTATCACCTCTAATCTATGCTTTAGGTAAAGACCAACTTTTTCAAGTGAAAAAATATCCTTAATTCTCTGGCGCGCCTTCTCCTTAATGTTTGAATCCCTGAAGTACTCATATCTCAACACCCCTACAAGCTTCTCCTCTAATGATTGCTCGAACTTATCTAACTCAATTATTATTGCAGTCTCACCGTTATTACTAATCCACATAAACTCTATTGAGTCTGTAAGTATTGTAACAACTCCAACAGAAAGTGCCTCTAATGTGGCGAGGAATGGATAGGGAGCTTCGCGCCACTTATATAGGTATAGGAATATGTCAAGGGCTGAATAAACATATGGTTTTATAGAATAATCAACAAACTTCTCAATGTAGATCACATGCTTGCTAAGACCAAATTTTTTGCACACTTCATCAATGTACTTCTTATAGCTTCTACCACCATAAGGAGGAGCTATAATAACTGTTCGCAGATCAAACATCTTTACCAACCTAGATAAGGTCTTGAAGAAAGGGATGGGTAATCTATCTGGGAAAGGATTGCCCATATACCCTAAGACAATCTCATTAGCATCTATATCCTCCTTCACCAAATCACTTAATACCTTTCTAGCTTCTCTTCGAGGTCTTGGCGAAAAGTGCTTCACATCTATGGGCACTAGTATAAGGGAGATTCGTTTCCTCACCACTCCAAGTTTGTTACTTAGAAACATGTACTCGGAAGGGGAATACACAAAGATATGATCTGGAATAAGGTACTGCAACCTCTCAATAAATTTAAATGGTCTTGAAAACAAAGAGAAGATAATATAAGTATTTCTCGATACATTCTTAAGCTTTGCATATATGTTCATCCTTTGTCTCAGGGAAAACGCATTAAGTATTACTACAACTTCTTCGTCTTGCTGCATCTTAATGAATCGAACCGCATCTTCGATAAGCTTATCTCTACTTAAGAAGTATAATGCTTTGCCGTTATCCCACGCCTTCATAGAACTATTTATGAAGGTATTTTCGAATTGTGCATCGAGCAATGAGAAAAGAAATGTAGGTACCCTACGTATTCGCAGTGAAGAGAAAGTGTTGTAGGTTATTCTAGCAACACCTTCGGCACAATTAGGATATGCATTCACTCCAATGATAATAATATTCATTGCGTAACCCTCTCATAAAGCTCTACATACCTCTTAACCATGTTTCTAAGCGAAAACTTTTCACGAACTCTTTTCACATGAGATATTATAGCATTGAGGTACTCATCCTTATGCTCTATGATATACAGCACTCTTCTAATAAACTCTTCAATATCACCGTATTGCACCAAGAACCTATCATCTTCAACAACTTCAGGTAACCCACCAACATTGAATGCTAAAACTAAATTTCCATAACCTAAAGCCTCTATAGCTGTATATGGCAGAGGCTCGGGCCATATTGATGGTATAAGCACTAGGAAGGAGTTCTCATAGACCTCTTTAATGTTCTCAAAATAGCTCTTGACCACAACATCTAATGAACTTATATATGAAACGAAATCCTTGTAATCACCCCTAACATACAATGTCACATCGTAGTTCCGACCCATACTATTTATCCGCTTTACCAACTCTCTAACAATATTGTAACCTTTTTCTATTCTTTTCCCACCTAAGTAACTCACACCCCTTCTCTGAAGCCATAACCTTTCACTTAGATCTATATTCTCAAACTCCATACCATTGTAAATAACCTCTGCATCAATACCGGTAAACTTCTTGAACACATCTGCTAGATACTTACTCACAGCAACAACTTTAAAATGCCTCAGGTATTCAGGCATTAATTCTAATTGAACAAATTCAAAACGCTTTTCAAAAACTTTGTTCAGCCATGGAAAACGCTTAGTTATGTAAATGCAACTAGATCTTAGGCACTGTGTATTATTATCACAAATCTTTTGCTGCTTCAAATTAAATAGCAATGTATTAGGACAAAAACTCCAATGATCATGCAACGTATATATAGCAGGATAACCCTCTTCATGTACAACCTTTAAAACCGATAATCCGAACCCAGCAACATTATTTACATGAATTACATCAGGTCTCTCCATAGATAAGATCTTCTTAAGCCTTCTCTCAATAAACATATTACTGAAACCTATTACTCTACTCTGGAACCACAGCCTATCCCTAGGTATTAAATACAGCTTAGAAATACATGATGAAAAACCTGAAGTAGTTGTTTGTTGTGCTGTAACGATAATGATTTCAATTTGAGGAACATACCTACAAAGTCCTTTGATAAGATTTCTGAGAAAAGTCTCTGCACCACCACCATATACAAGCTCTGAAATGAAAACAACTTTCAATGCCTTCACCTAAACATGTATGAAGTTCCAGAATTCCATACCATACTCCTACAAATTATTAATTCTCTTATATCTAGAAACCTGTAATCAGGATCCTTCTGAGAAACTGCATAGAGGTAAGGTGCGTTGCAAAGATCATAATAGAAAACATGATTTAATGGATCAAAAGCGCCTCTGCTTGATACTGCCACGTTGCTAAGGATCTTATAGTATGTAAATTCAATATTTGAATATACTCCAAGGTGGATAGAGGGAGAGGAAATTTTATAAGCTATGAACCTGAGGAAGACTTCATTTTCTACTCCGTGCCATTCATTCAAAAATCTTGGGCCCTCCCATGTAATCAGAGCAGATACTGTGATAGACAATAAAGTGATAATGAGCAGAATTCTCGATAGGATAACAAATAGCCTTTTGATTAAACCTTTCTCAAATAGAATGTATAAAGCTTCGCACTCCGCTACAATTAAAGCCATACCTATAAAGATAAAAGATCTCTCCCACCACAAAAAGCTTACTATTAAAGGAATATTTATAGCAATGCCTGCTACGCCAAGATTTATTCCAAGTACCGGCATTCTTTTTTGGGCGAAAGTTAATAAGATCAGCATCAGTGTATAGAGCGTTATCATAAAAATTGTTACACGCCACAAAAATCTAATGGTTGTAGCAAGGAGCTGAATTAAAATGTTTGGGCTTGCAATATTGATGGGGTATGAGCTCTCAAGGAACTTCGGTATGTATTCCGACTTAAATATCAAACTATAGGTTTGTCTTAGCAAAGGAACAGCGACGACATATAATACATGAATTAGAAAGATAATTACAACAGAAATGAGTGACAATGTTGTAGTAAGCCTAACCCTATTATTTGCTACATTTAGATGCGTTAATGTATATGATATTATGTACAGTATTGAAGCTATAAAGATAAATAGTGGGAAGAAAGGATGGGTAAAAACAATTGATGTATATATCAAAGCTAAGCAAATGATAGTATTAAGCTTCATATCAAACTTCCTTGCCAAGTCGATGAAGAGTGCTAGGTAAAGTAATGATTGAAGGAATGCTAAGTGAAATCTAAATGGGAACTCAGGTCGTGGTGCATACCTGGTTATGAAAGGTAGCAACTGAACCACTATCATTATCACGTAATACTCATTTATATGCCACGCCTTGGTAAAAAAGCTGGCAAGAAATGCTATGAAAATAACTAGCATAACAACGTAATTTACTGCCATAAGTATTCCTATTACATTAGCAGAACTGATTCCAGTTATTTCCATAAGAATCGAGTAAAATACGAATGCCCCAGGGAAACTTGAAATATCCCAACGATCAGCATACAATGGTATATGACCTGTTCTAGCAATCACAAGAGAATATGGAAGATGTAAATACACGTCTCTATGAAAATAGTTTGGAAAGTTGGCTATGTAAGGGGCTAGAAAACCCAAAGTTAAATATGATATGAGAGAAAGTATTATAACAGTTCTGTCAAATCGTTTAAATGCACTATAAATAAGTAGAGCTGATGTAATGAAGGTTAGAAGTAATGCTCCCGCAAAATTTGTATTTATGAGAGTATCGTAGACACCTACATCATATCTAACTTTTGCAACTCTCCATATAAATATTGATATTGCAGATAAGATTTCGATTGAGATTATATGCCTCATATTAATATTTTTCATAATCTCTTGCCTTGTCTTCCATTTTATGTTGCTTGACGTCTGTGAACTTACACTTAATAAAGGTGAAATGAGTTTTAATCCAGGTATTGCAATAAGATCCCTATTGGGCTACATCAGCTATAACTCTCTTAACTTTTTCTTTAAATATGTCTTCTTTAAATGATGCTACAAGAGATCTACAAAGTTCGGGATCAAACTGCTTATCATTGACAAGGTTATTAATTATATATGAAAGTTCTTGAAAGTTCTCATAGACATTTATACACCTCTCTAATACCTGTCGTGGGTGATGCAATGCTATATCATGTACTATCCCACTAAATTTATGTGCTACAACTTTACATCCAGAGGCCAATGCCTCACCTATTAATATGCCGAAGTGTTCGTATGGTGTAAGATGTATGTATAGCATAGCTCTTGATAGAAGTCTTTGTTTTGTTTCCTCATTAATATTGAGCAATATTTTTACGTTTGAAACGTTTTCTAGCTTTTGCTTTAAAGCTTCATAATATTGGTTATTTGCGAATCCAATAATGTAGATATTCCACTTCCTAAGTGTCTGTGCAAGCTTTAGAACAATCTCGGTTACAATCTTGGGGTGCATACCTTTTGTTCTCATGACAATAATCTCCTCCTTTTCCTGAATATCCGTCTTGAAATAAGTACTGTCTATTGGAGGATTCAAAATCATAAACTTATTGCTGTGCTTAGCGGTATAGATCCTAAATAATGTGTATGTATAAATACTGTTGAAGAGAACCTTTGATGCATTCTCAATGTAATCCCAGGATATTCTAGACCCTATAATTCCTGAAACCCTCACATACGTTGCATACAAATGACTTAAAACAGATTTGCCTAATGCAGGACCTTCAGTAAGAGACTTATCTAAAGGATTCTTAGCAGCAACAAAATAAAATGGATAATGAATGTATATAATATCAGCAAGAGTAGGCATCTCATTGAATTTCGTATTCACTATTATTGAATGCTTCAACCTTAAGTGCATTAGTATAGGATGGAGCATAAGACCCTGTATAACCCCCTTATTTATTGATGGTATACGAGCTATTAAGTATGGAAATTCCCATAGCCGAATATGCGTCTTTGAAGAGAGATCTCCCAAAAACCTTCTAATGCCAATACTATTAAACGTAATTATATTTATCGGAAGACCTTCCTCAGCAACCGCCTCCATAAACTTTAGCGCTACTCTTTCTGCACCACCAACTATTTCGAATGATGGATGAATGAGCGTAATGCTCCTTCTGTACATCTTCTACCCTTAAAATCAGAACTACATCACTAAATTTATTAATTTATCAACCTATTCCTGCGCTATGATATTATTATGAGGATATGAGTCAAAGCACATTTACTATGAGAAGCATTGATAATCACGTAATGCTTGTAATGAGCCCGGTTAAAGGAGTCCTTCGATAACATTAGTACTAAATCTCGTTGCTAAACATAGAGGATGTTTTTACAAACCCGCATCTCCTACGAAACATAAGATCTTTTCTCACTGTAGCAAGAAACTGGCTAGCGCAATAGAGTCCTCGCCAACTTCCCCAAAATAACTAGTGTTGAAAATAATGGAGCGCACCCTTCTCTAGCTAGTGTAGATTAATATCGTGTAGGTATTCCTGCAAAGAAAAGGTTGTAACCTTCATCACCTAATGTTAATACATAACTTGAAAATATTTGATTATCTAGACAACATTCTTAATAGCATAAATGTTGCAAGAACTACAAGTAATACTATAGGCTTGTTATTGATATTGATGAGTACAGTAAACAATGTCAAGATTATAATACGGTCTACATACAAAAAGCATTGCGTACTGCTATGATATGTAGAAATGAGGCAATTAGAAAGATAGGATAGCAACGAGCGCGGTACTAGATGCTACAATAAATTAACTTCCACTTCAACAAGGCTACATCTTTCTCAATAAATAGAGATACCTAAGACTAACCTCATACCAGCTCGGAATTGTGTCGTGCATAGCACTCCTATTGAGCTTTCCATCATCAACTAAAGCTTTGTGAATCCTTAATGCTAATGTTGATGAAAAGTTATATTGATTCACTTCAACAATGTGATCGTCAAGCCCAGCCATATTAAGGTATTCTGGATTACCACCAACATTTGTTGCTATTACTGGCGTTTCGCAAGCTAATGACTCTGGTATAACTAGAGGTGCTCCCTCGGAGTATGAAGGAACAATGGTTATATCTGCCGCATTGTAGAGCAATGGCAGTAATCTGTATTCTACGTATCCAAGCATCTTTATGTTCTCCTCCAGCTTCAAACCTCTTACCATATTCTCTACATACTCCCTATAGGTTTTTGGCCCCAGCCTTCCAGCTATTAGTAATGTGAAGTTATCTCCATAGATTCTTTTCAGCATGGCAGCAGCTTTTATGAGTATATGAGTTCCTTTTATTGGTCCTGGATTCACATGCAACAATACCTTGTCTCTTAGCCTAACCCTGAATATTTCTTCAACCAATGCTTTCGCATAGTCCTTGTTCATGGGCTTGAAAACCTCCTTATCAACACCATTAAG
>Ga0080004_1193584_pt1 | contig 14684 bp, 13 predicted proteins | sample WasSprMetagenome_FD_69207 | JGI IMG/M metagenome (GOLD analysis project Ga0080004, IMG submission 69207) | Sulfidic aquatic microbial communities from Washburn Spring, Yellowstone National Park, USA - WS (SPADES assembly) (version 2) | ecosystem: Environmental > Aquatic > Thermal springs > Hot... | reverse complement strand
TGTGTGTTGTTATCTCAGCGAGCTTCCTCTGAAACTTATACATGACCTCCACATTCACTCTACCAATCATTCTAACCATCGCCTCACTATACATGCCGACTAAACACATGTACTTAACTCTCCCACGTGTAACAGCCTCCCAGTAGGGTGTTGAGTAGAGTAGCCAGTTTCTATTATACTCGATCCACACATCTGCCGATGTTAATACAGCTGTAAGTGTCTTGACCGGTAGATAGGGATCTGCTGCTTTACCAACACCAACGGGGGTTTCGTGAAGAAAAATTACAGGTTTACCTCCAATAATAGATGTAGCTCTAGCAGTAGCCATTACTACTCTCCAATCACTAGCAGTATCTGCTGTAATAACTACTTCATCGCCTCTAGAGATCTTGAGCACGTCTCTTACAAGCTTAATAGAGGCCTTCATTAACTCAAAATCTAAAAACTCCACCATATAGCTCACCTCGAAAGTAATACTTCAAGGAGTTTAATTGAAGCCCATGTTGGATCTATAACAGGTACATCTAATTCTCTCTCAATAATCTTAGCTAAGCCTGCGAGACCTGTGCATCCAAGTACTATAACATCTGCACCACTAAGTAAAGCTTTCTTAGACTCAGCTATTAAAAGCTCAATTGCACGTTTCTTATCAACATCTATATCTTCAACCCCTAATGGTATACCGCTAACACTTACAACTCTTTTTTCAAAGCCTAAAGCCCTAATCTTCTCTCTAATTAATTCAAGCCCCTCTACACTAGCACCCACAGATACTACAGCTATATCCCCATAAATCCTTGCATAGCTCAAAGAAGCCTCTGCTGGCCCCACTACAACTACTTGGCCTCTGAGCTTCTTTCTAAGAACATTAATACCGGGCTCGAGAAAACAGTTAATTATAATACCATTAAACCCCTTGTAATTTTCAAGAACAAAATTTACTGTTTCCTTCTCAGCTTCAAAATATGCATTTAAAGTCTCTACTGTGCGTGGTCCTCTTGGAAGAGACTTAACAACAATTTCAGTTTGAGGACTCGCGTAAGAGCGATAAATCTCGAGGTCTATATTATCCCATGTGGTGTGACCAACAGGGTTTACAACAAGTATTCTCACGTTATATAACACCCCGCTTAACTATAAGCTCTTCTACGGGAACATAATCGTAGTCAAAGCCGAAGTGGCGTGGACCAAAGAGCTCTAATCCACGTGGTGTTCTCCACACTTTAGGAGCTGGTGCCGCTATAGCTATAACCTCCATACCCTCTTTGAGAACAGTATTTGTAATTGGTGTTCCATTTGGTGTTATAAGTGTGAAGAGGTCTGGCGGCATTACTAGGGGTTCATTGTCGATCCACACCATTATGTGTTCATTCATAATATATGATTTAACAAGTCTACCAGTATATCTACCCCTACCGCGAATATATACTTCACCTTTTAAGAAGCCTTTTTCATCTCTCCACGTATATTTCTCTACAAAGCCCTCGAATATAATCCAGCCATTTAAGAGCTTAGCAATTCTCTCAGCGGGAGACTCTTTACTCTCAATAGCTCTTAAAACTTCGTCACCTAGCTTATAAGCAAGGCTAATAGTGTTCTTTACAACAGCCTTATCAGCTTTTTCCCTTGTTAATGGAGTATCAACCACTGCTACAAATCTACCAGCTAAAATAGATAAATACCTAGCTATTGACTCATAGTCATCTATATCAGCATATTCTTTGACAACAATAATATTCCCAGTCTCACTAACTAGAACTGATGGCGTCATTGAATAGCTAAATATGTGAACAGTACACTGGTGTAGTTCAGGTGCAGCTCTACCTAATAAATCACCATCTACTGCTGGAAGCCCCTTTAAGACACCAATACTGAGAGCTATAGGCGTATTAAATCCGCCCATTTCAGAGGCAACAACACCTACAATTTTACCGCCAAGCTCTCTCTCGAGAAGCTCAAAAGCCCTGCCAATAGGATCTATTATTTTAATGGTTTTCCTAGGCTTTAAACCAGGCGCTATTGAACCCACATAGTAGGGCACTACAATAAATCCTTCACTAGGAATATCCTCAACATTAATTAATTCCACAGGCCTATTAGTTGCCTCAATAGCCTTATAGAGAACTTTAAAACCCTCTTCAGGATCTCCACCGCCACCAGTACCCAGAATTGTTGCACCAAGAACAAGCTTTTTCACGTCAAGCTCAGATTTAAAACGAAGATTCAACTATAACACCACGACTAGGGGCTCATAATCAACAATTAAGTCTAGAAGGCTTATAAAGGTTGAATTAAATTCTAGAAATCGAGGTATACTATAAAGGTGGGTTCTAGTGATTGGAATTTCAAAACGTATATTAGCCTTATTTTTAATAATACTCGTAGTCGCCATTGCTATTGCAAGTATAGTATTTATTTATAGGCCTCCGCCTTCACCAGTAAAGAAAATAGTTACATATGCCTCATTATCTGAGATGACAACAGCTGATCCTAGCACTGAGTTCTCTAACTCTATATTATGGCTACCTCTCGTTTATGAGACTCTCTTATGGTATAATCCCATTAAAGAAGAGTTCATACCTGGATTAGCAGTTAATTATACGGTAAGCTCAGATGGGCTTATCTGGACATTTTATCTGAGGAGAAATGCTGTCTTTCACGATGGAACACCTGTAACTGCATATGCTGTTAAGGCTTCTATTGAACGGACAATCACACTTGGACAAGGTGCAGCTTACATATTAGAACCTGTTGAGAGAATTGAAGTCGTAGATGACTATACTGTTAAATTCTACTTAAAACGCCCCGCACCACTAAATAAGATCCTCGCAAGCCCCTATGGAGTTTACATATTTAGTCCTAGAGTAGCTGAACATGCAGGAGCACAAAACCTCACAGATCCTAAAGTAGCAGAGTGGTTTAATAAAGGAAATGATGCTGGTAGTGGTCCCTATAGACTAGTAAAGTGGGATCCCGAGAATGAAGTTATCCTTGAAAAATTTACAGAGTGGTGGGGTTGGAAAGAGGCAGGTTATCCACTAGCAAGTCCTAATGCGCCAGATGTTTTTATTGTTAAAATAATTAAGGATGCTGTTACTCAAGAGAAAATGCTACGTGCAGGTCAAATAGATATAGCAGAGTATGTGCCACCTGAAACAGTAGAAGACTTTGAAAAAGACCCCAATTACGTTGTAGTTAAAACACCGAGTTTTCAAAACCTCTTATTACTCTTTAATACAAAGAAGCCTCCACTAGATAATCCACTAGTACGTCGAGCTATTGCCCATGCAATACCATACGACGACATAGTAAAAGCAGCAAGAGCGGGTTTAGCGAGAGTGGCTAGTGGAGTTATACCATATGGTATGTGGGGTCACTTTGAAAACTTCAGATATGAATATAATTTAACTCTGGCCAGACAACTACTAGCGGAAGCTGGTTACTCTGCCGGGATCAACAAGACCTTGATCCTCGTATATACCGCAGGCGATATTTATGAGCAGAGAACCTCGGAACTCATTCATAGTTCACTAGCACAATTGGGTATAACAGTAGAGATTAGACCTTTAAGCTGGGAGGAACAATGGGCTTTAGCACAGAAGGGGTGGGAGGATCCTAATGCTGCCCAAGACCTCTTTATATTTTACTGGTGGCCTGACGTGCTTTCTCCAATAACATATCTCTATGGTATGTTTCATAGTGAAAATAAAGTATTTAATTTATGTTACTATGAGAACAAAGAATTTGATAATTTAATAATGGAAGCCTATAGTCTTGAAGGAGTAAATCCTGATAAAGCCTTAGAACTATATAGGAGAGCACAGGAGATACTCTATAGAGATGTCCCTGCAGTAGGCTTATGGGATATGGTCGATTTTAGAATTGCACGTAGTAGAATAGGCAATTTAGACAAAGCCATTAATCCAGCTATACCGACAGCTATACTTGCACAAGTGTTAGATGTAAGAGGGTAAGAAGAAGTTTGCCCATAACGAGGACATATCTCGCTAAGAGAATATTATTACTTTTTCTCGTAGCCTTTGGAGTTCTCATAATTTCTTTTATAATTACAAGAGTTATACCTGCAAGACCAGAGTTACTCTGGGTGGGTATTCATGCTAGAGCTGAACAAATAGAGAGAGCTAGGAAAGAATTACACTTAGATGAACCTATATATATTCAACTCTACTATTATCTCGCAGACTTCTTTAGGGGTAATTGGGGTGTTTCGTGGAGAACAAGGCAACCAGTTATTTTAGACATAATTACTAGTTTACCGGCAACATTAGAGTTAACAATTACTGCTTTTATATTAGCATTTATTATTGGAGTTATACTTGGACTTATAGCAGCTATTAATTATGGTAAGGCGATTGATAAAGTTATATCAGTGTTCAGTATAATTGCAGCTTCAATACCAGTATTTTGGCTAGGTTTAGTGCTTCAAACAATGTTTAGCATATGGTATCCAATATTGCCGGGTGGTATGAGAGTAGATCCCTCCTTGGTGATAGGGACAGGGTTTAAACCTATTACAAACTTCTATATACTAGACTCACTAATACAGCTTAATTTTCCAGTGTTATTAGATGTACTTAAACGCATGATATTACCTGTAATAACGCTCATGATGTATCCACTGGGATTAACGATTAGAATGACTAGGTCTATGGCTATAGAATCTCTGCAGGAAATTTATGTTAAAGCACTTGAAGTATGGGGTTTACCTAGGAGTAAAATGCTTTATAAATATGTCTTAAAGAACGTTATTGCACCTGTAATTGCTTCTCTAGGGTTAAGCTTTGGCTATACTATTACAGGAGCTTTAATGGTAGAGCTCATTTTCGTATATCCTGGCATAGGTTACTACGTGGGAATGGCTCTATTAAGTTTTGATTACCCAGCTATACTTGGAGGAATAGTCTTTGTTGCCATTATATACTCCCTAGTTAACCTCGTAGTCGACATTATACATGCATGGATAGATCCTAGGGTGAAATTCTAGTGGGTCTTTTTCCACGTGACTTCTTTAAATTCCTAGTTAAAAGACCACTCTACACTACTGGATTCATAATAGTAGTAGCTTTTATCATCTTAGGGTGTATAGCGCCATATATACTTACTAAGCCTGAAGATGCCTGGGGAGTTACATATGACTTAAATAAAGCGTTTCAACCCCCTTCACCAGAATATCCCTTTGGCACAGATGCATATGGGAGAGATATGTTGAATAGAGTTATTTTAGGTTCAAGATACTCGCTCATAATAGCAGTGTGTGTCGTCGGTCTCTCATTAATAATAGGTGTTATTGTTGGACTAGTAGCAGGCTATTTAGCCGGCATTATTGGTACTGTTTTAATGAGACTCACTGATATGTTCTTAGCATATCCACCACTCCTATTAGCAGTAGCGTTTGCAAGTGTTCTTGGACGTGGTGTGTTAACTACAATTATAGCCCTGGCTATTTCTTGGTGGCCTTGGTACGCTAGATTAATGTATGTTAGTGTAAATTCTGTTAAATCAGCACTATATGTAGAAGCCGCTAAGGTAATAGGACTAAGTAAGTTTACAATTATGACTAAGTATATTTTGCCTAACTCCCTTATCCCAGTAGTAACTCAAGCAATGCTAGATATGGGTTCCGCTATATTAGAGGCATCAGCCCTCAGTTTTCTAGGTGTCGGAGTACCACCACCAATACCTGAGTGGGGTAGGTTGATAAGTGAGGGCTGGGTTTATGTTAGTAAAGCTTATTGGATAACTTTCTTCCCGGGACTCGTGCTCTTAGTAACAGTCGTAGGTTTTAATCTACTTGGTGACGCGGTGAAAGAATATATGAATCCTAGATTAAGAAGCATTGTTGCTAAGAGGTAATACTTGATGAGTACAAGTAAACCTCTATTATCTATTCGAGGTCTGAGTATAGATTACTATACACTCAGCGGTATAATACACGCTGTGAGGAGAGTAGATTTAGAACTCTGTAGTGGCGAATCACTCTGTATTGTAGGTGAAAGTGGTAGTGGTAAATCAACACTTGGAGTAGCTCTTTCACTAGCATTACCACTTAATGCTGTTGTAAAGAGTGGTAGTATAATTTACAATGATATAGACTTGTTAAGAGCCCGCAGAGACGTTATTGATAAAATTAAGGGGAGAGAGATAACGATGATATTCCAAGATCCCTTAGCAACTTTTAGCCCACTACACACTATAGGAGAACACCTAGAAGATATAGCTATTAGTAAGCTTGGGGTATCAAAGAGAGAGGCTAGTAACATAGTAGTTGATGTTTTAAAGAAAGTCCGCATGCCTGATGTTGATAGAGTGTTAAAATCTTACCCACATGAACTCTCAGGAGGAATGTTACAGAGAGCAGCTATAGGTGCAGCGATACTCACTAAGCCTAAAATAATAGTGGCTGATGAACCAACATCAATGCTTGACGCTACTATTCAAGCTCAAATTCTAAGCTTACTGAAAGAACTCGTGAGGTCTGAGGGTACAAGTTTAATACTAATAACACACAATTTAGGTGTTGCATTAAGGGTCTGTGAGAAAACGGCAATTATGTATGCCGGTGTAATCGTCGAAGATGGCAGTACTCTAGATATTATTAAGGAGCCATTACACCCATATACTAAGAGCTTACTAGCATCAATACCTAGGAGTTCTCATAGAGTATCTAGAATAATTCACATACAGGGTGAACCACTAGATCCACGCTTAGAGGTGTCGGGTTGTCCTTTTGCAAATAGATGTCCAAGTGCACGTGATAAATGCTTTGAGAGCGTAGACTACGTGAAAATAGGTGATCGCAGGGTCTATTGTAATCTCTACTCGAGGTGATATTACCTGAGTAGCCTACTTGAAGTCCAGGATTTAAAAGTTTATTTTCCAATAAGGCGTGGATTATTTGGAAAAATAGTTAGCTATGTAAAAGCTGTTGATGGCGTCAGCTTCACGGTTGAGAGAGGACAAATATACGCTCTTGTAGGTGAATCTGGCTGTGGCAAATCCACTGTGCTAAGAGCAATATTAAGACTTGTTGACATATACTCTGGTAGAATAGTATTTGATAATGTCGACATAACTAATAGGGGAGAGAGTGATCTTAAGTGGTATAGGCGTAGAGTTCAAGCAGTATTTCAAAACCCACAGGGTTCATTAAACCCCAGAATGAGAGTATTTGACATTATAGCTGAACCATTGAAATTGCATTTGAAAATACCGCGTGAAGAGGTTTTAAGTAGAGTACATGAGCTTGCCAGGCTTGTTGGGCTACCTGAGAGCATCTTAGATCAAAGTCCACAGAGTCTTAGCGGTGGACAAGCCCAGAGAGTAGCTATAGCTAGGGCTATTAGTATAAAGCCAGATCTATTACTACTAGATGAACCCACTTCAGCTCTAGATGTTTCAACACAAGCTCAAATATTAAACCTACTCCTCGACTTAAAAGAAAAGTTAAATTTATCTTACATACTCGTAACACACGATATCTCAGTTGCAAGATACATGGCTGATACTATTGGAGTTATGTATCTCGGGAAAATTGTAGAGAAGAGTTCTGCAGACACTATTTTATCAGAGCCATTACACCCATATACTAAATTATTAATATCATCTGCACTACTACTTGAAGAAAAAAGCTTAGAGAGCTCATTAAAGCCTATTGGAGAGCCCCCAAGTGCTATAAATCCTCCACCAGGCTGTAGATTTCACCCTCGATGTCCATATGCTACAGAGAAGTGTAAGAGAGAAGAACCCCTCTTAGTGACTACTAGAAAAGAACACTTCGTAGCATGTTGGCTTTACATGTAGCTGTTTTCCTACATTAAGATATCTCGAATTCAATTCTTAGATCTCATGGTTAAATAAATTACGTTTCTCACATATACTTAATAATATGGTTTTTCTAGATCTCTGTCTGGGAGATGTTATGGAGGAAATGAGGAGTAAGATCTTAGAGGAACCTATAATCGACTATGTTATTAGCGTTGATATGAGTATTTGTGACCTAGTGGAGGGGTTTGAGCGAGCTCATGGCTTTATGGCTGGTCATGTGGCTAGAGCGGTGAATATATTGAGAGAAATGATAGAGGACTCTGAAGCTACTAGAATACTCTCGTTTACAGGTAACTTGGTGGCTACTGGTTTAAGAGGGATATTAGCTCAACTTGTGAGGAGTGGTTGGTTTCACGCCGTAATAACTACCTGTGGCACAGTGGATCATGATATTGCACGTGGAACTGGGCATAAGTATTATAAGGGTGATTGGGGCTACGATGACACAGTATTGAGAACACTTGAAATTCATAGATTAGGTAATGTCTTAGTTCCTGTTGAGAGCTATGGATTAGCAGTAGAGAAATTTGCGAGAAATCTCTTTGAAGAACTGGTTAGAGTTAAAAAGAAGTGGAGTGTTTATGAGGTGTTATGGGAGGTTGGTAAGAGGATTAGTGATGAACACAGTATTCTCAGAGCTAGTTTTGAAAAGAAAATACCGGTTTTCATACCGGGAATTTATGATGGTGCTTTTGGCTCACAAGTTGTTTTTAATTATCCAGCACTGGGATTAGAGTTAGATATTATTAGTGATGAGAAGAAGATAATTGAGTTAGTAGTTTCATCTAGAAGGCTTGGAGCATTAATTATTGGTGGTGGTATTAGTAAACACCATACTATATGGTGGGCTCAACTCAAAGAGGGATTAGATTACGCTATATACGTGACTACCGCTGTAGAATACGATGGTAGTCTCAGTGGTGCTCAACCACGTGAAGCTATTAGTTGGGGTAAATTAAAACCAACAAGTAAACACATAGTTGTCTATGGTGATGCGACAATAATACTCCCAATTATAGTTGCAGGTGTGTTATGTAGACTTGAGGGTAAGAGATGATTGAGGTTCACATAGGAATAGATGATGTTGACGCGAAGAGCGGTGGGTGTACAACACACTATACAACTATAGTTGCCTGGGAGCTCTATAAGCAAGGAGTAGTTTTCACAGATTATCCTAACCTTGTAAGATTAAATCCTAGTATTCCATGGAAGACTAGGGGTAATGGTGCTACAGCACTAAGACTCTTAATTAACTCCGAGGGTAGTGTAGAGGATATAATAGGCCTATTAGTAACTATGCTTGAAGAATACACTAGTGATCTCAAAGACCCTAAACACCAGCCTTGCTTAGTAGTTCACACCGGGAGTGTTCCTAGCGTTTTCGAGATGTTAGCTATAAAAGCCCTTCACGACGTTATACCCTTAAGTCTCGCTGAGAGGGTTTTAACTAAATCACCTACTACGAGAATATATTGTGTTAAGGGTAAACGAGGAGTAATTGGTGCTTTAGCAGCTATAGGGTATACTATGAGGAATACTGATTACACATATGAACTATTAGCATATAGACTACGTGAGAATTGTGGTAAACCACGATGTGTAGACTCTGAGAGTATTATAGAGATTGATAGGTTATATGGTGATAAAATGATTCTTAACTACGACTATGAAACAGGCAGAGTACTTATAACTCCACGTGGATTAGACCCAGTTCTCCTAGGACTCCGCGGAGAAGACCCAGTTGTATTAGTAGAAGCATTTAGACATGTTAAAATATGTGAGCCTGTAGAATACTACGCTATTTATAGGACAAATCAACACACAGATAGCCATATATACCCAGTTAATTCTATATGTGATATTAGACCATATACTTGTATCTCAACTAAAGGCATAGTTTCATCTAAGCCTAGAAGGCATATTGGTGGCCACTTATTCTTCGAGCTCTGTGATAACGTGTGTTGTGTAACTATAGCTGTCTATGAGCCAGCTAAAAGACTTAGAGATATAGTTGAACAATTAGAAGTAGGCGATATAGTAGAGGTTTATGGATGCACCAGGCCTCCAGGATCGAGACATAATCTCACAGTAAACCTTGAAAAAATCAGGATCATCACGTTAACAGAAGTCTACGTGTATAAAAACCCGAAGTGTCCTAAGTGTGGCAGTAGAATGAAAAGTGCAGGTAGAAATAAGGGATTTAAGTGTGAAAAATGTAGTTTTAGAGATCCGCATGCAACTAAAATAGCTGTTAAAATAGAGCGTAAAATAACACCTGGCTGGTATCAACCTCCAAAACATGCATTTAAACATCTAATGAAACCACTTGAGAGAATAGGTCGTGAGAAGAAGTGCTTCGACGGCAAGCTGATCGAAAAATTTATAGTAAAACTACCTAGCTAGATCGATAGACTCGGCTGATCAATTAGAGTAAAATGTTTATTATAGGGGCACTATAAATGTGTATTTTCTCAGCTTAACGTGTTTAAAATGGATCCTTGCAAAAAATACTATAGGTTCTTTAGAAAAGAATATGAACTTGTCTACTCCCCCTAAAAAGAGTCTTATACAACTCCTAGGTAAGCCTTCTTTATTCTCTCATCACGTAATAGTTCTTTTGAGTTTCCGCTGAGTACTATACGACCGGTTTCTAATACGTAGGCTCTATCAGAGATTTCTAAGGCCATTCTTACATTTTGCTCTACAAGTAATATTGTAACACCTGTTTCTCTAAGTTCTTTGATCTTTTCGAAGAGTTTTGTAACCACAGTTGGTGCTAGGCCGAGGGATGGCTCATCCATTAAGAGTAGTTTTGGACGTGACATTAGAGCCCTAGCAATAGCGAGCATTTGTTGTTCTCCGCCACTTAAGGTATTAGCTAAGCGGTTTCTATATTCTTTAAGTACTGGGAAGAGTCCGTAAACCCATTCAAGTGTTTCTTCAAACTTTTCTGACGCGCTTTGTGTATATGCTCCCATCTTGAGGTTTTCATATACAGTCATATATGAGAATAATCTTCTACCCTCTGGGACCATAGCTATGCCCATTTCGACTCTTTTATGTGTTGGCATTTTTTCTATATTTTTCCCAAGGAAACTTATTTTCCCCGATCTAATGGGAAGTAAGCCCATGATTGCTTTAAGCGTAGTAGTTTTTCCTGCACCATTAGAGCCTATTAATGCTACTATTTCACCTTTGTTTACTCTTAATGACACATCCCAAAGAGCTTGAACTTCACCGTAAAATACATTTATTTTATCTATTTCAAGCATATGGCACCCCCTCTCCTAAATATGCTTCTATAACTGCTTTATTCGTAGCGATCTCCATGGGAGTTCCTTCAGCAATTTTCTTTCCATAATGCATAACAATTATGTGGTTACATAATTTCATCACAGCCCGCATAACATGTTCAACAACGATTAAAGTTATTTTATCTTCTTCATTTATTCTCTTTAATAATTCTACACACTCATCTACTTCAGCTGGATTTAAGCCCGCCATTAACTCATCGAGAAGAAGTAGTTTAGGTTTTAATGTTAAAGCTGTAGCAAGCTCAACGCGTTTCTTATCCACGATAGTTAGATTTCTTACTAATGTATTTCTTTTAGCACTTAATCCCACTTTTTCTATGGCATCTTCTACTTGGCGTTTCAACAGATCTATTGGAGCTCTAAGACCATGCCTACTTATAGCTCCTACTAGAACGTGTTCAAATACTGTGAAGTCTGGGAAGTATCTTACTATTTGAAAAGTCCTTCCAATACCTAGCCTACATATTTTATGAGGTGGTAATCCTGTAATATTCTTGCCATAAAACTCCACTATACCCTTATCAGGTTTTAAGTGACCTGTTATTAAGTTAAAAGTAGTTGTTTTTCCAGCTCCGTTTGGACCTATTATTGCAGCTCTTTCTCCCTCGTTTATGGCGAAACTCAAGTCATTAACAGCTACTAACTTGCCAAAGGACTTTGTTAGATTCATTACTCTAAATATGTAGTTGCCTTTTTCTTGCATATATCATCACCTACCTTTTAATCTTTTAATAAATCCGATTAATCCTCTGGGTTCAAACATCAATATGGCTATAAGTGCAATTGCCCAGCTTATATATCTTATCTCTGGAGCAAATCTTAAAAGCTCAAGTATAAATGTAACTATTGCTGCCCCAAGTATTGGTCCAATTAGACTTCCCGCCCCCCCTACTAGTGTCATTATAACAACCATTTCTGAGAGAAACCATGAGAATGTTGTTGGATGTAGTAGTCTAAAGAAGTGTGCATATAACACTCCTGCGTAGCCTGCAATAACAGCACTAATAACAAACGCCAATAATTTGTACATAGCTGTATTTATACCTATAGATTCTGCTAAAATATCGTCTTGTGCTACACCCCTAAGCACATAACCTATGTTTGTATTTACAAGTCTTCGCAGTAGTAAATATATAATGGCAAAGCTGACTAATATAAGGAAGTAGCCGCTTTCTATACTTTCAAAAGATAAGGGGCCTATAGGCTCTGGTGGACGTATACCTTTAAAGCCTAGTGGCCCCCCAGTAAGAGACACTTCATTTAAGAATATTAAATACATGAAGTGAGCTAAGTAAAACGTTGTTACAGCAAAATACGCCCCTCTTAACCTTAATGCTGGATAACCTACAGCAGCACTAATTAATGCCACAAATAATACTGATACAGGTAATGCCTGCCAAAAGCTCCATCCATATTTAACTGTAAGTATGGCTGAAGTATAAGCCCCAATGCCATAAAAAGCACCTTGACAAAAAGATAATTGACCTGTATAACCAAGTAAAACATCATATCCAGCAACTACCATTGCATAAAGTAATGCTATGGCTGCAACAAAAGTTACATAGGGGCTTACATATAGTGGTAAAGTAGCTAATATAGCCAAGATAATTATAAATATGATGACCTCACGGGGAAGTTTTAACATAAGAGCTCACCTCTTACCAAAGAGTCCTCTAGGCCTTAAACTTAAAGTGAGTAGTAAAATTATAAATGCAAATCCATGTTGATAAGCCGCTGACACATATACTGAGCCAAATGCTTCCACTAATCCGAGTATAAGACCTCCTATAAGAGCTCCTATTACACTACCAAAACCCCCCAAGATTACTACGACAAGGGCCTTTAGTAATGGAAGTGTACCCATACCAGGCCATACTGCATATAAAGGTGAGATAAGAGCCGATGAGATAGCTGTGAGAGCCCCACCAATAGCCCATGTAATAATATAGATTTTATTTGTATCAACACCCATTAATTCTGCGACTTCTTTATCCTCCGCCACAGCCCTTATAGCCATTCCTATCTTCGTATATTTCACAAAGAAATGTACTATTACAAATAGTGCTATCGAGATAATAAGGATTAATATTCTATGATATGTTATAGTCATGCCGAATAGGTCTATAGTAATCTCAGTCTCCGGCACAGATATCATCTTTGGCTTTGGAGTCCAGAGAGCAATTGCAAGGTTTTCCAGGAGAAAAAATAATGCTATTGCAGCGAGAAGACATGGTAAATCGCCACTAGGTCTAAGACGGCTATATATGAGTCTCTCAAAAGCCACTGAAAGCGAAAGGCCCGCTAATGCTGCTATAGGAAGTGCTAGCAAGTAGGGTATTTTAAGTAATATGAGTGACCAATAAGCAACATAACCACAAATTATATATATGCCTCCTTGAGAAAAATCAGGTAAGCCGGTAATGCTCCATATCATAGTTAATCCTATGGCCATTAATCCATATATTAATCCAAGTATAATACCGGTAAAAAATTGAGTTAAAATTAAGGATTCCATCAAGGACCTACTACCTCCTTTTCTCCCTCAGCTGTCCATCTAATAAGGTATGGTGTGTAGCGTCCTTGATTCTTAAATATTTTACCCTCATATTCAAATGTTTCAAACTTTATATGACCTTCCAGTGCATCATATTCAATCTTTTTTAATGCTTCTTTTATAGCAGTTGGATCTAGTGATTGAGCCATTTCTATAGCTTTTACCATAACATATAAAGCATCGTAACCGAAAACTATTGCATAGTGCATTGGTGCGCCAAACTTCTCTTTAACCTTTTCAGCCAATCTTTGTATTTCAGGTTTAGGAGCCCAAAGTGATATTGCATATGTTCCAGCTACTACTTCTTTCCCTGCTAAGCTAACTAATTCATATTCTCCCATCTCTTCTGAGCCAATGAATTTGATCCCAGGTATTAATCCTAATTCTTTGGCTTGTTTAAGTAGTATTGCACCCTCAGCAGCTACACCAACATACATTACTATATCAGGTGCTGCCGCCTTTATACCGGTTAAATATGGATAATAATCTGTAGTTCCTCGCTCAAAGTAATACTCAGCTACAGTTGGAATCCCATATTTTTCAAACGTCTTCTTAAACGACTCTACAAAAGATCTACCATAATCATCGTTTATACCAATAAATGCTACCTTAGTTGGCTTTAACTTATCAATAATTACAGGTGTAATTAGAGGTGCTATTAAACCCATAGGGGGTCTCATTCTGAAATAGTATTCATAACCAGGACTAGTAACAGCGTCTGCAGCACATTCAATAGTTAATCCCGGAACTTTATATTCATCAAGTACTTTTGCCATGGCAATACAACATGAACTACAATGAGAACCTAAAACTGCTACTACCTTATCTTCAAGAACAAGTTTTCGTGTAGCAGCTACAGACTCTGTTGGCTCACATCTATCATCATATCTAATTATCTCAACTGTATACTTCTCACCTCCTATGTATACACCTTTTTCATTAATTTCCTCTAAAGCTATTGATATCCCTCT
>Ga0080004_1201640_pt1 | contig 14687 bp, 15 predicted proteins | sample WasSprMetagenome_FD_69207 | JGI IMG/M metagenome (GOLD analysis project Ga0080004, IMG submission 69207) | Sulfidic aquatic microbial communities from Washburn Spring, Yellowstone National Park, USA - WS (SPADES assembly) (version 2) | ecosystem: Environmental > Aquatic > Thermal springs > Hot... | reverse complement strand
GGCTGCTGGTCCCGGGGCTGGTGGTCGCGGCGGCGATCCAGGCGGCCGTGGCCGCCTGGGGGTTCGGGGTGGTGGCTGCGCTGGCGGTGATGCGGTAGAGCGGGTGGGGCTGCGCGGGCTGCTGCCGTCCCGGGGCGCCGGGGAGATGACGGAACGGAGGTGCTGCTGTGGTTGCCAGGTCCTGTGTGCGTCTCCCCGTCCCGCAGGAAGGCGAGGAGGTGTGGGTGAGGTTTCCGTCCGGCCGGGTGGTGTCCTGCCGCGTCGGCGCTTACGACGGCGTCCTCGTCCTGCGGTGCGGACCCGTCCCCGGCGTGGTCCCCGGGGATCCCGTCGTGCTGCGGCGGCTCGCGGGGGATCAGGTGTTCCTGTTCCGGGAGAAGGTGGTGGGCGTCTCCCCGCTCGCCATCACCTGTTCCTCCCCGGTGGTGGTGCGGGAGTCCCGGGTGCCTGCGGTGGTTTCTGTGGTGTACGGTCCCCCGGGCGGACCGTACGAGAAGACCCGGGTCGTGAACGTGTCTTCGGGCGGCATTTGCTTCCATGCCTGGCCTCCCGCCCCGGAAGAGGGGTCCGAGCTCGACCTGGAGTTCGACCTGTACCCGTTCGGGATCGTGCGGGCGCGGGGTGTTGTGGCCCGGGTGTACGGGTGGAGCTCCGAATGGCCGGAAGTAGGCGTGAGGTTCCTGGAAGTGCCGCCCGAAGGCAGGAGGGCGGTCCTTGCCTGGATCCGGTGTGCGAGGGGCGTGGTGGCGGCGTGACGGGAGGCACTGTGGTTCGTGCGGCGGCCGTCTGGGCGCTGGAGCAGAAGGCGCAGGCCGCATGCGAGAGGGCCATGCTCGAGGTTTCCTCCTCCCTCGGCAGGGTGTCGGGCCAGGTGGTGGTGCCGGCTCCGTACGACCCGGGCGAACTCCTCGCCGGGTTTGACCTGCTGTCGCTGCGGAGGGGCTGGCAGCTCGTCGCCTACGTGGTCGCCTGCGGGCTGGGGACGAAGGGACTGTGCTACGCGTGCCGTGGCGCCCGGCCGGGGCCGGACTGGCTGGTCGGGCAGCTGGAGTCGCTTTCCTGGGCCCCGTGGGCCGGAGGGATGCCTCCCGCCCTGCCGGGCCGGGCGGAGCCAAGGGTGCGGCTGTGCCTTGAGGCGTCCGAGGACCCGATGGCGTACTGGCAGGCGTCGCTGTTCGGGCGCTTCCTGGGCACCCTGGGGTGCTCGGGGGTGGGGCAGGGCCGCAGGAAGAGGGTGCGCGTGGTGACGTCCGACCCGCGGGCTTCGTGCCCGGTTAAGGTGCCGGGCTGGAAGCCGGTGTTGTGGGAGGAAGTCGCCGCGGTGCCCGAGCAGTGGCTGCCGCACGTGCTGGTGGGCCGGAACGTGGTGAGGGTTTGCTGGCACGAGTACGTGTGGAACAGCGGGCAGCTGGAAGTGGTGTCGCTGGTGGAGAGCTACAGCGGGGGCAGCATGCAGCCCCTGTCGTGCGAGGAGACGGTGGTGATGCGCGCGAAGGCGGCTGTGGCGCAGGACAAGCAGGAGGGGTCGTAGGTGGTGGACGTCCCGGAGGAACTGTGGCTTCCGACGCGCCGGCTGGAGCTGCTGCGCGTGTGGCGGCTGGCGCGGACGGGGCTTGACGCCTGCGAAGTCGGCAGGCGGCTGGGCATGAGCGAGCGCGCGGTGCGCCGCGCGCTTGAGGAGCTGAGGCGCTATGCCGTCCGGCCCGCGGAGGCTGACGGCGACTGGGAGGGCAAATGGGTGCACTGTTATTACCTGTCCCCGGAGGAGCTCGAGCGGTACAGGCGGGCCCGGCCGCGCGTGCCGGAACCGGCGCGGGCCGCGGCGGATCCGTGATCGTAGAAGAACCTTGCTCTCCAGGGCGGCCAGGGTCGGGTGCTTTCTCCGCGCCGGACCGGCAGCAGCCCCGGCGCGGGCTGCGCTGTCGGCGCTTGCCGGAAGTTGGCTGGTTCGGGCCCGGTATCGGTACCGGGCCCCGCGTCTTGTGGCGTCTTGCAGGGCGCTTGCGGCCGGGTCCGGGCTGGCGCGGGTGCGTTGCCGTTCCTGGAACGGAAAGGGGAGGGGACGCTGCGTGTGGACGATTGCAGGAAAGGCTGCGCTGGACGGGCGCCAGCTCGGCGACCGGGTGCGGCGCGGTCAGAGGGAAATTGAGCTCCACACCACTCCTGAGACCCTGGGCGTTGACGTGGAGTGGGCGCGGGATCTCCTGGCGGAGCACGGGGTTACGGTGGTGACGGTGCACGCGCCGCTTTCCGCCCACCTGGGAACCTTGACCCCGGGCTCGAAGAGCAAGCCCGGGCTCAGGTCCTTGCCGCGGCGAGGCTCGCGGACGCTCTCATGCCGCCCGGCCGGGAGAGGCTGGTGCCGGTGCACCTCGCCCCGACGGTGCGCATCGGGGACGTGGCGCCCGGTGGGGACGAGGCCGTGCGCGCCCGCCGCCTGGAGGAGCTGCGGACTGCGGCCCGGAGCGCCCTGTGGCTCGCCCGCGCGTTCGAGCCGCGGCATGGCCCGGTGCGGTTTTGTCTGGAAAACCACGCCCTGTTTGAGACCGGGGTTTGGGACCCGGGCTCGCCGCGCTTCGCCCGCGCCTTCTGCTCGGGCCCGTTCCCCTGGGAGTTTGCCCTCCTGGCGGAGCTGATCTCCGGGGACGATGCCGGAGACCGGGTGGGGTTCACCCTCGACGTCTGCCACGCCATGTCCGCCCTTGCGGGCGCAGTCTGGATGAGGGCGTCGGGGGAGCGGTTCGCCCTGGTCCTGCCGGAGGACCTGGAAGTGGACGGCCGCCTCCCCGAGCTGGCCGACTGGTTCCGCGCTGTGGGGCCCCGGCTGGGCGTGGTGCACCTGTCCAGGTGCGTCGGCCTGGGGGCTGAACCCGGCCAGCACGCCGCTGCTCTGGGGGACGGCGACCTGGACATGGCCCGCGAGGTGGTGAGGTGCCTGGATATGGTCGGGTTTTCGGGTCCGGTGGTGATCGAGGTCCAGGAGCCCGACGTGACCCGTGCCGTGGGGTCGGAGCGCACCGGGCGCGCCCTGCGCCGGGCCGTGCTCGCCGGGCAGGCAGCGCCTGCGGCGGCCGCGGCGCCGTGACCGTTCGTCTGGCGGGAGGCGAGTGCGGTTGGTCGTGCATCACAGCGAGGTCGACCGCCTCCGTGCGGCGGCGGTCGGTGCGGCCGCGGCCGGCAGGGATGCCGTGCTTGAATGGCTCGGCCGCGGCCGGATTTGGCGGAAGGGCAGGCTGGACATCGTCACCGGCGCCGACCTGGCTTCCCGGGAGGCGGTCTGGGCTTTCCTGGCCAGGGCCTGCCCGGGGCAGCCGGTGTTCGACGAAGAAGGGGGCGGAGTGCCTGGCCCCGGGGGCAGGTCCTGGGTGGTGGATCCCCTCGACGGGACGGTGAACGCGGCCGCAGGGCTTCCCCTGTGGTCGGTGTCCGTGGCCCTGCTGGAGGACGGGCGGGAGCTGGTCGGGGCCGTCTGCGGCCCCGGCGCGGACGTGTACAGCGCGGCGGCGGGCCGCGGGGCGCGGTGCGGCGGCCTCCCTCTCGCTCCTTCCCGGACGCGGGGCCTGCGGAACGCTGTGGTGTCGGTGACGGTGGCGCCCGGCTACTCTCCGGAAGAGATGGGGCTCGCCCTCGCGTGCGTCGGGGAGCTGGCGCGCCGGGCCCGCGGGGTGAGGGTGTTTTGCTCCGGGGCGCTGGAGCTGTGCTGGGTCGCTTCGGGGAGGCTGGATGCCTGCGTCTGTCCCGCCCAGCCCTTCTTCAGCGCCGCCGCGGGCGCCCTGATTGCCCGCGAGGCCGGCTGCCCGGTCCTGGACCTGGAAGGCGGGCCCTACCGGGCGGGGGAGAGCAGCGGCCTCGTGGCCGCGTGCACTCCCGAACTGGCCTCCGAGCTGCTGGCCGTGCTTCCGGCGCCAGCCGGGCGGAAAAATCGTGACAGGCGCGGCCCCTAGCCGCGCCCCGGTTTTTCTGGCGGAGGGGTTGCAGTGGACGTTGCAGGCAAAGCCGCTCTGGATACTGTTGAGCTTTCCGACCGTGCCGCCCGGGGGTTCCGCCTGGTGGAGCTCCACCTGACCTCCCGGACCGCCCGGATGGCTGCGGGAGACGCCAGGAAGCTCGTCGGCGCGTTCGGGCTGGAGGTCTGCTCGGTTCACGCGCCGCCGGGCGTTTCCCTCGGCACCCTGCAGGGGGCGTCCGCGAGGGAGGAGGTTGTCCTGGCCGCGCGCGTGGCCGACGCCGTGATGCCTTCCGGCGTCCCCCGGCGCGTGGTGGTGCACCTCGGCCCCGACCTGCCGCTGGGGACGCCCTTTGGGGTATGGAAGTTTGCCCGTGCGTGGGCGATTCGTCAGGCCGCGTGCGACCTGGCGGCCGTGGTCCGTTCCGTGCGCCTGGAGGGCGGCCCTCTGGCCGTCTGCGTGGAGAACCACGCCTGGTGCTGGCTGGACGGCAGGAAGGTGTTTCCCCCGGCCGGCCGCCTGCCGGAGGACTTCGGCGCGCTGGCGGGGCTTGCGGCCGAGGCCGGCGCCGGGGAGAACCTGGGCTTCTGCCTGGACGTCTGCCACGCCCTCTCCGCCTGCGCGGCCACGGGCGGCGTCGTGGGGTTCAGGGACTTCGTGCGCGAGATGGGCCCGCGGCTCTCCCTGGTCCACTTCTCGGGGGTGCGGGGCCTGGGCGCGTGCCGCGCCGACCACGGGCTGCCGCTGGGCGAGGAGGATGCGGGCATGGCGCGGGCCGTGCTGCGGGCGCTTGCGCGTGCAGGTTTTTGCGGCCCGGTTGTGGCCGAGGTGCTGGAGCCCGACTCGCGCCTCGCGCCCGGGATGGAGGCCACGGCCCGTTTTCTCGAATCCCTGGTCCGCGGGTTGAATGACTGCCGGGTGGCAGCGTCTTGAGCGTGGTGAGGGAGGTGGCTTTGGTGCCGGTGCGCCTGATGGCGAGCTTTGTCCTGGTGTGCGTTGGAATTGCGTGCGCCTGTGTGTCGCTGGCCATGGCGTTTGCCGGCGGTGTTTGCGTCCTCCGCGGGAGGCCGGAGCCCCGATGGCTGGTGGCTCACCGGTGGGGTCTGCGGGGGGCCGCCTTTCTCCTTTTCCTCATATCCGGTTGGCTGACCGGCTTCTGAGGTGGCCGCGGGGGTGGTCGTGTTGAGGATCGCGTGTTTTCTCGGTGCCGCGTTCTGCGGCGCCTTTTGTGCGGTGGCTGCTGCCGTACTGGCGGGCGCGCTCCCCTGGCCGGGACCCGCGGTTGCGGCAGCCGCCGCAGGGGTGTTCTGGGCGTATTCCGCCCTGGAGTGCGGTCTGGCCGAGCGGTTTGACTCCGGCGAAGGATGGCTGGTGAGGTTCGGCGTGGCCCTCGTGGCGGCTGCGCAGGGGCCGTTCATAGTGGCCTATCGGTCCGGAGCGCTCCGCCCGTCTGTCGTCGCGCTGCTGGCCTGCTGCGTCTGGGTGCTGGCGGGCTACGCGGGGCTGACCGCGTCCGTCCGCGAACGCGGGGTCTTCCCGCCCTGGGCGGGAGCGGCGGTCCCCTTCTGGTTCGGCCTTCCCGCGGCAGCGCTCTCCGGCCGCCCGGCCTTCGCCGTCCCGGCCTGGCTGGCCCTGTGCCTGGGTCTTGGCCGGCGCTGGTTTTCTCTTGCGGCGCGGGCCCGAGCGCTTGCCGCGGTTGAGCAAGTGGGGTGACGCAGGCGTGCGCAGGCTGGGTTTGTGGCTGATTGTGGCGCTCCTGCTTGCCGGGGGCGCGCGGCCCGCGGCTGCCGTCTGGTGCGACATCTCCGGCGGGGCGGCGGGCGGCCCCGGTGCCCCGGCGTGCGTGGAGGCGGCTGTGCTCAGGGGATACCTGGGGAGCAGCGCCCGCTTGTCGCCTTCCGCCCCGGTGCCGCGGGAGGAGTTGGTGGCCGCCCTGGTCAGGTTCCTCGGCCTGGAGGGGGAAGCGGAGTCCCTGAGGGACGCCGCGCCCGGCTTCCGCGACGCCGCCCGGATCCTGCAGGTCTGCCCGTGGGCGCGCGGGTACCTCGCCGCGGCCCAGCGCGCCGGCCTGCTCTTTCCTGGAGGGGAATTCGGCCCCGGGCAGCCTGCCTCCCGGCTGTGGGCGGCGGAGCTGGCGGTGCGGGCCCTTGGCCTGCAGGTTGAGGCTGAGCTGCGGATGGCCGACCGTCCCGCCTTCTCTGACCTCGCGGGGCTGCCGGTGGACAGGCTCGGCTACCTGGCTGCGGCCGCGGACCGGGGGTTGATCGAGGGGTTTGGAGACGGGACCTTCAGGCCGGAGGATCCGCTGACGTGGTCCCAGCTGGCCCTGATGCTGGAGCGGATGGCTTCGCGGCGTCCTGCGGCGGGAGGGGAGGCTGTCCTGCTGGGGTGGTTGGTCTTGTTCCGTTCGGGTGGCGCTGAGGAAAGGCCCGTGTTCGGGATGGTGCCTCCGGGGCGCTGGGCGCAGGCGCAGTGTTTTTTGGACCGGGGGTTCCGCTGGCGCGGTTCGGAGGCTTATGCGCTGCCGGTGGTGGCCGATGAGGCGGTGGCTGCGGCGTGTGAGGAGAAGCTGCTGGGGAGGCTCGTCGTCGCCCGTGCGGTGCGGCTGGCTGAAGTTCCCGCTGCGTCCTTCCGCCTCTTGCGGGTGAAAGAGGTCCTGCTGGTGCCGGGTTTGCTTGGCGGTCTCGGTGCTTTTTGAGCGCTCCGCTCGTAAGGATGGGACGGAAGGAGGTGCGGCAGGTGTCCGAGAAGTTGTGCAACCGGGATCCGCGGTGCGGCACGCGGGCCTGCCGCACCTGGTGTCCCGAAGTGGTGGTGAGGGTTGTTGATGACGGGGGGCAGGGCCTTCGTGCTGTGAGGAGGTTCCTGGTAGAACGTTACCTCGAGGCCCGCTCCCGGGCTGTCCCCGAGGGTGGTGGTGGAACATGCTCGCGGTAGTGTATGCCCGCGTGTCTACCGAGGAACAGGCGGAGTACGGGTCTTCGCTTGAGGATCAGGTGGTGACCTGCGAGCGCCATGCCCGCGCGCTGGGGGCCGTTGACGTGGAAGTGTTTCGAGACGTGGCTTCCGGGAGTGTGCTCGAACGCCCCGGGCTCCAGGCCCTGAGGGCGAGGATCCTCGGAGGCGGGGTGTCGCTGTTTGTGTGCTACGATCCTGACCGCCTCGCGCGCAACCTGGCCCACCAGCTGCTCCTCACGGAAGAGTTTGAGCGGGCCGGCGTGAGGCTCGAATTCGTGAACTTCGAGTGGAAGCAGACGCCGGAGGGAAGGCTGTTCTACGCGCTGCGCGGGGCGATTGCCGAGTACGAACGGGAAAAGATTCGCGAGCGGACAATGCGGGGCAAGCTCCGCCGCGCGGAGGAGCAGCGGCTGACCCACAACCCGAGAACATTCGGGTACCGCTACTGTCCCGAGCGGAAGGCCCTGGAGGTTGACCCTGCGGAGGCAGCCCTGGTCAGGGAGATATTCCGGTGGTACGTCGAGGAGGACCTGGGCTATCACGGTATAGTGAAGCGATTGAACGCGATGGGCATACCTTCGCCGGAGGGCAGCGTGTGGCAGAAGATGACGGTGCGGCGGATTCTTGCCAACACGGCTTACGTCGGCGTGATGTACCTCCACCGGTACGATACGGTGGGGGTTAAGAACAGCCGGCGCCTGCCCCCGGCCCAGAGGGTGAAGCCGCGGGAACGCGCACGGGACGAGTGGATACCGGTGCCGGTCCCCTCCATAGTTGACCGGGAGACCTTCGAGAGGGCGCAGGAGAAGAGCGCCTGCGTGCGGCGGCGGTACGCGGGCTTCTCGCGTTGTGAGTACCTGCTGAGCGGCCTGGTGGTGTGTGGGGTGTGCGGCAGCACGGTGCACGGTTTCGTGTCCCGTCCTCCCCGGGGCGGTTCGCGGCGCTACTACGTGTGCACTGCCCGGAGTCCCGGCCGTCCGGGTTTTCCGAAGTGCGGGCTCCCGTACCTGCCTGCAGCGGTTCTCGAGGATCTGGTGTGGAACCGCGTGGTGGCGTGGATCCGAGACCCGGGGGCGTTCGAGCGCGAATTTGCGGAGCGGGCCCGCGAGGCGGCTGCGCCCATTGAGCAGGCCATTTCGGACATAGAGGCCCAGCTGGCCGACTACGCGGAGCAGAGGAAGCGGCTGGTCGACCTCTTTCAGCGGGGCTTGGTCCCGCTGGCGGAGGTGGAGGGGCGGCTGAAGGCTGTTTCCGACGCGGTGTCGGCGCTCTCGGCGAGGCGTGCGGAACTGGTCCGGAAGGCGTCCTGCCTCGAGCTGGGGGCCGCGGACTTCGAACGCTTTGCGGAGATGGCAGCGCAGGTCGTTGGCCAGCTCGAGCGGCTGGACTTCGGCGCTCGGCAGGAGGTCGTGCGCAGGCTGGTCGAGCGTGTTACCGTCTATGCGAACACCGTGGTGATGGACGTCAGGCTGCCCGGCGGCGCCGGGGAAGTCCCGTGCGACAGGCATGCAGCGGCCGCAAGGACAAGCGGGGGGACCTGCATCGACGTTTGTAACCACGCTGTGGGGAGCGGTGCCGTCGATGAGGGCCACCTTGATGGCGGGGATGTACAGTCCGTCCAGCGAGTTATTGTCGGAGGAGCAATGGTGGAATTCGATGTCCAGGCCGCGAGCCACCAGGGTCTCGCCGATGCCGCGGATGAAAGTGGACTTGCCCACGCCCGGGCCGCCTTTGATGACGAAGATGCGGGTGGCATCGGGCGGCGCGATGTAGTCGTAGAAGGAAAAGAACCCGACGGAAGTGTTTCCCCCCGGGAACACCCTCTTTATATGTCCGCGCCTCATTGAGCACCATCTCCCTTCTGCAACCCCGGCCTCACTACTGGGCGCGGGGTGACTCAGTTTGCCGCTCCCAGGGTATGGGTGTGCCGCACCGCCTGGTGCATGTCCCCGTCCTTCCCCGCGTCGGCCTGCACTGCCGGCGCGTGCGCGCGACGCCGCTTGCGGGCGGTTCCCGGGATGTTCGGGGCGAAAGTGCTGTGTTAAACTAAGGCCATGACTGCAGGACAGATCTTCAAGCGGGGCAGAGGGCTGGGGCGGGTGCAGCTCCCGCCTGCCCCTGCTCCCGGCGAACTCGACGACTTCCAGAAAGAAGCGATCGACCACCTGCTCGCCGGAGAAGACGTGCTGGTGTACGCGCCCACCGGCAGCGGGAAGACGCGTATCGCGGAGGAGTTTGCCGCCTGGCTGCTGGAACGCGGGCGCGGCATGGGGTACACCGCCCCCCTCAAGGCCATATCCAACCAGAAGTACCGCGATTTCGTGGAACTGTTCGGAGAGAAGCGGGTGGGCCTGCTCACCGGCGACATCTCCATCAACCCGGGGGCTCCACTGCTGGTAATGACCACGGAGATTTTCCGCAATCGGTGTCTGACCGAGCCCGCCACCCTCTCGGGTATGGCCTGCGTTGTGCTGGACGAGATCCACTTCCTCGGCGACGAGCAGCGGGGCACGGTGTGGGAGGAGAGCGTCATCTTCTGCCCGGACCACCTGGTCATCCTGGGCCTTTCCGCTACTGTGTCCAAGGCAGGGTAACTGGCCGAATGGATGGCGGGGGTGCGCGGTCGCCCGGTCAAGGTGGTCTACGAGGGCAGGCGTCCGGTGCCCCTCGAGTTCCGGTGGGTTCTCCCCGACGGTCGGGTGGTGGAGGAAGCGGCTGCGCGTCAGGCCGTCGCGCGACGGGTGAAGGCCAGGGCGCGCCGCCGGCATTGGGCGCGGGCCGCAGCGGCGTGGGGGGACGCGCCCGGTCCCGGGGCGGTGGTCGAGGCAATCGCGGCCACAGGGGCGCACTTTCCCCTGCTGTACTTCGTCTTCAGCCGCCGTCAGGCGGAAGAGATGGCAGAAGAACTGGCGGAGGAGTGGGACTTTCTTCTGCCGGAGGAAAAGCGCCGGGTGGCGGCAGAGATCCGGGAGGCGCGGCAGGCTCACCCCGGTCTCCTGAGTTTGCCGGGGAGGCGTACTTTGCTGCGCCTGCTCGTCCAGGGGATCGCCTACCACCACGCCGGCCTGGCTCCCCAGTTCAAGCTGCTCGTAGAGAGGCTTTACTGTCAGGGGCTCATCCGGGTGGTGTTTTGCACGGAGACCTTCGCGGCAGGGGTGAACTATCCGGCGGCCGCCGCCGTCTTCCACAGTTGCCGGAAGTGGGACGGCCGGGACTTCCGCATGCTGCAGGCACGGGAGTTCTTCCAGATGGCCGGGCGGGCCGGGCGGCGCGGGTACGACCCCGTGGGGTGGGTGTACGTCCGGGTGCCGGCAGATCGCCCCGAGGAGGCGGGTTTTTACCGCGAGGAGGCCGTCGAACCGGTGGAAAGTGCTTTCACCGTCACCCCGGCCACGGTGCTCAACATGTGGCAGTGGGGAGACGAGGGCCTGGTGGAGCGCTTTCTCGAGAGGAGCCTGCTGACGTTCCGGGCCAGGTCGCAAATGGACTCCGTCCGCCGGGAGATGGAGGCCTTGAGAGAGGACCTGCGGGCGGGCGTCTTCGCGGGAAAGAAGGCCCGGGCTGCCCAGAGCCGCATCCGCCACCTGGGGCGCCGGATGGAGGAACTCAGTCGCGTGGCGCAGAGTCCGCGGCGGCAGTTCGAGGCTCTGGTGCGGGTCCTGCGGGACCTGGGCTATCTGGGTCCGGACGGCCTGCGGGCCCCTGGTCGGTTTGCGGCTCGCCTGCGGTACCAGGAGATCCTGGTCACGGAAATGGTGTTCCGGGGCCTGCTCACTGGACCGCCGGCAGCCGAGGTGGCAGCCATCCTGGCGGGGGTCGACTACGAGCCGGGACGGTACCCGGCCGTGCAACCGGTGCACCTGCGGGCCATGGCGTCCGTGCGCCGCCTGCAGGAGAGCCTGGTGCGGCGCGGGGTGCCCCCCGAATTCTGCCGGTGGCACCCGGAGCCGTGCCTGCTGGCCTACCGCTGGTATCAGGGGTGCTCCTTCCCGGAACTGCTCGAGCTTTGCTCTCTTCAGGAAGGGGATGTCATTTCCATCCTCCGGCGCGAGATCGACCTGCTGCGACAGATCGAGGAGGCGACGGCGGTCGGGCCGGAGGATATGCGCGCCCTGCTGAAAGAGAGGGTGAGCCACCTCCGCGCGCGGCTGGACCGGGACGAGGTTGAGGCGGTAATCTGACCCTGCGTGACCGGGGCAGCCCCCCGCCGGGCAGCAGGGGCAGCTCCCCGCCGGGCTCAGGAAGCGGGGAGCTGCGTGCCGGGCCCGGCCGCGGCGCCGCCCAGGCGCGCGCGGCTTGACAAGTGCGGAACGAGGGCTAAAATCGAAAACGATTGAGGAGGTGTGGCGCGGTGCCGGTGTACGAGTACGAGTGCGAACATTGTGGCGTCTTCGAAGTGTACCGGAGCATTGTCGCCGAGCCCCTCGAGAAGTGTCCGCAGTGCGGGGGGAAAGTACGGAAACTGATCAGTCGGCACGTTAACGTGATCTTCAAGGGGTCGGGGTTCCATACCACCGACTACCGTAGCGAAGAGTACCGGAAGCGGGAGAAGGAAGAGAAGAATCAGGCCAAAGAGAGCACAGCCGCCAGCTCCTGAGGGGCCACGGGCGGGGCGTCGCCGCGCGGGCTGGGCCCCGCCGGGGTGCTCGTGGGATGACGGCAGAGGTGGCGGGACCGGTTGTTCCGGCCCGCTTTTGTATCTGTTTTGGCGGGAATTGGGGCCCCAGACAGGCTGGGGCGGGAGGATTGGGTGGACTGGGCGAGAATCCGACATAGTACATACGATGCCATGCGGAAGTCAGCAGGACGAAAGGAGGAGGCGATGTGCCGGTTTGCGAGCTGGACCCCGGGTCCCTCCGGCTGATGTGTGACCCTACCTGCTTTCCCTACGAGACAACGGACCAGGTACCGCCTCTGGAGGGCATGATCGGCCAGGAACGCGCCATGCGCGCGATGGAGTTCGGGCTCAAGGTGCGCAATCCCGGATACAACATCTACATGGCAGGCGTGCCTGGCACGGGCAAGACCACCTATGCCCAGGCCCTGGTGAGCGAGGTGGCCCGCGGGCAGAAACCGCCTGACGACTGGTGCTACGTGTACAATTTCGATGACCCCGACCGGCCCCTGGCTCTGCGCCTGCCCCCCGGCAAGGGTGCGGAGTTTCAGCGGGACATGGAGGAGCTGGTCCAGGACCTCAAGGTCCACATCCCCAGGGTCTTCGAGAGCGCCGACTACGAGCAGCAGCGTTCGGAGACCATGAGCAAGTACCAGGCCCGCATCTCGGAGATCCTGCGGAACCTGGTGGAGCGGGCCCGCGCGCACGGGTTTGCCCTGCAGCAGACGGCGGCCGGGTTCCTGGTGGCCCCTCTGATCCACGGTCAGCCCATCACCAGCGAACAGTACCAGGAGTTGCCCGAAGACATGCGGCGGGAAATCGAAGAGAGGGGCACTCAGGTACAGGAGTGGATCTCCGAGGCCCAGCGTCAGGTGCGGCTGCTCGAGAAGGAGGCCCGCGGGGCCATCCGGGAACTGGAACAGCGCATCGCGCGGGTGGCGGTGGGGCCCCTCATAGAGCGCCTGCAGGAGAAGTGGCGGGACTTCCCCCTGGTGGGGAACTACCTGTCCCGCGTGGAGCAGGACGTGCGTGAGCACCTGGACGAGTTCCGGTCCGCGGACGGAGAGAGCCCGCCCGTCCCCCTGCCCTTCATGCCTCCCCGCCAGGAACGGGAGAGCGCCGTGCTGCGATACCGGGTGAACCTGCTGGTGAACAACGCAGGTGCCCAGGGGGCGCCGGTGGTGGTGGAGACCAACCCCACGTACTACAACCTGTTCGGTGCCGTGGAGTACCGCAGCCACATGGGGGTAATGGTCACCGACTTCACCATGATCCGGGCGGGTGCCCTCCATCGGGCCAACGGTGGCTACCTCATCCTGCAGGCCCGGGACGTGCTCACCAATCCCGGAGCCTGGGAAGGCCTCAAGCGTGCGCTCAAGAACCGCAGCATCCAGATAGAGAACATGGGCGAGCAGTTCCGGCTGATTCCCACCCGGACCCTGCGGCCGGAACCGATCCCGCTGGACGTAAAGATTATCCTGGTGGGCAATCCGCTCCTGCACATGCTGCTCTATTACTACGACGAGGACTTCCGCAAGTTCTTCAAGATCAAGGCCGATTTCGACACCGAGATGCCGCGCACGCCGGAGAACCTCGAAGGTTATTTCCGCTTCCTGTCCTCGCTCTGCCGGCGGGAGGGCATCCGGCACCTGGACCGGACCGCGGTGGCGAAGGTGGTGGAATATTCCTCGCGGCTGGCGGGCAGCCAGAAGAAGCTGTCCACCCGGTTCAACGAGGTGGTCGAGGTCGTCTATGAGGCCAACGTGTGGGCCGAGGCCGACGGAAGCCCGGTGATCCGCGCGTCCCACATCGAGAAGGCCATCGAAGAGAAGGTGTACCGGTCCAACCGTATCGAAGAGAAAATCCGGGAGATGATCGCCGAGGGCAAGATCCTGGTGGACGTGGACGGGGCCGTGGTGGGCCAGGTGAACGGCCTCTCCGTGATCCAGGTGGGCGACTACACCTTTGGCCGTCCTTCCCGCATCACCGCCCGCACCTTCCTGGGCGAGGAAGGTGTGGTGAACATAGAGCGGGAGACGGAGATGTCCGGGAACATCCACTCCAAGGGCGTGCTGATCCTGGGCGGGTACCTGGGCGGCAAGTACGCCCAGGACAAGCCGCTGTCGCTCTCGGCCCGTCTGGTGTTCGAGCAAACCTACGAAGAAGTGGAAGGCGACAGTGCATCCAGCACGGAGCTCTATGCCCTGCTCTCGAGCCTGTCCGGCCTGCCCATCCGCCAGGACCTGGCGGTGACGGGTTCCGTCAACCAGAACGGAGAAATACAGCCCATCGGGGGCGTCAACGAGAAGATCGAGGGCTTTTACGCCGTGTGCAAGGTGAAGGGGCTGACGGGGCGGCAGGGCGTGATCATCCCGTATCAGAACGTGGACGACCTGATGCTGAAGGAGGAAGTGGTGGAGGCGGTGCGGGCGGGCAAGTTCCACATCTACGCGGTCCGCACCGTGGACGAGGGCATCGAACTGCTCACCGGGGTGCCTGCCGGCACCCTGCAGCCGGATGGCACGTACCCCGAGGGTACGGTTCACTACCTGGTCGATCGTAAGCTCCGGGAGATGGCCGAGAAACTCACGGCCTTCGGGGGGGCTCGCAGTCGCCCGCGCGCCAACCGCCGGGCCCGCCGCGGGGCCAGTGACGTGCCTCCCGACGAGCCCGAGGACCAGGAGGCCCGCAGGTAATGTAAGACTGATGTCAGGTTAGGCGACAAATGCTTGACGTAGGTCGGGCCCCGGCGTATGATGCCGCCGGGGCCCGTGTTCTGACTGACCGAAGGCGGCCGAAGCGGGGCCGGCGGGGAAGGGGGGATGAGGCGTGTCCGAAATCGATGACCATCTGCCCGTTTACCCCATGCGGGTGGCGTGCAGGATGACGGGGTTGACGGAGCGTCAGATCCGCTACTGGGAGAAGCTGGGGCTGGTGAGTCCGGCGCGCACGCCGGGTGAGCAGCGCCTGTACTCCCAGGCCGACATCCAGCGCTTGAAGCACATCAAGCGCCTCAAAGAGAGCGGGATTCCTCTGCGCAGCATCAAGGCACGGCTGAGCCGCTTCGCGGGGCCGCCGGCGGGCCCGGTTCCCATCAAGGGGGCGCGGTTGGACAACGGCTGGCCGTATGAGGACGCCCGCTCACGGTTCGGGGGGATACCGATTAC
>Ga0080004_1165412_pt1 | contig 14687 bp, 11 predicted proteins | sample WasSprMetagenome_FD_69207 | JGI IMG/M metagenome (GOLD analysis project Ga0080004, IMG submission 69207) | Sulfidic aquatic microbial communities from Washburn Spring, Yellowstone National Park, USA - WS (SPADES assembly) (version 2) | ecosystem: Environmental > Aquatic > Thermal springs > Hot... | reverse complement strand
TTGGAGCCCGGATCTCTACACTCCTCTTCACCCCGCCTTCTTACCTCATATATTCGGTTCTCCAGAGGACGGTCCCCGCCATGTTGTTGGGACGGTTCCGGGATCGTCCCGCAGGCCAGTGGGCAAATAAGCCCGTCTAGGGCTGCTTCTGGCGAAAGCGGACAGTTTTTTGGTGCTCCGGCCGGGATTTGAACATGATTTTACCGGTAAATATGATGAAAACTTTAAGGTAAGGCAAGCAATTCCTATGTTTTGATATTATATTTGAATATTTTGTATGCGCGTGAGAAGATTAGGATTATGGCAGTTAAGGCAACAAACACGCAGTTTGACTTAAAAATCGACTAGGTTGAACTTTAAGTGTACAACGAAGGACGCTATTCACAATTAAGAACAGAGCCCCCTTAACTTCTCGACTTGTTCCCTTATAGGTCGTAAACTTTACGCATCACATGAGCGCGCTTATTTCGATGGGCTTATTCTGGCTTAAGGCTGCCGGACTAGTTAGGGTGATGCTTTGGGTTACTTTTTCCCCTTTTATCTGGCTTGCTTTTAGCCCTTTTCAGGCTGTCCAGTATCTTACGCTTCTGGCCTTTTTGGGTTTTCCAGCTTTGTAGGAGGCTATTATGACTGCTAGAAATCAAATCGCGTGATGCATGCGCGTATTCACTTATCAAAACCCTTAATTGTATAAATTTTCCCTAATTATAAAGGAACGAACAATATGACTCAGTATTATTGTGGAAAATGCGGCGTAAAAATGAATGTTTCCGCAGATGTTAGGGCGTTCAAATGTTTAATAAAATGTCCTAAATGTGGAACTACAATTGTAGCAGATCATAGAGAAGATCTTAGTTAATGAAACCGAAACTCCTGCTACGAAGTTGTAACAAAATTACTATCTGAGAAGATAATTGTCGCGAGATATATCATCAATAAGCGTCTAAATAAACTTTATATTATTGTTATACTAATTTTTTGGAATCACGAACACGTTGTAGTTATATTGTTGGAGGGTAAAGTTTGGAAGAGCTTTGGAAGACGAATAAATGGTTTGTCAGCCATTACAACTTTGTTGAAGAAGTTCGAAAGAATTTGAGGCTTCCGGAAAAAGTTTTAATTCACGACATAACGCTCAGAGATGGGGAACAACAAGCCAACATCATATTTAGGAAGGAAGAGAAAATAAAAATTGCGAGAATGCTGGACGAAGCGGGTGTGCCGAGAATCGAAGCAGGCATGCCGGCAGTTTCAAGACAAGAGATGGAGGCGGTTAAGGCTATAGCCCACGAAGGATTAAATGCGAAGATATTTTCGTTTGCAAGGTGTATGAAAAATGACGTCGATTTAGCTTTAAAATGTGACGTCGATGGAGTTGTGATGGAGATTCCTTCAAGCGACCATATACTGTCTTATGCTTATGGATGGCCTGAAGAGAAAGCAATTAACCTTGCTGTTGAAGCAACAAAATATGCTGGGGAGCATGGATTACATGTTGCATTTTTTACAATAGATTCGACAAGAGCTAAGTTTGAAACTTGTTGGAGATTGATAAATGCTGTTGCAACAGAGGGACATATGGATTCCCTCGTCGTTGTTGACACCTTCGGCGTATGTTCACCACAAGCAATACACTATTTTGTAAGCAAAATTAAAGAAAAAGTGAATAAGCCTCTTGAAATTCACTGCCACAATGATTTTGGACTTGCTGTTGCTAATACTTTGTCAGCCGTGACAGCCGGCGTTGAAATAGTCCATACCACAGTAAACGGGATAGGTGAAAGAGTTGGAAACGCCTCACTAGATGAAGTTGCCATGGCATTAGAGCTCCTTTACGGGGTCAAAACGGGGATAAAGTTTGAAAAACTTCGTGCTTTATCCAAGCTCGTAGAGGAACTTTCAGGCGTGAAAATGCCGCCGAATAAGCCAATAGTCGGCGACGGTGCCTTTACAACGGAGTCTGGAATTATAGTTGGATGGTGGACCCGCTTAGAAAAACTGAACATGCCTTTGGAAATGTTCCCTTTTCTGCCCAATTTCGTTGGACATGACAGGGTTCGCGTAGTTCTAGGCAAAAAAAGCGGTAAGGACTCTATTATCTACAAACTGAACGAATTGGAGTTGAAAGTTCCAGAGGACAAAATTGAACAAATACTTGAAGCAGTTAAAACATATTCAGAAGAGAAAAAGCGAGTTTTGACGGACCATGAATTCATGGAAATCGTCAAGAAATTCACATAAATCTAAACTTAAAATATATAACATTTGAGTATTTGTTATTGAACGGTGAAGTTAATTGAGTAAAAAATGTAAACCTAAAATTCTAATAACTGAAGCTATGCCGTTAATTGAAGAAGAGAGAAAAATTCTTTCAAAGCATGCCGATGTAAAGCTGGCAAAAAGCCTGAATGAAGATGAATTGGCAGAAGAAGTTAAAGATGTAGATGTTATCATGGTGGTTTACGCGAAAATTACAGAGAAAATAATTAACTCAGCAGCGAAATTAAGGGGAATAGTAAGATACGGAATAGGTGTGGACAACATAGATCTAAAAGCGGCGTCAAAAAGGAGAATTCCTGTGGCAAATGTACCGGACTACTGCATAGGGACCGTTGCCGACCACGCTTTAGCGCTTATCCTAGCTTTAAATAGGAAACTGTTATTGGCAGATAGTGTTCTTAGGTCAGGCGAGTATGGCAATTGGACATCACCGTCTCCAAAGCTTATGGGAGTGGATCTAGAAGGAAAAGTTCTTGGACTTATTGGTGTTGGGAAGATAGGATCTGCGGTGGTAGCAAGAGCAAAAGCTTTCGGCATGAAAGTTGTGGCCTTTGACCCGTATATTCCAAAGGAAATAGCTGAAAAACTCGGCGTAGAACTAGTAGACCTTGAAACGCTTTTGAAAAACGCAGACTTCATCTCCATTCACGCGCCATTAACTTCCGAAACACGTGGAATGATAGGTGAAAACGAGCTTCGTATGATGAAAAGGACGGCCTATATAATCAATACTGCTAGAGGCCCTATAATACAGGAAAAAGCTCTTTACAATGCATTGAAAAACGGATGGATTGCAGGTGCAGGATTAGACGTTTATGAGAAGGAACCTCCTGATCCAGATAACCCCTTGTTTAAGCTTGAAAATGTAATATTAACACCTCATATTGCTTATTACACGAAAGAAGCTATTTGGCGACTTGAAATGTCCGCGGTGGAGGAAGCAATTCGCATTTTACAAGGTAAAATGCCTAAAAACTTGGTTAATAAGGAGGCTTTTACATGATAAAAACTGTGAAAGCAGCGCAGTCTTTAATTAATGGCAGGGATGATATTATATGTCCTTTAGGAACTTACTTATTAAAGCTGAAACAAATTATAAATTCTGAATTGATGAATTTTCTTTCTAAATTTTCTGCAATGACGCTTTCTCCTTTAATTAAATATTCTATGTTATCTGGTGGGAAAAGACTTCGTGGTGCGCTTGTTATTTTATCAGCTAAGAGTGTTGGTGGAGAACAACGTAAAGTGCTAAATCTTGCGTTAGCCATTGAACTGGTGCATGGTGCTTCATTGATTTTAGATGACATAATAGACGAAGATGAAACACGTCGGGGGCTTCAAGTCCTTCATAATAAATGGTCTAAAAATGATGCGATTTTAACCGCAGGGGCTATGACATCATTAGCAATGAAATTAACCGCGGAGTATGGAACAGAGATAGTTAAGCTAATATCTCAAAGCATTATGTATCTTTGTGAAGGTGAACATATGGATATATCATTATCGTTAAGGTCAACTGATGAAGAGACATATTTTTCGACGATTAGAAAAAAGTCAGCTTCTCTTTTCGAAACCGCTTGTCGTTGCGGAAGCCTTGTATGTGATGGGAGCCCTATAGAAGTTGAATCTTTGAGTTTATTTGGCGAAAATTTTGGTATAGCTTACCAGTTAAAGGATGATTTGTTAGATCTAAAGTTATTAAATGGTTCTATTCCAAAAGATCTTAAGAATGGACGAATAACACTGCCTTTAATTCATTTTTACCACAACAATAATAAAAATAAAAAAATGCTCGAATACATGCTTTCAGCCTTGTCAAAAAATAACTCCATAGCTGAAAATGATGTGGATGATGTGGCTAAAAGGTTGCTTCACTATTTAGAGGCTGAAGGATCATTTGAATATTGTGAAAGAAAAATAAATTACTATGTGCATGAGGCAATTAAAAGGCTGCAACCGGTAAAAGAAACAAAATTTAAAAAGTATCTGATCCAAATGGCGAAGTCATTAATCTGCTAATTATTGAGTTAATTGTTGAAGGTGATCTTTAAAACATTAGTTTAAATTGATAAACTATCCTATTGCATAAGTGTTAGCTGTAAGAACTATAAAACATAGCCAGATCTGATTATATTTATTCAACATTTTATGTGAGGAAAATTTAAAAAGACCTTTAGTTTTATCTTCAAAATATGGATAATGATAATAACGTTTACCCTTTAGACTTAATTATTAAGACTCTGGGTAAAGAAAATGTTTCTTTTAATGAGATGGATTTGATCTGTTATATGCAAGATTTAGCTCCATTACCTGAGACTATCATTTCGATTTTTTCAACAAAAGTTCCATCCATGATAGTACGCCCTAAGAATGCCGATCAAATTTCTGCAGTTTTGGAGTATGCTAATAAGGAGAGGGTGCCCGTAACTCCGAGGGGCGGGGGTTGTTCAGGGATGGGTGGATGCTTACCTATAGATGGTGGAATAGTTTTAGATATGACATCATTGAATTCGATAATATCGATTGATGAGGATGATAGGACCATTACGACTCAGGTCGGGGTAACATTTCAAAAGTTACTTGAAAAAGCCTATAAAAAAAATCTTAAAATCGGAACATATCCAACAAGCGCACCATCCGCTACTGTTGGAGGCTATATCAGCAATGGAGGGCACGCTGGTATAGGTTCTCCTAAATACGGTTCGATAGGTTCTCAAATTCAACAGCTTGAGGTTGTTCTGCCTACCGGAGAAAAGGAAGTAATTAAAAGTCCGTATTCAGATATATTTGTTGGTGCTGAAGGAACATTGGGGATCGTTACGGAAGTTGTTCTGAGAGCTTACCAAATACCAGAAGCTTTTTCCGTTTTATCTTATGGATTTGACAATATAGCAACTGCCTTTAAAGGATTGGAAAAGATGTTAAGAAGTGGTGTTAGGCCTAACTCTCTAACCTTCATGGATAGAAGTTTTTTGGAAATTGAATCTAAATTGGGCTTGAATGTTCCACAAGTCGAGATTGCGTTTATCATCACGCTAGAGGGGAAAAAACAACTAGTGGCTGAAGAAGAAGCAAAATTAAACCATGTATTTTCTGGTGGGAAATCGTTGGATCCATCTTTTGCTCTGGAGGAGTGGGACCGTAGATATAAAAGTGAATTGTTTATTAAGCGATCTGGTCCAACCATGATACTTGTTGAAGTAAGCATACCAATTGTCAAGCTTGGGGAAAGTGTTGCATATCTAAAGAATCTAAGCAAGAAGCTGGATCTTAACATCACTTTTTATGGAATAATGGGAGAGAAGGGATCTATGTTGACTTTGCCTTTAATTTTAACAGATGAAAGGTTGGAAGAAAACTTTTTTGGCGTTCTAATGAAGGCGTTAAAAATGATGGGTGTTGTTATAAACATGGGTGGAAAAATTTACACGGCTGGACTTTATGGGTCTCCATTCCTAAAACGCATACATGGCGAAAAGAAGTTGGAGCTTATGAAGAATCTTAAAAAGGAATTTGATCCAAATGGAATAATGAATCCCGGCAAACTTATTGAGTCACGTATTTCTTGGTTAGCTACAATACTTATGACTGAGGGATGACAATGAACATTGAAGAAGTATACAAGGATTTAATATCTTTTCTGAGCAGTGAGTATGTTAAGAAAGTTGAAAATAGACAGCCGTATATTGTTATAGAGGTGCCGTCAACAAAGTATTTATCGTTACTATTTTCCATCGCAAAGAAATACAACCTTAATATAGGTGTTAAAAAGGCTTTTCTTCACGCTAATGACGTCTTAAAGCCACATGGTGAACTACTTGTTGATTTGAGACAATTAAATAGAATCGTAAATATAGATAAGGAAAACCTTACCGTAACGGTCGAGTCGGGGGTTAAATTTGGAACTTTATCAAACGTTTTAAATTCTAATGGGCTTCAGTTAGGCATAGAGCCAATATTTTCAGAAGATGTTGAAATGGGAGAGTTTATATTGCAGAACGGAGTAGGACACGGGTCTCTTGTAAATGGTTCTATCTTAAACCTTATTCGAGATTTGGAAATTTTGTTTCCTGATGGGTCATTAATACATACAGGATTTGAGGATGCATCTTATTATGCTACTGGCTATAATTTAACAAATTTGTTTGTTGGATCTGAGGGATCCCTTGGGATCATTACAAAGGCTACATTGGATGTTTTTGTAAAACCCGAAAAGACCAATACGATCGTATTTTCGTCTTCTGATGTTGAAACAATCTTCGATATCGTTAAAGAGGTTTCAAAAAAGGCATCAACAGTGTTCTCTGCCTTCGTAATAGATAAAGCTTTCATTGAAAGTATAAGAACACGTATACCAGAAATTCATAATGAAGAATTTTTGGGCATAGTTAGATTACATGGGATGAAAGAGATAGTTGAACAAGAAGCGGATTCAATGAAAACATTAGGAAATACGATTCCTCAAGTTGGAGAAAAATTATGGGATCTTCGCTTTTTATCTATACTTAAAGAAACTTTGGGAGAAATTGTACTATATGAATACTTAGTTCCAACGAATAAGTGTTGTGAAGTTTATTATGCATTGAAAAACTTCTCATCTAAATGCAAAGTTAAACCTTCTCTTTACATCCTTCAAATTGATTTGAAAACTAATCTGGTTGTTTTCGCTTTCAGAGTCGAAGATTTAAATAAAATTGACCATTCATCACTTCAGAAAGATATTGCTTCTTTGGGAGGCACCTTATATTCGGGCAACTTATTAGCTACGACGAATAAGAGGCTGTTTTCAAAGCTTAAAAAAATGTTTGATCCATCGAACTTATTGGGTCCAAAAGCGGAGGACGGAATGTGATGCAAAAAACAGGCTTCATTGAAGAATTATATATTTGTGCGAAATGTGGATATTGCAGATCGGAGTGTCCGGCTGTTCAATTTTTGGGTTTTGAAACCTACTCTGCACGTGGAAAAATTCTTTCCCTCAAGTACGTGATCGAGAAAGCCCTTGGTTTTAGCAACGACTTAATGAGAAATTATTATACATGTTCGCTGTGCGGTTATTGCAAAAATATTTGTCCGACGGATATAAACCTTACAGATCTTTTCGTTAATGTTAGAAGTAAATTGTTAGAAAACGGCTTAATCCCAACAAAGATTAAGGATGTCCTAGAAAATATTTATAAATATGGCAATGCCTGGGGATTGCCCAGAACAAGAAGGTCTGAATGGGCTGAAGGCCTCGAATTAAAGCAGTATGAACCAGGTTTAGACTTTCTTTATTATGTTGGCGACATAGGTTCTTATGATCCAAGAGCCATGGAAGCTGCTAAAGCACTGTCTAGCGTATTATCAAAGTCAGGCATATCCTTTGGTATTTTAGGAAGTAAAGAGAACTGTTCAGGCAGTGAGGCTTTCGAACTCGGTGAGATGGGTTTGTTTGAATTATTAGCAACTTCTAATATCCAATTATTTAAAGAGTTAAATGTACGAAACATAGTCTGTCTGTCTCCGCACTCATATAATGTTTTTAAAAACGTCTATCCTAATTTTGGCGGTGACTTCAAAGTATTGCATTACACTCAGCTGCTTGAAAGGGTTATTGAGGAAGGTAAATTAATTTTAAAAGGCCATGAAAAAAGGAAGATCGTTACGTACCATGATCCCTGTTTTCTTGGCCGATGGAATAAGGAGTATAAGGCTCCTAGGAAAATACTGCAGGCAATTCCAAATGTAGAGTTTGTTGAAATGGAGAGAAATAAAGAAAATGCCTTTTGTTGTGGTGGCGGCAGCGGTAACTGTTATACTGGGTTTGGGGGCGGTTTATATGCTGAAACAAGCAGCAGCCCTAGCCGAATTAGAGTGAGGGAGGCCTTTGAAAGCGGAGCAGAAATTTTGGCGGTTTCTTGTCCTTCTTGTTTAATTATGTTTGAGGATGCGCTTAAAGTCGAAGGACTGGAAGGAAAAATTGTTGTGAAAGATATTTCGGAGATAGTAAATGAAGTTATAGCTTAGAAATATTGTTATTTTTAAACAGCTAAAGATATTTTTTGAATGGTGTCTATTAAATGAGGGATAGGCTCGATTACAATGTCGCCTCTTAAAAACTTTTTAATTATTAAACGTACAATTTCATTGAAAAATTCCCCGTTAACTTTTCCTATTCTGATATCTAAAGCATCAAGTACTTCGTTAAATGTTTTGATATCAAAAACCACCGTTAATAAAGAACCCCCGTACTTACTTTGAATAATTTGATTAGCTTCTTTAACTGCATTCAGCATCGCTTTTGATTTGAACATTTCATTAAGTCTTTTGCCATTCACCTCCAAGTTTAAATCAATTTTCTCAATGCGATCTATTCCTTCAAGAATGCTTGGAAAGGCTCCTCCCTTAATATGCACTAGTAAACCACTAAGTAAATCTCTGCCGTCCTCATCCAATAGCAAAATTGCCATTTTTGTCACTCCTTTTAGAGTGATGCTTGCAGCTTTTAAAAACGTGTCAAATTCACCCTCTGCAGCTAACAGTTTCTTAATGGCGTTAAGTAAGCCAATCATCTGCTCCTTGCTCAGTCCAGATAAAGCTTCAAAAGCTTTAACGAGAATATTTTTGTCCCTGATAATCCCAAGCATATCCGGAATTTTAGCTAGAACTATCTGTAACGCATCAAAGTAGCTTGAAAAATCTTTCTGATCAAGTTCCTTTAGCCATTCTTGAATTGTGGTTATGGTGATGTCCTCTGAAAGCAACTTCAACATCATCGGAATATCTGTAGGAGTGATTATTACTCGAATGTCCCATATTACAGGATCATATGTCTTGCCTCTAAAAAGTATCTCTTTTTCCTGTCTGTTTACACTGAATAAATTAAAGCTAAGTTCGGTTTTTCCAAGCCCTGTAGATCCAGCCCGCATATCGCATCACACGGCTCCGCCTTGGGTTTATTATATTATGTATGCAACTTAAATTTATATTAGCATATCAAGTATAAATGGTTAATCGCCAACTTTAAGTTTCTATATAAAAACTTTTTCAAAAAGAGGTTTCATTAAAATATAGAGATTAAAAGAAGACGTAGACCCCTTGCCATATCAATTGTTTGAAACGTGAAAAATTTTAAATACTTATTATAGTACTAAAAATTTAATTGTGGGGAAGGAGAAATGGCTGAATTTGACGTTATAATTGTAGGTGGCGGTGTATCTGGAGGTTTGACGGCGGCTGCCTATCTCCAGAAGGCTGGAGCAAAGTGCGTCGTTATTGAAAAGCGACATGATCTGGGATGTTTCGATCCTGGCTATGAAATATGGCCAGAAACTAACGTATATCCTCATGCGAACATTTATCTTGGTGGGATGTCGCCGTACTGGGAGGATCTTGAACTTGAAAAGTATGGCTTAAGAAACCTTAATTCGCCAGTGATATACGGTGTATTAGGCACCGATGGTAAATGTCTTTGGCATTATCTTGATCCCAAAAAGACGTATGAAAGTTGCAAGAAATTTTCCGAAAAAGATGCTAAAAAACTGCAATTCTTCTGGGAAACAGCCATTAAAGTGGGAAAGGAATTTCAAAAGTTGATATGTTATCAGCCCCCTAACCCTGAGTATGTAGATAAACTATTTGAGCTCACGGCTGCCCCGTTTGGTCTTGATGGTGACACCATAAGGACCATGAATGGAATCCAACTGTTAGAGGAAACTTTTGAGTCAGAATATGCGAGGGCTTCCCTTAGTCATCTAGCCATTGGAAATTATTTTGGCGACTTTGCCTCTGAAGGAATCGGCGCGACAAGCGTAGCTGCCAACAATATAGCTTGGAGTTCATCGATATTAAGAGGTGGCAACCATCAACTGGTTCATGCATTACAAAGGCTTTTTCTATCCTACGGAGGAATAGTTCTGCGCAGTTCCCCTGTAGAAAAGGTTATAATTAAGAACGGAAAAGCAGTCGGAGTAAGACTATCCAAAGATGCTGCATGTCCAGAGAAGGAAATATATGCTAAAAAAGCTGTGATCTTAGATCTGCAAGCACCGGCATCTTTAGAACTTATAGGCGAAGATGCTGTAAAACAAGCGTCTCCAGAACTTTGGGCAAAAATGAAATTTTGGAAGTCCAGCATGAAAAGTTCTTGTTTGGCATTAATCACTATTAAAGGCAGTATACCATGGAAAGCTAATGAAGTTGAGCCTGTTAGCAAAGTTGCCCACCTGCGTTACATGTTCAGTTCTTGGGATGACATAAAAGAATACTACTACAGAATTAAAAGCCATGATTCTAGGGCTGTATTTGATGGATGGTATCATGAAATGGTGAATAACGTTATAGACCCAACGACAATTTCACCGGAAGGCTACATGACAATAAGATGTGATATTCATGTACCCGCAATGGTGCAAGGAAATGGGATGGAATGGTGGGACGAAAATAGAAGGCGTATTATCAAAGAATGTTTCATAGATAAGCTTGAAGTTATGGCTCCTGGGCTAAAGGACAGAATATATGAGATACATCTAGAAACTCCGTATGATATATGGAGGGAGAATCCAATAGGTATGCCAACACACATTGTAGGAGGAGACTTTACTGATGATCAATGGTATCTCGGTCGAATGCCATACAAAATGCCTATTGAAGGTCTTTACTGCTGTAACAGCGTTTGGCCATGTCCGGCATCATGGGGTGCTACTGGCTACATCGTTGCAAGCGTCGTTGCAACTGATTTGGGGATTAGAAAACAACCCTGGTGGGTTCATGAGCCAACAGACTACTTCTTCAAAAATATTCAAAGGGATACTTATCAACTGTGAGGTGAGGGAAAGTGTACAGAAAAACCGAGGAATATTGGTCAAAAGAAGTGGGGTTTCCAATAAAGACCCCAGGATTCGTTAAGGAAGCAATACCAAAAGAATACGATGTCATAGTTATAGGCGCTGGACATAATGGATTGACAGCAGCTGCATACTTAGCAAAGGCAGGTGCAAAAGTATTGGTTCTGGAAAAGCGGTATGAAACTGGTGGTGCGGCATTTACAGAGGACTTCGACTCTCCATGCAGATATAATGTGCACGCAACATACATGATGATGGCTGAGCTGATGCCAATTCATAAAGACTTCCCAGAACTCGCACAAAACGTAACATATATAAGGCCTGAAGTGCAGAACGCATTTGTATACGATGATGGAAAAGCTTTAGTTTTCTACACAGACGTTAACAAAACTATAAAATCTGTGGAGAAAATTTCAAAAGAAGATGTTCCAGCGTTCCAGAAAATGTACAACGACGTAAAGTTACTTTTTGATGAAATAATACTACCCCAAACATATGTACCGCCAACGCCAATATTAGACTTGGCTTCAGGGCTACAAAAAACAAAATTAGGCAAAAGGCTGCTTGAAATTTCAGAGCTTTCTCCGAAGGAACTTGTTGAAAGCTACGGGTTTAAAGATCCTCGCTTAAATGCGGCGATACTTTACCTATCCACCATGTGGATAATAGATCCAGATGCTAAAGGCATCGGATACTTAGTTCCCCTATACATTTACAGAATGATGAATGCTGCGTTAATACGCGGTGGAACACACGCATTACCTTCAGCTTTGCAAGGTATTGTAAGCTCTAACGGCGGACTGATCCTGGAGAATGTTTCGGTGGAGAAAATAATAGTTGAGGGTGGTGTAGCAAAGGGAGTTAAGCTTTCCACAGGAGAAGAGTTTTACGGAAAAGCAATAATTTCCACCCTAAATCCGAAGCAAACTTTTCTTGAATACATTGACAGGAACCAGGTGCCGGATGATTTGGCAAAATCAGCAGAAAAATGGACATTTGAAGAGTGGAGCTTATTCACGTCACATTATTCAATAAAGCCTGAGCCTTTAAAATACAAAGCAGCTGAGTTTAATGAAGACGTAAACAAGGCGCTCATGGTTGTAATCGGATACGAATCGCCTGAGGACATAACTAGACACATCGAGGACGTAAAAGGTGGAAAAGTTCCTGATAAAATAGCTGGACATATCACATGCACGACACAGTTTGATCCACTGCAAGGCGCCCCATCATTAGTAGATCCATATACTCGTAAAGCAACTCCGCCTATGCATGTGTTGAGATGGGAATGTTGGGCTCCCTACGAGTTAAATGGAAACGCACAAAATTGGGATAAAGTAAAGTTTGACTACGCTAAAAGATTCTACGAAGGAATAATGAAATACGTTGCTAACGCTGACAAAATAAAAATTGTAGAAGCATACGCTGAAAGTCCGTTGGACACTGAGAGAAGGTTCAGGACTATGGGAAGGGGCGGAATAAAGCATGGAGCTTATTCAGTGTTACAAATGGGTGTCTATCGACCAAACGATTTATGCTCACGATATAGAACTCCCATCAGAGGACTATACGTCGGCGGCTCATCAGTGTATCCTGGTGGAATGATAACAGCAGGACCTGGCTATAACGTAGCAAACATAGTCGCGGATGATCTAGGCCTTAAGAAGTGGTGGACGCCGCCAGATTACATTATGAAGGCTAAGGAAAAAGGATACATCCTATAATCCCTTTTTTCTACTTGTATAAAAACGAAAGTAACCTCAACTCTCAGGAGAATGCTTAAGGAACCTGAAATTATCGTCGCACCGGGCGCTTGTGATGCAGCATCGCTCCTTGGATTGCTAGACATAGGCTTAATCGATTTTTGGGGAATATGCGATAGAGTAAGATCGATTAGTTAATAGCGTTTAAAATACCTGTGAGTCGGTGCGGATACAGGATACGTAATCCAATAAACGTTAATAGAACCGTCCTAATTTCCGTCAAAGAAGCTGAAAAATAGGATTTAAGATCTAATATTCCTTTTAACTGCGCTATATGCCACACCTAAAGCAATAATGGAAACACTTTCTATACTTAAAGATATGGATCAGTACAGTACTGCTTGAAAAAGGTCATTCATTCTCTGAGTTCAATGAAATGTTGAATTAAAAAATTTAAACCCATGAAAAATAAATATATCCCTCAGAAAATATCAAAACTTATGTATAAACACAAATTAATTGAACGATCTTCATTTTTGAATGCGCGCAACTAGCAGTTTATTGAAGATCCGATGATGACATTTAAAGGGAGATTTTTATACATAACTTCATTTAGCATTTCTAAAATATTTAATCCAACCACCTCCAAGCTTAATTTAGGAACTTCCAATACAATTTTATCGGGAAACTTTGACCTTACTCTACTAATATATTTCTCTTGCATCTTTCTAAGATTCTCCAAAAATTGGTTTTCCAAAATTGTATGTTCAGGTACGATATTATTAATGTAGATGATATCTAAATTATTATAATAGTTTAACATTCTGAGTTGATTAGCGGTCCTAAAGGTCTGCTCAACTGAAGCCTTCTCTGGTAATGTAACTAGTCTGAACGATGCTCTGTTCAAGTAGCTAAGCATTTTTGTTGCACGCTCCCTCAATTCTTCAGCTACTTTAAAAAGCCGTTCAGCTGCAACATTCTTGAGATGTTTAAGAAAAACTTCTGAAGGGTTTAACGCGCGACTGATAAGTTCGTAAAATGTAACTGTTTCCTTGTTTTCTTTTGTCACAAGGCTGATAAGCTGATTCAGATGTACTCTAGGGACTTCTAGGAGCGCGAACATTGAGGCTGTTGGAGGAAAATCAGCTATGATCACATCATATTTTTCTGAGTTTTCAATAATATATTCAAAGAATGTCGTGTTTTTTAATGCCGTAGGTAAAAATTCTACTTTGAGTATCTCTTTCATATGAGGAAAAACTTTGTCCAAATTTAAGTCGTCAAAAGAGGATCGTATACTCTCTAGAAGTGGACCTGCATACTTTTCGGCAGTCTTGTTAGGATCAGGCTCTACTGCAAATAAATTATCATCTATCATTTTTATGTTATCTCCAATGGTAGTATTGAATATATCCGTTAAACTGTGTGCAATGTCAAAAGAAACTATTAAAGTTTTATATTTTTTGGAAGTAAATACAGCAGTTGCAGCTGCCAATGTGCTTTTACCAGTTCCGCCTTTACCTCCAAACAAAATTAACGATTTCATTTTTCATTATTAAAAATTACCCGATATTTTAAGATTTCTGAGTTACAGATGTTTTTTATGTTTTCATATTTGATGCGCGCACTTGTGAGGTTAATGCGGTGCATATGGGGTCTGCAGCCAGTAGATTCTTGGTCATTAAGTAGGCTCTGGATCTGCAACCACCACAATTTTCTCTGTATTTACATGATCTGCAAGGTTCTTCGATGTTAATTCTATTTTTAATTTTATTTATCAATTCATTTTTTGTCAGTATTTCTAAAGCAGTATTCTTTATAACGTTACCGATCCTTATAGGAAGGAAACACCACGGCCAAGCGTCACCACCGCATT
>Ga0080004_1139190_pt1 | contig 14690 bp, 15 predicted proteins | sample WasSprMetagenome_FD_69207 | JGI IMG/M metagenome (GOLD analysis project Ga0080004, IMG submission 69207) | Sulfidic aquatic microbial communities from Washburn Spring, Yellowstone National Park, USA - WS (SPADES assembly) (version 2) | ecosystem: Environmental > Aquatic > Thermal springs > Hot... | reverse complement strand
TCATGAAGCTATGTTCATAGCAACTTATGGAGATCCTAGGACGCCTATTCATCACGTAGGACCTACACCATATTGGTTTTTAACTGAGATAATAAGCAAATGGCCAGGTTTACGTGTATACGATTTGAATGGGCCTGAAGGAGAAGTATACTTCACGGGGACTATTGTAAATATTGAGAATAGTCTAAATATGTCAGAATCTCACCACATTTACTACTCCTTATCTTCTTTACGTGCAATGAGGGCAAAATATGATATAGAAAATCTGCTTAACGCATTCATTGAATCTTTTGACAAATTATCCAGCAAGACTAATGTTATATATGTGAACTCTATGACAGAAAAGCTGTGCTATATAGAATAGATTTTCGATTTTAAAGAGTTAAATATTCTCACAAGAATTTAGTAATATGACTAAAGTATCTATCTTAATACCTACATTAAACTCTGAGAAAACATTACCCTTACTACTTAGCCTCATAAATAAATCGAATATAAATGATATAGAGGTACTTATTGTAGATGGTGGCAGTCGTGATAGAACTCTTGAAATAGCTAAGATTTATGGGGCTGAAATTATAGGTGAAAATGTTAGAAACATAGCTTTGGCAAGAAATATCTTGCTTGAGAAAGCACGAGGAGAGATCTTGATATTTTTAGATTCAGATGTTTTAATACCTCCTTGGTTTATAGATGCTCACTTACAGGCGCATTCTATATATCCCGAGATAGATATTCTCTCAAGTACTGTATTTGAAGTTAAAACGTTTCCAGAATTAGACAAGCTTATGAAAATACCTAAACCTAATAACATACGTTTATTTCCAGCTAAGAGAATGGCAGATTTCATACAAATGGCTCTTAGCCTTAAACGTAAAATTGCTAACGTAGTTAAGTACGATATAGAATTTACTAGGGCTCACGAAGATGGTTATTACTTTCATGCGGCAGTAAAAACTGGGCTTAAAATCTATAAAACGCCAGACATTATAGCATTCCATTATAAACCTGCTAAAAAACATCGACTTATTAGCAATACGAAAGATAGTTTTAAAAACGCTAGTTTTCCTTTATTCCTAAAAAAATTTGGTTTATGGTATTTAAAAGCTAATATTGGGCATACTGTTAAATTTTTTATACGGATGATCTTGATGGCTAGTTTGATATTAATCATAACGGGAGAAACACGCGGTATCCTAATACCACTAGTGTTTTATTATATTATATATCCTATTTACAGAAAGCACTTCGATCCTTATATATTAATCAGTGAGTTATCTACAGGGTTGGGAGAAATATATCTTCTAACATCATATCTTATGAAGAATCTTATGAAGAAAATAAGGTTTAAGGATTTATGACATTAAAAATACTGATTATAGCCGGAGATTATTTTCCGCCATGTAGCGGTTCAAGCGAAAGAATATGGCAGATAATTAAAGAGATAACGAGACTCGGATATAAAGTTACTCTCTCAATACATTTGTGGAGAGACTTCAGAGTTGAAGATTTTAAGAACGTGAATATTATTCCTCTTCCTCGATGGAGATTTCGTATATGGGAGATATTTAAATGGATTAGACAGTTGATAAAATCCGGAAAACACAATATATTACAGGTCGAGTTATTTCAGCCTCTTAGAACGATAGTTATCAGGGTAATCATCCATCCATGGGCGGAAAAGTTCGTTCTTATCATACATGATCTTTCTTGGCTTTACGATGTGGCTAAAGCAAGAGGATTAGGCAAAATTATAAAGCATTTTCTTGTGATACTCAACTTTTATCTTTATGACATGGCAATTTTTGTCAGTAAGGATCTTGAACGTTATTTTTGTCGTTACTATGATAAAGTGCTTAAAAACAAAACAGCGATATTACCATCAGGTATACCAAAGTTTTCTACATCATCAAGTCAAGACCCCACTATTATTAGAGAAAAATTGGGTTTACCAAAAGATTATTTCATTGTTGCATTCTTCGGACCTTTACATGCCTCTTTTAATAGAGAGGCTGTATCATATTTATACTCTATCGCCGAATATGTTGCACAACGCTTTAAAGAGGTTACAGGAAGGAACCTTTTGTTTGTAATAGCAGGACGTGGTACAGAAAGGTTAAAGAGTTTACCATTCATAAGATCATTGGGTTTCATAGAAAATATATTTGATCTATTAACTGCTGTAGATGCATGTATAGTGCCTCATAAACCTTCATATACAGGTCCTCATATTAAAGCTATTTATGCTCTTGCCGCAGGATGTCCTCTTTTAACGACATCTGACGGTATCAAAGGTTTATATGAGTTAGGATTAAAAAAGGATGTACATTATATGCTCTTTAATATAGATGATGTCAATACATTAATAGAGGCCTTGATTAAATTAGAGAAAAATTATGAGTTGAGACGAAGAACCGCTATAGAAACCAAGTTTTTAGTAGCCAGATATACATGGGAAAATATAGCGAAGGAGTATATAAAATTATTATTAGAAGTACTTCGGCGATAAGAAAGTGAGAACATGAACATCACGCTATTAGTTTTCTTTTTACATGATTCAATATACGGACAAAAAATACGTGGCGATGAACGACGTTTTTTAGAATTATCAAGAAGATTTCATGAAAAAGGTATTAAAATGTACGTTTTAGAACACTATAATCTTCAAAAAGCACTTTACGGCAAACTGACTTATACTCCGATAATAACAGGTTTAACACCTGGCAAAAGATCAAAAGTTAGTGAAATACTTCGTTTATTTAAACTATTAGTTATAACTATAGTAGTGGCTTTGAAATTAAAATATGATATTATTTACGTGCATAATCAGGATTTTGAAAACGTATTTTTCGCATTTTTAGCAAAAATCGTCTCGCGAAAACCAATGGTGATAATAGTACACTACATATCAAGTGATGATACAAGATCAAAAAAGCATTTATTAACAATGCCTATAAAATATTCTAAAGATCTTCTTTGGAGAGTTATTTTAAGAAATGTTGATGCATTAATAACAGTCTCTCGATACGTTGCCATACAAACGATCAGTAGAATTAAACCTGAAAGCAGAAAAATATATGTATGTGGAAATGGAGTAGATATTCATAGGTTTAAACCTCTTAATCTGCCTAAAATATATGATGCAGCATTCCTCGGGAGAATAGATTTTAATCAAAAAGGTATAGATATTTTATTAAAAGCATGGACTTTAGTGCGTTTAAAAGATCCTAATGCTAAGCTAATTATTATCGGGGGAGGTATAGAGGAGGACTATTACAAGTTAAAGCTAATGATAAATAAGCTAAGTTTAACAGATAATGTAATAGTCACTAAATTCGTGCCCGATGCTGATCTTTTAAAGTTATTAAATGAGTCTAAGGTATTCGTGTTTCCTTCGCGTTTCGAAGGCTTTGGTCTAGCCCCTCTTGAGGCGATGGCTTGTGGGCTTCCATGTATATTATCAAATATTCCAGTTTTTAAAGAACTTTACGGTAGTATCGCAATATTTGTCGAACCTGATGATTATAAAGCTTTAGCAAATCAAATTGTTGAGATACTACGGGAAGAGAAGCATAGAGAAGATATATCTACTAGATCCAGAGAATATGCAGAGAACTTTCAATGGGATAATGTTGCAAAATGTGAGACAATGATATTTAAGTTCCTTTTATCAACCAAATCTAAATATGACATTTAGATGCTTTTTTCTAATTAAATAGTGTGAAAAATGTCCTTTCGAAAAATTACTAATGCTTTAACCATCATCTTAGAAATAATAAGGCTTACTTTAAAACATCGCACTATGAGATTATTGCTAGTTTTTATCATAGGTCTATTATTCGAGACGTATGACGCTTTTAAGTTAAAGACCAGTTTAAAACATAATATAATTACCTACATTACAGAGTTCAAAGTATTTTTCAAGGAAATTTTTGAAGAGCAAACATATCATTTAAGCAGAATATATATCCGAGGTCGTAAAGAGGGTATTATTTTAGACTGTGGAGCTCACATCGGCTTATTCACGGTTTGGATACTCAAAAAAATTGGCAATACAGTTAAAAAGAGAATAAAAATTATTGCAATAGAACCTGTGTATCGGAACTATCGATTATTATTATTTAATATAAAGATACATAATTTGAGAGACGTTGTTATCCCTTTAAAGATAGCTATTTCAGATAGATGTGGTATTAGTAAGATTTTAGTATCGAAAGGGTGGAAAGCATCATCATCTCTATTAGAGACACATTTAGCTAAGAGCGGAGATGTCATAGAGCGTATTGAGGTCGTCCCTACAATAACATTGGATAAGCTTATTGATTTTTTTGTGAGAGACGAGATATTATTAATTAAGATGGATATTGAAGGTATGGAAAAAGATGTTTTGGAGCATTCACAGAAAGTTTTTAATATGATGAGGGCCATAGTAGTTGAAATACATACAACAGTAAATGATCCTGAGTATATAATTGCATTACTTAAAACACACGGTTTTATAATAGATTTTATCACGAAAAGTATAGGTGGGGTAGTTATTTTTGCACATAACTCACGAATATAAAATCGTTATTAGAAGCGTTTTCATTAATAGAGAGCTGGCACGGTGAAGAGCGTTATGAAGTTATTACTTATCGATGTAATATACTGGATGTTTTCTCCGCTTCGTTTTCTTTTCCAAAGTTTTTTAAGAAGGTCATTCTTAGATCTATTGCCTGAGCCTTTTCATGACATGTTAGAAGCACTATTTTTAACATCTAGATTTTATTTCTATCATGAGAGACAGCTCTCTTTATTCCTAAGTAGACTTAAAGGAAACTCTTTTATTGATATAGGGGCAGAATGTGATCATTACGTTTTAATGTTAAGTACAAATTTTAAAGAAATACTTGCTTTTGAACCTTCTCCCAAGACATTCTTGTCTAATAAAAAATATCTCATTATTTAAAATTAAAAATGTTAAAGCTTTTAAATATGCGATCTCGGATAAAGATGGAATAGCTCCTTTTTACTTGGCGACTCACAGAGGTTATGATTCCTTGTATAAACAAGATCTTACAATAGGAACAGAGAAAGTGATTTCTTGTAAAACTTACTCTTTATCGTCTATTTTCAGGCTTTTCTCTTTAGCGGAGGTTGATCTGATAAAAATCGATGTAGAAGGAGCTGAGGATCTTGTTTTGAAAGGGGCTGAACCTATTATAGAGAGAGTTAGGACATGGGTTGTTGAAATACATGACCTAAGAAAAGAAAAGGAGATAATAAATTATTTTCATTTACATGGTTTTAAGGTAATGAAATTAGGCCGTATTCATATAATAGCATTAAGAAGACGTGACAACGTCCGGTAGTTTAAATACATGCATGAAAAACCAGGATCATTGGAAAACATGACTATATGTTCTAAACGTTCTAATAAATTCTAGATATGCAGGGTCTGACGCTTGTAACTTTCACAAGAAACTCGGAAGAAGATATAAAGAGATTATTAGGAAGTCTTCATAGATATGTTGATGAGATTATCGTCATAGATTCAGGGAGCAAAGACGCTACCGTAAATATAGCTAAACACTATGGTGCTAAGGTATTTTCATTTAAACCTCTTGGATTTGTAGAACCTTATAGAGTAATAGCTCTGAAATTAGCGTCATATGAGTGGATTCTACTTCTCGACGTAGATGAAATACCAAGTAGAATGTTAAAAGAGCACCTAAAAGATCTCATTAACACGTATGGTGATAAGTATGTTGCCTTTAACATCCTACGAGTTAACGTTAATAATAAAGGGAAATTTTTAACTACTTTTTACCCTCATAAAGAAATTCGTCTTTTTAAGAAGTCTACGGTTTTACTCACAGGAAAGATTTTTGAACAACCAAAGGTACGAGGTCTCGTTATGGATTTGCCTGAGAGCTACTTTATTATTCATCTGTTAAAACATCGAGTATGGATTTCATCTATAAGAAAAGCCGTTAAATACGCACAGATAGTTGTTCACCAATATCCTCAGTTCTATGAGTTTAGGAGCATACTAGGAAAAGTTCTTAATCGACTAAGTCCTTTAACTTTAATTCCCCTTTACTTCTATCATTTAACCATATTGGTCAAAGATAAAAAGGTTAAAAATATAGATACTCTCATTGCTACGTTCTTTGATGTGACTCTCTTGCAAAGTATAATCATGTTTCTATATAATATAAAGAAAATACGAAGTCTCTTAGAACGTGTTGGTGCAAAGTCCTCATATCATTATTACCGTATAAATAATTTAGCTACTGATGGGATATAAGTAACGAATCCATTAGTGAAAAGCGATCATGTTTTTATATTGCATTAAATTATTAAAATATGACGTTTAAAGATATTCTAGTGAGATTAGAATTGTCAATAGTTTAATTAATAGAATCGGTCAGGATTTGATTATAGCTTATCGAGATTGCACATTTCTCGTCCCAGATTATTGACCTGTAAGGTTCTTTGGCCTGTTAGATGAGGCTTTTGTATGGAGATATATGAATATTGATAAAGAGTTTTTATAGATGTAGATGCTCATGTTAGCAAGTATACTATAATTATGACGAGGAGATTAGAAGATACTGGCGTGGTTTTAGCTTTGAGCCTCCCGGTAAACTTTAGATACCTGGTTATTAACCTCCTACGTCTTAAATAAGGTAAGCAATGTTTTACCATTTAATATGGCTTGTTACAGTAGTGATGGATATTTGGATCTATATATCGCTCGAGAGAGTGGTTTACATAGTCTAGTTCAGCCAAGGTCTGAAAATAAGATCAGAGTTAAGACATGCACTTTGGACTCTATAATTGAGAAACTTCACATAGATAACATCAGACTTATTAAAATAGATGTTGAAGGAGCCGAAATCGAGGTCATTAAAGGTGCTATCAAAACTATTGTTAAACATCGCCCAACAATAATAGTTGAGGTGTGGTTTTCTAATATTGCTGAGTTTGTTAAATTAATGTCTAAATTAAACTACAGGATCAAAGTTTTAAGCACTGGTCCCGATTTAACGTATATAGTCGCATTTCCCAGGTATTAATATGAGAAGAGCTTTAAGAATATGTTTCTTAGGCGGATACAGACCATATAATTTTCGTGGATTGAGAGGAGGAGGCGGGCCTAATGCTGTTTCTGCACCACTTATGGATGCATTTGCTAAGATGGATCTAAATAGTATTAGGATGATCGTGTTATCAACACCTTTCAGAGAGTTAGGCGTGGCAGTATTAAGACCTAGAAAACTTATTCTTTCCAAAAATGTAGAAGTACGTTATATCCCACTACTTAATCCTCTCCCAGTTATTATAGAGTTGACAAAATGCGATCTTGTACATATATTTGCTTTAGAACCTCAAAATATAATTATCACATTTCTATCAAAGATCTTACGTAAAAAGACCATAGTTACAAGTCATGGATATCCTCCGATAGAGAGATCGATCAGACCTAAGGGTTTAAAGTTTAGAATTTATAATATTTTGATCCGTAAGATAATAGAGCTCTCCGACGTGGTCACCACGGTCTCGTATATATTGCGAAGCGTACTTGTTCAAGCACTCTCTATTCCAAAGACTTTGCTTAATAAGTTCGTCGTCATACATAATGGGACAGACATAACTCCCATATTAATAAATAAAGATGAAGATCAACTTAAGATATTAAGTGTACTTGGCAGAAATTATCTGATTAAAGGTCTTTTGGTCATACTTGAATTATTAAATAATCTTACTCCTTCGATGAGAAAGAAAATTCTTTTCATCTTAATAGGCGATATACCTCAAAATTTTCTAACGAAAATTCCTCACGGTACTAAATTAATAAAGTTAAGAGAAGCTCCTCATGAAAAACTTGCAGAACTATATACCAAAGTTCATGTGATCTTACAGCCATCATTCTTTGATGCATTCAATCTTCCAGCATTAGAAGCAACTGGTAGAGGATGTATACCGATTATAACAACAAGAATGGGTGTTGCAGAAATCTTTGAAAATGAGAAAAACGCATTCATAGTCAGGCCTGAAGACTCGGAAAGCGTTGTCAAGATAATCACACTCTTAGCTACAAACAATGATTTAAGAGAGAAAATGTCTAAGGAAGCTTATAAGATAAGTCTTAACTACACATACGATAAAGTAGCTGAAAAATACCTATCTATATATCTGAATGTCTTAAGAAAAAAGTAGGAGATTAAATAAGTTAATTGTGAAATGCGACAACGAAATAATAACGTCTTGAATAAAGTAGGAGTTATATAGGTAACAGTTAAATGAGCGAAAAAGTTATTGCTATAATTTCAGGAAGAGCATTGGATCTGGATCATCCTAAAAGTGGAGAAGAGACATTCTTACAAGGCTTGTTAAAGGTATTAAAGGAGATGAGCTTTAAGGTCATTAAAATTGATTTAAAACGTTTGTTCGAGATCGAGAGATTTAGACATATAAAACCTTCACAGATACATTTAATATATGTACCTCTCAAATATCTATTATTTCTTAAAAAAGTTTTTCCTCAATCTAAATTCATATATCACGTATATTACCTGAGCTATGCTACTATACCGAAGTATTCAGAAATAAAGTGGCGAGCAGGATTAATATCTATGAGCTTGTTCATCGATTCATATCTAGCTACATCCCCGATATTGACCCATACTTTAAGACTGACTATACCCTTTAGAAACATCTTCTTATTAGAGCCTTATTATAAATGTAATTACTGTAATTTTAATAATAATTATGAGCTTTGGTCGTCGAAGGCTGAAGAACTGAAACATGGTATATTAAGAGTGTTATATATAGGTTATATAAATCAGTGGAGATTTCCATATAGAGCCATATTGCATGGACTCTCTAAACTCAAGCATAGAATACATTTAATTATTTACACAGTTGATCAAATAAATGAAATAGTTTATAGCTACCGCAACATAACGGTGAGCATTCATCCAAAATATCTCACCGGGGATCTGAAGTGTGATATCTATAAAAGATCACACTTCTTTCTATACCTTCCATTGAAAAATGTTGCTATAATTCCTCCGATATCCCTCTTAGAGGCTGTTTATCATGGTGTTATACCGGTAGTTAGCAACTATGTTAAGAAAATAGTTCCAGGCATTCCAAACATTAATGTAGTTGAAGATCTTAGCGATCTCTCAAGCGTTATGGAAAGTCTGGTAGACGCGGTTATAGCCCAAGATTATCCTTTTAAAGCTTTACAAAAAGCTTTTCAACATTACTACGATAAGGAAAGGTTTCTGTCTCAGCTACTACCTATACTTAGATCTCTTAAATCCTAGGTAGTAGTCATGTTATTGTACATAATAGCGGGAGAGTTCACGAACTCTATAAGTATGGTTAGAGATGGTTTAACCCATAGATATTATGGACTTTATTGGCAGTTAATTGAGAGGCTCTATAAAGATACGCGTAAGGTTAAGGTCTTTTGGTACTCTGTAGCGGAGAGGAGATTATACGTTATAACGGAGAGTAAGAGCCTAAAAACAGACCTCATTCGATCTACTCTAATGGTTTATAAGGTAGCTCTTAATTCAGCTAACCCAATAATAGTTATAATTGATTATCCACATTCATTTTATGGCTTTAAGTTCTTTTTAGAATATGTAATATTCCTAATATTGTTGCACTTTTTAAAAAGACTCTTGAGGGCGTCTCTCTTGGTGATCTGTGATGATATGGATCCTCCTCTAGAACATTCTCAAGCCCTTGGGAGAAGTATGAGACTGCCTGAGATAATGTTATGGATTTTCCTGAATAAGCTTGCTCTCTCATTTGACATCGTAACGGCTATGTCGGAGGGTTATAAGATCTATTTAGCTAAACAATATAAGATCCCTCTAAAGAAAATAGTTGCTATACCAAGCGGTAGTTTTGTTGAATATATTCCATACTTTAAACCAGTTGTGGACGAGAAACTAACGCTTATATACGCAGGAAATCTAGATCAGAGGTTAAAGAATTTAGGGGAGCAGATACTTTGTGCTGTTGGCGAGCTAAAGTCCAAAGGATACAATATCGAATTTATCATCACAGGAAAAAACCTAGTTGGCGATATAAGATGCGTGGAGAATGCAAAATTTTTAGAAGGCGTAGACTACTCTTCTTATCTTCACATTTTGGTGAAATCTCATGTATGTTTACTTCTCTACCCTAAATGCCTACATAATGACCTTGCAACATTCACTAAATTTAGTGATTACATAACTGTTGGAAGACCAGTGATTACTACAGACCTTATGATGACATCTAAAATAGTTAGTGAATGCTCCTGCGGATTTGTTTTTAGAGATATTGACGAATTTAAAAAGATACTTATAGAGATTTACAACCAAAGGCTCAACATTATAGAGGACATGGGTATTAAAGCACGTAAATGGGCTGAGCTAAATAGCTACCGAAGGTACATAGAAAGGTTAATAGATGCCATCGGTGAATACCTAAGAGGAGGAACACAATGAATACATGGTTGGCTATTTTAGAGAAAGCTATAGGTAGCCCCTTTGTCGAGGCCTCTTATGCGCATCGGAGAGAAGTTTTCTTCTCGTGGAGAGATTATTTATTGGCATGTAATAATAGAATACCGCTGACCTATTTAAGTAGGGTGAGATCAGACTCGCGATTATATTTATTGTTATATAACTATCACCAGGAGCGTTTTCACAGAATCATTGAGGTGATTCGAGAGGTATCAGAAATTTTCGAACAAAGAGACATAGAGTATGCTGTAATCAAGACTTTAAGACCTTATCCTGAGGATACAGCTGATATAGATATTCTTATCTTCGGTAGTGAGGAGGAATATCGTAAAAGCATCAGAATATTAAGCAGAATCTTTAGACCTGTAGATGTTTTAAATAGAAAATCTGAAGCTGGTTTATATGATTATAAACCTTTTGAAGTATCGCCTTATGCATGTTTTTGGTATAAAGATAACATTAAGCTTGATATACACAAAGAATTAGCTGTCCTTAATTTAATTTATGTAGATAAGAACGATCTTCGTTCATATATAAGAAAAGCAAAGTTGCCTAATGATGGAGAGACGAAAGTGTTGGCTCCAGCTGCTGAGCTGTTAATTAACGTTGCACACTCTGTGATCAAGGAAAATTCTTTTAGCTTAGCTGATTATTTAACGACCTTATATCACCTAGCTAAATTAAGTGATCCTGATGAACATGTATTGCTATCTTTAATTGCTATAAACAAGTTGAAAAGAGCCTTCAGATGGTATATGGGGCTTATAGCAACTATTCATTTCATAGCTCACAGATTCGTACCAGAGATACTCAAAAACATTCTAAAGAAGCTGAACGGATCTTTTGTAACTCCAGGAGATTTTATCACTATAGCTCGACAAGAGCCGCCGTATAGGCTAAGGAAAGACATCTTAATCCGGATATATGGCGAAAAGCTACACCATGATCTATTTAGGAGAAATATACCAATTACCATTCTTAATGCCATAAGAGAAGGCGAAACAATAAAAGCTATTTTTGAGAGGTTATTCAATATTTAACGAGTATTTAGTATGGGAGTCTCCAATGGATCTGGACAGAATGTTAGACGCTAGACATAAAGAAATACTTAAAAATATTGGTGTATTCTTAAGCAAGACTTCTCAGGCTGAAAAGGAAAGGTATTTAGATTTAGGATGTGGTGACGGAGAACTTACACGTGAAGTAGCCTCGTTATTTAACGCTAAAGAGGTTTACTGCGTAGACAGGGATGAGACATCTCTCATCAAGGCGAAGGAGAGAGGCATTAAAATCTTGCTAGCTTATCTGGAGATTAATCAGTTGCCTTTTCCTGGAGATTATTTTGATGTTGTTACTGCTTTTGACGTTATAGAGCATCTTAAAAATCCCGATAACATGCTTCGTGAGGCTTATAGAGTTCTTAAAAACAAAGGATTATTTATACTATCAACGCCTAATCTCGCGAGTTGGGTAAACAGACTTCTGCTTTTATTTGGATATATACCCTTTGAATACGAGTGTCCTGGTAGATATGGGGAAGATCTGGAAAAAACCTTTCCAGAGAGTTCCTTCAAGCTTTGGACATGTGAGGCTATACACTTTTAAGACGTTAAGTAAATTACTTGAACAATACGATTTTACTTTGATTTATTCCACTAGTTACGCTATGGGCTATGTTCAGAAAAACTTGGGGCTAATGATGGTAGAGAAACTGATTAGCAAGTTAAGGAAAACCTTAGGGTCAGGCATAATTCTAATGGCAATGAAAGGTATGAGAACCAGCTGAGATATCTATGGCAAGAGTCTATTTATTGCTTAGCTTTGATGATGCTAGTCAACATATGCTAAGATGTGCAAAAATTATTGAAAAATATGGTTTAAAAGGCACTTTCTACCTAGATTGTAAAGGTTTAGGAGATCTTACTGTTTCAGACGTGAGATGGCTAGGAGATTTAGGCGAAGTAGGCTCTCATACTCTTACACATTCTGACTTAACAACTTTAGATCCAGATAGAGCTTTCTACGAATTAGTAAGATCGAAAGAGGTTCTTGAGAATATTCTAGAAAAGGAGGTAGAATCCCTGGCCTACCCATATGGTCGTTATAATGATACCATAGTAAGGCTTACTCGAAAAGCTGGTTATATATGTGCTCGCACTACAATACCTTTTAGCCTTGATCCTTTTCAGGATCCCTTTAGATTGAAGGTTACTTTCTATACAGATCCGCATGCCTTTAAAGATTTCTTTAGAGCCATATGGGGACTTCGGTTTTCATCCTTGATTTTTAAGCCTTGGCTAATTAAATATTGGGACAAACTAATCAGGTCCTTCTTTTTAGAATTAGAGAAAAGAAAAGGAATATATGTAGTTCATCTTTTAGTTCATCCAAGCTTCATAGCTAAACGTAATGATTGGAACCGCTTTGAAAACTTAATAAGTGAAATATCTTCGTATAACACTGTCAATTTAACCGTTTCGGAGTTTGTTAAGCGAATGATCCGCGGCAGTTTATGAACTCTGTAGCTATTTTCGTAAATACTCTCTGGCCTTTGGGAAGTGGTGGAGAGCTCGCTACATATCTTTATGCTAAGTTGATGCAAGACGTAGGTGTTAAACCTATCTTTATAATTAATGAACTAGATGAAATAGCACATCAACATAAATTTAAGGTCATAAGCTTTAGACGTGTAGGAAGAGGAAAATACTCAATTTCATTGGATTTCAAAGCCTTAGTTAAGATCTTACGTGATGTGGATGTGACATATTTTGTTGCAAGCGATCTTGAGTTAATTCCTTTTATTAAAATGTTTATTAATAAGCCTGTTGTTGTTCATATTCACTCATATTATCCGCTTTGTCCCATCGGACATATGTATAATTTCTACAGGAATAATGTCTGTGATGGGAGTTGGAGTGATTGTGCTAAATGTATATGGAGATATGAGGCTCAGAGAAGAAATTTCTCAGAAGCTTTTTTATCAACTACTTTAAACTCGACTATTGGAGGTTTTTTCTTAAGAACTTTAAGATTAGCAGATGCAATTATTTTTGTTTCAGAGGCTCAGAGAAGAATTTTTCTAGAATTATCTTCAAAAAAAGGTGTGTATATTAGTCCTGAGAAGACATATGTAATTTATAATCCACTTCCAGATCTAAAGCCTGTTGAAATGGAAGGCGACGATATAGGTTTTCTAGGAGGTTTTGACCCGATAAAAGGCTTCAAGATTCTTTATGAAGCATGGAAAAAGATATTTCCTAAACATCCTCGAAATAGGCTTTATGTAACTAAAGGTAAGCCCTCAAAAGTTCTTGAGAAATTCGGCATCCTAGTCTACCGTCGTCTAATGCCTCCTATAGAGATCTTAAGAGTAATCAGAGTAGTTAGAGCCTTAGCAGTACCTTCACTCTCACCTGAGCCTGCTCCTTATGTATGTGTTGAGACTCTTCTCTATGGAAGACTGCTTGTCGCCTCAAATATCGGTGGAATTCCTGAAATTGTAGGAGGTCTGCCAGGAGTTAGATTGACCCCTCCTGGAGATGAAGATAAATTAGCTGATGCTCTAGAATGGATCTTATCCTTAAAACGTGAGGAAGCTGTTGAACTGGGCTTGAGAAATAGTGAAGGAATAATTAAGCGGTTTGATAATTCTAAATCTGTTAAACAGCTGATAGAAATTTTCGAGAAACTCTCGAGTCGATAATATATGAAGAAAAGTGATTAAAGAGCAAGAGATTACCATGGTCAAATTTATAATTAAATTATATTAAATAATGTATAGTGAGGATTATCAGAACCTTATTTATGTAATAATGAGGGAGATAAAGTGATGTATAAGGTTGTCATTATATCAGGTATTGATGGCTCTGGTAAAACTACACAAATTAAATTACTCGAGAGGTATTTGAGGTATAGAAGTTTTAAAGTTAAGAGAATATGGTTTCGCTGGGTTGCCTTTATCTCTTATCCAATACTTGCTTTATGTCGTATCCTGGGTTATACTAAGTGGAGAGTTATTGAGAGAAGTGGTGTAAGATATGCTGAACGTAGATTCTATTTGAATAAGACATTGGTAAGACTTTGGCCATGGTTTTACGCTGTCGATGTTTTTATTCATACGATCTTTAAAATTTTTATTTGGATACCTCTGGGCTATATTATTTTAATTGATAG
>Ga0080004_1125895_pt1 | contig 14691 bp, 12 predicted proteins | sample WasSprMetagenome_FD_69207 | JGI IMG/M metagenome (GOLD analysis project Ga0080004, IMG submission 69207) | Sulfidic aquatic microbial communities from Washburn Spring, Yellowstone National Park, USA - WS (SPADES assembly) (version 2) | ecosystem: Environmental > Aquatic > Thermal springs > Hot... | reverse complement strand
CACGTCCCCTCCAGTCTCCCAACTCATGCGCCCGCCCCTCGTGCCTATTTCCGCCATACCATTTCCGACCCCAGGACGCAGAGGGCGACCACCGTGAGCACCGCCGACGAAACGAGGAGGCTCTCCTGCCAGGTTATGGTGCCGGAGGTCCATTCCACATAGGACCAGGCGAAACCGCCCACCAGGGCCAGGGCGGAGACGGTGACGAACAGGATTTCCCAGGCCCGCTTGCGCGCCGCGAAAGCCATCTTTTCTTCCCAGGTGAGCTCCTGCCACGGCTTGCCTTTTACGGAGGCGGGGAGGCCTTTCCTCTCCCGCGCCAGCCGGCGGTAGGAGACGATGGCGAAGCCCAGCACGCCCAGCGCAACCGAGGCGGCGAACAGGGCCAGGGCGTCGCCGCCGGGCACACTCATGAGCGCTCCCCCCTTCGCCATGTTAGCACGGGGAGGTTCCCCACCGCTACGGGTGGTCCATGGCTGCGCCACCGCAGGGTGTCGCGTGGGCCACGCTGCTGTCCGGTGCCCCTGCGCCGGTGCTGCTCAGGCAGCGCGGCTCGAGCCCTGCCCCCGCATGGACACACCTTTCCCCGGTGGGCTAGAATAACCGTAACGGGAGATGGGGGGGGTTGCTGGTGAGCAGGGAGGTCGAGGTGGGGGCCGATTTGGAGGGCGAGGTGGCCGCGCGGACCCGCCCGGAGCGGGAAGCGGCTTCGCGCGGAAGGGGCCTGGTTCTCGTGTACACGGGCAACGGAAAGGGCAAGACCACGGCTGCCTTCGGGCTGGCACTGCGCGCCGTCGGGCACGGTGAGGCGGTGTACGTGGTCCAGTTCATGAAAGGGCCGGGACGCACATACGGAGAAACGGAGGCAGCCCGCAGGTTTCTCTCCGAATGGCTCACGGTCGTGCAGTCGGGCCGCGATGCCTTCGTCAATCGGGCCAACCCGTCCGAGGAGGACCGGGCGCTGGCCCGGCAGGGGCTGGAACTGGCGCGGCGGGCCATGCTCTCCGGCCGTTATCAGCTGGTCATCCTGGACGAGGTCAACGTGGCCGTGGATTTCGGATTGCTGTCGGTGAAGGACGTCCTCGACCTGCTGGATGATCGGCCTCCCGACGTGGACGTGGTGCTGACGGGGCGCTACGCCCCGGCAGAACTCGTGGCCAGGGCGGACACGGTTTCCGAGGTGCGGGAGATCAAGCATCACTACCGTCAGGGAGTGACAGCGCGAGAAGGTATCGAGTTTTGAGAGCGGCGGCATCGTTTTGCCCCAGGGGAGAGGGGTGCGGGGGCGAAGCAGAGAATACTTTCCCCTGACGGGAGGAGAACGGTTTGACCGGCGACGTACGCGACGTCCAGAGGCCGGTGCCCCGTTCGTCCCGGCCCCGCGGCCGGGAGGTCACGCCGGACGTGGTGGTCGAGGCCTGGGATCGCTGCGCCCCCCAGTGGGCCGAGTGGGTGCGTTCCGGACGCGATGTCGACCGGGAATGCCTGCTCGACCCAGTGATGCTCAGGTTGCTGGGGACCCTGGGGGGTGCCCGGGTCCTGGACCTGGGGTGCGGCGAGGGTTACTTCAGCAGGGTGATGGCGCGGCGGCAGGCCAGCGTGGTGGGAGTGGACATCTCCCCGGTCATGATTTCTCTGGCCCAGGAAGAGGAGGAGAGGCACCCGCTGGGCATCACTTACTGCCAGGGGGACATGACCGACCTGGCCGTGTTCGGCAAGGAGACTTTCGACGCCGCCACCGCATACCTGTCCCTGTCCGATTGCATCGATCACCGGCTGGCCCTCCGGGAGGCTGCCCGCGTCCTCAAGAAGAAGGGGCGCCTGGTGTACTGTGTGCCACATCCCTGCTTTTTTACCCCGGGCGCGTCCTGGGAACCCAGGGATCGGCTGCGGGTGTCCGGTAGCAACCACGACAAGCTGCACTGGAAGGTAGACCGGTACTTTCACCGGGAACGGGTGGACTGGATGGTGTACCCCAACCTGCCCGCCAGCACCCCCCATTTCCACCGCACCCTGCAGGATTACCTCGATGCCACCCGGGAAGCGGGCCTGCAGGTGACGGCAGTGGTGGAACCCGTGCCTTCCCCTCAGCTGCTGGCAGAGAGTTCCCGCTGGGAGAAGTATCTGCGCATAGGTTTTTACCTGGTTGTACAGGCGGAAAAGCTCCGGTGAGCCAAAGGAGGGGTACGAGGTGTCGCAGGCAGCACCCGTCGTGCGCGCACCGCGGGGGCTCGAGCTGTCCTGCCGCGGCTGGCAGCAGGAAGCAGCCCTGCGCATGCTCATGAACAACCTGGATCCCGAGGTGGCGGAGAAGCCGGCCGAGCTCATCGTGTACGGGGGCACGGGCAAGGCCGCACGCAACTGGGAGTGCTTCCACGCCCTGGTGAGGTCTTTGCGCGAACTTGGGGACGACGAGACCCTGCTGGTGCAGTCGGGCAAGCCGGTGGCTGTATTCCGCACCCATCACCTCGCCCCCCGGGTGCTCATCTCCAACGCCATGCTGGTGCCTGCCTGGGCCACCTGGGAGAACTTCTGGGATCTCGAGGAGCGGGGCCTCACCATGTTCGGCCAGATGACCGCCGGGTCCTGGATCTACATCGGCACCCAGGGCATCCTGCAGGGTACGTACGAAACCCTGGCTGAACTGTCCCGCCAGCACTTCGGGGGCACTCTCAGGGGGAAGCTCGTCCTCACCGCCGGCCTGGGGGGAATGGGCGGGGCCCAGCCCCTGGCCATCACCATGAACGAGGGAGTGGGCATCATCGTGGAGGTCGACCCGGCCCGCATCGAGCGGCGGTTGCGCACGGGCTTCTGCCAGATCCAGGCCCCCCTGGACGAGGCCATCCGCCTGGCGGAACGGGCGAGGGAAAAGGGCGAGCCCCTCTCCATAGCCGTCCCGGGCAACGCGGCGGACGTGTACCCGGAGATGGTGCGCCGCGGCGTGATTCCGGACGTGGTGACCGATCAGACGTCGGCCCACGACCCCCTCGGCGGGTACATCCCCCGCGGCCTCACCGTGGAGGAAGCGGCGGAACTGAGGCGGCGCGACCCGGACACCTACGTCAGGCGCGCCTACGAGAGCATGGCCGTGCACGTGCAGGCCATCCTGGACATGAAGAAGAGGGGCGCCATCGCCTTCGACTACGGGAACAACCTCAGGCAGGGGGCCTACCGGGCGGGGGTCAAGGATGCCTTCTCGTACCCCGGTTTCGTGCCCGCGTACATCCGGCCCATGTTCTGCGAGGGCAGGGGTCCTTTCCGCTGGGTGGCCCTCTCCGGCGATCCCGAAGATATCCGCGTCACCGACGAGGTGGTGTGCAGGGAGTTCGCCGACAACCATACCCTGGTGCGCTGGATCCGCCTGGCCCAAAAGCACGTGCCGTTCCAGGGACTGCCCGCGCGGGTGTGCTGGCTCGGGTACGGGGAGAGGGCGCGTTTCGGCCTCATCATCAACGACCTGGTCCGGCAGGGGAAGATCCGCGCCCCCATCGTCATCGGCCGGGACCACCTGGACACGGGCTCGGTGGCCTCGCCCCGCCGGGAGACCGAGGGCATGAAGGACGGCTCGGACGCCATTGCCGACTGGCCCATCCTGAATGCTCTCCTCAACGCGGTGAGCGGGGCCTCCTGGGTATCGGTACATCACGGAGGAGGGGTGGGAATCGGGTATTCCATTCACGCTGGCATGGTGGTGGTGGCGACCGGTACGCAGGAGGCAGCGTGGCGGCTGGAGCGGGTCCTGGATACCGACCCCGGTATCGGGATCGTGCGCCACGCCGACGCCGGGTACGAGAAGGCCATCCAGACGGCGCGGGAGAAGGGGATACGGATGCCCATGCTGTGAGGGGGGGGCGGGGCGACTTGGAGTTCGAACTGGCGCCCGAGCACAAGCAGATCAGGGAACTCGCCCGCGAGTTCGCTGAGAAAGAACTGGCGCCCGGCGCGGCGGAGAGGGACCGTACCGGGCAGTACCCGCAGGAACTGATAGACAGGATGGCTGAACTGGGGTTCTTCGGCCTTCCCATCCCCGAAGAAGAAGGGGGCGCGGGGGCTGACTACGTGAGCTATGTCATCCTGGTGGAGGAACTGGCCCGGGTGTGCGCCGCCACGGCCCTCATGATAGCCGCCCATACCTCCCTGGGTTGTGGCGTCCTTCACCAGTACGGGACGCCCGCCCAAAAGGAGCGATGGTTGCAGCCGGCGGCTCGGGGGAGGATGCTGCTGGCGTTCGGTCTCACCGAGCCATGGGCGGGGTCGGACGCTGCCGCCGTGCGGACCCGCGCGCGCCTGCAGGACGGCGAATGGGTCATCGACGGCAGCAAGGTCTTCATCACCAGCGGGGCCCGGGCAGGGGCGGTCATCGTGGCGGCGGTGACCGACCCGGAGGCCGGGTCCCGCGGTATCTCCACCATCATCGTGCCGCGCGGGTCGCCGGGATTTCGGGTGGGCAGCATCCTGGATAAGCTGGGGGTGCGCGCTTCCGAGACGGCAGAGCTGGTGTTCGAGGGGTGCCGGGTCCCGGAAGAGAACCTGCTGGGCCAGCGGGGGCGGGGCCTGGCCCAGTTCCTTAGCGTGCTGGACGGCGGGCGCATCGCCATCGGCGCCCTGTCCGTGGGGTTGGCGCAGGCCTGCTACGATGCTGCCTCCCGCTACGCCCGCGAGCGTTATCAGTTCGGCCGCCCCATTGCCGCTTTCCAGGCCATCTCCTTCCGCCTGGCGGACATGGCCACCCGCATCGAGATGGCCCGCTGGGCGGTGTACCGGGCCGCCTGGATGCGGGACCGGGGGCTTCCCCACACCAAGGAAGCGGCCATGGCCAAGCTCTTCGCCTCCGAGACGGCCATGGACGCCGCCCGCGACGCGTTGCAGATCCACGGCGCGTACGGGTACACCAGGGAGTACCCGGTGGAGCGCTACTTCCGGGACGCCAAGATGCTGGAGATAGGGGAGGGAACCTCGGAGATCCTCCGCCTGGTTATCTCCCGGCAACTGGGACTGGGTGGTGACAAGGGGTGATCTGACTTGGCCGGTAGGGTGGCCCTGGTCCTCCCTTCACCTGGCCTGCGGGCTGCGGCTTCTCAACTGCTGGCCGAGACGGGAGAGGACGCGCTCATCTACGCCGGGGCGGAGTTTCACCCCGAGCGGGTCGTATCCCGGGCCGCAGAGGAGGGGGCGGCGGTGATCGTGGCACCGCCGCCCCTGGCCCGGGGGCTGCGGCAGGTGGGACTCCTGCCCGTGGTCGAGCTGGAAGCCTCTCCCTTTGAGTTGCTGGAAGCCCTGCTCCGCGCCCGGGAGGCCGGGCGCCCCATAGTGCTCGTCCATTACTCCCGGTCGGGTCCGGACGCACGGGTGCTGTCCCAGCTGGCGGGGGTCCCGGTGACGTGCCTCTCTCTGCCCCGGGACGCCGGCAAGGTGAAGGAACAACTGGAGAAGGTGCCTCCGGGGTCGGTGGTGGTAGGGGGCGAGACCACCGTGAGCCTGGCCACGGGGCTGGGCCTGGCCGCGGTGGCGGTGACGCCGGGGAAGGCGGCCCTGGAAGAAGCCCTCAGGAGGGCGCGAGCCGTCCTGGCCGCCCTGGGACAGGTCACCGGGGTTGCGGTGGCCGAGGGAGGTTCCGGCGGCCCGGCAGGCGCGGCCGCGACGTGCGGGGCCGCCGGCGGCCCGGTCGGCGTGCAGGAGGTCGGGGCGGAGCCGGACCGGGAAGCCCCCGGGCCCCTGAGGCCCCCGTGGGAGGAGGGGGTGGCGGTCAGCCCCGCCATGAGCCGGACGGTGGCCCTGGCCCGCCAGATCGCCGGGAGCCTGCGTCCCGCCCTGGTGTGGGGGGAACTGGGGGTGGGCAAGAGCTTCCTGTGCGCGTACATACACCGTCACGGGCCCCTGGCGGATCAGGAGATGCTGGTGGTTCCCTGCGGCGGCGGCCCCCAGGTGCTGAAGGACAGGCTGGGGAAGCTGCTGGATAGGGGGAGCGAGTTCCAGGGCACCCTGGTCCTGGAAGAGGTCGAGGAGCTCCCGCCGGAGTGGCAGGCCGGGCTGCTCGGACTGCTCGAGCAGGAGGGGTGTGGCTTCCGGGTGCTGGCGACGACGAGGGGAAAGCTCAAGGAAGCGGTGGACGGGGGGCGGTTCCGGGAGGACCTTTACTGGCGGTTGAGTGAGTTGCAGTTGCGCGTTCCCCCTCTGCGCGAGCGCACCGAAGACCTCGAGCCATTGCTGGGAGCTTTCTGGACGGAGCTAGCGGGGCAACCCCTTTCCCTAACGGCTGCGGGGAAGGAGCGCCTGTTGCGGTATCACTGGCCGGGAAACGTGCGGGAACTGCGCAACTTCGCCCACCGCTACTACCTGCTCTGGAAAGGGTTGCCGCTCTTCCCCCCGGAGGAAAGGGAGAAGATGGCCCTGGACGACTTCCTCTCCGCGGTGGAGGAGGAATCCCTTCGGGCTCCCATCCAGGTGATACCTGGGACCCTGGAGAGCATGCAGGCCCAGATCATGCGCGAGATGACCCGCCGCATCAAAGGGAGCAAGGCGGAGGTGGCGCGGAGACTGGGCATCAGCCGCACCACCCTGTGGAAACGGCTGAAGGAAGCAGGACGGGCCAGCGCCGGCGGAGAAGGGATATCGTGAGCGAGGGCGGGAGGTGGATGCGATCAGAGAGAGCACGCGGCTGTCCCTCCTGATACTGGGTGTGGTGCTGGGCGTCCTCCTGGTGGTGGCCGTTGCCAGCGCCTATGCCTACACCGAGTGGCTGTGGTTCAGGCACCTGGGTTATGCCCCGGTCCTGTGGCGGGTGTGGCTGTCCCGGCTGTGGGTGGGGACGGCGGTGGGCCTGGTTTATGCCCTTTTCCTGGGAGGGAACCTTTACTGGGCGCAGCGGTACCGCCACCCCGGGGCGCAGGAGGTCTGGGGGATGCCCCCCCTGCCGGCCCGCTTCGGGGTGCTGGTGTGGGTGGCCAGCATCGGGGTTGGCTTCATAGCCGGTCTGTCCTCATCCGGGCAATGGCCGGTGGTGCTGTCCCATCTGAACCGCGTGAGTTTCGGGCTGGCCGATCCCCTTTTCGGCAAGGACGTGGCCTTCTACGTGTTCACCCTGCCGCTTTTGCGGCTCGTGTACGCCCTCGCCTCCACCCTTCTCGTGCTGTGCGTCCTGGGATGTGCCGTCATCTATTTTCTCACCGGGGGGCTGGTGGGGACGGCAGGCCGTATCTCCGTCGGGCGCCAGGCGGCCTGGCACCTGTCGCTCCTGGTGGCCGGCTACCTGGCTGTGAAGGCGTGGGGATACTGGCTCGACCGGTACGGCCTGCTCTTCTCCGAGCGGGGGACGGTGTTCGGGGCCGGGTACACCGACGTGCACGCCGTACTGCCCGCCCTGAACGTCCTCACTGTCCTGGCCCTGCTGGTGGCCTGTGCGGTGTTGCTGAGCGCCCGCCTGGGCAGGGGGCGCGCCGCCCTGGCGGCCGTTGGTTTGCTCGTGGTGGCCTCCCTGCTGGGGGGGACCGTTTACCCCGCAGCGATCCAGCAGTTCACCGTCAACCCCAACGAACTGGAGAAGGAGAAGCCCTTCATCAGCAACGACATCAGGTTCACCCGCCTGGCGTACAACCTGGATGCCATCCAGGAGGTTCCTTTTGTCCCCCGCGACACTCTCTCGTACGAGGAACTCATGGCAGCCCCCGGGGTGGTGGAGAACATCCGCCTCTGGGACTACCAGCCGCTCAAGCAAACGTACGCGCAGCTGCAAGAGATCCGCCTGTACTACACCTTCCCGGACACGGACGTGGACCGCTACACGGTGAACGGCCGCTACCGCCAGGTGCTGGTGGCGGTCCGGGAACTCAACCTGGCCAACCTGCCTGCCGAGGCTCGCACCTGGATCAACGAGAGGCTCAAGTACACCCACGGCTACGGCCTGGTCATGAGCCCCGCCAACCGGTTCACAGAGGAGGGGATGCCTGAGTTCTTCATCAAGGACATTCCCCCCGTGTCCACTGCCGACCTCGAAGTGAGGGAACCCCGCATCTACTACGGGGAACTGACCAACCAGTGGGTGGTGGTGAAGACCCGCGAGCAGGAGTTTGACTACCCCCGTGGGGACGTGAACGAATGGTACACGTACCAGGGCCGGGGCGGCATCCCTATCGGCAACTGGCTCAACCGCCTGGCCTTCGCCGTGCGCCTGGAGAGCTACCAGTTGCTGTTTTCGGGAGCGATCACTCCCGACAGCCGGGTCATGCTTTACCGCAACATAGTCCAGCGCACGCGCCGCATCGCGCCCTTCCTCCATCTGGACCGCGATCCGTACCCCGTCCTCTATGACGGGCGCATTTTCTGGATCATCGATGCCTACACGACCACCAACAACTTCCCCTACTCGAGGCGCTCGCCCGAAGGATTCAACTACGTGCGCAACTCGGTCAAGGTGGTGGTGGACGCCTTCAACGGCGACATCACGTTCTACATGTTCGACCCCGACGATCCCATCGTGCAGACCTACGCCCGCATCTTCCCCGGGCTCTTCCGGCCGGCCGACGAAATGCCGGCGGGGCTGAGGGCCCACGTGCGGTACCCCGTAGACCTCTTCCGCTGGCAGGCCAGGATGTACGCGGCCTACCACATGCAGGATCCCTTCGTCTTCTATAACCGGGAAGACCTGTGGAACGTGGCCCAGGAGATATTCGGGACCCAGACCGTGGAGATGGAGCCGTACTACCTGATGATGGAGCTGGATGCCAGGGTGGGTCCGGAGTACATCCTCCTTCTGCCGTACACGCCCAACGAGAAGCGCAACATGATTGCCTGGATGGCCGCCCGTTGCGACGGGGAGCATTACGGCCAGCTCCTGGTGTACAAGTTCCCCAAGGAGCGGCTCGTGTTCGGTCCCATGCAGATCGAGGCCCGCATCGACCAGGATGCCCGTATCTCCCAGGACCTGGCCCTGTGGGGTGCCAAAGAACTCGTATTCAGGGGCAACCTGCTGGTCATTCCGGTGAGAGAGTCCATCCTGTACGTGGAACCCCTCTACCTGCAATCTCCCGAGACCAAGCTCCCCGAACTCAAGCGGGTGATCGTGGGTTACGGTAACGTGGTGGCCATGGACCGCACCCTGGAAGGCGCCCTGCGCGCGGTCACCCAGGGGATAACGGCACCGCCGACGGGTCCGCCCACGGGGCCGCCTGCCACGGAAACCGTCTCCGACCTGGTGCGGAGGGCTGTCGACCTCTACCGCAAGGCCCAGGAGCGGGTGGCGGCGGGCGACTGGGCCGGTTACGGTCAGGCCCTGCGGGAACTGGGGGAAGTGCTGGGGAGACTGCGCGATCTCACGGGAGGGACGTCGCCGTGACGGCGGCCCTGACGGGCGAGGACAGGCCTTCGGTTGCGGCCCTCAAGGAGGCAGTCAGGCAGATCATTTCCGCGCGGGCGGCGGAAGTGGTGGGGCTGGCGGAGGAAGTGTTCCGCCACCCGGAGTTGGGCTTCAAAGAGGAACGTACGGCAGCGCTCATCGCCAGCAAGCTGAGAAGCCTGGGGCTGGAGCCGGAGACCGGCCTCGCCCTCACGGGGGTGCGGGCGCAGCTGGACTTCGGGAGGCCGGGTCCCACCATTGCCATCTTCGGAGAACTGGATGCCGTGGTGTGCTACCAGCATCCGGACGCCGACCCCCATACCGGGGCCGTACACGCCTGCGGGCACCACGGTCAACTGGCGGCCATGTGGGGGGCCGCGGTGGGCCTCAGTCTGCCCGAGCTGCGGCGGCACCTGTCGGGCCGGGTGGTGTTCTGGGCGGTCCCCGCCGAGGAGTACGTGGAGATCGAGTTCCGGCAGCGCATGCGCCGGGAGGGGAAGATCTCCTTCCTGGGGGGAAAACAGGAGCTCATCGCGCGGGGTTTGCTGGATGACGTGGACATGGCCATGCTCTGTCACGCCGACTCGGACAACCCCGGTCGCAAGGCCAAGGTGGGGGGAACCTGTAACGGCTTCATCGGCAAACTCGCCGCCTTCGAGGGGAAGGAGGCCCACGCCGGCGGCGCCCCGCACCAGGGCATCAACGCCCTCAACGCGGCCATCCTGGGCATCATGGGCATCCACTGCCAGCGGGAGACCTTCCGCGACGAGGATCACGTGCGGGTCCACCCCATCCTGACCCGCGGCGGCGACCTGGTCAACATCGTCCCCGCGGACGTGCGCCTGGAGACTTATGTGCGGGCGGCCACCGTGGAAGCCATGGCGGACGCCAACCGCAAGGTGAACCGGGCCCTGCGCGCCGGCGCGCTGGCGGTGGGTGCGCAGGTGCACATCGAGGACATTCCGGGCTACCTGCCCATGCGCAACGATCCCAACCTGACGCGTGTCTTCGCGGAGAACCTGGGGCTGCTCATCGGCGCCGAGAACATCATCCGTGATGAGCACATGGGCGGGTCCACGGACATGGGGGACGTCAGTCACCTGATGCCTGCCATCCACCCGTCCATCGGAGGGGTGGTGGGACGGGCCCACGCCCGGGATTTCCGGGTGGTGGACCCGGAAATGGCCTACGTGATACCGGCGCAGGCCATGGCCATGACGGTGGTGGACCTTCTGGCCGGTGACGCTTCTCTCGCGTCCAGCATACTGGCCGAGTTCCGGCCCGCGGCGGCGGACCGGCATGAGTACGTCAGGTTGTGGCAGAAGCTCATTTCCGCAGAGGAGGCTCCTTAGGCGGTGGCCGAAACGGTACGCATCGAGGAATTGGCGAAGCATGTGGGCGAGGAGGTCTGGCTCCAGGGCTGGCTGTACAACCTGCGGTCCAGCGGCAAGATCCATTTTCTCATCGTGCGCGACGGGTCGGGGTTCGTGCAGGTGGTGGCCAGCGCCTCCGACCTGGATGCGGAAACCTTCGACCTGGCGGGCCGGCTCACCCAGGAGTCGGCCATCCGCGTGCGCGGCCGCGTGCGGGAGGACCGCCGGGCCCCGGGCGGGTACGAGTTGAGCCTCACCGGGCTGGAAGTGGTGCACTGGACGCGGGACTACCCCATCACCCCCAAGGAGCACGGAGTGGACTTCCTGCTCGAACGACGCCACCTGTGGCTGCGCAGCCCGCGCCAGCAGGCCATCATGCGTATCCGCCACACCGTGATCAGTGCCATCCGGCAGTTCCTGGACAGCCGGGGCTTCGTGTGCGTGGATGCCCCCATCCTCACGCCAGCGGCATGTGAGGGGACGACCACCCTCTTTCGCACGGACTACTTCGGCACCCCGGCCTACCTGAGCCAGAGCGGCCAGCTGTACAACGAGGCCACCTGCGCCGCCCTCGGCCTGGTCTACTGCTTCGGGCCCACCTTCCGGGCGGAGAAATCAAAGACGCGCCGCCACCTGATGGAGTTCTGGATGGTGGAGCCCGAGATGGCCTACTGGGACCTGGAGCAGAGCATGGCCCTGGGAGAGGAAATGGTCTGCCACGTGGTGCAGCGGGTGCTGGCGGAGCGCAAGCGGGAACTGGAGCAGCTGGAACGAGATCCCGCCCCGCTGGAGAGGGTGGTGCCACCTTTCCCGCGTATATCCTACGATGAGGCCCGCGAGATTCTGGCCCGGCATGGCCGCCACCTCCCCTGGGGCGAGGATTTCGGAGCGCCGGACGAGACCATCATTTCCCAGAGTTTCGACAAACCGGTGTACGTGCACCGGTATCCGGCAGCGTGCAAGGCGTTTTACATGAAGAGAGATCCGGAGCGGCCGGAAGTAGCCCTGTGCGCCGACTTGCTGGCTCCGGAGGGGTACGGAGAGATAATCGGGGGTGGGCAGAGGGAGGACGACCTGGAAACGCTGGCCGCCCGGGTGCGGGAACTGGGCCTTCCCGCCGAGAACTACGAGTGGTACCTGGACCTGCGCCGGTACGGTAGCGTCCCCCATTCCGGCTTCGGACTGGGGATAGAGCGGACGGTAGCCTGGATATGCGGTCTGGCCCACGTGCGGGAGGCCATCCCCTTTCCGCGCATGCTCTACCACCTGACCCCTTAGAGCCTTCGCCGGAACGGGAAGGCCTGACGGGGCGGCCGGGGCCGGGTGCCGCCCCCGCCCCGAGGTGATCGCCCGTCTGTTCCCTGGAGCCGGGCAGGAGGTGGTCGGATACCATGCGGGAGATCGGGGAGTTGCTCCGCCGAACCAGGGAAGAGAAGGGGCTGTCCCTCAAGGACGTCCAGGTCGAGACCAAGATCCGCACCCGGTACCTGGAGGCCCTCGAGCGCGGCGACGACAGCGTGGTGCCGGGCGAGGTTTACTTCCGCGGCTTCCTGCGCACGTACGCCAACTTCCTGGGCCTGGACGGCCAGGAGCTTGCGGCCCGCTATCGCGCCCTCAAGGAGGCGGAACGGGCGAGCCAGGCAGTTCCGCCGGCGCCCCGCCGCAGGGCCGTCCGCCCACCCCGCGCTGTGCCCGTCACCGCCATGGTGCTGCTCCTCCTGGCCGCCCTTTTCTCGGCCTGGTGGGCATGGCAATCGGGGTTGCTTCCCATCTGGGCCGGGTCCTCCCGGGAGAGCCCTCCCGGTCGGTCCGGTCCTGTTCCCACTGCCCCCGGCGCGCCCGGTCCTGCTCCCGGCCTGCCGGGGGGTACGGCTGCGCCTCAGCCCGGCGGTGGCCCCGCAGCGGGTCGCGGAGGCGGCCCGGAAGAGGTTCCTTCCGTCACCGTGGAGAGGTTGGGAGGCCCGGCAGGCACGGTGACTTTGCGCGTGCTGGGGGCGGAGTCCCTGGAGGTGCGGGCCTCGTTCCGTGATCGCTGCTGGGTGCGGGTGACCGCAGACGGGGCGTTGCAGGAGGAAGCCACCCTGTCGGCCGGGCAGGAGAGGTGGTGGCGCGCCCGGACCACCCTCAGACTGCGGCTGGGGAATGCCGGCGCGGTGGAACTCAGCGTCAACGGTGTGCCCGCGGGGGTGCTGGGCGGACCCGGACAGGTGCTCGAGGTAATTGTGGCGACCGCGCGTTAGGTGAACATACTCCGGGCGCGGGGTCCATATTTTCGTCCGGGGGAACTCCTTGACCCGACCCCGTGCCTTTGCGCTGGTCATCCTGGGAACGGTGCTGGTCCTCGGTCCTCTCATCCGCCCGGTACCCACCGCAGCCGACAGCCCGGACGGTGGCGAGGTACCCGCCCTGGTGGAACCGCCCGTCAGCGTCGGGCGACCGCGCCTGGAGTGTCAGTCGGCCGTCCTCATGGAATGGACCACGGGGGCGGTGCTCTACGCTCACCGCGCCACGGAAAAGCGGGATCCCGCCAGTCTCACCAAGATCATGACCGCCGTGGTGGCCCTGGAGCGGGGCTCCCTGCCGGAGCCGGTGAGGATATCAGCGAATGCCGCCTGGACGCCGGGGTCGACGATGGGCCTGCGGGAGGGTCAGGAGTACACCCTCAGGGACCTGCTCTACGGGCTTCTGCTGGAATCGGGCAACGATGCCGCCGTGGCCATCGCCGAGCACCTGGCGGGGAGCGAACGGGAATTCGCCCGCTGGATGACGGAGAAGGCCCATGAGCTGGGAGCGCTGTCCACGCAGTTTCTCAATCCCCACGGCCTCACCGAACCGGGCCACTACAGTACGGCCTACGACCTGGCCCTCATCGCCCGCTACGCCCTGACCCTGCCCCTGTTTGCTGCCATGGTGGGCACGGTGGAGAAGCGGGTGGCCGAGCTTGACCGGCTTTCTTCGGAGAGGGTCCTGTACAACACCAATCGGCTGCTGGGCTCGTATCCGGGCATGGAAGGGGGAAAGACCGGGACCACCGCCGCCGCCGGTGCCTGCCTGGTCGCCTCGGCCGTCCGGGATGGCATGCGCCTGATCAGCGTGGTCCTGGATTCGGCGGACCGCTGGGAGGATACCAGGCGGCTGCTGGACTGGGGGTTCGCCAATTTCACCCTGATCCGGTACGGGAACGCGGGGGATTACTACGGGAGCATTCCCGTGGTCAGGGGTACCGCCCGGTCGGTGGATCTGGTCCTTGCCGCCGACCTGGTGGCCGTGGTTCACAGGTCGGAACTGGACCGGGTGCGGGTCGAGGAGTAAGTGGCCAGGCGGGCGGTCAGCCCGGTGCGCCGGGGCCAGCCCCTGGGCAAGCTGACCATCGTGGCCGGCGACCGCCCGGCGGCAGAGGTAATACTGGTGGCGCGGGAGTCGGTTCCCCGGGCGACGCCCTTCTGGTTTCTCTGGAAGTACTTCCTCCCCGCCCTGCGGTGGCTGCACGCCGCTGGCGTGACCTGACGCCCGCGCCAGGCGGCCTGGTGCGGACCGGCGCGTTGATGGATCGCTCCCTGGCTGCGATAATGGATCCAGGACGTTCCCCTCGCAAAGGGGGGTGGAAGGGGGCGCGACCTTGTCCCGGGAGGCCGGCGGGCAGGGCGGGTTGAAGCTGGCGGTGTGCGGCAAGGGCGGGGTGGGCAAGACCACCGTGGCCGCCCTGCTGGTGGAAGTTTACGCGCGCAGGGGATACCGGGTGCTGGCGGTGGATGCCGACCCCGATGCTAATCTGGGACAGGCCCTGGGGTTTGCCCCCGGTGAACTGGCCCGGGTGGTACCGGTGGCCGCCATGGACGAACTTATAGCCGAGCGTACGGGGGCGCGGCCGGGGTCGGTGGGGGGCTGGTTTGCGCTCAACCCAAGGGTGGATGACCTCCCCGAACGGCTGGGCCTGGTCCGCGACCGCATCAGGCTGCCGGTCATGGGCGGGGTGGAGCCCGCCGG
>Ga0080004_1073257_pt1 | contig 14694 bp, 9 predicted proteins | sample WasSprMetagenome_FD_69207 | JGI IMG/M metagenome (GOLD analysis project Ga0080004, IMG submission 69207) | Sulfidic aquatic microbial communities from Washburn Spring, Yellowstone National Park, USA - WS (SPADES assembly) (version 2) | ecosystem: Environmental > Aquatic > Thermal springs > Hot... | reverse complement strand
GCCAGAACCATCATCTATAACAATATTATAAAATCCCATATTCCTATAATAATCCTGTAAATTAATATCATACTTATAGTTTAACAGGTAATAAATACTTTGAGCTACATAATTATCACTCCAATAATTCTGATACTTTAAAGCATTTAATAAAACTTCCGTTAAATAGCTACTTAATAACTTTATATTTTTTTTATTTTTATTATACAAAGATTCTACTTTCATATTTAAATTTAAACTTTCAATAATACTTTTAAAAACAAGTTTATTATATTCAAAAGGATCATCATAAACATACCAATAAGCGTTATCCACAAATGAAGATTTATTAATAATGGTAAATGGATTAATGTTTAACTTAGGAAACATAATAATATTTTGTTGATTTTTAATTAGCTTTATCATATTTTGGTTAAAAGAAAAGGAAATTACATAAGTAGCATAAGGTTCTCCTTTATAGATCTCCCAGGATTTTGGAAAAATCGGAATAGACTTTTCTTTATGAATAGAATAATCTATATATAAATTCCCATTAATAGCTTTTATATTATAACTTTCTAAAGTTTCTTTTAAAGAATTATATAAAAAATCATAAGGGTTATAAATTATTTCTTCAATTAAGGTAGGATTAAAATCTGAATTAACTATTATATTACCGTTTAATACATTTCCGTTTAAAGTTTCGTTAAAATATATTTCACCGTCTGTATAAAAATTCAGTTCAAAGAAATAAAAAGGGGATAAATTAGATAACGCACAATAAGTAGTAAGTAATTTCATCGATGAAGCAGGGATAAATAAATCATAGGCATTTTTTTGATAAACTATTTTATCATTATCATAAATATCAATAAAAATTATTCCTATTTTCCCAGATTTTAAAGAAGATAAACTTGAATTTATTTGATTTTTTATTATCTCTTCTTTATTAGCTAATACAATATTAAAACTAATTAAAAGATTAACAAAAAAAAATAAAGCTAAAAAAATAGTATTTTTTAGATAATAATAAACACCCTTTTTATATATTTTTTTTGATTTTGAGTTTAGACTTTTTTTTTCATACATTTTTAAAAATCCTTTTTTAAATACTTTATGCTTTGTACTTTTTAGCATAGCTAAATATGAGAGTTTTATTCTTTATCTTATTTTAAAATTATATATTTTTAAAAACTTTTCCTTTTTTATTATAACTAAAATCAATAGTATAAAACAAGTATTTTTTTTACGAACATTTTAAACATAAAAAGGAATCAAAATTTTAGTATTGAATAAAATATATATAAAACTATTTTATAAATTATGAGTAAATTATTGTTATTGGATTTTGATGGTGTTTTGTTTGATTCTTCATTAGAATTAAGTAGTATTGTATTAAGCATAATACCCATAGTTTTTAAAGATACAAAAATTTCTAAATTACTACAAAATTTTGAAAGCATAAAAATTCTAAATGATAAAAACCTTATAAAACAAGATTATAAAAAAATAAAAAAAATACTTCTTAAAGAGATAAATCTATTTAATAAATATTATAAAAAATTTAGAACCTATTGTACAGATGTGGATGATTTTTATATAACCACAAAGATTTTAATTAATCATTTTGAGAATAAAGACGATAATCATAAAATAACTCATAAGGATTTTAAAGGTTTAAATTTAAAAAATTATAACTTTAATTTTTACTACAAACTAAAGAATGCATTAAAACAAGAGAATTTTAAAGAATTAAATATTTTTATAGAAAATTTTTATAATAAAAGAAAATTTATAAGAGATAATAATAAAGAACTTTGGTTATCGTTTAATGAACCATTTAAAAACATTATAAATCAATTACAAAATATTTTAAAATCAAATAATATTTTAGTGGGTATCTTATCAACCAAACAAAAATACGCTATCCAAGAAATATTGGCATTTTATAATATAAATATTAATCATGTATTTGCTAAAGAAAATGAATTCATAGATAAAGGGAAAAAAATTCTACAAATATCAGAAATATTAAAAACTAAAGAAATACACTTTGTAGATGATTTATTATATAACTTACTAAGAATAAAAGAAGAATTAAATAATAATAAAAGTAATAATTTAACTATCAGATTATATATGTCCAAATGGGGATATAATCATTATGAAGCTCGTAAAATCGCTTCCAAAAATAATATAAAAATAATTAGATCTTTAAAAGAAATCCAAATCTAACTTTAAAAGAAGTCCAAATCTACTTATCTACTTATTTTGATTACAGTGTACTTAATTACTCTTACGGTAAAATTAAAATTATGCTTTAAGAAGCCATTTTATAGTATTCTTGTAAAATATTATTTATCAATTCTATTTGCTTTAATTGAAAAATAAGATATTTTTTATATTCTTGATCTTCTACACTTTCTAAATTTTTACTAAATTCTTCTGATAATTTTTTATATAGAAATTCATTTAATTCTTTATTAAATTTTATGGTAAAATTTTTATATTGTCTTTGTACGTTATTTATTTTATCGTCGTATAAGAAAAAGAAATCATCTAATCTTTTATTCATTTGATCTAATTTAATAGATAACCTATCTACTCTTTCATCTATATTAGTTATCCAATAATCCATTTTTATATCTATTTTTTGGATATCATTTTTTGATTCTTTTCTTACTTCTTCTATTTTATTATCTAACTTATCTATTTTATTATCTAATCTTTGTATATCATTTTTTAATTCTTTTCTTACTTCTTCTATTTTATTATCCAACCTTTCTGTATCTGTTTTTAATTCCATTTTTACATTTTGTATATCATTTTTTAATTCTTTTTTTACTTCTTCTATTTTATTATCTAATTTCTCTATATCTGTTTTTAACTCTATTTTTACGTTTTGTATATCAGTTTTTAATTCATCTTTTACTTTCTCTATTTTATTATCTAATTTCTCTACATCTATTTTTAACTCTATTCTTACGTTTTGTATATCAGTTTTTAATTCTTTCCTAAGTTCATTAATGGATTTATTCATTTCATTTTGTAGATAATCTATTCTTTGGTTTGTTTGATCTATTCTTATATTTATGTTATCTATTTTTAAATTTATTTCCCTTTTAAATTCTTCTATCTTTTGATTTAAATCTTGTTTTGTTTCTTCAATTTTTGTTATTACTTCTGATAAAACTATATTTCTTACTCCCTGTAAGACTTTATCTACAATTTGATCTAATTTCATTAGATACCTCCTAAGAAATTTCTATAATCATTTTATTAATTTATATTCCTATTTTTATATTATCTATTTTTTTTAAATTTTCCTACATTTTAAATCTTTTTTACTATCTAACAAGTAATTAAAATAATTAAAAATTTAATTAATAAGCATTTAGCAATTTCTTAGGGCATTTTCTATATCTTTTATTAAATCTTGGTAATTTTCAATACCTACAGACAACCTAACCAAGTTAGGAGTTATTCCAATTTTTTCCTTATCTTTGACATCTTTATGTGTAGAAAAATAAGGAATACAAATAAGAGATTCTACACCTCCAAGGCTAACAGCATTATTTATTAGTTCTAAATTAGCTAAAAATTTCCTTATTTTTGGTATTTCTAAATCTAATTCAAAGGATATAACTCCTCCAAATCCTCTTGAGTATTGTTTTATTATTTGATGATTTTTATGTTCTTTTAATCCTGGATAAAGTACTTTTTTAATTTTAGGATGTGTTTTAAGATAATTAGCAATATTAGTAGCGTTTTCTTGATGTTTTTCCATTCTTATGCTTAATGTTTTTAATCCTCTTATTATTAAATAGCTATCAAAAGGACTCAGAGCTCCACCTAACATATTCCTATGCTTCTTTATTAAATTAAATATCTCTTCGTTATTAGTCATAATAGCACCAGCAATAACATCACTATGTCCATTTATATATTTAGTTAAACTATGAACTACTACATCAACCCCGTCATTTAAAGGATTATAAAAATAAGGACTTAAAAATGTATTATCAAATATTACCTTTATATCCTTATTAATTGATTTAGCTATATTAACAACTTTCCTTATATCTGTTATCTTAAGTAATGGATTAGTTGGAGATTCTAAATAAATAATACTAACTTCTTCATTTATTGTATTAACTAAAAAATCCTCAATTAACTCAATTTCACTAAAATCAAAATAAATAGTTTTAATGTTATATTGGTAAAAAAATTGTTCAAATAGTTTTTTAGTAACGCTGTATATATCATCGAAAGAGAGAATAGTAGAATTGGGTTTAAGTAGAGATATTAAAGTAGTAGATATAGCGGACATACCTGAAGAAAAAGTTAAACAAAATTTGGCATTCTCTAAGGAAGCTAACTTAGATTCCAATATATTCCGCGTTTGATTATCATATCGAGTATAAAAATACTGATTCTCCTTTACTTCTAAATCATCTAATAAATAAGTAGAAGTTAAATTTATTGGAGCTATTATATCTTTATATTGATTATATTTAGGAGTTTCTGAGATATGAATAGCTCTTGTAGAAAAACTTAAATTATTATAAGCTTCACTATTTTTACTTAATAATTCCATCTTTTTTACCCCCATTCCTTAATAATTAAAAATTATTTTAAGCTTCTTAATTTTATTATTATACAAAATATAAATTACCCCTTAAAAAATAAATAAAAATTTAATAAAAATAAAAAATTTTAAACGAAAAATTTCAATCTTTATTTTATTTTAGCAGGATTTTTTTTTTTTTCTAATAATACTATATTAACCTTAACCTATCTAATAAGGAGGTGATGAAATGAAAAAAACAATTAATATTATAACATTAGTATCCATTATCACCATTTTATCCATAATAACATTTTTTCTAAGCTCTTGTAATAGTGGAGTAAGTTTTAAGAACTTGATTGGTAACTCTGGTATAGGTAGTGGAGGTAATAATCTCAATTTTCCCTTATTCTTTGATGGAAACAATAATGAAACTTTTTCTTCTATTGTACCTACCTCAGATGGAGGGTATTTTATAACAGGTATGGCTAAAGATTATACACAAAATCCTCCAATAGATGATGCCTTATTTGTTAAGTTAAATTCAGATCTAACTATAGCTTGGTCTAAATTAGGAAGTATCGGAATAAGAGGAAGTTTTGGATTTGAAAATATAGAAAATGGAATCCCCTATTACTATGCCTGCGGATATGCAAATAATAACGACTTCTTTATATCAAAATTAAATTCTGATGGAACTACCAATAAAATCATTTACTTTAGTAATTACATTACTTTTATTTTACCAGTTAACACTGGAACACCATCTACCAGTGGAATAATCTCTAATGTAGGAGGAATATCAAAGTTTGATTTTGACTTAAACCTTAAATGGAATATATCTAATTTTAATTGGGGAGATGCTAATTTTATTACTTCTAATAATAAAACAGTTGGTTATGTTGAAAATACTTCTAACGATAGATGGTTAGTTAAGCTAAATGTTTCTGATAATAATGTTAATAATGTTAAAACTAATTTTCAAGATGCTTATATGGCCGGTTTTGGTAGCAATAGCGTTAGTTTTTTAGGTGGTCTAACAGGTAATAATGTTTTCTATTTTGGTTTTAAAGATAATAATCAAAATAAATTCTATCTTATAAAAACTGATAGCTCCCTTACTAAGCAGGGTGAAGTTAGCATTAGAGGAAATTTTAATGTATCTTTAGTTCCCGATCCTTCTTCAAATAATGTAATTTTAGCTTTATATGATAGTAATAATAACAATCTTGTATTAATTAAATTAGATTCTACTCTTAATGTTGATAAACAGGTAAAAATAAGTAATTTTAGACCCTATTATGAATATTCTTATGTTATGTATTTTATTCCCTTAGCAAGTAATTTCTTAGTACCAGGACAATATAATAATAACGGTTTAATTTATACTTTTGATTATAATTTAACTCCTCCTTGTGGAAGTACTTCATCAAGTGATCTAATTTTACAAAATACAAATGATATTACTATTAATACAACACCTACTCAGCACCCAACTTTACAACCTGGAAATATAATAGTAAATTCTGCAAATACTGCTACAACTGATTACCCATTAACTGAAATAAATGCTTGTCCTATTAATTAAAATATATAAATATAAAAAATAGATTTTTACTTTTAGATTAAAATATTCATGTAGGGGAACTTAAAAGTTAAGTATTCCTCTACAGGATTTCTTTTTTTTAGCTCAAAAAATTTTAGCTAAATGTTTATAGATAAGTAGTTAAGAGAAATGATATCTAAAAAGCAACCTTTTTTAAAGAACGAAAAATTAGCTATTTCACATTAACAGTTTTTTTTATTAAAAATTTATATGAAGGATTTTTTTACTTTTTACTTAATTATTATATTGGAGTAAATATATAGCATAACTTTTTAGCTTACCCATAGGGGAATTGAAAGTAAGTTTTTTATTTGTTTTTATTTAATTTTTTGGTATTCAAAATTAACAATTTGTTTTTTAGTTTTATTAAGTTCTATCCCTATTAAATAGATTTTTTCATAATTTAAATATTTTTTATAATATTCTTTTTCTAAGTATTTGTTTTATAGCTTTTCCTTTTTTTTCTTCTTTTTCTATTACTTTAAATTCTATTATATACGCTATACTCTTATTTAATAATATTGTTAAATCTATTCTTCCTTTTGAAGTGTTATCTTCTATTATTACATTAAAACCTGTAGAATATATTAATCCATAAATAGCTGCTTGATATACATACTCATTTTTAAGTATATTATAACTTATTGAATTAATAAAAATTTCTATTTGTTCTTTTATTTTTTCTATTTCCTCATTTATAATTGCTATCTTTAAATTATAGATTCTATCTGTATGATAGCTTTTAGTTATATAGAATACTAAATCTCTATTAAACGATTGTCTTACTTCTTTATTTGGATAATCTAAAAGGTACATCTCCTCTGATTGTATTTGTTTTACTTCTTTTATTGTTAAATACCCAGTTTGAAACATTAATGCCTCTATAATGATATATTCTATATCAAATTTATCTAATATATCACTAGTATAATATAACTTATTTAAATAAGGAAGCTCGTAGTTTTTCGTTTTTAAAAGTTTAAAAAGAAATTCAGTTTTTCCTGTTTCATACCAATAATTCTTAAATACTTTATTCTTTAAATATAACAATATATCAAATGGATTATATAATCTATCACTTAAAAAACTATATCCATTATACCATTCCTTTATTTCTTCTAAATTTAATCTATCAAGATACTGCTTAAAATAAAATTCTAACTCCTTTTGGGTGTATCCACAAATATTACCATGTTCTTTACTTAAAGAAATATCCTCTAGTTGATTTAATCCACTAAATAGAGATACCTTAGCAAATTTGCTCACTCCCGTTACTAATACAAACTTTATAACGAGGGATCTATTCCCGATGTTATATGAATATATATACTCATCTAAGGCTTTTAATGTTGTATAAAATCCCTTTAACTCTTCTCTTATTTTCTCTACCTCTTGTTTATTTTCTATATTATCTAATATTGGCTTATCATATTTATCTATCAATATCACTACTTTTTTATTATAATATTCATAGCATCTCTTTATCAATAAATGTAAGTTTCCACTTGCTTTATACTTTCTTTCATATTTATATTTATATTCCTTCCCTATTTCTTTTAAAATTAGTTCCATTTGATCTTGAAATTCTTCTTCTTTTTTTATTGTTATCTGTGATAGATCTATCCTTATTACTGGATATATTTCTTCCCAATTCCATTTATCATATATATATAAATCTTTAAATAATTCCTTTTTCCCTTGAAATAGATACCTTATTGTAGAAAGTAATAGAGATTTACCAAAGCGTCTAGGACGACTTAAGAGGTAGTAATTTCCCCCTTCTGTTATTAATTTGTATATATACTTTGTTTTATCTACATATTTACACCTCTATTTTATTTAAATCTAAAAATAAGTTTCTTATTTTACTATTATATTTTTTATTTTTACTATCCTATTTTTAAAGATTTCAATATTTAGAATAATTAATAAAAAATAAAAAAGGGGTAGTAAATAAACTACCCCCCTACTTTTCACTTCTTTTATTTGACCTACTTCCTACCTATACTTCCATATCACCATATCAGTATTACTACTATTGAAACTATAAACGGTTATATATATTTTTATGTTATTATATACTTTCTTTGTGGTATTATATACATAATACTTAGAATGAATTTTCTTAGCAAAACTGCTATTATCTCCATTTTAATTTTTTTATTTTTTCTTATATTTAGTTTTTATATCAATTTCAAAGTATCTATTCCAAGGCAAATTTATATATTCTATATCAATATCTTCGATATTAAAATTTTTAAAAATATACAAAAACGAATCCTTTATTTTAATGATATCCCAATTATATTTTTTAGCAAAATACCTGATAATAGATTGATAAATCCCTTCTAAAAAATTATTTAGTACAAACTCTTTTAATTCTTTAGTTTTTTTAAGATTGAATAATTTATATAGAATAAAAAAACTAATGGAACTACCTAAAGTATTACCTAAAGTATTCCAACTAAAATATAAATTCAATTTTTTTAATATCTGATAATTAAAAAGATAGAAAAATATTAACTTTAAAGATGCTCCATTAGAATACTCAACATCACAAATATATTTTAAACTATATAAAATACTATCATTTTGCTTATTAAAATACCTTTTAAAATATAATAAAGAATAGTTTAAAAAATTTTCAAAAGATATTTTTGATTCTTTTTGTTTAAATTTAGTACTCATTTTATTTAAGATATCTAAAATCTGATTAACAGATTCATATTGATATTTTTTATTAAATAAATTGATAAATAAAACATCAGATAAGTCAATATTTAAATTCAATTTTTTCAATTGTTTATCAGTTTTTATATCCCGAATAAAATTAAAATTAACATATTCTTTAAAAAAATTATTATAGATTTTAAGGATATTTTTTAAAGAAGTTCCTTCATATCTTCCAAATTTTCGATTTATTTTATTATTAAATAATAAATAAAGTTCTAATTTTTTAGTATTAAATATATTTAAGAAAGCTTTAGCAAAGAGGATTAAATGAATTTCATCAAGTCCAATAAAAAAATAAACCTTATCTATAATATTTTTTAAATACTTTTTTAGATAATATCTAAAAAAATCTAATTCTAAAAAATTAAGTGCTTTTTTTTGAGAATCATCTAAAGAAATTATTAATTCAAAATTACTTAATCCATTCTCTTCTTTTAAAGAATATAACTTATTTAGTAAAAATTTTATTAAATTAAACTTATTTTTCCTGGTAATTAAAAAAGTCTTTAATATTTTATAGTATTTTTTATCTAAATTAAATTCTTGTATTAAGCGCTTTAATTTTTTTAGAATTTGATTAAATTTTTCATATTGATATTTTTTAAAAGTATTTTTTAATTTATGAGATAACCTAAAATTAAGTTCAATAAGTTTATCGTGATCTACTTGATTTTCGTTTATATTTTCTTTAGAATTATTAGGTAAATTTAAAATAATTCTTGGAATAGATATATACAAATAAAAAAAACTATTTTTATTAGTTTTAATAAAATCAATCAATTTATTAATTTTTAGCTGATATTTATGATAGGAATCAATAAATCTACTTTTAACTAAATTTGTAAATAAGAAAGCATCTAAAGATAAAATATAAATATTCAAATTATTAGGAAGGAAATTATTATTATGAAGTGAATTACTAGAATCTGTAGCATTTTTAGATACTAATTTAAAAAAATCAAAATCCCAAAAAAAGTTAATATTTTTTAGTTTTTTTTGATTAAAAAGTATATAAAAAAATTCTGAGATATACTTATAACTACACGGCCTATCATCTAAAGGCAAAAAAAATATATTTATATTTTCATCTATTCTTTTCATTTTATAATTATATTATACTAAAAAACTAAAATAAAAAAGAAAAGATTAGTTAAAAAACTTTAGAAAGAAAATTTAGTATATAATAAATTCTTAGGGATTTATAATAAATATTAGAATTTCTTGACATATCGTGATTAGTATCAGCAGGAAATCGTAAAAATTGAATTAATTTATTATTCTTATTATTCATTTTTAATAAGGTGTAAAATTCCTCGGCTTGAGAAACAGGACATCTAAAATCTCCTTCACTATGAATTATTAAAACATTAGTATCTACATTTTGGTAATATTTAATAGGAGAAATATCAAGTAATTGGAATATATTATCAACTTTAAAATATGGTAACCAAAAGATAGGGAAATCAGTAGTAGAAATAAAACTAAGCAAATCATACACTCCCCTCTCACATATAGCACCTTTAAAAATATTAAATTTAGAAATTAAAGCAGCAGACATATACCCTCCATAACTACCACCAGCTACTACTAAATCTTTTATCTCAAACTTAATCCTTATAGAATCAATAATATTTTTAATATGATTTAAATCTTCATCCATCCATTTTCCAACAATACAATTGGAAAAATCCAAACCATAACTAACACTACCTTTAGGATTACTAAAAAACACTCTATAACCATTCTTAGCTAAAATAAAGAACTCTAAGATAGTAGAATTTCCATAAGCAGCATGTGGACCACCATGTATATAAAAAATATCACCTTTAAAATTATTATTAAATTTATCTGAATAAATAACCCAAGCATCAGCTCCATCCTTAAAATAATTTAAAATTTGTTCTACATTAACCCCTTTAAATTCGCTAAATATATCCTCATTAAAATTAGTTATCTTTTTAACACTTTTTAAGCTTAAATTAATTTCAAATAACTCAGGAAAATAATTAATACTTTTATCCTTATTAAAATAATTAACCCCTACTAAATAAATAGTATCTTCAAATATACAATAATCTAAAATATCACCTTTAAAGTAATTTTCAAGAGAAACAATATTTTTATTACTAATATCAATCAGATTAATAAAAGTATTAGCTAATTTAGTTTCAATAAAAGCTATATTATTCTTTGATATCCATTTATAATTTTTTAGACTAAATAAGGGAATATCCCTTAATAAATGATTACCAATTAAAATATCTTCATTATTAAGTTTTTCAAGATTTTTTATTTCATAAGAATTCCCATTAAAATTAATTTCAATTAAATATAAAGAATAGTATTTAGGTTCAAATATTTCCTTAGTAATTAACTCGTTCCTATTTGCTTTAAAAAATTCTAAAAATAAATATAAATTATTAGCTTTTTCCTTTAATTTTTCAAAATTTTCTTTATCCTTAATCTCATACCCAAGAAATGATAACCTATTTTTAGAATGATGAAATTTAGCTAAATCAAATTTAAAACCATCAAAAGTATCAATTTTTATAATTTTATCTAATTTATAATCATAAAAATAAATTTCATTAAATACATCAGAAGGTAATTCTTTAAAATTTAAATTAGCAATAAATAAAACATCCTCTTGATTATTTTTTTCATTAAAAATAACTTCAAAGCTATTTATGATAAAATTAAATTCCTTTTTAAAAGCACTATTGTTATTTAAATCTTTTATAAACAAAACATCAAAAGAATCTAAGTAATTAAAAGAATCATGTCTATAAAAAATATCTTGTATAAATCTAACTTGATTTAAATTATTTTCCTGTAGTTTATATTTAGATTTAGTTAAACTCTTTCTTAAAATCAAAAACAATTTATTATTTAAAAATTTATAATCAATTAAGTTAAGATTATACTCATTAAATAAATCATTATCAAAATTAGCTTTAATTTCTTTATCAGTTATAATATTAACTGCTTCAAAAGGGAATTCTAAATCAAAATAAAAAATCCCCCAATTTAAATCTTTTTCTTTTAAATTTTTTAAATCTCTTACAAAAAATAATTTATTACCTATGATTTTTAAATTTTTATCAATAGAATTGAAAGTAATTTGCCTTATATTGTTATCATTATACAAATAAATTTCTTTAAAATATTGAATATTTTCTCGATTTACTAAATACCTATCTACAGTAAAAAATAAATACTTTTTATTATTAACTTCGAATATATTAAGCTCAGAGATATTATGTAATTTTTGATAAACATTTAATATATTATTAAAATAATCAATATCAATATAATTAATATTGTTTTCATTCAGTGTATTTTTCATTAAAAATTCCCTCCCTATCTAAAGAATATTTAATTTAAAAGAATATATTATCTACTTTTTTTATTTAGAAATTCAATTTATTATACCTGCTCAATTACAAGGATAGAGAAAAATATTGTTGAAAAATAAAAGTGTAACAATACAAAAAAGTAAAAACTTAAAGGGGGATTAAATAATGAAAAGAATATTGATAGCATTTGACGGATCTGAAAACTCTTATAAAGCAGTTGAATTTACTAAGAATTTAATAAATAATTTAAAAGAAAAACCAGAAACTATAGAACTAATAAGTGTTATCCAAGTAATAGATTTACCAGAAATCCCTGAAAACCAATCTTTAATATCTTACTACAAAAAGTATTACAAAGAGAAGCATGAGGAAATTATAAAAGAAAATCCAGAGTTTAAGTCAGTTATCTTAATAGGTAACGTAGCAAATGAAATAATAAATTATTCAAAGGAACATAAGGTAGATTTAATTGTGGTGGGAAAAACAGGAAAATCTAAATTAGAACAATTTTTATTAGGTAGTGTCTCTAAAAAAATAGTAGATCATGCACAAACTAATGTATTAATAGTTAATTAAAAAATACTAATAAAATTTATAATAATGTAAGATAAACTATAATGATTTCAGTACAAATAAGTACTTACAACCGAGCTAATACTTTAAAAGAAGTTTTAATATCATTAAACAATCAAACTATTGATAAAAATCTTTATGAAGTAATAGTAATAAATGATGGTAGCACAGATGATACCCAAAAAGTTGTTAATGAATTAATAAATAAAGTTAGTTATAATCTAATTTTGATAAACCAGGAACACAAGGGATTACCATTTGCAAGAAATAATGGAATTTTAAATACTAAAAGGAAATACGTTTTATTTATAGATGATGATGTCTTAGCAGATAAAGATTTAATAATAAACCATCTAAAAACCTATGAAAAATATGGTGAAAATATAGTGGTAAGGGGATGGGTTAATCATATAAAAGAACTAAAAATCCCTAAAAAACCAAGATTTAATATAGCTGATTTTTCTACTTCTTTCTTCTGGACAAGTAATGTATCAGTAAAAAGAGAATACATAATAAAAGCAGGTTTATTTTGCGAAAAATTCTATAAATATGGATGGGAAGATATCGAAATGGGTTATAAACTAAGAAAACTCGGACTTAAATTAATCATTAATAATCAAGCTATAGGATACCACTATAAACCTAATACAATAAATATCTCAAATATAGATAATATCCTAAAAATAGAAGAATATAAAGCTCTAAGTGCTAAAATTTATTATTCAATGTATAAGTCCTTACGAGTTAAATTAGCAGTAGGATTACATGCCAAAAAATTCTATAAACTCCTTTATGATCTTGGATTATATAATTACTTATATAATTTTTTAACAAAAAATAATAATAAAAGCAATAATTTTACTAATTTATTAAATAGAATTAGCTTAAGTTTATTAAAAAAATTACACTATTATAAAATTTTATGAATCTATAAAATTTCATAAAAAAGGAAGTGGAAAATTTATGAAGATAATAGAAACTGATATAGTAAATGAAATAAAAAGTAGCTATATTGAATATTCACTAAGTGTTTTATTAAGTAGAGCACTACCTGATGTAAGGGATGGGTTAAAACCAGTACAACGTAGAATACTATATGCAATGTATGATATGAATTTATTACCCAATAAACAATATAAAAAATGTGCATCAATAGTAGGTGAAGTATTGGGAAAGTATCATCCTCATGGAGATTCATCTGTATATGAAGCTTTAGTAAGATTAGCTCAAAATTTTACTTTGAATTATCCCTTGATCTTAGGACAAGGTAATTTTGGATCCATAGATGGAGATCCTCCTGCAGCCTATAGATACACTGAAGCTAAATTATCTGAAATAGGAATTTTAATGCTTAAAGATATAGAAGAAAATACTGTAGATTTTAAACCTAATTTTGATAATAGTTATCAAGAACCTATAATTTTACCTTCTTCTTTTCCTAATTTGTTAGTAAACGGTTCAATGGGAATAGCAGTAGGTATGGCAACAAATATTCCTCCACATAATCTTAAAGAAATAGTAGCTGCTATAATCCATATAATAGATAACCCTAAAGCTAATATTAAAGATATATTAGAAATTATAAAAGGGCCTGACTTCCCAACTGGTGGTGTAGTATATACATCTAAACTAATTAAATCCATATATTCTACCGGTAAAGGAATCTTAAAAATAGAAGGGAAATACAAACTTGAAAATATAAATAAAAAACAATACTTAGTTATTTATGAAATTCCTTATTCTGTTAATAAATCTAAATTAGTAAGAGAAATAGCAGAAGCTATAAGAGATAAAAAATTACCATATATAACAGATATAATAGATCAAAGCTCGCATGATGATATCAGAATTTTACTAGAACTAAGAAATGATGTAAAAAG